>VFQN01001542.1_pt1 | contig 38133 bp, 29 predicted proteins | sample 3512371 | NCBI WGS metagenome assembly VFQN01 (sample SAMN10412370, study PRJNA504923) | tailings metagenome | isolation source: Replicate 2 from Balatoc abandoned mine | place: Philippines: Itogon, Benguet | collected 2017-08-28
TTTGAGGTCTTTGGTGTTGAGCTTCTTGATCGTCGGGGAGTAGGGTGCGTATATCTTGTAAGGGTTCTGACGTAGTTCCTCTACCGAGTTCTTCTTCACAGGTTTCAGCGCGTCGAGGAATGACGAGCCCAGCGATGGCGTCACCACTGAAGTAGTCGCACTCTTTCCTTCCAGATCGCCGAAGATCGAATTCATCGGTGAGTAGTTGCCGTCAGGTGACGTCAGCGGCACTAACTGCTTCAGCGTGTGAAGTGCGTCAGCGCGACTAGAACTCTTCATGCGCACGTCAGAGATCGTATGATAGAAGTCTGACTCGCTCGCCAGTCGCGCTCTCTGTTTCTCTCCCACTCCCCGCACCTCCTCGTCCACCTCCTCTTCTTCCTCCTCCTCGATGAGAGGTGTCTGGTGCTGCTGATGTTGCTGCTGGATGGAGTCGTAGAAGGTCTTGCGATCGTCGATGACGAGTTCCAGTGCGTGTATGTACTTCAGGTGGAGGTAGATCGATCGCGACTGCTCCTCCTCTAGTCGCTCTCGCTCTACCTCGAACACCTCTCTCTCTCGTTTGGACAGCTTCGGCTTGTCGTACTTGCGATACAAGCGATCGATGGCGGCCTGACGCTCCTCGCACCTCCTCAAGATCGACTTGATCAGCTTGTTCCTCCTCTCCGCCGTGAGCAGCGTGTCGGTGTCGAAGCCCGGGTCTGCGGACATTCTCTGCAGTCTCTTGAGCTTCGAGTCGTCGGCGAGTTTGTTGCCTGACAGAGCGAGGAGAAACTCCTCGAAGTCGATGCCCATCGTGTTGTTCTTATCCACATTCGCCAGGACTCGCACCACCTGTTCTCTCGTCTTAAAGATGCCCGAGGAGAGCAGCGGGTCCTGCAGTTCCTCCACGTTGACTTCTCCGCTGCCGTCATAGTCCAGCGCTCGGAACCACTTCCTCAACACGCGCTTCTGAGCGTTCGTATACTTGTAATTGGGCACCTTGCCTCGGATACGACACCAGTCCTCGATCTCCGTCTGACGAGTGTCTTCCAGCTTCTCCTCCACTGAGCCGAGCTTAGGGTGTTCTATCGTCGACTCCTCGTAGTCCTCCGCGTCTTCGCCATCATAGCGATCGTCAGCGATCGCCTCTAGAGTATCCAACAACTCCTCGTGATTCCCGGGCTTTTGTTCGAAGATGTTCTTGACGAGGGAGAGTTCTGTCTTGGAACGGTGTTGACAGCGCAGAGCTGCTAGTCGCTCTGGACGAGCCTTCGCCCCCTTCTTCTTCAGGAAATATTGATCTGGGATGGCTGGTAGGCGATCCACACTCTTTAATAGTCGCTTGTGGTGCTGGATGCCTTGTCTTAGTCTGCTGATTCGTTGTTGCTGTCTCTGCTGGGTTTTCTGGATTTCGAGGTTGTAGCTGGTGTTCACCTCCAGGTCAGGCAGCTGGAAATCAGCCTCCTCAAAGGTCGCCGTTGAGGATGAAAAGAGAGAGGCTGTATCTGAGGAATCCATCATGTTGTGTATGATTGTTGTATTGTATGAAACGTTTTCCTTTCGGATCTCACAGGTTTTCTCTGAAATATCGATATTTCGAATATTCGATATTTCTAAAACTAGATGTCGTTCAAGCCTTCATATATAGTGTCTAGTGTCTTTGTCTTTGTCTTAGTCCTGCTCAGCTTGTAAGAATGCTCGGTCGATCTACTCGTCAAATCGCTTCCACAATTCTCAAGGCCCCATTGAAGAACAGACTTCCAATGTGCGTCGTGGTTCGAGACATCTCTGTTGGAAAGCCTCAGGTAGCTAGAACACCTTCCTTGATTCCTTGCACTCTCCTCAAATCCACTATAGTACAAGCATGGAATTCATCGAAGCAATGCAGAAGAGCTTGTTAATAAAGTGCCAGTGATTGAGGTTGAGGGTTACACAGCAGTCTGTGACGGAGGCAGCGGCGCTCTCGGTCACCCATTAGAATACATCCAACTACACACAGTCTCCGATAAACCTCAAGTCTGTAAATACTGTGGATTACGATATATTAGCAAGGGTCCAGCTCATCACTAAGAGTGGTTCGCGTATATCACTATCTTCTGCTCATTTGTGTAAATCTAATTGAAAGTCCTAGAAACCCCTCCCACCTACACGACACCAAACCCGAGATAGAACAACCACTACAACCTCTATTGTTATACTCCTACCACCCTCTTAGATTGCTTCACAAGTCATCGGATCAATTCTCGATCAAATCATTCTCTCTTCACTTATGTGGGATTTAATATCGCACAGAACATTGCGTGACGTGAGCGAGGTCAAGAGAGGAACTGCAGCCAGTGAGGATGACATCTGAACCTTGTCATCGTCGCTGTCTCCCAGCTAACTCTCTGAGACTCTCTGCCAGTCGTCTGACTCGTCGACTGCTCTTCAGACTGTCTCGACACGTCATCGGGGTTGTGCAGGAAGGGACGGCGGTATTGTCGGCATTTCATCTGTAACTCGTTCATTGTGGGGATGTGCGGGGGCTTCCTCAGTCTCATGCCCACTGTGTGTAGTTCGCTGACAGAGAGACAGCCTTTGCGCTGATTGCACGGACAACACGCCGTCACCACGTTATTCCACGAGGTCTTACCACCGCTCTTCCTCGGCACTACATGGTCAATCGACAGCTTGGTCGTCGGAAATCGCTTGCCACAGTACTAATAGAGAGTAGGATAGAGTAGAGTAGTGTTGTATAGGGTCAGTGAGGTGTGTATTAGTGATGTCAGACAACAGTGACGGGAAGGATTCTAACCTGGCAAGCATAGTCATCGCGTAGAAATATATATTTCTGCGTTACGAAGGGAACGAAGTTCTGGTGGTGGAAGTAGTTTCTGAGTACGATGACGCTGGGCAGCTTCATAGTGAACGAGACTGAGCGAATGCACAGGTTGTCATACTCGCAGATCACGTCAGCCTTCTCCGACAACACCGCCCTCATTGCGTCCTGCCAGGCCCATAGTGAGAGTGGCATGAAGGAGAGTGGCTGGTAGTCAGCGTTTAAGACGAGGGCGGGAGAGTGCTCCAGACTGCGACCGAGACCGCGACCGCTCTCCTCCTCAAAGGACGATGAATTTTGAGATATCACTGGATCTGGACTAGTCAAAGTCTTTGTGGGGGAGTTAGGTTGTGTTCTTTCGTTCGTTTTGATTGCGTGAATGTTTTGGTGCATTCTCACAGAACAAAGGATTGGTCGGTCGTTGGAAGTCCTCTGAGACGAAAGAGTGCTTAGAAAACCATCCATCGATGTGAGTTGTGCTAGAATAATGAGGGTTATGATCTGGAGGGAGCTAGGTGTCATTTATTCTGATAGTATTGATTCTTCTCTCTTCTCATAAGAAGTGAGGTCTACTCTATCGAGAGATATCTACTATATCGAGACCATTAAATCGATCGTTTAAATCACTTCACTAGACGATACCTACATACCATACCATATCATATCAGAGATCTAAAGTGAGCTAAATATACAACAACAAAAATACACAAGAACACGAAGAAATTAAAAGAACTAATGAAGGTTAATATTTGTCAGCTGAGAGGAGGATATTATGCGAGGGTCTTATCATCGTCGTCGACACCTCATATCTCCCTGGGCCAGGTGCTGCTTCCTTCGAGGCAAAAGGATCTCTCTTAGAGGTGGAGAGCATGATATTCTTTGGGTTGAGGGGTTGTTTCACGAGGCTGCGAGACACGTTGTATTGACCAGGACTATCACATAAGAGAGACACGATTAGCGCTTCATAATCGAGACAAAGAGAGGAGGTGGCTTACCCTGGCTGCGTCTCAGGTTTCTTCTTTTTCACAACAATAGGAGGAGCCATGGGCACAACACCCGTCGCTTTATCCCACTTCGGATTGACGTCATAGGCGCCGGGAGGAGGACCTGGCGGCGACTTAATCGGCCTCAGACGGCTCTCTGGACTGGGCGCGAAGACTGACGAGTACTTAGGTCTGATGGGACCGGGACTAGTAGCGAGCATGTTATTGGTGGGTCGTTGGAGGTGGGCATTGGGGTTGTATGGTTCGGGTGACGTGGAGGGCTTCGCTAGCAGTGATTGGATCTCTCTGTTGAGCTCTGCCTCTAGCAGCTGATCCCTCGTCAGCGACTGATCCACCTTCTTCTGCTTGAAGCGTTGTTCAGTGCTTCCGAAAGGCCCTGACCTGACGTTGGGCCTGGGCAATGTCTCTGCCAGACCTATCTTAGGCTTGTATGCGGTGGCAGGAGGAACTTCGTTGTCGTACTGCTCTTCCTTGAACCTCTTATCCGTCGAGACGAAGGCGATGTGTTGCGCCCAGTCAGAGCGTGACGCCATCTTCTTCTGCTTCAAGATCTTTATCTTCAGCTGGTCGAAGTCTGACGTGATCGGATTATATTTCCCCGGAGGCACTGTGATGCGCAAGGAGCGTTGCTGTGTCTATAGTCACAGAGGAGATAAAGTCAGACATAACACAACCTCTCTTTCTCTCCTTTGTCTCTCTTACCTCTTGGAAGCGAGGACCTGACGTGTTAAAGTTCTGGATTTGAGCGGGTTTGGCGGGGGCTTGTATGGCAGGTGGCAACTCATACTGACCTGGTCCCGGATCATACTTCTTGCGATCTACTTCCTTGAGAAAGGCGTCTCTGGTGGTGCGCGACTCGAAGGATGACGTCTGTCTCTTCTTCGAAGCGTTGAGATGAACGAGGAAGTCTGAGTCATGCAGTTGTTGCCCCGTGGGGTTCAGATCAAAGTCTCCAGGGACATCATAGTAGCCCGGTCCCGGTGCGCCTGACACCTTCTGCAGCACTTTATCGAGAGCAGAGCGATCTGGGGCTTTGGGGAAAACGGGTTTCGGCAGGTTCCGGAATTTCACGTCGATCTTAGGATCGTAATCTCCCGGTCCCACGGTATCGCCAGGATTACCTGAATAGCCAGGGATCGAGGGACCTTGTGGCTTCACGTGACCATTGTTCAAGACCTCATAGCCGTGGCTCTGGGCTTTGGCAGGGATGGAGGGAGGCGAGGCAGCTCTAGGAGGAATGAGAGCGATAGGGTTAGATGCAGGTCTCGCAAACTGTGGCCTCTTCTGATCGAAGCTAGATTGAAGGGCGTAGTCACCAGGTCCTCGGTCGTTGTCAGAGCGCTTTCCCTCGAATCTCTTTATACTAGACTTGAACACTGACGTCACCGTTGTTTTCTGATACCATGAAGTAAGCATAACTAAGATGACAGAAATTTTTCTTACTTTAGTGAGATCTTCTGCGATGTTATAACTCCCAGGGGCGACAGGATTGGACTTCTTGTCTTCGCCTGGAGCAACTCTCTCTATATTACAGACACGATGAAGAAGACGAATACAACACCATTAGGACTCACTTGATGTTGAAGCAAACGGTGCAAAACTTGGAAGTGCTGAAGAGAATGCAGAAGGCGCTGTGTAGGCGCCAGGTCCAACGTTCGACAATTGAGTGTTGGTGTTGTTGCTCTCTCTTTCCACGCGAGAGATGAATGCGGTTGCCATGGTAATTTCTCAGATCAGAGTTTATTCCAATCAGAGCATAATAAAGACTGGAGTAAAGCTGTCAGGTGTGGTAAGATTGAAGGTTTGAAGGTGTTAAGGTTGTTTTTGTTTTCTTCGCTGAAACCGTTTCCTTTTGCGAAAGCGCTTTTCGTTTAAAAGCGCTTTTATTATTGGTATACCGGTGAGCTATCGGTATAACGGATCTTATTGATGAGAGTATGAAGGGATTGTTATTGTTAGTATCCACTCTCTTACTCCACTTATTACCTCTATGCACGAGTATTACGCCACCTAAAACCCCACCCGATGATCTGGTTCCAGGTTACACCATGAACAATACCATTCCGATGGAGTTTTTCTATGTGGATGACACGCTGCAGGGCGAGGACACCCACTTCTCATACACAGAAGATCAAATTACCTCGTATATTCGCAGTTCTCAGCGAATATTCGATCAACTTAAGCGTTTTCAGCAGAAGAATCCCGATGTGGATGGCAGGGAGTTGATCTGGCGGCTGCCTAAGAAGCAGTGGGTTTACTATGCTCTGCTCCTAACCGCTGACAGGATTCACAACGCGACTATTGGAGTCTTCGGGTCGATGGATCCCTGGATTGAAGTCAGTTTGATCGCGTTAGGTGCGAGGAGAGTGATTACCATCGAGTACAATCGTCTGACGTATGCTCACCCGCTCATCACCACTCTCAGTAAGAGAGACTTTCCTGACCTCTACTCGCCTGACAGTCAGTTCCGCGGCTCTCTGGACATGGCCTTGTCTATCAGCTCCTTCGATCACGATGGCTTGGGACGCTATGGCGATCCTCTCAGCGCTGACGCAGATCTCTTAGCGATGAGCAGAGTGCGAGACCTCCTCACACCTCACACAGGGGTGCTCATGCTCACCGTCCCAGTAGGTCCTGATCTAGTCGTCTTCAACCTTCACCGTCGCTATGGCTCGGTGCGTCTGCCTGAGCTGCTGAGAGGCTACGTCATCGTCGATCGCTTTGGCTGGGACGAGAGAATGTTAGGAGAGCCAGCGAACTACCGACAAAGCTATGAGCCAATTCTCCTCCTCAAACCACAGCCAGAGCAAGAGACTGAGTCATTGGCAGGGATTACTGTGACGTCACAGTCCTCAGAGGAAGAGTTGTAGGGGTAGTAGTGGTCAGGTAGTGTTAGGTAGTAGGGTTAGATGTAGGAGGTTCATAGTGCTATAGTAGTAGTAATTGCGATTGTGATGGTTGTGTTGCGATTAGAACAAGAAGTAGATGTATTAGGTAAATGAATCAAAATTGATGCTAGTCAGTCGTAGTCGTCAGTCGCAAGTGGTTGCTGTGCTCTCTCTATCAGGGTGTCTATCTATTGTATGAGTGTACAGTTATGATTGGTGTTGGAGATAGATCTGCAGTAGGCTTGACGTCGATGCATTGAATCCGTCTAGTTCTAGATTTCCAGTGCGATGGGCTGCGGCGAGCTGCTGACGAACCTTCGTGGCGAGGACTTTGCCCAGCTCAACACCCCACTGATCGAAGGAGTTGACGCCCCAGATGAATCCCTGCACTGCCACGCGATGCTCATACAGTGCAAGGAGCTGACCGCAGCGATAGGCGTTGAGCTCTGGGAAGAGCAAAGACACTGACGGACGGTTGCCAGGGAACTCCTTGTGCGGCTGGAGGTGAGGAGGCACGCCCTCCGCCACTAGCTCCGCCACTGTCTTGCCCAAAGCGAGTGCATCAGGCTGAGCGAAGAAGTTGCTCATTAACTCGTCGTGATTGGACACAGGCTCGCCTGGCAAATACACAGGCTGTGGCGACTTGCTGAATCCGATGAACTCGGTAGGAATGACGCGTCCCTGGTGCATGAGCTGGTAGAAGGAGTGCTGGCCGTTGGTGCCGGGCTCTCCGAAGATAATCTCTCCGGTCTCGAAGGGGAGCACGACGCCATTGATGTTCACTCGCTTGCCATTGCTCTCCATGTCAAGCTGTTGGATGTGCGCGGGAAATCGCACAAGTGCCTGAGAGTCTGTCGAGGAGAATGAATCACAGAGAGGGAGAGGGTGACGTCAGAGCTTACAAGGAAGGATGGCGCGAGAAGGATATCCGAGGAAGCTGGCGTTCCAAACCCCCAACAAGCCTAGAAGCACCGGGAGATTCGACCTGAGAGGCGCCTCGAAGAAGTGTGCGTCCATGCTGTGAGCGCCTGCGAGGAAGTTCCTCACCACGTCGATGCCATACTGCAGGGCAAGGGGCAAGACCCCGACAGCAGAGCAGACGGAATATCTGCCCCCGACCCAGTCCCAGAAGCCAAAGACATTCTCTGCCTTGATGCCGAAGTCCACAGCCTTTGAGATGGCTGAGCTCACCGCGACCATGTGCTTCTGAATGATGTCAGCCTCCGAGTGACCTCTGCCCAAGCCATCGAGCAACCAGCGCTTTAAAGTACGAGCATTGAGCATGGTCTCAGCAGTAGTGAAGGTCTTAGACACGACGATGACGAGGGTGGTCTCAGGGTCGAGGCCTGACAGAGCTCTGGCGATGTCCACTGGATCCACGTTAGCGAGGAAGCGCAGGGTTCTTCCCTCTGCACCTTGCAAGGCCTCAGGATCCGTTCTCAATGCCTCGTACACGAACTCAGGGCCTAAATCTATAGCACACGTTAAGTAATTAGAGTGACGTCATCTCTCGTCGTCACTCACATGATCCACCGATACCGATAGAAACCACTGACGTCAGTGGCTTTCCAGTGACGCCAAGCCATTGTGATTTCCTCACTCTGTCTGAAAAGTCTGCAATCTACAAGCCAGGGTGAAGGGTGAGGTGCTGTGAGGGTGTGTCGTGGCAGTGACGTACTCTGTCTATGACGGCCTGCACAGCTGGCACTACATTCTCACCGTCCACATAGAAGGCCTTCTCTCTCGGTGCTCGTAGCGCAATATGGAAGACTAAAGGTGAATGAAGTTATGAGAGGTGTGAGTTATGAGGGATTGTGACGTCTCTCACCTGCGCGGTCCTCTGTGGTGTTAATATGCTTTCCTGTCGCCATATTTCCCTTCTTTTCATCTAATCCAGCAGTTCCTGCCAACTCAAAAAGCATGTCCTAACGATCCGTCAAAAGTAAAGTCTAATCTTAGGAGGGTGCCTTACAAGAGTCTCTGAGTTGATGTTCTGACGGCAATAGTCCAAGAAGATTCCATCATGCTCCGCATTAAAAGCTTTGCAACGATCATTATCTTGAAGTAGTGTTCTTAGATGAACATTCTTCATCGTTTTCGCGTGCTCTTCCAGACGCTTCCAGTGAATACTGTCGCTGATAACTACGAATTGTGAGAAAAAGAGTCTTGTTCGAGGGAGGGTCTCCTACCTGACATGGTTTAAGGTCGTAGATGTGGTAGTTGTTGGGTGATATCGTCGGTGTGTTAGGTCTCGTCGCTCTGTCTGTGTGATAGTTGTTCGATTATTCTCACTCACAGCTCACAGCAACGAAAAAACACAGGAAGCACAATAAACACTTCCCTCAAAAAGCACTTTTCTGAATCGTCTTCGAAAATACGAAACTTCGGAAAAGATCTTCCCTTATTCAACATTGCAACAGAGATAAGAGAGATCAGGCGACTTCACATTAAAACCAGCGAATCTTCAGCATGTTGCAAGCTATGTTTGTCGTTCTCTTCGTGACTTTGCTCTCTGGTAAGTGGCATTGAAGAGTGTCTTGATTTCTTTTGATGATTGATCTTCATATTAGTGAGCAACGGGTTTCGATTACAGTCTATCCCATCCGCTCGATCAGCATTAAAGATGGCAGGAGATGAGTTAGTTGGGGCATCTATTGAGGCAGGAGGAAAGGTATTTGATCCTCTTGGTATCTTGGAAGTTCACAAAAACAATCCAAATGTTTGGCCACATCCTAAGTGGTGGCGTGAGTCAGAGTTAAAGCATTGTCGTATTGCTATGTTAGCCTCAATAGGTGCTTTTGCATCTCAATATGGCCTAACAATCCCTGGATACACTGCCGTCGCTGATCCAGTTGAAAACCTCAACCAATACTTCACCAACTATCCTCTGGGCTTCGCTCAGATCATCGTCGCGATTGGAATCATCGAGGGTCACTTCTATCCAGGAGAGTTCTGGAAGGGAAGAGGAAGTCGTGAAGCGGGAGATTTGGGTTATGATCCTCTCGGTTTCTCTAAGGGCAAGTCTGCTGAACAGAAGAAAGACCTTCAACTAAAGGAATTAAAGAATGGTCGATTGGCCATGATCGCTCTTGCCGCTTACACTTCTGAGCACTGGCTACCGGGATCTGTTCCTTTCATTCCAGGCAAGTTTTAAGAGTCTCCCTTTCCTCTACCATACCTCCCTATCCCTCTAACAACATCTAACTAACGATGAAGAGCTTCTGCTCTGCTCTTCGTCAATTAACGACTTTGTTTTCTTTTTTGTAAATGTAATGTATTTGAAACTGCTATGTTTAATGGTTGTATTTACAGTGCAGTGAAGAACTCTGTCTCACTGGCAGCCAGAACAGTCGGGAGAAACATCTCACTGTCACTGTCGATCATGAATCTCTTCCTTCCAACTTCTTGTCCTTTATCGCCCGATGGGAGCGAGGGCGTGATGAAGAACATGTCACTCTTCTTCGTCGCAGCGGCGCTTTCTCTCTCTTTCTCATACTCTTTGCGAGACTTGTGCCACAGCAGGATCGAAGACGTCCGAATGACAGGTGGAAGCTTTTCCTTCGTCAGACGAGAGATTGCTGGTGAAGTTGGTGAGAATAGATAGCCTTCAAGATCTTCTTCCGGGGCTGGATGGAGTTTCATGGGCTCGTCGAGGACGCTGAAGGGTGTCGGACAATCGAAATACCCCGGGAACATGTCAGGGAAGTTATTCCAAACATAGTGCGTAGAGGTGCGACTGTTAGGAGGACGCGATAACCAGTACTATGAAGAACAACGGAAAGTTAGACCTTGTTTAGAAAGATATCAAATAGCATCACGCCTCTCACCTCTACCACGCCTTTCATCGCGAACCAGAACTTCTCCTGCCCAACCTTCTTCTCCCAACCCACCAATATCTTATACAGACGTCTATCATAGGCTCTGAAATCTCTCTTTCTCACTTTCTTTTCCACGTAAATGTAGAAAAGGAGCTCAGTGACGATGTGCGGGATCTCGAAGTTCGCCTTCTTGGCTAACTTCTTCGCTCTGCGAATCTCCACCTTCGTCATCCCAGTAAACTCTCCCCTAACCTTCTTTGGGAGGAGCGATGGCTTATCTTTTCCTTTGATATATTCTTCTTCCTCCTTTAAGAAGGTTCGTCGACCTTCCTCTCTTCGCGTGAGATATTCCTTGGGAGTCTGATGCTGCTTTCTCACGAGAGACATCTCCTCAAAGAGTTGATTATTTACGATTGGTGAAAGGGGTTCAGACAGATTAAATAAAGGCTGCTCGAAGTTGGTGAAATCGTTAGTCAGTGGTCGAAAAGTCGCAGGAATTGGGGAGGGAATGATATTAGTGACACGACTTCCTTCCCGCACAATCTTCACAACTTTAACCCTCACCCCGACCAAAGGGTGAAGTAACAGTAACAATACGATGATATGGGGCAGCATAGCCATCGAAGACTGAGAAAGACCGAATAGAAATGAAACACGTTATTCGCTGCTTCTATTCTTCCGCTGCTGCGTTGCCAATTTGGAAAAAGGCGTCTAAGTCAGTGGCGAAATGTGGCGGGAGACAGGGCGAATATTCAGTCAAGTCTTTCTCTGCTGTCAAGCAATTAGTTCAGAACAATCGTTCATGATTAAACACTTGTAAGTCAGCGATCAGAACTCAGATCCACACTACAGTGAAGGCTTTCTTTCATTCAGCAAGCATCCTACGCGACCGATTTGCTTGTGAGTTGTGATTTGAATAAAATCATCATTGTTTTCTCATTTTTCGTGTATTCGTCTGTTCCTTGCAACCTCTTCCCTTAGACTGAATGGGCAGAAGTGAGGAACGCAAAGATCGGAAGCGGCCTCGCTCTAGATCTGCATCTGAAAGCAGGGCGCGCAAGTATCGTGACAGTCGTGATAAAGTTAGCAATATGACCTTCTCACCCAAATGTCACTCACCATTTTCACAGGATTCGCATCGCCGTGGCCGTTCGAGAAGATCAAGATCCAGATCTAACTCAAGCAGGTCAAGAAGTCCCTCGCACAGAGGGAAGGGCAAGTCACGCGATCGCAGTCCAGAGAAGGAAAGAGAGAATAAAGATCGCGACAGAGAGAAAGACAGAGATAGAGAAAGAGATGTAGAAAAAAATCGAGACAAAGATCGTGAAGAAGATAAATCGAGCAATAAAGAAAGAGAAAAAGATCGACATCGAGAGCGACATAAAGAGAAAGACAATGATCGAGACAGAGAAAGAGACAAGGATCGTGGTCGAGAGCGTGATAAAGAGAGAGAAAGAGATAGGGACAGAGATAGAGACAGGGATAGGGATAGAGACAGAAACAAAGATAGAGATCGAGAGAAAGAGCGGAAGAGAGATCGTCGTGATGAAGATAGGGACCGACACAGAGACAAAGATCGGGACAGAAATCGAGACAAGGAAAGAGACAAAGATAGGAACAGAGACAAAGACAGTCGAGGAGATTCGGTCGCTGCAGCAGAGAAAAAAGAGTTGACAGAAGAGGAGAGAAAGGCCGAACATGAACGCATTCGTGAGGCGGAAAACGCAGCTTTAGAGGAAGAGATGAGAAAGCGCCGAGAGAGAGTCCGTGCCTGGCAGGAGGCAAAGGCAAAAGCGACCCAGTCTTTGGAAGGGAAAGAGACGGCTGAAGCAAATATAATTACTGTTAATAATGATCAAGATAACTCCGAAGGGCAGCGGCCTTTGGAGGGAGGCGTGGATAGCAAGGATCACAAGTGGACACTGGAAGATGAAGAGGAAGAGGATGGCGACGCCTTAGTGGGGAAAATCGATGCCTCTGCTCTTGAAACAACTGTTGCTTCTCTTCCGAGTATCCTACCGAATGCAGGAGATGATGAGGAAGTTGCGCTGCCGACCTTCAAGGCGACTACCAAACCTCCAATTACTTCCACTACTACCACTACCCTTCCGCAGGCCCAGAAGTCGAAACCTTCTCGATGGAGTGTTGAAGCAGTCGCGGAGACGAAGGAAGATGACAAAAAGAGCAAGGTTGAGGAGGAAGAAAATGACTATGACCCATTAGATGAGTTCATGAGCTCGCTCTACTGCTCCGGTGAAGTAGCTGCTCAGAAAGAACTGAAAAACCTGACGCATGCAGCAACAACAAACGAACCTACGACCCTCTTCGACTCAACCACTGCAATCTCCGCCACAAACAATACCTCTGCTGCCAGCCGACAACTTCCGGTATTTAATCCTAACAAGGACGATGATGACGACATCGTCAATCAAATCAATCCTTATGGCTCCAACACCATCACCTTAGACGAGATCCTCGCTTCCAGTAAAGGAAATAATAGCAACGCTTCGAACACAACGCACGAGGAAGATGAAGAGGAGTCAGGCGATCAACGAAATCGTGATATCCGCGCCTTGGCTAGCCTCACGAGAGGATGGGAGAGTGAAAGTGAAGCTATCTCTCCTGTGAAGGCCGCTGGTCCTGGCATCTTCCAAGTGGGACACATCTCTCATGATGATGAAAGGAATGGTGGCGGTGAGTCGAAGATGGAAATAGAGGAGACAGAGGAGGAGCGAGAGGCACGAGAGGAACGAGAGCATCGTGAATTCATTGAAGCGATTAGGAAGGCGAGAGAGGAAGAAGAGAGAATGCAGGAGCGCATGGTGCGACTAGGTGTAGAACTAATGAAAAAAGATCAGCAAGAGAAGGATCAGAAGGCGAAGAAGTCTGCTGTGAAGGAAGAGGTGCTGGGACGAGTTTTTGCCGATGAGGGAGATATGCTGGATGAGCACGAGGTCGCAGAGAAGAAAAGATCTGCGCTTGAGTTATTGGAAGAGGCGAAGAAGGGAAAGGTGTTAAAGGAGATCGACCACAGCAAGGTGACGTACCTCCCCTTTCGGAAGAATTTATATATTGTCCCTAAGACATTAGCGAAGTTGACCGAAGAACAAATCATCCAGAAGCGCGACGTATTGCAAATTAAGGTGCGTGGTAAAGGATGTCCAGCGCCTGTGGACACATGGGAGCAGTGCGGTCTCTCTGACCGCATCTTATCCTGTATTTACGACCATAAGCTCAAAGAGCCTTTCCCAATCCAGAAGCAATCTATCCCTGCGATTATGGGGGGCAGAGATGTGATTGGAGTAGCTAAGACAGGGTCTGGAAAGACTCTTGCCTTTCTTTTACCAATGTTCCGCCATATTCAGGATCAACCACCACTGCAGGACAACGAGGGACCGATAGGTCTTATTATGGCGCCGGCGAGAGAGCTCGCGACTCAGATTTACGCCGAGGCGAGGAAATTCATGAAGGTGTTGGGCATGCGAGTGACGTGTATCTACGGCGGTGCTGGCGTGGCAGAACAGATCGCCGACCTGAAGAGAGGCTCAGAGATTGTCGTTTGTACTCCAGGGAGAATGATCGACATCCTTTGTATGCAAGCTGGAAAACTCGTCTCGCTCAAGCGTGTGACGATGGTGGTGCTGGATGAGGCGGATCGCATGTTTGACATGGGCTTCGAGCCACAGATTAAAATGATTCTACAAAACATTCGACCTGATCGTCAAACAGTTCTCTTTTCTGCCACCTTTCCCAAAGCCATTGAGAAATTAGCGAAGACGATCCTTCGACTACCTCTTGAGATCATCGTCGGCGAGCGGTCTAGTGTGAATAAAGACATCACTCAGTACATTGAAGTGCATGAGGAAGAAGACAAATTCCTTCGTTTATTGCAGTTACTCGGTGTTTGGTACGAGAAGGGAAGTGTCCTTGTCTTCGTGGACAAGCAAGAGAAGTGTGATCAGCTCTTCCAAGAACTGCTGAAGCTGGGCTATCCCTGTCTCTCGCTGCATGGAGGGAAGGATCAGGTCGATCGCGATCACACTTTACATGAGTTTAAGACCGGAATCAAGACCGTTATGATTGCTACATCTGTCGCAGGGCGTGGACTAGACGTGCCAGATATAGTTTGTGTTGTTAACTTCAGCTGTCCGAATCATTTAGAAGACTACGTCCATCGCGTGGGAAGAACTGGGCGAGCGGGTAGGAAGGGCACAGCCTATACTTTCGTATCGTCGAAGGAGGAACAATACGCGCCGATCATGGTCAAGGCTCTCGTGAAAGCAGGACAAGAAGTGCCGGAAGAGTTGCGTGCACTAGCGCAGGAGTTCAAAGAGAAGGTGGATCGTGGGGAGGCGAAGTGGAGTCAGAGTGGCTTTGTCGGCAAAGGTTTTACCTTCGATGCCAGTGAAATGAATGAAGCACAGAGAGCTGCCGCGCTTCAGAAGAGAGCTTACGAGATTGAGGAAGGTCTAATCGCAGAGAAAGGTGATGGTGCTGACGATGCTGATGATGAGTTCGATGACTTGTATGACGGTGGAGACGAGGGTACAGATAAAGGCAAGAGTGCAACTGTCCCCACTCTGACATCATCAGGACAATTGCCACTCCCTACAGCACCAGTGTTAGATGCACACAACAACATTATAGATCCTAAGGTTGCTCTGGCGAGAGCACGAATCATTGCTATGCAGCTAGCGGGCAAGAAGTCTGGCGAAGACTATTACTCGGAGGAACTAGACATCAATGACTACCCTCTGCAGGTAAGATTGTGTTATTCTCTACTTCAACGCTTCTAATGGTGCTCTTATTTGCTCAGGCGAGAAAGAAGGTTACAAACCGCAACGCTTTGGATGATGTCACAGAGCGCACCAGCGTCGCAATCATCGCTCGAGGAACTTATGTCGCACCAGGCAAACAACCACCTCCTGGCGAGAGACGGCTGCATCTGCTGATAGAAGGAACGAACGAAATGAGTGTGCGTCAAGCAAAGATGGAGATCCAACGGGCTTTGGAGGAAGAAACGATAAAGATAGGCATGGCGACAACCTCGGGCACTCTCGGCAGATATTCTGTGATTTGATACGATCATTCCCTACTCTCAATCATCTAGCGACAGAAAGTGTGGAATGTTTCGATGCATTTTTCCCTCTGTCCTTTATTTCTACTGGTTGATTCTCCGAGACTCAGAGGTGAGTTACTATCAATCATCCTTTCCTTTTGGTGACGACTGTGCAAAGTTTTCGAGAGAGTTGTATCTTGCTGATTGGGATTGATTTCTTCTTTCTATGTCTGGCAAGATTTTTCCAATCGAATTCAGAATCAAAATTGAATCATACTATCAAACATAATATCTAATTTAATGTAACTTAGTCAGTCTCTTGATAGAAAAGACTGAGTCTCTCTCGATTAGAGAGATAACTTTCTGACTTCTTTTCTCTTTCAGTTTGAATCGGAAGATCTTGTCGCATCATTCGAGGATCTGTGAAATAATAGAGAGAGAGACAGACAGACTATGACCGACTAGAACTATGACACGAGTCCTCCTCCTCGCCCTAGCTCTGAACTACGCCACTATTATTAGCCTTCTCCCTTCGGTGACCCAGACCTTTCACTGTAAGCTCTATGCATCTTACTCTAGACGGTGGCTCCCCTTTCTCCATGCGAGCCACGATAACGAGGTGAAAGAAGAAGAACAGAATCTAAATATCTCTCGAGACGAACTGGCGCAAAAATATCAACAACTTCGACTTGAGCGGGAGAAGAAACAATTAGAGCTCCTCTCCACTGAGTTAGCCATGCGTCAGATTCAGTCTCAGTTACTCGATTCAACCTCTGAAACTATTTCCAACAACACGATTGATCCCAAGCTAGCGACCTACGACTACGGCTTCATCTCGCGTTCTCAAGGTTATTCGCTCTCGAGAATGAAAGCTTTACAGTCCTCGTCAGTGCCACCCAATGCTGTGATTCTAGCCGTTGATAACTTCCAGCGAGAGTTCAGCTATCTGAGAGAGAGTCTCACCAGACTGTGGACGCGAGGTGACGACCTTTTAGAGGAGGAAAAAGACGAAAATCGCAAGAAATTGCGACAGCTTAAGTTGAGTAATGAGAATATCTGGCAGCGTGAGTTTAGACGCCCCGCTGTGACTTCTCCTTGGCTCATCAAGGTGCCTTACTTCGCACTCTGCTGGCTCTTGGATGTTTTATTTGATGGCAAGCCTATCGCCCGCTTTTATTTCCTCGAGACTGTGGCACGTATGCCCTATTTCTCCTACATCACGATGCTGCACACCTATGAGACGCTGGGCTGGTGGCGTCGCTCCACTGAAGCGAAGCGTGTGCACTTTGCAGAGGAATTCAACGAATTTCACCATCTTCTAATTTGGGAGGCTTTGGGCGGAGACCAAGACTGGTTTGTGCGTTTTCTTGCAAAGCATGCGTCAGTGGTGTATTTCTTTCTTCTGATTGTCATGTGGGTCCTCTCTCCTTCTCTCGCTTACAACTTCTCTGAGTTAATGTAAGTCATTCGCTGTCATTCTTATCACCGCCACTGTCATTCACTATTACTCCCTTTCACAGAGAGGCGCATGCTGTGGACACTTATGCGGAGTTCGCAGATTCAAACAAAGAAGTGCTGCAAAGCATGGCAGCTCCAGTTGTCGCGAAAGAGTATTACGAGGCTCTCGACTTGTATGTTTTCGATGAATTTCAGACGAATCGACCAAAAGGCAGTCGCCGTCCCATTATTCGCAATCTCTATGACGTTGTGTGCAACATCCGCGATGACGAAGCCGAGCATGTTCAAACCATGCGTCAGTGTCAAGACCCTGACGCTGTCGTAAGGTCTCCCAACACTGAGGCCGCTGCTTTCCTCGCCCTTGCGGCTGGAGTCTTAGTCACGGCGGTTCTCACCGGCACAGCGGACAAGTCGCTGCAGAGCACTGACGAATCCCTGTCTCAAGTGATAGAGAATCTGTGGCGCTCTCTCGGTAGCGCCAGTAACGGTGGCGAAGGAAGTGTTGATGCAAATGCCTTAAACAACTTAGTTCAGAGCGGAGGAGTGAGTGAAGAGGCGCTGCGAGAGGTGGACGAAGGAATGATGGCGACAGAGGCATCGTCTCTCTCGACTATCATAGCTGACATCATCGCTAAACTATCTCGTTTCTTGAGATAGATTACTCGTATCGTAGTGTGTTTCTCTCGGAACTAAGACACGACTTTTCTTATTTATATTATTATTGTTATTCTTATATATACAAGCAATACGAGGCTTAGCGAGGGCTGTTTACTTTCAGGTTGAGGGAGGAGGTGCTTTAGGCGCGATCAAAGTTGAAACACGCAAAGTGTTTCGTTTGATTGTGAGACTGGATTTACAGTTAGTGCACTTGATGGTTGACTCGTCCATATCCCCCTGACATCATCACATCGATCATAAGACAGCTGTCAGTGTGAAGGGAATAAAATAGAATTACCTTCACTCCGAATACATCACCGAAAAAGACGCGATTCTCCACACCGCACTTCGGGCAGGGACCAGTCGCGACGAAAGGGTTCTGATCAACAAGGATGAAAGAGAGTCACAGATGATGAATACGAAGACACTGTCACTTACAGTAAAGAGGAACTCCTCGGTGACTTTCTTCGACGCTTTATACAGCGGATACGAGCCCAGCGCTAGCAAGAAGATGGGATTGAGGTAAAGGCGAATGAAGGGAATCTCGTAAAACTAGTCACAGACACCGCAGACAGTCAAAGGCGACGACTCAAAGAGAGGGAAAGAAGAGTCTTACAATGCCAAGGAAAAGAGTGGAGAATAACAAAGTCGCAGGGAAGTAGAGGGAGGCAGTTCTAATGGTGTCTGGTGTCCACGTCACCTTGCACACTCCAGTGTCTAGGTAGATCTTGGGCTCTGTCGCCACAGCGAGCTTTGAGTTCTAAGACATTGTCACGACTAAGACATCAAAAGAATGATCGGCTTACACTCTCTTTCAGCGCCTTCTTCAAGTCGTCGAACTGTTGGTCGGTGAGAATCGGCTGACCCTTATTATAAGCCTGCAACACGTCAGATCAGCTACACTGCGAGGAAAGAAAACACTGACTGACCTGCATCGCATTCAAGAAGAGCGTTTCATTCCTGTTCAATGTGACGAGTGCCGAGCCCTATAGTAGTTGTGAAGTCAGTGCGATTGAGAAGGCGATGACAGGGAGGAGGAGGAGAGAGGAGTGACGTACATCCCATGAGAGATCTTCACGCAATCGATCGAACTGCTTGTCGCTCAGCGCAGTCTTGCCTGAGAAGTAGTAAGATTGCACGGTGTCAAGGAAGATGCGCTCTTTCTCCTCCTATCAAGACGAGTAAAGGAGTGTAGAGGTGAGCTGACAGCGACGTCACCTTCGTCAGCAAGATAATCTCTCCTGTCTCTTTATCTCTCAAGCAGAATTCTTCTTCATCCTCGCTGCCCTTGCCTGACTGCTTGATGTCTGCCTCCAGTGCTCGATTGCCCTTCTGCTCAGAGATGGTGGAGATGGTGTCAGGCTTAGACGACGAGAGAGAGGGAAGGCGCGCTCTTGTCAGAGGAAAGCTCCCTACCAAAGATTAAACAATGCTCTAGTGATAGATTGATCACCTACTCTCGATCCGAAACGCCTCCGTTGTGAATGAGAATAGCAATGTTATGATGACTAGCATCATAGAGCTCGTGAAACGACGATGTCTCATTGATCGAGGCTTCGGATGAATCTAATTCTAGTGGATGTGGGTCAGTAGTGAGTGAGAGAGGCACAGTCTCGAAGTCTTAATGGCTCTGGCTCGTGTCTGAGGCCTTGTGGCGGTCGCTGTGAAGTTGCTTGTTTTGATGTGGTGTGACAAGATTCGAGGTCAAGTCGGTAAGACACCGTTTATCTGTCGGTAATGCTTTGTAGCGAGAGGGTGAGGATGTTCTACCGAGAGTCAGTTAACTCATCAATTCTGTATGTAACACTATATACTATACTAGTATATAGTATCATATTATAATAGATCTCCTCCTTCCTTGTCATTCTCACTTCTATTGAACGAAGATCAAAGATGGTGGAGATGATCTTGTTGTTAGTTGCCACCATCCTTCATATTTTGGATCGTGGGATTTATTTCGCGCAGTTAGTAGTGTATCACTTGTTAATCTGCATTAGGAATGCTCGAAAGCTTTATTTCATGCTACTCAATGGCACGAAGACCTGGATTTATATGTTGGGAAGATTGATTATGTTCACAATGGTGCTGGCGCCTGGGTGGTACAATCTGTTGAAGTACTGGTTCTTCGACTCGTTCATCCTGCGAAACATCGAATACGGCAAAGGCGCGAAATATCGCAACGTGATGGACATCTACCTCCCTCTCCCCATGACTGTCTTACATCAGCTTCGGAATGATGCGAAGACCTATCCTGACGGTGCTCCTGTGGTCATCTTCGTGAGTGGCGGGGCGTGGATCATCGGCTATAAGCTGTGGTCTGCGCTGGTCGGCAGAGCTTTAGCGTGCTTCGGCATTCTCACCATCGTTCCCGACTACCGCAACTTCCCTCAAGGAGACATTAAGGACATGACACAGGACGTGCGCAGTGCGATCCTCTGGACGGAGGCCAACGCCTATCGCTTCGGAGGCAATCCTGACAAGATCATCCTAGCAGGACAGAGCGCCGGTGCTCACATCTGCATGTGCCTCTTGGTTGAAGAATTCTTACAGAAAAAGAGACATGCTATGAACCCCGGCGACTACGATGATAAGATGGCGACGAACTACCACGTGTTCGACGAGATCGTCGGACATCAGCAGCCTCAGAAGACTCAGAAGACTCCTTCTCCCGCCAAAAGACAATTGACTGTGTCGTCAGATAAGATCTCCTCGACCACTGCTGCCAATGATGTGGCGCCTCTGCTCTCTCCTTCAAGGGTGAAGGTCCTCGCCACAGACACCTCTTTGACGGGGGAGAAAGGGGTGGCAGTAGAGGAGGACGACGAGGAGGGAGAGGTAGAGACACCGTATTTCCAGCACTACCCGATCTTTCCGATTAAAGAGCGTCGAAGTCTTGAGCAGTTGCTTTCGTCGGCTCCTCTGACGTCAGCGAGTCATGAGAAGCCTGGGAGAGAGGCGGTGGGGAAGGAAGAGGCGATGGGTGGTAGCACGGTGTCGTGGTTCAACACTCCATGCGATGCTGAGATCGGTCATGATGAAGAGTTGTCAGAGGTTAGAACAGCGAACACGTCAGAAGAGCGACGTGTCGACGAAGAAGAGGACTGGGAGAGTTCTGCGGGAGAGAAGAGTGTGTGGCGTGACGTCAACGACGAAGATCTTTTACAGGCGGCGGTGGAGACTTCGCTGATGACTCACTTAGAAGGGTCGGGAGCCACAGCTGTGAGGCGATCAGAGAATCAGAATCAGCCGAAGCGTTCCTCGACCATCCAGCAAACCCTCACACAGCTGAAGAGCCAGGTCGAGCGGAAGATGCATCAGCATCATCATGCACCGCGCATTAGCGAGAAGGTGAAGCTCTTTATCGGTGTGTCGGGACCTTACAACCTGCAAGCTCTTGAAGCACATCTTCACAAGAGAGGCTTGGACTCCAGCATCCTTCATTGGATCTGTAGGGGCAACTTAGTGGACTCCTCACCGACTGTGCAGCTGCAGCAATATGTCATCAACGAGCTGTTGGGCGAAAACGGAGAGTTGGAGAAGCTAGGAATGATGTCAGAGATCACAACCACCGCTTATGAAGTACACTCGACCACTGTGGCAACCACGATCACTTCCTCCGCCGCCTCGACAACTGCGACAGTCACTTCCACCGCTTCATCTGGGATGGAAAGAGGTGAAGGAAATGAGTCTCTGTGGGGATGGCCGCTGATGAACTTGCTTAAATCTGAAGTCAACCTCTACCTCCACAAGCTCTTCTCACCCAACAATCGTCTCTCCTTCCAGTTCCTTTCAGCGAGTCAGAGAGATATCAACAGCAGCGATGACGTCATAGTCGGTGGAGCGAGTAGTGGGCTTTCAGCAAAGCAGATTGAGGTGTTGCATGGCAAGAGCCTCGCACTCGCTGATTTCCCGCCAGTTGCACTGTTTCACGGTGAAAAGGATGTGAGCATCCCTGCGTCGATCTCAGAAGAGTTGGCGGAGGTGTTGAAGGATCATGGCGCCAGATTGCTGTACAAGGCTTATCCTGAGTGGTCGCACACTGACGCGATCTTAGAAGCGCCGCTGTATGGAAACACAAAACTGTTCAAAGACATGATTCGAATCATTCGTCAGGTGACTGAGACCTCTTCTTTCCCCTCCAGTAACGATGGAGTGACGTTGCACTCCTTTGATCCGTCCAGGAAGCGCGCTATGAGTTTTCCAGCTGATTCAAGCCACCTCATGACAAAATTCGCTGGTGTTCAGCTTTTACAGCATCGCAGCTTCCATCACTCCAAGACCTCACAGAGTAGTGCTGTTTTGAAGGAAGGCGATAGTCAAGGCGAGCAGAGGCTTCTAAGAAGTAATCCTTCTGAAACACCACTCGCACCGAAGTTCCTCCTAGATTTCGCTCGCAGCATCAATCCATTCTAAGGAGCTGAGTTTAGACTGTATATAGATATCCTTGCGAGAATGTAACCCTGACATCATCGTTGATATGATTCATGCATTAATTTTATTGTAATGTAAGTAAGAATAAGTTCTGAAGACCTCCCACTGTCACGACTTTGATGAAATTATGGGAAGTAGCGAGGGAATGCAATCTCTCGCTGAGGAGGCGTCACAGGAGAAGGGAATGTCAGGGCGAATTCCGACCTACAATGGAAAGGGATAATGATAGGATAGGAGAGGGAGGGGAGTGTTTCAAGCACCTTATGAATGTTGTGGTGAAGGGGAGTCTCATATCTCGCGGTTGTAATAGAAATCCCTCCCCGAGAAAGTTGCTGAAAGTTTTGAATGATTCCTTTGCCAAAAGTTCTCTCACCAATCACTTTCGCTCGAAGATTGTCCTACATCAATGGTGAAGAGAGTTGAGAAAGGTTCAGGTTAATGCGTACTTGCAGCGCTCCTGTGAAAACTTCTGCCGCAGACGCCGTGTTGCGATCCACGAGCAAATAGCAAGGAGTGACAATATCAGGGAGCTCTGGATCAGGTGAGGGTATGGAGTTTGCTGTGGTCATTCTCGCCTCTTCGAGTCTATTCCCCTCCACAAACACGACGATCTTTCCTATGCTCAGACTGACGGAACGGGGAGAGTGAAATCGGAGGAGCGGTCGCTTACCTGGTGTGAGAAAGAGATTTGCAGTGTCGATAGCTGTTGCTAGCACGCCTCCAGGATTTCTCCTTAAATCAATCACAATCCGATTGACTGGCGGGTCTCTGATGGCAATGAAGTGAATAAGTGAAGTTGAGCGAACGAATAGACTCACTGATGGTGGAAAGAGTCAAGAGCCTTCATAAGTTCATCTCTCGTCTCAGTGGTGAAAGACTGGATTCTTATCAGTCCGATAATGTCACTGTCGTTCTCTTTGACGATCTCCGATCGAACCGGGCTGAGTTTCAACGATCTGCGCTCACATGTCCTTTCGAACTCCGAGTCTCCTCTGCGCACCTTCAACCGCAGAGACTTCCCTATTTGGTTGCTAGAAGTCAAACCCGATCAGATTGGAGGATGGAAGGGATGTTCATTATTCACCTGAAAACCTCGGCAACATCATCCTCAGATTTAGATGAGACGTCAACTCCGTTCACTGCGAGCAACACATCTCCTGACTGAAATCCTGCTTCTAAGGCTGGAGAACTCTCAGTGATGTACTGCAAAATCACTCGACCTGCGGGATCGGCTCCAATCTCGATTCCAATCCCAAGCACCTCCGCCTGAGTCAGACGGTACAGTGCGTCATACTGACTTGGCGTCAGAAAACGAGTATATTTATCCCCCAAAGGGGATAGCATCTCTTTTATTGCGGCAAAAGCTTCCTCATCGGTGCGATACTGCCTCTTAACCGCCTGTTGGCGCAACTCAAACCAGTTATTTCCATTAAAGCTCCGATCAACGTAGTATTCGTCGACAGTTCTCCAAACCTCAGCGATTAGCCGATTTCTGTCATCCCATGCCAAAGCCGCCACAGGAGCGAAGGGAAGCACACTCGATGTCAGACTTGCTGTGACTCTGCCTATAAGTAAAGTTCTCTGCAGTCCTGCCCACCAACTGCGGTGTTTGCTGGTTCTAGCATTGACATTGTCTCTCTGGTGTAAACAAGTGCAACACCACTGAGACAAGACGAGAGATTGGATGGTGATCAAGAGAACGACCCTCCAAGATACCATAGTTAGAAGCTTCAAACTTTCACAACTGCTCGCAATCTTTGTTTCTTGTTTTCTTTTTCTGCAGCTGTGGCGCCTTCATTTGAACACGGAGTAGCCGAGATGATTCGGGCGGGTCGTGGGTAGTTTTGAACAGTTTGTTTGAGTTATTCGTTGCTTCATCGACCAGCCTGCACTCAAAGTAACTGCGATCCACCTTCATAATTGAATCATGGAAAGGAAACTTAATTTTGGCGAGAGTAATGATAGCGGCGATTCGCCGCGAAATCATTATAGTCATAAATTCAACGGAAGCGAAGACGAGTTCGACTCTTCTAGAGCTCACCGCAGAAGCTCCTCCCGTGACCATAAATCAACAACCTATGTAGCAGAAGAGAAGACTTCTTCAGCGACAGGGAGTAGGTTTACTTCCAAGAAAGAGACACCGTCTTCCTCCTCGGCCTCTGCGAAGTTCTCTACAAGTTTCGCTGAGGAAAAACAAAAGCTAATAGAAATCCAGCAAGACATTGAAGCAGATGAAGAATTCGAGGCGCTTAAAAAGGCACCGAAGATTGTGAATCCAATAGTTGGACAGTCTGCCCTTGCTCGACGGTTCGTCAGCGGATTTCGAATGTGAGGAGTTCTGACGTCTTGAAATATCCTTCACTGACTCTATTCTAGCCTATCAATGAACATGCGAGATGCCACCACAGGAAGACTTGTGTGGAGATCGGCTGATTGGAATGTGCAAGAGATGTTTGAGAAGGAGATCGCTGGTAAGAGAGACGATTTGACCCCGCCACTGACATCACTGACACTTCACTCTCAGAGGAGATTCCAAAGGAAATATTAAGATGTCGAATTGTGTCCAGAGAAATCATCTTTACATCGAAAGAGGAAATGAATAATTTCAGGTGAATATCTTTACTAACAGATCTCATTCCCTCTCTTTCTCATCTCACAACTATCTCTCCTCTCTCTCTCTCTACCTCTGTCTTACTCGCATAATAGACTGGAACAACGAGTCTATTTCAAGGGAGTTTGTATAGAAGGTGAGTGTCAAGTGGTTGTTTCTGTGATTTCTCATTGTTTTGTAGAGTGGTTCTTCACCTTCGGATACGTGATGTCAGGATCGCGCAATTCGTGGCAACAGACGATCGATGCAGCGCCGCCTAATGAGATGCTGCCCGCAGAGGTATTATCTGGCCAGGTTGTATTTGAAACATCTTTCTTCGACGACAAGGAGTTTCTCTGTAAGAACTCTGTGCGCATCTATTACGTGTAGAGAGTTCTCTGGTAGCTTTACTATTGTATATAGCAGCAATATAGTCGTAAGCAATTGAAGAAAGCCTGGTAGTGTGTATGAGGTGACTCAGATTGGTTTCTTTTTTTCTTTTATTCGTTAAGCATTCCTCCTCTTCATCTTTCAAATCCTCCACCGACTAGTCGATAGTCGAGGGGGTCTTACAGATACAGTATTCACGACGACCAAGATGGAAGAGAGTCTTCCAAGCCTCACAAGACGATCATTCGCATACGCTCAAACTGCCGGTATCTACAGTGAGTCTCTCACCCTCTCTCTCCTGTCGCCATACATACACTAATTCCAAAGCATCGTCAATAAGGGATGCATATGATTACTCTTATTGCTTCCTCTTCTTCTTTTTGTCTCTGTCGCCAATCTCTCTTGATGTGTTCTTAGCCTCTGACTCATCGCTGTTATCACCGCGATGTCCAAGACGTGGAATCTTCTTCGCCTGTAGTTGAAGTTGGTAACATTCGACGACATCGCCTGCTTGGAAGTCCGTGCACCCTTCGATAGAAAGACCACATTCTGCTCCCATGTCAACCTAACGCGATGAATCGACGGATTAAAAGAAAAACAAGTTGAAGTGCGCTGCTCACCTCGTCGACCTCTTCTTTGAATCGCTTCAAAGAGACTGCACCGACTGTCTCCTCCACCACCACCTCATTGTTGCGGATGATGCGGTAGAAGTAGGACAGACCGTCGTTGGCTGTTATTGTCTTGCCTTTCTTCCCAGGAGCGAGAGGCACTGACGTTTTCTTCATCTTTCCTTCGTTTACCTGAAGTCCAGCGATGACACCTTCCTTCATCTTAAAGGTTTTCAGCACAGTTCCGAAACCCTAGACAAGTTTAACCGCATCAGGGAAACACTCATAACTCACAGTAGCTTCAGACACTAACCTGTTTGGAGACGATGCGAGTCTTCGGCAGTATCGCCTCAACTTTCTCGATCAGAATGTCTTCTAGACTGTAAATGATATTTTCGCGATGAATGGGAATTTGCAGATTTTGTGCGATCGACTTGGTGTGGTTATCAGCCACGCCGACATTGAAGGCGAGGACGAGCTTGTCCACTTTCTCACCTGACGCACACATATCGACATCCTGAGCAGACAGATCTCCCAGGGAAGAATGAATCAACTTGACGTCAACATCTGCCTTAACCTTCTCGGCGATCTCATTCACGATCTTATTCAGGGCATCGAGAGTACCGATGCTATCCGCCTTCAACCCTACCCCTAAAGCAGGGCGCTTCTTCTCCTCCACAGGAGCAGGAGGGGAGGATTTCTCCGTCGCAAGCATGAGTTTGGGCGAGATAGCAGGCGGGGCGACCTTCGGAGAAGGGTCTGCAGTCGTTTTGGTTATGGTTTTATCTGATGTGCTGCGAGCCTGTTCAACCCGAATGCGGCGATCGACGATCTCTTTAGCAAGCTCCTCAGATTTCACGGTTAACAACTCAACTCCGCTAGAGGGTAATTCATTTAACCCGACCACTCTCACTACCTCAGCGGGAAAAGCTTCTTCTATGCTCTCACCTGACTCGTTGAACAGAGCCTTGACTTTTCCATGCGTGGTACCTATGACCATCGCATCCCCGACCTTCAGAGAGCCCCATCGGATCAACACATCAGCGACCACGCCTCTGCCGCGCTCTTGCTTCGCCTCTAATACGATCGCTTCAGCGAAACCCGCGTAGTTCGCCTTCAAGTCCATGATTTCTGCCTGTGCTGCGATGCTGGAGACCAAATCCGCCAACCCTGCTCCAGTCCTTCCAGCCACCTCAACGACTTGCACATCTCCACCGAAATCCTCGGTGAGGATGTCTTCTTGAGACAATTGCGCCACGATTCGCTTTCTCGCCTCGCTTCGTTCTTTGAGATTCGGGAACTTGTCGATCTTATTCAGAGCGACGACAATAGAACAATTTCCGGCTTTCGCAGTGTTGATGGCTTCCAGGGTCTGTGGCTGGATCCCGTCATCTAAGGCAATCACCAGCACAACGATATCAGTTGCTCGAACTCCTTGTCCACGCATCGAAGAGAACGCGGCATGCCCAGGAGTATCGAGGAACATGATGCGCTCAATAGACTCTGAGGAGGAGTCAACCTGAACTTCCTTTGAAGGCTTTTGAGAGGATTCTGGAAGGAGAGAGGCGACATTGACACTGAAGGCAGACAGCTTCTGAGTGATTCCGCCAGCCTCATTGCCAGCGATGTGTTCGGAGGCCTCATTCTTCTTGTCTTTCCCCTTCGCCTTCTTGCTCACAGCCGCCGTTCTGACTGTTCGTAGCGCATCGAGCAATGTCGTCTTTCCGTGATCCACGTGGCCCATGATCGCAACAATAGGCGCTCTCAGTCTGAGTTGTTCTTCATCAACTGCTCGCAGCTCCTCTTGTAAGTGTGACTGAGAAGAGGCGTTGACGTCCTTGAGACGTTTGACTCCAAGCCCCAGATCCAGCGCGAGTAATTCCACGACGTCAGCTTCGATTGGCTTACTCAACCACTCTTCTTCATTGCCTTCAGAACGATCGTACTCACCTATTTCCTCCAGCTTGGTCAACAGATCCGGGACACGCCATGAGAGTTTGGAAGCCAAGTCACGAGGCAGAAGACCTTCAGCGGGAATAATCACCTCCTTAATCATTGTCGGCCCCGCTGTTACCCTTCTGCGCTTCTTCCTTGACGCCTCTCTCAACTTATTTCCCCGCTGAAAAACCAGAAAATCCCTTTGAAGTTTCTTCATATCCACAGAGTCGTCAGGTGGCGGCGTTTGTTTCGACTGTGAAGAAGGAGGAGGGGAAGAAGAAGAAGAAGAAGAAGAAGGCTTTTTATTCGGAGGTGCTGGCTGTGGAGGCTTCTTTTCTTGATGACCCTTGTTTTGTTGGTTGGATACTGCAGTCGATGACGTATTTGGCGCAGCAACGGTGGGAGCGACTATCTGCTGTTTCTTCATATCTTTGAAAGCGATGTTCAGAACTTCTGTAAAACTTGACATATTCGGAGGGGAGGATTTGAGCGACTTTTGTGGACCCGGTTTACGAGGGGTGTCTTGTAAGAAAACATCGTAAACATCTTGAGAGATTTTACTCGGCGGAAGGGCATGATTGGCAGGAGAGATGCTTGGAACGGATGCTTGGTCACTCAAAGTGGTTCGTAAGAGAGTGTCATCCTTCTTCTGTTGTGAATGAGGAGGATTCTTCACTTCTTTATTCGATGCAACAGCTGCGGTGTTTGGAGCACTCTCATCCTTCTTCTGTTGTGAATGAGGAGGATTCTTCACTTCTTTATTCGATGCAACAGCTGCGGTGTTTGGAGCACTCTCATCCTTCTTCTGTTGTGAATGAGGAGGATTCTTCACTTCTTTATTCGATGCAACAGCTGCGGTGTTTGGAGCACTCTCATCCTTCTTCTGTTGTGAATGAGGAGGATTCTTCACTTCTTTATTCGATGCAACAGCTGCGGTGTTTGGAGCACTCTCATCCTTCTTCTGTTGTGAATGAGGAGGATTCTTCACTGCTTTATTTGGCTTCCGAACATTGTTCATGCTTTGGAAGAGAGCCTCGTAAATCTGTTTGGGGCTTTTATCTTGCGTGGTTGCTATCGTCGTTTTCTCCAGTGGAGGAGGTCTTACCACACTCGCACCCTTCGTATGGGAAGGATTCCTCAAATATTTCTTGTTCATGTCCTGAGGCTGAGTACTTTGCGGATTCTTTAGAATAAAAGGGTTCTGGTCTCGCAGAGCGCCGAGCGAAGCAGCACTTTCTCGATTAGAGGTATTGGAGGAAGGTGCATTGCGAAGATACTCTCCAAAAGGCTTTCTTTCCTGCCTTGGCTTTGGGGCAGGGGTAGCATGTGGTGGAAGTGAATCAGCAGGGCCGGAAGAGAATCTGGAAACTTGAATTCCATTCCTCATCGAGCTGCAAACAAGCCTCTGGAAGTTCAGAGAAAGAGAGTTCGTCCCTTGCAGTGAAATCCAGCGTGTGATGAGCATGATGGGAGGATTGTGTTGTTTTTAGGAAGAGAGAAGAAGATTGAACAAATCACCAATAATCAGCGCCGCCTGATTCACACTGGACTCTCGTTTCACCAGACTTCCTTTTTTCAAAAATAAGCACTACTACTCTGGCATAAACGAATAAATGAAGTTTGGTCTACAAGACAGCAAAAGATATTTAGAGTTTAGAGGTTCCAAAATTAGAATTTGTTAAGATTAGACTTTTTTGACGAGAATCGCTTGTGATGTTGATGTTTCTTCTTATTTACTACCTGCTTCAACTGCTGGTAGTCTATAGGGACAGATTGTCGGGGTATAGTCGATATTTCAGGAGCATCATCATTCTCATCAAGGAAAAATTCATCTTTAAAGTCAGATGTGGATTCAGGTTCAAAAGAATCAGTAGCTGAAGGTATGTTTGATGAGTTCTTCTCAGACTTCGGCTTCTTAACAATATCATTTATCTCATTTTTCTCTTGCTTCTCCCTGCCTCGCTTCTTCCCTGCCGTCTGAAGTTCTTCAGAATCTTCTTTAAGCTCATTTTTAGGTACGGAAAGCGCCGAGGAATTCATATTGCGCTTTCCAGTGTCCGTGTCCTTGTTCACCTCTTTCGCTGATTTCTTCTCCTCCAGCTCTACTTCGATCGCATGCTGCACTCGATCTTTGTTGTTGCGCGCAATATCATCACTGCGAGCTTTCCTCGCCAGGTCACGAGCTTTCTCCATCAGCTTCTGACTCTTAGAAAGCTGTCCGTGGGTCAGAGTCTCCTCATCGCTCTCATCGAGATTGGCATCTCCTCCTTCCCCACTCTCCCTTAAAACCTGCCTCTCACTAGATGCAAATAGGGCTACGTACTTCATTTGAGGGGGATAGTACATTATATACGTGAGATCATCCTCGAGTTGTGATTGCTGGCGTAGAAGTTGCTCCTTCGATGTCTCGTTACTTTCCTCCTCACACTTCCTCAGACGATTTATGATTTTATGTATCTTTCTTGTAATCTTCTTTCTCTCGAAAAATTTAACCATATGATACTTACTCTCGTGTTTTCTTTTGATCTCCTTCTGAATGTTATTTTCCTTCATCGACTCTAACTCTCGAATTTTGGCTTCAATCTCGCTAATTTTCACACTTACATCCCCTTCATTAGCATTGGAGCTACCATTGGAAGATTGTTGGAGTTTCTTGAGAATTCGCTGCAAATCTCTGATCTTTTTCTGGTTGGACTTCATTCTTCATTCATTTCTCCAATCGTGTACCGTGTAGCGCACGATCCCCGAATTCAAGACATGATGGGGTTTTCGAGTTTTCGGAGAACATACGTCTTTCAATTTCATTGAGTTTCAGGTTGCTGAAAGATTTGAGTAAGAACAGAGACAATGCCTTCAATAGCCACGCTCCTCGTCTTAATTGGTTGCTTTTACCAAATAGCATCTGCCTATCGTTTGGCGATTCAGAGTCGTGTGGTGCCGCGAAGACAGGACTCGAAACTTTACTCCAATGGTGCAGATCAGGAACCTTTGCTTCTAAGAGCTGCCCGAGGAGAGAAAGTTGAACGACCCCCAGTTTGGATGATGAGGCAAGCTGGTAGACATATGAAAGTTTATCAAGACTTGTGCAAGAAGCATACAACCTTTCGAGAGAGAAGCGAGAATGCGGACGTTGCCACAGAGATAAGGTCAGTCCAACATGTTCTCTCTTCGAGCATCAATTTTGATTGACTGAACATAGTTTGCAGCCATGGAGAGCTTATGGAACGGATGGATGTATTTTATTCTCTGATATTCTGACGCCTCTGCCAGGCATGGGAATCTCATTTGATATCACAGAGAAGGAGGGACCTAAGATCAGACCTATCACAAGCATGGATGATGTTAACAGAATCACTTCTTTAGATCCTTACAAATCTACTCCTTTTGTTGCTGAAGCCTTGAAGAACCTGAGAAAGGAGGTGGGAAACAAAGCAGCAGTTCTGGGATTTGTTGGATTGCCTTACACCCTCGCCACCTATCTCGTCGAAGGAGGCGGAAGCTCTGAATTTAAACAAATCAAAGCCCTTGGCTACGAGAATCCTAAGGTGCTACATGCAATGCTGGAAAAGTTAGCCACAAATATCGGCGACTATGCCAACTATCAGATCGAGGCCGGAGCTCAAGTAATTCAAATCTTCGACTCCTGGGCAGGAAATCTCTCTCCATTGGACTACGATACCTTTGCTGCCCCGTATCAGACGAAAGTAATCAAGGCGATCAAGCAGAAGAACCCTCACGTACCAGTAATAATGTACATTAATAAATCGGGTGCCCTATTAGAAAGAATGGCGCACAGTGGGGTTGATATCGTTTCTCTAGATTGGACGGTGACTATCGACGAAGCTAGAAAGAGAATAGGAAATACGATAGGGATTCAAGGAAATCTGGATCCAATGGTTTTGTTTGGACCTGATGAGGTGATTAAAGAGAGAACACTTGAGATCTTGAAGCAAGGAGGGGGTTACAAGCATATTGTAAATCTAGGTCATGGTATTGATGCAAAAACTTCAGAAGCGAAGGCTAAGTTTTTCATCGATACCGTTAAGTCATATAAATATTAAACTGTCCTACTCGGAATATATATGGTTTGCCTGCCTTTTGTAACAGCTGACCTACTAGTACTTTTGTGTTGTATTTTCTTTTAATTTACGCTTCGTGTAGTTAAGGAATTGCTTAATTCTGACTGCAACATCCCAATCAATCAAAAACAATACCACCTCATCCCCCACAGGACACCACCACTCCACCTCACCATACATTTATCACAATCGAACACACATTGAATGGCCCGGCCGTTGTCTCGTGTCATCAAGTTCCAGAGGAAGGATTTCTGCGAGGAATACTCGACATGGGGAAAGATCACTTTTCTCTCCACCGTTCTAGCTGTTGCTGAATTAACCCCTTGGATCGTCTCATTGGCCTTTGTTGGAAGGGTGAGTTCACTCCAATTCGCCGCTTTATCATTGGTGGAGGTGTGGGTCTACTCCTTCCTCGAGGTCGCATGGGTTGCTGTCACACAGGCAGGATCAGTTTTGATCTCCCAAGCCGACGGTGCCGGTTCTGAAGGAGCGAAGTTAGGGTGGTTTGCCATCTCAATGACGGTGATGACTCTTGCCAGCGCGGTCGTGGCTCTGGCGAGTGTTTGCTCTGCCTGGGCTCTCGACCAATTCACTGACGACAGAGAACTCGTCGACGCGGGCTCGTACTACGCCAGCTGGATCACTCCCGCCATCTTCTTCTCTGGCTATCAGCAGATGATTGCCACCTACCTGATAGCGACGGGTCATGCGGAATACCCGACGCTCTGCGCATTCATCTTCGCCTTCATCGACATCGGACTGACGTACGTCTTCATGTTTGGAGGGTTCTACATCAAACCATACGATAACGCGCTATTAGCCAATGCGATGAGTTGGAATGTGAGCAGTCTCTTGGGTCTCGCGCTCATTTCGCTCTTCTTCTTCAAAGCAGTGGCAGAGGATGACGTCACCGACACCAACGAGGAAGTTAACGAGCGAAGGAGAGAGGACCCGACTGAGGACAATGATGAAGATATAGCGTTGATTGCGATTGACACTGCCTATGACGAGGAGGTGGCAGGCAATGGGCTGACGCACGTCACCGTCGTAGAGAGCTCCAGTCCCCGCAAGACACTGAATCAGACGATGCGTGTGTCGTCTGCTTCCAATATGAATGTCGAGAAGTTCAGACATCGCGGATCCATCGGTTCCATCGAACTCGCTGAGTTGGGTGACGTCAACCTCGATGAGCGTCCTATCATCGACTGGCTCAGGAGTAAGAAGGCGTGGCATGCCTTTGGGGCGATGCTGCTGCCCTTTGTGTTAACCGTTGGTAGTGAGATGATGATCTTCTTTGCTCTTGCCTTTCTCGCTGCTAAGCTAGGCAGAGCTCAGATCGCCGCGCACAACACGTGTTCCGCCATCCTCGAGTATACCTTCAGCATCATCATCGGCATGGCAGAAGCCACGTCAGTCAGGATTGGGTTCTTCGTCGGCAAGGGAGAGTTGACTGGCTGTATGAACGTATTATGGATCTCCATTTGCAGTAGTCTGTGCATTGGCGTCATTGTCGCTATATTGAGCAGTTATTACAGCAGAGAGATCGCAGAGATCTTCACTGATGACGAAGACATCGTCCAATACATCTTACAGGTTTCTCCTCTCCTCTGGGCTTCCTTTGCCATCTTTGCCGTGGGAGATCAGATGTTAGCGATCCTCGAAGGCCAGGGCAGAGGGGTGGTTCAGATGCTCTCCTCTTTCTGCGGGTTGTGGCTCGTCGCTCTCCCTCTTGCCTTCTGGTCCTTCTACTTTGAGGACGGCGGCCTTAAAGATTTGTGGTGGGCACTTCTTATTGGATATATTGTGAACGAGCTCACTGCCACGCTGGCTGTGTATTACTCTGACTGGGAGAGCATCTTCGAGCGAGCGAAGGACCACATAGTGCTCGAGTAGTCAAGAAAGAGATCTGATCCGCGGCAATGAATTGAGGGACTTTCGGACTTCCTTCCCTCTTTCGGTCTTTTTAAAAGGGACGATGGAGAAGACAGGAGGGACGAGACCGGGCGGAGTGCGTGTGTGTGGCTCACACTGTCACACAATCTCTTCCTTCATCATTGCTCCATTTCTATGAGGATTGGTTTGTTAGTACAGTATTGGTATAAATGCGGTCAGAGCTTTGATCGATAATGTTTAGACACACTTTCTTCATCTCTCCTAATCAAAACAGTTTCATTGAAAATCGTTGTGTTTAAAGACTCTCGCTCGTTACAAGAGAAATCCTAGTGTTTTCTGGGAAATCTGAGGGAATTTCTTGCTATGATAGATTTGCGACTTCAATAGACTAATAGATAATAATCCTGTACCATAATAATAGACCATAAGAATAGACCAGACCAGACCAGACGAGAGACAGAGAGATGCGAGCCACCTTCATCTTACTCCTATTGCACTTCCTCCTCTCAAGCTCTTTCTACGTCACCAAGCTTCCGTCTGTCTTCCGGTACAGTCTATCGCCCCCTCGCATGGCATCGAGCCTTTCCATTCCCTCCACTCTAGATACGAGAAAAGCAATATCTGAAGATATTTCAAGCAAGGATATCTCTCCTCAGAGTCAGATCAATCAGTTTCGAAGGCTCTATCATAGAGAAAGTGATAACGTCTCTGTCAGCCTTCTTCAACAAACCACAGGCAAAGTGCCTCGCTCGTACCTGCCATCCTTTCTTCAGATAGATATCATATCGGACTCCATCTCAGAGGATAGTATCTGCTCGGTAGTGGAGGAAGCGTTGCGTTGGTATCTCGACGCATCCGGCAAGCTGACGTCACTCCATGTGCTCTGTGCTCGACCTGACCTCCTCAACCGACCTCTGCAGAGAATGGGCTTTTCTGCCACTGATAGCCCTATGCATGGAATAGGTGATTTGGGGAAGGGTGCTGTCCTCAGAGCGACCAGCGAGGAGGTCCTGACGTATGCTGTCTCGACTGCCGCTGCTCTGAGACAACGCGAGAGCGAGGGCTTATCTCAGCGACTACGCGGTCTGTTAGATGTGCAAGGACGACTTTATCACGAGCTAGGACAGTTATCACAGGCTGTGGACGCATACACCGCCGCTCTCCTGCTCTTTCCCAACGATTCACACATCCTTCGCAATCTCGGTTCAGCGTATCACGCGAAGGGAAGTTCCCAGCTGGCATTCGCCTCTTATCAACAAGCACTGCAAGTGAATCCTGCCGACACATTGGTCTACTTGAAGCTCGCCTTCTTCTACGAGGACTTCGCTAAGAAGGACTGGATCGACGCAGGCAGTCACGCTGAGCGCTGCTATCGATACTACTTGCAAGAGGTGGATCCTGGGGATACCAGCATCCTCCTCCGCCTCGGTAATTTGCTGCTTCAAGAAGGGGACGCCTCTGCTGCCCTTGCTGTGTACAATGATGTCATCGCCCTTGATGCGTCATCGGCTGCTGCCTGGTTCAACCGCGCTCATGCCCAGCTGAAGCTTGACGACTTCCCAGGGGCGAAAGCGAGTCTAGGAGAGGCGCTATGTCGTGACGCCAGCCTGATCGCTGCAAGACATATGCTCGATGCGCTCGATGACGTCAGAGCGCGGGCTGTGCGGAAGATGGACGAGAAGTACGTCATCCAGCTCTTCGACCAATACGCCACCACCTACGAGGAACACGGGAAGAAGCTACTGTATTCCGCGCCCCGCATTATTCGCCAAGAGCTGGCGAAAATTTATAAGCAGCGCAAGCAGGCGGAAGACGCCAGTTTCTCCCTCCCCGACGTCATGATTCCCCCCAGTGAGTCTGACGGGTGCACTGGCTACGTGTCCTTCATGAACAACTCCCTCGACATTCTCGATCTCGGCTGCGGCACAGGGCTCATGGGTGCGTGGCTGAAGGACTACGCCAGATCTCTCGTTGGCGTCGATCTCTCGCCTAATATGATCCACGTGGCGGGCAAGAAGATGATCTATCAAGAGCTAGCTGTCTCCTCAATCGAAAGATACCTTGAAGACTCGACACGCACACGTCACTTCGATCTCATAGTGGCTGCTGAGGTCTTCAGCTACGTGGGCGAACTGACGTCAGTCTTCTCGAAGGTAAGTGTGAGGTATGAAGTCCGCACCTCATCACCCTCACTCTTTGCTCATAACAGATCAGCAGATTTCTAACCAGTGGCGGCTTGTTCGCCTTCACTGTAGAGTCGTTAGACGGTGTTGCCACGTCAGATGATGCCTCAACTGACTTCCAGCTCTCGAGGTCAGGCCGCTTCGCGTATCGTAAGAGGTATATCATGGACGTCATCGCCCAACACGCACAGTCGCTGCGGCTGACGTTGTAAGTGCTTCTTTGAGTTACTCACTCTTATTCTCACTCTGATGGCATGACTTAGTTTCAGAGAATTCTCTCCTCGTATGGACGTGGGGCGACCTGTGCCCGGCTACCTGTTCATCTTAGAGAAGCAATCAGTTGACGCTGACGTACGATAGACAGCGGCCATAGGTCGTCACACAGAGAGAGGAAGATGCTGTGACGTGTTGGGGAAGAGGAGTGAGCCAGGGCAGTACTGTATGTAGATTGATAGAGAAGGAGAGAGGGATGTGATGACGTCAGACTGGGAATACTTGTGATGATTACATCGCCCGACCTAACACAAAGCAAAACCATCCCAACCATAAACATGAACAACAAAGAATAAACGCGTTTATCTACAGAATAACACAGAAAGAAGCGAAGGAAAGAAGGACGGACGGTGAGGCACAGAACTGACTCATATCAGCGATGCTACTCTAAGAACGAGACAATGACGTCAGTCATGAGATAAATAAAGTGAGAGAAATCTTCTTACCTTCGTCGTTGTCAATATCTACCCATGAAGTGAAGGCGAAGACGAACTCGGCGAAGTCGATTGTTCCGTTAGCATCCCAGTCCTAAGTAAATGACGTCAGAGACAGCAGGAGTTCTTTTCTCTCCCTCTTACCATCTCATTCCATCGCTGTTGACTCAACATCGCGTGATTCTTTCCCGCCTTCTTCCCGTGTTCCTCTAACATCCTCTCCACCGAGCCTCGCTCTATGTAACCCTTGCCCTCGGGGTCGAAGATGAGGTAAGCGGACACGATGAGGTTCAACATCTCCTTGATCTCGTGGTTGTGACCATTGAATCCTGAGAGTGTTCTTTTGAGTTGTGGCTTGCCTTGGTCTGCGGAGGAGGGGTTGGACAGAGCGGGGATGGCATCTAGGACCATGCCTATCGTCAGAGCCACGAGAAACTCCTTTATGGTCACCACGTTCTGAGCCTGCACGTCTATAAAGTCAAAAAGATCTAAAATATCCTGAAGCGACATGTTCACATTGAGTCTCTTCATCGTGGACAGCAGTCCGTCGTGGTCTAGTTTTCCCTCTGACGCGAACTCGTGGAAGATCTGCTTCACATAGCCCAGCACCACCCGCAGCTTGTCAAACTTAAGCAGAATCTTTTCAAAGCTTATTGGTTTATTATCGACTAAATGCTCCATCTTCTTCTTCAGAAGCGCCTGGTTGATCTTCGTCTCTGTCGCAGATTTGCGTGTTTCGTATTTCTTTGGAATCTCACTGGACACCTTTGGCGTTTTCATCAAGCATTGACCCATCCTTATTCTATCGTCCCCAAAAGGATCTTATCGTTCGAGTGATGATTGAGTTGTGGTGAGGTGAGGAGGGTTGCTGAAGTTAGTTGCTTTTAGTCATCAGGTGGGGACAGAGAAATTGAATCTGGATGAAATCTCCAAAGAAATTACTTGCAGATCTCCCGTGGTATTGGTTTTTGCTAAAAGTATGTTTTGTCTGTGTATTTGTAGTTGTTATAGTTGTTATTGTTGTTAATCGTCTATAAAGGCGCAGTGAAACCGTTTCCATGCCCGCCCACCATCGCCCGTGCTCTCGATACAAAGGCTTTCCAAATTTTTACCTTTCCCTCTACTTCTCAGAAAAGCGCTTTTTCTGAATGGATGGTCAAGGATGGTCACGCTGCTCCGCCATTCAATATTCAATGTGAGAGAGATGAGAGAGAAGACAGTCAGTCAGCCAATAGTAATAGAGGAGATCCCACCACTATAACCATAATAACTACTAAGACATATCAATAGTTTGATAGGACAATCAGATACAAACATCTTTGATTGTTCTTCATCTTCGATCGCTCAACAATAAATCAAAAATTCCATAAACAATAAATAAACTCTTGTAAAACTCACAAAAAATACTTCGAGTCAGTCAATCAATTATCAAATAAAAACAATATAAAATGCTCCCAGCCCAGACCCCAGTTGCTACTTCCTTTCAATCTGCCTCTTTATACGTCGGTGATCTTCATCCTGATGTGACTGAAGTAAGTCTTCACCGATTGTGGATATTTCATGCTCTAACATTGTCTCTAGAGCATCCTCTTCGACTTGTTCAACAGAGTCGGACCTGTTGCTTCTATCC
>VFQN01001543.1_pt1 | contig 38126 bp, 60 predicted proteins | sample 3512371 | NCBI WGS metagenome assembly VFQN01 (sample SAMN10412370, study PRJNA504923) | tailings metagenome | isolation source: Replicate 2 from Balatoc abandoned mine | place: Philippines: Itogon, Benguet | collected 2017-08-28
CGCCCCCACCCCCCCCCCCCCCCCCTGTCGTCCCCCCCCCCCCCCCCCCCCCCCCCTCCCCCTCCCCTCTCACTCTTCTTCCTCTGCAGCCCCAGCTCCTCGGCGCTGAGCCCCGCCTCCACGGCGTACAGCACGTCCTCCTCGTAGGCGGGGGTCAGCACCGACCAGCTCAGCATGCTCTCCAGGCTGTCGGGCTTGTCCAGGGAGGGGTGGCCCAGGCTGCAGGGGGGAGGGGTGGAGAGAGGACAGGGGGCAGGAGATGGGGAAGGGCAGTTAGCAGCAGGGAAGGAGGGAGGTTTTCAGGGAGGGACGGCCCAGGCTGGGGGAAGGGGGAAAGGGGGGGAGGCAGGTTAGAAAGCAGGGGAGGGGTTCAGGGCCTGCAGGTGCCAGGCTGTCGGGCTTGTCACAGGAGGAGAGGTCCAGGCTGTGAGGGGGAAAGAGATGAGAGAGGAAGTGGGGTTGGAAGTTTAGGGGAAGGCAGGATAGCAGGAAGGTTGGGGAGACGGGGCCGGGCGAAGGGGCGCAGGTGCCGCTATAGGCCTAGGCGGGATAGGAAGGGAGTGCGCGGGGCGTAGGTTGCCTTGCTTGAAGCTCCCGCCCATGCCCCAAAGCACGACCCCCCATCCCTCCCGTACCTGTTGATGAAGAACCCCAGCACGCGCTGCGCCTCCTCGCCCTGGGGTGTGGCGTCCGCCGAGGTGGTGGTGAGCATCTGGCGCAGCACACGGGTCACCTGGGGGATAGGACCGGGAAACGGAGTGGTGGTTGGGCAGTAGTAGGTGGCATGTACGGTATGCAGGCAGCAACAAGCCTTTTCGCTACCCAGGTGCTTGGGCGTGTAAGACCGTGCCAAAAGCAACTCCGCAACGGCATGCCCGCACGTCACCCAGGCTGCAATAGCGGTGCAGACCGCTCTCACCTGCAGCAGCACGTTGGTGTTGGACGCGGTGTCCTCCATGGCCACAGCGCGCTTGAGGCACTGCTTGAGCTCCTCGGGGTCGGAGCGGATCTGGAGGGTGCAGTAAGGGGATGTGCGAGTTGGGTGGTGCGACTTGGGTGCGCAGAGAGCGCATGTGTGTACGTCATGGAGACGGTGGCAAGGGGGGATGCCGACAGGGCAACAATGGGTGCAGTGGCCAAGCACAGCGCAAGAAGGCAGAGGGCCAGACAGGACCAAACCGCTGTGGGGTTGGCGTGGTCTTTGGGGCGTTGGGGCTTTCCCTTGACATGGATCGACATCCTCACCCGCTCCTGCATGTCCCGCACCACCTCGAGCAGCGTCTTTGCACTACCAGTTGCTCATTCCACCCACCCCCTTAACACACACCCGCGCTAATACACATGCTCCTCCCTGCTGCTCACCCGCTCCTGCATGTCCCGCACCACCTCGAACAGCGTCAGCGCGCTCTCCAGCTCGTCGTCGTACATGCGGCGCGCCTCCCACATCTTCTGCACCGCGTAGCACTCGGACTCCATGCCGTGCAGGATGTGGCCCAGCAGCTCGGCAAACTCCTGCGCATGGGTGTATAAATGCAGGACCATGGGCGCAGCCTTCGCCACGTAGAGCATCTCAAGCGGTTGCAGCGCGTACAGGTACATCAAAACAACAGGTGCGATAGCAGGAAAGGGCGCGGGCGGTTGGCATAGAGCCTTAAGCCAACCCGCCGCATTCCGTTTAGAGCAAAACCCACTGACCCCGACACCGACCTCCAGCCCCACCCCACCGCCTGGTACTCACCGCGATCTCGAAGGGCACCTCCCGCGTGCGCACCACCTGCTCTATGAGGTTGACTAGCGCGATGCCGCTCTCGAAGGCCTTCTTGCGCAGCTCGATGTGCTTCACGTTGATGATGCCGCCGTACAGGGAGGCCTGGGAACGGGGAGGAAGGCGGTGGTGGTGGTGGCGGGGGGCCAAGGGGTAATGCGGGAAGGAAGTGTGACGCAGGTGCGGAGGGGGGGGGGGACGAGCTGGGCCACGCAAGGGGCCCAACGCCCCTGCACGGCACGGCCCGTGCCCCAACAGACCTGCAGGACTTCTCGCGTCTCCGCCAGAGGCACCTCGTCCCGCCCTTGACCACAAACCGGTATCCTACGCCACCTGCCACAACGGTATCCCTTGTAACACACCCTCCGCCACTGTTCCCTGCCCCCACCTGCATGATGACGTGCGCGTGCTTGCCACTCATGATGCCCAGCTGGCACGCCAGCCACGTGGCCAGCACACGGAACTCCGTCATCACCATGACCTGCGGCGGAAGGAGGAGCTTTCGATGAGCAAATCCAATCGGAGAAAACAGGCGAGGCCCGCGGACGCAAACCACGTAAAGAGGGGCCATCGTTGATGCTTACCCTGCTGCACACTGCTGCTCCGCATTGCAAGCCCGCCTGCGCAATTCCGTGGAGGACTGGGCCGAGCCTTTGCGGTAACCTCCCCCTCACCTGCGCGGTTGTGACGCGGCCCGTGTCCACCACCTTGCGGATCTGTCCCGCGAAGAAGAAGGTGGGAAGCAGGATGGGCCGCAGGCCGTGCAGCTTGCCAGAGGACTCAAGCCTTGGGGGTTGGGGACGGGGAGGGGTGCCGTTGCGGGGCAGCGGGGAAGAGGCGCATGGGGGGTCAGGCGGCGAAACGGGTGGGACTTGAGGCGGTGCCGGTAGCTGGCATCGCGTCCGACCGTGTCGCGTTTTCACAACTGCACCGGTGGCGTTTAAGCGCCGTCACTTTCCGTCCATTCCTTCTTTTCACTCCTTCCCCCACCGGCCCCACCTGACGAACTTGAGCAGGTGCATCTCCTTGTCCGAGATGAGGTCATCCTCGCGCAGGTCGTCGCAGATGGCGTCCCACGCCTCCGCGAAGCTGCTCCACATCATCATCTGTTCGCTCACGACGTCCAGCTCGTCCTCCTCCAAATTGTTCAGCTCGTCCGCCATCAGCACCATGCTGGTCGTCCGCGTCGCCACGTCCTTGCGCACAATCTGCGCCGCCATCGAGTTGCGCCTGTCCCACCTCGCCTGCTGCTTCTGGTCGAAGCTCGCTGCCATCGACACCGACTTCTGCCGCGACAAGCTGCCACCCCCGGCGCCGCCCCCAGCCCGCACGTTCTTGTCCCCCGGACCGGGCCCTCCCCCCGCAAGCGAGGACTTCTGCCGCTGCATGCCACCCATGTAGCCCGCCGCAGCGGGCCCTACCGACATCCTCCGCCCGGCCCCCCCGCGCGCGGTCCTGCTACCCATCCCCGACCGTTCGCGAGACGTCATGTCCGCTTTGCTGCCACTGAACCGCAAGGACTTGTTGCTGTTTTCCGCCGCCAAAGACAGCTTGCTGCCGGCCCGTTTGGAGGGGCTGTCGTCCTCGGCGTCCAGGTACTCGCTGCCGCCGGCGGGGGCGCCCTCGCCGCCGAAGAGAGTTGCGAAGAAGCTGGCGCGGCGCTGGCGGTGGGAGCCCTGGGGAGGCTGGTTGGCGGCCTGGCGGGCGGTCGGCCTGTACGGCAGAGGGAAAATGGTGGGCGTGTGGACTGTGAGGGACTGTGAGGGTACTGGTGCGCAAGGGGCGGTGGGGCAGGGTGCGAGGGCGGCAGGCCTGCCAATGCGTTTGTGCACAGTAATGGTGCTGACGACCTCTAAAGTCACAAGTAGGCCCACCGACGGCACCTCGACTGTTGTTGCACCCAGGCTGGCATACGGACTCACGCTAGGGGGTTGGGTTTGTGGGGCTTGGAGGACTTGGGGGCGCGCGTGTTGGCGTTGTCGTCATAGGCGTCAGGGAGCGAGACTGCGGGGGAGGAGAGGGCACACAGTGGGCGACCCTTGCAGGCGGGGAACACCTCAAGGAAAGGCGGCAGGCGTCTGGCAGGTGGGCTGCGGAGAAGGGGGCGGCCAGGGCACCGGATCCGACACCCTACAGCGACACAGCAGCCGTACAGGTAGGGAAAGGCAGACGGCTGAAGGTGTAGCTTCACTTCACATAGCAGTAACTAAGAGAAAACCCACCAGCCCGTCAGCCCAGCAATTACCATACCAGATCCCATTTAGCCCAAGCCCCCGCTCACCCGACAGCGACCCAAACTTGCCGCTCTTGAACGTGCCGCTCTTTGCCCCGACGCGCGCAGACTTGGCCCCCGCGCCGCCCCCGTCCTCCTCCTCGTCCGCCCCGTCGCCGTCGCTCAGCCGCAGCATGCGGTTGGGCCCGAAGCTGACCCGGCTGCGCTCCGGCGAGCGTACTGGAGAGTCGTCCGATTCAGGCTCCTCATCGCTGTCCGCCCTCATCACAGGCACCTCGGATAGAAGCACCGTCACGGCGCGCCTTGGGGGCAAGTGGGGGTGAGGGGCAAGAGCACCGTCATGGTAAGGGGGCCAGGGGCCGGAGGGTGCAAAGCGGAAAGAGCAGCGGTGCAAACCCTACGGTGCATAGTATCATGGGCAAGTAGTACAGCGACGGGGCGCCTTTGGAAGAGGTCGGGGTGAGGGAAGGGAGTTGATGGTCGGACGAGGGGTACGGACGTAGTACAGTATGATGATGGCGGTCATGCTCGTGCGAAGTGACGCAAGAAGTAAACCGCATGGTGTACGAGTGCCTACTACAAAGCTTGCAAGGCATCGTACATGCATGCATCTCCAAGTTGTGTAAGCCCCAACCCCGCATGTAGTCGTACCCCCATCCAGGCCCCACCTTGGTGGCTGCGCCCCGTTGCCGTCGTCGTCGCCCACCCCCTGTGCCGCCGCCCGCCCGTTTGACCCCACCAGCGTAACGCCCTCCGCCACCGGACCAGCCGCCACCACACCTGCCCCCAGCCTCTGCTTCCTGACGCCCCCCGCCAAGGCCGCCTCCATCCCCTCCTCCTGCTGCTGCTGCTCCTCCGCCTCACGCACCGTCCTTCGCCACGGCCACGGCCACCTGCTCACTCCATGCTGCTGACCCTGCCGCCCATCGTGGCGTGGGTTAGCAGTGCGCTGCCGGTGGCGCTGCGCTAAACTGGGGACGTCCGTGAAGGGGTCCTCGAGCACAACATCGCAGTCCGCTCCGTCTGGGCCCAGCAGCAGCTCCGGCCGCCAGGCACGGGGGCGCTGCCGGTGGGGGCCCCACAGCGTTCTGTCAGAGGATCCGCCGATGCCGCCACTGCGGCTGCCAGCAGCACCTGCCCCCGCTGTGCTGTGTTCGAAGGCAGCAGCAGCTCGAGGAGATGCAGGAGGGCTGCTAGCGGTGCTGCTGCTGCCACCTGCGTGATGCTGGTGGTGGTGGTGGCTTAGCGCGCGTGCGCTGCTGTCGCTCTCGGCCCCCGAGTCCCCCGCGGCCTCCGCTCCGGCCCCGACCAGACCGGCGCGGCCGCGCACGCGCGCCTCGGCCACCGGCTGTGGGTGTATCTGGGCATGGGCGCGCGGCGCAGGATGTACAACACACTGTAATGGATTGGGTGCAGCGTGTCACCAAGAAGCACGGCATGCATCTACGCAAGAGCAATTTCGCACATCGCACCAGCCTCTCCCCGCCCTCCTTACCTGCGACTTCCGGGCCATGGCCGCCTGCGCCGCCGCCCCTAGGGCGCTGAACATGTGCAGCACGCCGTGCCCCGCCCCGCCCGCCGCCGCCGGCTGCCCAGCCGAGGACCGCTCTTCGCCTCCCGCCGCCCCCTCCGGCCCCGCTGCGCCCCCGCTGCTGCCCGCATCCGCTGCAGAGGCACGCCGGTGCCCAAACAGCCCGCCGCCGCCCCCGCCCCCGCCCGCCGGCGCTTCCCCAGTCGCAGAGTTCCTCTTCTTGAAGAACCCCATCACCCCAGTCCCCGTCCCTCCTCCCGCCTCCTGACCCCCGCCCGATCTCCTACTCTTGCCTGCCGCCGCCTCCGCCTCTGCCCCCAACACGGACGCCAACGGTTCCCCGGGGGCCGAGTCCCTCCGCGCTTGGAACAGCCCCATAGCCCCCATCGCCCCCGGCGGCTCCTGTGCGCTGCTCCTCCGGTTGAAGAAGCCCCCTGCCGCCTTGCCCCAGTGTACGGCAGCATCATTCCCGCCGCTTGCCGTACCGCCGCCGGCCTTAAGATCCTGCCCAACCAGCGTCGCGCCGCCGCGCCCACCACGCGTGCTCAGCGGCCGCGGGTCCGCGCCGCCGCCGCCGCCGCCGCCGCCCGCCGCAACCGCTGCCGCCGCCGCCAGGCTGTCCTTCCGCCCTCCGCGGGTGCTCTGCGCGCGGGATAGGGCGCCCTCCTTTCCGCCGTGTTGGCTGTTGGCGGCGGTCCCGGGGGCGGTGGCGGCGCCCGCCTTGTCCTGCACGGCCTTGACGCCCTTGTGCTCCACCTCGTTGGTGCCTCCCTTGCCGGCCTGCATGTTGACCTTGCGGTCCTTGACCGAGGCCGCCTAGGAAGTACAACAGTAGTGAGCGGCATTGTTATTGGTACCGTATGTAGGCAAGCAGGGTGCAGCGGTAAGACACGTGCTTGGCTTCGGGGTCTGCTGCAAGCGAACGGCGCATTGAAGCGACCCGTATGGCCAGTGCGCAATGCCTTTCGGCAGGCACCACCTTCCCTGCTGTCAACGGTTCCCAACAGACCGTTTGAAGCCCCGGAAACGGCACGTGTGCAGTACCCCACCTGTTTGGCTTTGATCTCCTCCGGCGTCGCGATCTTGATCTTGAACATGAGGCCGTCGCTGATAGCCACGTTGTGCCCCCCGCCGCCGCCCGGCCCGCCCGCGCCGCCCTCCCCCTCGCCTCCCTGCTGCTGCTGGCTGAGCGTGTGGAACAGCAGGTTCTTCTGGTTGTCGTTGCCGGTGTACGACATGCAGAAATTCCACCACCTGCTCGAGGGTTACACACCAAAGCGCGTGGCAGGGCAGTGGGCCGTGAGCAGGTCTACCCAGACACACTCTTGCCGATACCACCCGGCTGTAGCACCTGTTGCCCCGAGGATTGCGCTGGGGTGCATGCGGCAGCTCCAACAACCGCCGTACCCGACACCCTGCTGCATGCGGAAGCCCCTCTGCCCCACAGCTCAGTTTGCATGGGCCCCCACACCGCTCACCCCTCACCCAACACCCAATACTAGCCTTCCATGCTACAGGCCTCGCTTCACCCTATCCGCTGTGAGACGCTACGCTTTCCTCCCAACACCGCACCCACAACGCCCCCAACCCACCTTGGCGGCGACTTGTGGAACTCCCGCACCAAGTCCTCCCATGAGGAGATGACGCCCAGGTCCAGCTTGATGAGGCCGTGGTAGATGCCGAACGCCGTCACCGTGAACTGTGTATAAATATCAGCAACGGGTCAAGGGGTGTGAGTTGCAATTCGCCAACCATGCTTGTTTACAGCAGCACGTTACATGGGCGATGTCACAGGGAACAGCGTACGCATGCCATGAACACAGCATGATTCAGAAACGTTGCTCAGGAGCCCACCTGGTAGAAGAGCGCGGTGTCAAACAGCGCCACTATGACGAAGGGGAACATGCGCACCGCCACCAGGATCCAGTCGCCGCCCACGCACGGCAGCGTCACGCCGCCCGGCAGGTGGTAGAGCTTGTCGCGGCAGCCCAACCAGTTGCGGGTCAGCAGCAGCCGGACCTATGCAATTGTTCGAGCAGGGTGGAGGGCGGTAAGGAATTATGTGTGTTGGTGTTGACGTGAGTAGTGCTTGTCGCGGCACTTGCGGGTCAGCAGCAGCCGGACCTATGCAATTGTTCGAGCAGGGTGGAGGGCGGTAAGGAAATATGTGTGTTGGTGTTGACGTGAGTAGTGCTTGTCGCGGCACTTGCGGGTCAGCGGCAGCCGGACCTGTGCGCGGAGGGGGGGAAAGAAGTTACTAAAGTAAATAGTACTGAAAAAGCTCCACGTGTCGCAGTAAAATTTTTGACCCACTGGGGGGGGGGCCAGGGGCAGGCCCAGGGTTAGGCCTGGGGGCCGAAGGATGCAGGGCATAGTGACCGAGAGGTCAACGTAAGAAAGGACTGAACCGCACGGCGCGTTCTTGAAATCAGCGGCTGCGGAGCCTGGGCTAGCTTGCGTATCGACGTGCGAATGATTGGGTATCAGGGGCATGCGCATCTAGTGGCGACGGGCATGGAACGGAGGAGCCCTGGCTTGAGCGTTGGAACAGCAGAGTAGGCTGACATATGGCTCATTGTTGGTGGCGTTGCCCGCCGTACTGCCGTACCGGCTTGACGACGGGCTTGTGGATGACGAAGTAGTCGAAGGGGATCTTCTGGAGCAGCACCAGCCCCCAGAACAGCACGTTGAGCCAGAAGTTCTTCCAGTTGATCTTCATGGGCAGGTACATCCAGCAGCGCGGCCGCGGCCGCACCGACCAGTTGTTGAAGTAGTTGGGCAGCCGCAGCAGCTCCGTCAGGCTCACGGTGTAGCTGCGGGCGTGTGGGACATGGTAGGAGGGGTAGCAAGTACGATTAGAGTACATTGGTGAAGGTTGGGCGTTTGCGCAAGCTGGCATACAGATTATTGTCAGGGTGTCGGATGCGTAACTGATGGAAGTGGCATTAGCAGCAGCTCCGTCAGGCTCACGGTGTAGCTGCGGGGGTGCGGAACATGGTAGGAGGGGTAGGAAGTACGAGTAGAGTCGGTGCGGTGAAGGTTGGGGGTTTGCGCAAGCTGGCATACAGATTATTGTCAGGGTGTCGGATGCGTAATTGATGGAGTTTGCATTAGCAGCAGCTCCGTCCGGCTCGGGGTGTAGCTGCGGGGGAAGGTAGGGGGAGTCCCGGGCAAGTGGGGTTGCATGCGACGGGTGCAACACCTGCCATCAACCCCAACCCCAACCCAGTACCACAGAAACCCCAGGGAACGCCCCTGCACCGCCTTGCTCCACCCCTTGCCCCCGGCCCTACTAGTCCAATCCCTCCCCTCCCCTCCGCTCCCCTCTCACCCGTCCCGCGTGGTGAGCACGAAGTGCAGCGCGTGCAGCCCCGTGTAGCCCACCGCCACCCAGCCCCAGTAGTCCAGCGCGTACTGCCGCAGACCCGTGTCGGCGTACTGCAGCGTGAAGAACACCGTCAGCAGCATGCACAGCAGCAGCCGCTCCAGCAGGCCGCCCAGCAGGCCGTACAGGGGGGCGCCTGGGGGGGAGGGCGGGAGACAGAATGGTGCCAACGTAAGACAGGGTTAGATACAGTGTGTGGTATTCGGAGCAATACGTGCGAGGAATGCAGGCACGAGCCTTGCTTTGTAGTGGGGCAGGTGGGGCAGGCGGGTCGGGTAGGGATGGGAGTGTAGGAGGAGAGGACGAGGCCTAGCATGCCAAGGTGTGAATGGCGGGGGGCCGGCTTTGGCTGTGCGATGCCTGCTGATGTGGGGCAGGGGAATGGAGGAATGTGCGAGCCACCAGTGCGGAAGGACGGTTTTCTAGACCTATGCATGCAGGCCTCTTGCCCCCGGCCCGCAGCCCTTCCCCCCATCCCCTCTCACCCTCGGTCTCTTACCGCATTCCGTGCAGCAACGCGGATGCGCAGTTGGAACCTGGAGCTAGGCGCGCAGGATCCCCTGCCCACCCCCGGCCTAGCAGCCCCTCCGCCCTGCCCCATCTTACCTACACATTGCTACTACTACTTCGCGTAAGTGATTCTTCGTCCCCCCGCTTACCCTCGATCTCCAGCACGCGCTGCGGCTGTAGCTTCTGCAGCTCACGCACCGACACTCGCGTGCCCTGCACATGTGTATGCGCGCAGGGCGAGGGATCATGGTCTATTGTTAGTAAGCGCACGGGAGGAGACCGTTTGTTTTCGGTGCACGGTCAGCATGCCACGCAGCCAGCCAAAGGGCGACAACGACAACGGCTGCAGGCTCGCTGCAGCGGTCAAGCTGCACGCATCCGGGCGCAAGCGCGGCACAAACAATTGAAGTGCAGTTAACACATTGGTGTTGCCCCTCTGACAAGCCGGAGAAGGCAAGCCCGGCACTGCACTTGAGCCACTGAACCTCCTTCCGTGACAAGGCCGCGGATGGTAATCGCCTATCGGTATGGGGATCATACGGGAATCCTACACACCGCGGGCGTCGGGCTTGGTCCCGTGTTTCGAGCCCTCCCGGCTCGTGCCTAAGGCCCTAGAGGCCATCGCTGTGTCTCGGTCCGGTTATGGACCCCCGGCTTTTGCCCACAGTGTAACACTGGATCACACCCCAATTCCCGCACACCGAATGGATCCATCAACGTGCGGCCCGAAGATCTCCGTTCCCTTGACCCTAGACCCGGACCAGCCACCCTGACCCACCCGGGAACCCCCTGCCACCCACCTGCGGCTCGGAGATCCCCGTGCCAATCGTCCCCCTTGACCCTAGGCTCGGACCAGCCACACCCACTAGGAACCCTTCCAACCCACCTGCGGCCCAAAGTCCGTGGCCGCGGCCCCCTTGGCCCCGTGCGTCGCCATCTCTTGCAGCCGGTCCAGGCGCGCAGGGGCGGCCCCGCGCCGCCGCTGGGCAGCCAGCAGCGCGTTGGCCTGTGGGATGCACGCAGCAGCGGTCACCGGGTGTAGTCGTTGACAAGGCAACACGTACCGTATGCATGTTATGGGGGCAACGGTTACAGTGCAGGTAGGACTCAGAGCCTGCAAGCTACGGCCGTAAAGTGTTGTGCGCGAAGGGCACAGACGGCCCTGCCGGCCGCACCTTGTCGATCTTGAAGAAGCCCTTCTTGTCGAACATGCGCGTCATTGCTGTCTGCAGCGGCTCCGGCACCGGCATGGTCATCATCCAGTTGGCCACGCGCTCCAGCCAGCACAGCCAGGCGTGGGTCAGGATGGCGGAGGAGACCGGCCGCCACTCCCACCCGGCGAAGGCCTACGTGATAGGGAGGTCATGGGGCCGCAGGGTGGGTAAGAGGGACGTGATGGGTCGAGGAAGCACCGCTAGGCGTGGGTCAGGATGGCGGACGGGACCGGACGCCACTCCCGCCCGGCGAAGGCCTAGGGGCGAGGGTAGGAGCAAACGGGGAGCGCGGGCAGTCATCTGGTTAGTTAGCACAGCCGGGCGTGGGTGAGGATGGCGGATGAGACTGGCCGCCAGTCCCACCTGAAGGCCTAGGGGTTACACGAGCGGGGTAATGAACGCAGCAGACATACAGGAGCGTCAACTAGCACTGCCGGGCGTGCGTTGGAATGAACACCGGCCGCCATCTCCAGCCGGAGGATGCCTAGGTATGGATGGTATTAGGAGCAATGGGGTTGGAAGGGTGACCACAGGCCTTTGTGTTTCACAGCCAGGCGCGCGTTAGGATGGCGGAGGAGACCGGCCACCTTGCCCTGCCGAAGCATTCCTGGGCAGTAGGAGGGCAGTGGGAGTGGAAGGGCAGACGCAAGTACCCAAAGCCAGCCGTTGCAGAGGAGGCACGTGCGTGGAAAGGAATGGGACAGCGCGAAAGAGGGCCGGGCAGGCACTGTCAACTCACTCAACCACTTCACGTGCACCCGCGCCACCCCACCTGCGCCTGCGCACGTGGAACAGTGCTAGATCAAAGGCATACATGCAGCCGGACTCGTGCACCACACACCCACACACGCACGCACGCGCATTGCGCGAACACGCTTGCGCAAGATACACACGCCGTCCCACGCGGCCCCATCCTAACACACAACGCAGGCTAACCCACCTGCGCCTGCATCGCGTGAAACAGCACCAGGTGGCAGGCGTGCCTGCTGACACCCTCGTGCCACACACACACAACGCAGGCTAACCCACCTGCGCCTGCATCGCGTGGAACAGCACCAGGTGGCAGCCGTGCCTGCTGACACCCTCGTGCACCACACACACAACGCAGGCTAACCCACCTGCGCCTGCATCGCGTGGAACAGCACCAGGTGGAAGGCGTAGACGCGGAAGAAGGCGCGGTACACGCCCCACCAGGTGCGCCGCTCGCGGTACGTCTTGACGAACACGCGGTTGCGCCACCACTCGGCGGCAACCTGTGGGGGGCGGCAGGGCGGCAGCAGATCAGGATGATATGCAGCCGTGTGGGGCCGAGTCCTTGACCTTCGGGGCCTTTGTCCCGCCTTCGGGCAGTAGTAGTTGTTGGGAACGCGCTGCGCTCGCTGCCAGTACGTGCAGTTTGGTGTAGCAGACCAGTAAGCAGCGGCGCTGCACGCCTGCTGCCCCAAGCAACGGAAGGCTGTTGCTCGAAGGCCATTGAACAGGTGCCGCCACGGCCCACCTGCTGATATGTCTTTGACGGTTGTTGATTGTCGGGACAAGTAAAACAACTTTGCCTGCCACCCACCTGCGGGTCAAACTTGTTGTCGATGTAGGTCTTGTGATGGAAGCCCAGCCCGGTCAAAGACTGGTAGGCGTCGTTGGTGGCCCCCGTGGCGATGTCGCGCGGGCTTACCCGCAGCTCCGACAGCACGCCGTACACCACGTCGCGGTGCGTGAGCGATTCGTTGAAGTCGTCGTAGCCCAGCCTATGGGGAGGGCGGCCGGGAACGCAAGAAGTGTTACAGCTGGATGCATGAGCGTGAGCGACTCGGTCTTGCGCCGTAGCGCAGCCTGGGGGCCAGAGCCGTAAGTGAGCAGGATGATGTGGGTTGGTACCTCACGACCGTGTGAGCTCCGCCCTGCAGCGACCAACTGAAGCATAACCTACAGCGGGCGCTGGGAAGCTGCATTGACACCGGGCTGCAAGAGGGTCTTTCTCGGTGTCGCTCTGCTAGGATACCGTTGTCAGGTAACCCCGCCGTCGCCGCACCGGTGCGCCACGTCCACCCCCAGCGTGGATAGGTGGTCAATCTCGTAGCTCATGACGTAGAAGATGGGCGTGATGATGCGGTCGGTGAAGAAGCCGCCGTCGCCGAACGACACCAGGTCGGCGAGCAGCTCGCGGTCGCCCACGGGGACCTGGCGGGACACAGGGGGGGAGAGGTGACGGGCGGATGGGGGGGAGAATGTTGAGGAGGGGGAGCGTTGAGGGTGGGCGTAGGTTCGAAGCAGCTCGCGGCCGCCCACGGGGACGCGGCAGCACACGCAGGGCGGAGGGAAGGGCAAGTGGTGCTGTGGGTGCGGTGAGCGGGCGATGGGCACCCACGCGTTGACCAGCAGCTTGCCATGCCCAACAAGGGGGACGCATTGCGAGAGGGGTGGGCCTTGGAGTGGGGCGGGCAGGGGTTAGCACCAAGGGGGAGCGGCAGAAAGCCCCCAAGCCCGCCTTTCCTTCAAATCCTGCTCACCTCCGAGTTGCCCAGTCGCGTCATGATGGACGACAGCTTGCCGCTGTCCTCGGGACGCATGTCCTGCGGGCCATGTAGGGTGCATAGCCGCAAAGCCGTCAGACATCACCCGCACGAGCACACGAGCATGAACAGGAGAGAGCAGCGACCAGGTTCGCCACGCAGACAACCAGCACCACACCGCCACACGAGCCTTGCAACCCGACATCACCTGTCATCCTCACACATGCAGGTGATGCAGCCACCCGCCTTGTCACGGCCCCGTCACGGCACTCACTGCCGGCCGCGACGCCGCCATAACAAGGCCCCCTTGCCCTGCAGGCGCCCCTGCCACCCACCGCCGGCCCTTTGCCGTGATGAAACCTGTGCCTCTGGCCCCCAGCCACCAATCGCAGCCCCCGTTACTCACCGCCGGCCGTATGCCCAGCTGCGCCTGCAGGTCCCGCACCAGGTGCTGGAAGCTGTTGCGCAGCTGCGCCAGCCTGTCCCGCGCGCCCGGGTTGCGGTTGGGCGAGCCGCAGTCCCACAGGTCCTTCATCACGTACGAGTGGTTCAGCACCCAGAACAGCATCCAAATAGACTCGGAGCAGAACCGGATGTTGGCGCACTCCTGTAAGGACGCAATTGTAAGGACAGTGGGTGGAGGTGTTCGTGGAACAGGCTGCAAGCAGGATGCCGGGGAACGCAGTGGTTTTGTTTTGATAGTCAAGGTGCTGCCTAGCTAGCAAGCTTGCTACGAGCGAGGGAAGTGGGCAGGATGCCCACTGTGATGGGGCAGCTTGCATTGCCATGCGGTGGCAATGCCAAATGGCTGTGTGAGAGGCGCGCGAGTGCAACAGGCCCAACAGTGCAATCGGCCTGCGTTCACAGGCACGCCCGTTTCTTGATCGCCATGCACACACGCACCGTGTATATGAGGAAGTACAGCGACAGCTCGCATAGAAGGCCGTTCAGCACGGTGTGGTCGGAGAAGGTGCGCTCCCGCAGCTGGTCGGTGTGCGCCTGGGGCCGCGCCGACAGCTTCTGCATCTTGGCCCATTGCATCTGCGGGGCAGAAGTACGGGAGGTGGAGTTGAGCTTCGAGGGAGTATGGACACCGAGTAATTGAGTGCGAGAGCACGAGCCACCAGTGGGAAAGAGACTGAGAGCACGGGACGTAGGCAAGGACATGAAGGACGTGGTGCACTGCATTCCGGATGTATCGCCACTGCAGGCCGTGGAGCAGGCGAAAGTCGGGAGCTGTGGCCAAGGGCAACGAGTTGCGGGGTACGGGGAGGAGGCGCTGTGCACCGTACGCCGTGCGTCGTACGCACCTCGTAGCTGTAGAAGATGGTGGAGTGGAACTCGAACAGCGCCTTGGCGAAGCGCTCGTCGTCCGTGTCCGCGCCCTTGTGCCGCCGCACGTAGCCGTTCTTGACCAGCAGCTGCGTCAGGTGGTCGGCGGCCACGAAGATGGAGGCGGGCACGTGCTCGCGCTTGGCGTCCTTGGCGCTGGAGGGCCGCGTGTTGAAGGCCTGGGCAGGGCACGTGCCAAGAGACATGGAGCGTGGAACTGGGACAATGGGGGCTCAGGGTACACTCACGGCAGGTGTAGGGGCCCCTTGCTCGCCCTCTTGCCTCCGCCGCGCTCATGCACACGCTCTGAGTTCTTACGCACGCCCTTTTGGAGCCCCTCTTCCCGCAGCCCTTGCGGCAGCGCCACCCCCACTGGCCCTTCCATATGCCGTAATGCCCACAAGATACCCACCTGGAAGCCGAACACGCGGCCCACCCTCCACACGGTGGCGAACACCAGGTTGTCCCAGTGGCCAGTGGTGATGATGGGCAGCTTGATGGTGCTGCGCGCCTTGGCGGGCACAGTGGACGCCCCGGACGGCTGTACGCGGCTGGCAGGCGCGACGGATGTCGGCGCCACCGACGTGGCACCCATCGACGTCGCCCCAGCGAGGGACAGCGCGTCGCCAAACTGCGACGGGGCCCTCGATACCCCGCGGGACGCGGCGCCGATGCCGCCCGCCGCCAATGACGGCGGCGGCATCGGCCCCGCTGCCGCCGTCGGCGGCAGCGTCATTGACGCCACGCCGCCAAACGTGACGCTGTTGGTCTCCCGCAGCCCTGCCGGACCCATGCCAGGCAGCGGCACCGACGGCGCCGCCACCGCATGCGCCGCTGCCGCCGCGTAGCCCGGCGGCGGCGGCGGCGGGCCGCCTGTGCCTGCCGACAGCGTCAAAGCGGCGGTGGGAAGCACCAGGCGCTCCCGGATGCTGCGAGAGCCCAGCAGGGGCCTCTCCCCTGCCTCCAGGGCCTCCCCTGGCGGCAGCAGCGAGCTGGGGCTGATGAGCTCCTCCTCCAGGCCCTTGAAGTCCGCCGGCCCCGAGCTGACCGCCTTGGTCACGTGCAGCCTCGCCGGCACCACCGCGCTGTCAGGCCGAGAGCCCGCCTCCGCTGCTGCCGTCGCCGCCACCGACGCCACTGCTTTCGCCTTCAGCGCCGCCAGCCGCGCCGCCCCGGACATCCCCGCCGCGTCCACGCCCGACTGCTTGAACGCCTTGTACCCCCCGCCCGAGACCGCCAGGTACCCCCCGTCATCCGCATCCCCGCCTCCGTCCTCAGTCTGGCCGCCCGCGCTGTCCTCATCCTCCTCCAGCAGCCCCGGACCCAGCCGCAGCTGCTTGCTGGTGCCCTCCTTCTTCAGCACACCCCGCGAGTTGGCCTGCGTCACCGACCCAAGCGGCTCCACCTGCGGTCCCGTCGCCAGGCCCTCCCCTGACACCCTAGGCATGAACAGCCCGCCTAAGCCCAGTGCGCTCGACACACGCTCCCGGAAGCTCTGTCCCCCCGACTGCGCGCGGCTGGCGGAGCTACTGGCGCCCATCTCGTGAGCGTTAAAGCGCAGCCGCCGGTCGCTGCCCCCTTCGCTGACACGTGGCGGGGGCGCCGCGCCGTCGCCGCCTGCGTCCACCTCCCGTACGGCACGCTCCGCCGCCAATGCCATGCGCGATGATGGCCCCACCCCGGAGCCCCACCCGGGGGCCGCGGTGGCAACCGGGGCACCCGCGGCGGTCGTACGGGCGGTACCTGTTGGGCTGTTGTCTTCCGAAAGGTGTGCGGGCTCGCGGAAAGCGCTCGCAGTGGCCGAAGGGTCGAGTGCCTTGGCGGTGTTTGGGTTGGGGTTGGGGCTGGTCTGGTCGTTGCTGACGGTGCGCAGGCGGCTGCCGCCTAAGGCACGGCCGGTGTCGACGGGGGCTGCGGCTGGGGCTGGGGCTGTGGAGGTGGCCGGGAGCGGGACCGAGGAGGAGGACGCGGCGCGCGACTTGAGGGCCCCGTTGCCCGCTGTGAACGCTGCAGCAAGGAGGGTCGTGCACATAGTGAGCGAATGTGTTGGTCAACTGCCTTAATGGGAAACATGCAGTAGCACTGCCTAGCAAACGGGGACAGCCAGTTCCATATTGTACTGTTCCCTAGCACCGTACCCACATTGAGTGACCTGGCGCCAGAGGTGCACCTCGTCATCCGGCTGGGGCTGCTGCGGGGCGGAGGCGGCGCCGCCCTCAGCGTCAAACGCGCCCACAGCATTGCGCCAACCGTTACGGGACGGCCCGGACGGCACCGGCCCTCGCACGCCGGCCGCTCTGAGCCCTGGCCCTCTCGCGGTGTCATCTCCCAGGGGTGATGCGGGAACGTCCTCGTCCGCACCCATGCGGTCCCTAGGCAGCGTGTCGAGCACGCTAGCGGTGTGCGGCCGCAGCCCCTCGCCCGAGTCAAGCTTGCCAAAGCGGCTGACGTTTGGCGGGCTACCGCCAGCTCCAGGTAGTGGTCTGGGGATGCCGGCGACATTCGACTCAAGCCGTTTTGGTTGGGGCAGGCCCGCAGTGTGGTGTATGGAGGTGGCGCCGGAGGTGGTCAAGCCAGTCGAGGTAAGGCGCCCGGCCACGACGCTGGGGCCGGCGGGGTTGGAGGGGGCGGTGGATATGGTGCGGACTGGGGGGCTCAGCTGCTGGGCTGGGGGTTGGCTAGCTGCGCCGGAGGTGAATCCTGTGCGCCAGGAACCGGCTGGCCCGGAGGCGGATGGGCCTGGCCCTGGCCCATCATCCGCCTGGGCTATGGACTGCAGAGCGCTCCGCCAGCCCCCTGCTGAGACGGACGTCCCTGGCTGAGGCTGAGTTGACGTTGTATCAACCTCATCTTCTGCCACGAGGGGCTTAATGCTGTCGCGCCAGCTGCGCGGTTGAGCCATGCGGGCGCAAGCCCAGCAAGGCGAGACGGAGGGTCACGCTCTGGCAATGAGCTTAAATCCCTCTTGCAAATGAGAGTATAGTCAGCAAGTGCCATACTAAGCGGCTGCACTGCTGGTGCATTATTGCGCTGGGAGTTCGAAGTTCCCAGTCCTCAGAGGCTATCAAGTATCAGCCTATCACCAGTTGTGGCTGAGCAACTGCCCAGCTATTTCGGCCGATCTTTAGATAGAGTCAGCAGTATAAGCGACGCTGTCTCTGAAAAGTCTTTATTGTTTCCAGCACTTCTATAGGTGCATGATTTTACAGGATGCACGCTTACGACGCTTTGATAAGCACAGTTAGCTCGCTTGTGCCTAGTCACAAAGGACAAAATGAAACCGCAGCAACGGCAACCGCAGCAACGACCCTTTACTGAGGCAAAACACAGGCTAACGCTACCCCAGGCTCCCAGTCGGTCCTAGACAGATACAAGCTACTGAAATGTCCTCTACCACAGTTGCCTCTCTTCGTCCCGACGCCAAGGGCGTGACCCTGACCGTCAAGGTGCAACTGCTGCTTTTGAACGCGCTGCCCCGTCTCATTGGTAAATATGTCAGTTACGCATCAGGAGTATTGCTTATATTATGGGTTGCGCAGGTTGTCGATGCCACCACGGTCATGAACCGGGAGCCTCGCGGAGGGAAGGGCGCCTCAGTCAAGGTCGCCGAGTGCTTGGTGGGCGACGAAACGGGAGTGATCATCTTTGTCGCCCGCAACGAGCAGGGTGAGTCGGCAAAGGACACCTTGTCCGTTTGTTTTCGATCGCCCCAGACCTAAATGTAGTGCGTGTCCGCGCTACGCAGTGGACGTCGCCAGCAAGGGCGCTGTGATCACTCTCACAAACGCAAAGGTGGACATGAACCGGACAAACATGCGTCTGGTGGTGGACTCGGCCACTGGCAAGGTGGAGACCGGCGGCGATCTTCAAGGGACGGTCAATGTAAGTTGCGCTACACTTCCAGCTCTGCACGCAGAGGAGTGACTGGCACTTTGCCGCTGAACCCGGCCGCTGGTCAGCGGTCTCGGTGCAACACCCACAGCACTACACCCTGGCCAACGCAGCCCTGTGCCCGCGCACCGTGGGGCCCAGGCAGCTGTCTGCAGGTGGCCTTCCACTCACCCATTGTGCAACCACTCGCATAGCCATGGGCGGCATCCTAAGAAGGTGCATGTACCGGTATACGGTGGTGATAATAAGCTTCGGTGTTCCTCGCCACGACCCCTGCCCCCCAGACCAACAACAACATGTCCTTACTGGAGTTCGAGCTGGTGGGTGGACACCTGCACAGCGCAAACTTTGTGCAGTAGCACTTGGGGTCCATCGCGCACGAGCTCGACAATCGCTCCTGTCTTGTCGGCATCCGTGCTTTGCCGCAACACCGCAGGCAGGATGGACGGGGCCGTGTGTCTCCAAGGTTGCACACGTCCAGTATTTGGCGCTCATGCCCTTCTCCTGCTCTCTGCTCACGCGCAGGTCCAGATCGGTGGGCAAGCGTAAACCTGGGCACGCACCCTGGTACTGCTCGTACTCCTGGACTCTCGGTGCCCAGCACAGCTGACTACGGTCGATACTGACGATAGATGGAGGGAGGAGGGTTAGCGTAGACAGCAGCTGCATGGACACTGTCACAGACTAGACTGCATACTTCTATCATTACATGGACGCCGGAACGCTCGGCTGCACCGCGTGTGGCGAGCGTCAGGTTCTGGGGCGTGCAGATGCGATGCTGCAGCCAAAACGGACCTGGGACTAATGTCATCGGATAGTGGCTGTTGTGGCGCAAGCAGTGGTTCAGAAAGCAATGAGCCGCGGGCGTTGCTGATGCCTGTAGCTTAACATCGGTGGTTGTTAGGGCAAGGGTGTAGGCGGCTATGCCAGGTGTGATAGGTGGGCTTTCTAGCTACCTGGGCCCACGCCGTGAGGGATAGCGTGACGTGGATGTGACATTTTGCATGACCGCGTGTTGTACCCAAGATTGGGCTAGTGCATGGATGACGTGGCCCTTGCCAGGCGTCTTGCCGTGCTGTAAGGCTATACACGGAAATGGTTTGAGAATGTTGAGTACCGGTTTCATTCCAAAGTGGAACACGATGCTAGTGTCGCCCAGTAGAAGCTAGCACCTAGCACCATTCGGTGGAGCTTCGGTGGGCAGCACTGTACCTGTCCCGTGTACCAGTGCTACAACTTTGGCAGACAGCAATACCCAGGCCCTGGCCATACCGGTAAGGCCCGCCCGAGCGTGGCCACCTAATACACGCTTTCGTCACGTCTAAAAGCACCGGTAATGCTTTACGTACCTGCCCTTGCTAATCATGCTGCTGTCTGCGCGGCTGGGGCGGGCACATATCGTGCGTCAGCGTGTCAGGTCATGGGCCTCAGCCAGGACTGGACAGGAGCCCAGGACGTCCATGGCTCCATACGTTTTCGTACAGGCCCAGCCTGCCAGCAATGGTCTACTAATCACAAGGGCAGGAAAAATAACTGGTAAGTTGTACAAGCGAGCGTGTAGGTGACAAAGAGATTAGGCACTGAGTCATTAAGTTTGGGCGGGGTGGGAAGCTGCCCATTGCCGTGTTATGGGCGAATCGCACAGGTGCAGAACTCAAACGCAGCCAACACGTTAGCGCTACCGGTACACTGCGTCGCACAACAGTGCGTGGCCGCTTTTGTCAAACAGCTGCATCCTTGGTGTCCGCTGCTTCCTGCTTGCATGCTCCTTGCCGTATACGTATCCAGGGTCACCATGCAAAGTACCAGGAGCATTACAAGCATGTGACCCAAACTGCAACAGCAAACGTGCTCGCTGAACGGTCCTCGCTGAACGGTCCTCGCTGAACGGTCCTGAGTTCCAGAATTGGATACGCCATTAGCACGTTACCACGTGTAGCCAGGTGCAGAGCAACCTCCCCCCCCCCCCCCACGATATTTTACATGCTCTCCAGACCCGTATGTCCCTTGCATGTGCAACCATATCATTTGCTGCAAAAGGCCAGCAAAGCCCGAAGCGCATCAAAGGCCTGTTCTGTGTGGGCGGAACATGCCGGCCCTGATCTTGGTGCCAGGGCGGGACCAGGTCGGAAGCGACCGCAGCACCCTCAGCCACACGCCCACACCCTCCATCCAGTGCTTACCAGTGTGCCTACCTGCGTACATGTACGCTCGCTTGCTTGTCACACTTCCTGGGACCTGCTACACGCGGAGGGCTGTATCATGCCACCTTGCTACGGACAGCCTCCATGGAAAGCCGTGAGGGAGGGGCAACTATCGGCAGAGGCATTAGGGGCCGTATTGATTGCAGCACGTGCCTCTTTACCTAGCTCCCCAGCCCGGCAGGCCTAGCCTCCACTGATCTTGCCGTAGCGCACCGGTAGGACACACAATACACACACCTGTTGCCACCGAAAGGGTGCAGTCGTTGATGATGAGTACTCATGAGGGACATGCGTGGCCCTGCGTGGCTTGGCGGGCCCACAAATGGGCCCCATGCGGGGCAGGGCTGTGCTTCCGTGCACCCTGTGCCAACATGATGACGCAAATTGCCAGCAATTCCACACGCATGTTTGGATTAACGTTAGGTATCATCTACACGCTTTGTGAGGGCATAGCGCGTCCGCGGTCTGGCGTACCCGCGCAACTACAGAACGAAGACATGAGTTTTCGGCCTGATCAAAAGCATTTCAAGCAGTCCATTGGCCAGTCAATCAACGTATTATAAAGACATATACGTTACACACTTCTCCCATATCTTCACCTAGCTGTCACAGCTCGCGACAGTCGCTGAAACGTTTCATACAGGCGGCCAGAGATGAGCAGTTAAGAGACCGCATTGCTACTAAAATGGACTCTCACATCGGCTTCAGGTCAGCAGAGCAGAGCCTGCAAACAGAACCCCGCCACGCTCAGCATGACCAGCATCCCACCCAACAAGAGCAACAGCAGCAGCCAATTGTGCATTCCCCCGCCACAACCGTCGCCGACGAGGATGCCCTACGTCACGATGTCGCTCCCGTGGGTTCCGTCTACGCGGCTTACCGCACAGCGCAGCTTCACGCCAGCGGCCAGCGCTCCAACTACTCCCCGGCGCCCAGCGCCTCGGGCATGGCAGCTACCGCCAGCGTCGCGCATGGGTTCGGGCCGCCCCGCGCCACGCCCACAGCCCGCATGCTAACTTTTGTCAACAGCAGCCCAGCGCCTACGCCTACCGCCCACGCCACCGACCAGGCGGCTGTCAAGGTTCTGGAAAAGCGCTGGAGCAACCTGTACGGCACCATGAAAGGCACGTACCCAATAATGTAGTATAGGATGCCATTACGGGTAATCGTCCTCCGGGTGTGCATCTTTTTGCACCACACACCGGCAAGCAAGGTGTTTGCGCTGCTGTTGATTGTTTGCAGGCAACTCCCAGGCTGCAGCCGACGTGCTTATGCGGCAGGCCACCGCCACCAGCCAGCTGGAGGAGATGGTGGGGCAGCTCTTCGCGTAAGTGTGGGACAGGTGCAGCATCCCCGGCATGCTGTCTGCCCGTGGTGCGCCATGCCATTCCTACACTGTGTCGTCAAGCCGGATGCCCGTGCACTCGGCAGTGCTTCCACCATTTTCACTCCCCCTCCCATCCTCGCCACCCTTGCTCCTTGCCCCTGCTCCTACTCTCATGGCAACCACGTCGACATGCACATGCGCAACCTTCCCCCTGCCGCCACGTGCAACCCCAGTCCGTCCTCGCGCACACGATAGTTTCTCTGCTCACCAGTGACCGCCCTGCCCTCGACTCGTGCTGCCTCGCTGCCGCTCACTGAGGGCACCACGCTGTCACACCCTCCACGCCCGCAGGCAGCTAAGGGCCGTGGTTGAGGACCGCTCGCGGCTGCAGGCTGTGCTGCTGCAGGACCGTGCCGGGCACGTGGCGGCGGCGGAGGAGGCGGCGGCGCTGCGGCAGCAGGTGGCGGCGGCGGAGCACCGGGCGGCCACGGCGCAGGTGGTGGCGGAGGCGCTGCAGGTGGGGCGGAACGGCAGAGCTTGGGTGGGCGGGTAGGCGGACGGGGTATGGCTGTGGGTTGGTCAGCTGTGCAGTGCGGGCTTCCTATCGCCAACCAGAGCCGCGTGGGCTACGGCTACAGCTAGCTGTGACTCGGTCTGGGGCATGCAGTTATTATTGCTGTTGTGGTGGCGAAGGTACCGCAGGTGGGGCGAGCAGTGCGGCGGGGCACGTGAAGCGCGGGGAACAGGTGTAAGATGCCAGGGAGTCACGCATAGGGGCGGTTCAGCGAGGGGGTGATGAGGGGATGCCCTTCTGTAGGTCAAGGCGCGCATCTACACCAAAGGGGAAAGCGTTCACCGCCGCACCGCTCGTAGCGATGGTAGGTACTACCACGTTGCCATGCGGTCAACGTGTGGCTTGCATCACGCGTGCCGTGGTGCTTACTGCTGACCGCCCCATAAAGGACTGTGACACATGCCGCAGGGGGCGCTACTGTCTTCCCGCCCAAACTGACACACCTGCCCGTGCCCGCTGCGCCTTGCGGCTGACTTCAGTTATGCCAAACTGTGTTGCATTCACCGTTCACTGCGTCTTTCACCCCAGGCCCAGCTCAGCGCTGCTCGCGAGGCGCTGGAGGGCAGCCACAGGGAGCGGCAGCAGCTGGAGCAGCGAGTCAAGGAGCTGGGCGAGCAGGTGGGGAAAACCGCAGAGAGGCCACATGCAGGAACTGGGGGATGGAGGTGTGGGCGAGCAGGTGGGCGTTGTGGTAGGCGGGGTGAGGGAGGCCGGGTCAGGCGGAGGGTGGAGAGGCGTTCGTGTGGGCGGGGCCCCGCAGATGGCCAGACGTCCGATCGCCGCCTTGCCGCCGCAGTCCCCTAAACTGAGTCATGCTGCCTACGTCCCAGTTCATTTTACATAACCACCTCGTCTCCAATTTGCCATGTGATTACGCACCCCCCAGCTGGCGGTGACGTCCGAGTGCCGCCTTGCCACCACCATGATCCATCATACCTGATCTCGCCCCCTTGTACGGCGCGCAGCTGGCGGTGACGTCCGAGTGCCGCCACCGCGGCGACGCCCTCATCAGCGAGCAGGCGGAGGCGCTGGGCAGCCTGCAGCAGCAGCTGCAGCAGCAGGCGTGAGTGCGCGTGAGAGGGCATTAGTGCAGCCGCTGCCTCCCTGGGCGCAGATAATGTCCCTCAACCCCCTTGGCCTTCAGCCTTTTGTAGAGGCGACCGTTTTCCTTACCTCCCGTGTTAACTCCCACGTCGACATGCTGTTGCCCATGGGTAAAGGGCTATCCCGACAGCTTGGTAATGTGCGGGATTACGTAGGAAGGAAAGGCAAGGTCGTGCGCTTTGTTTCGTCCAAATCGAGTCACCTGCCACCAGTGCAGTGCGGCCGCCGCCTCCCTTGGCGCGGACAAAGCCTCCCTGGAGCAGTCCTAGATTCAAGCCTGTGTGCATGCCGATGAATTTTTGTTGGAACGCCCTACCCCCTGCAGTGCCGCCGCCGCCTCCCTGGGCGCGGACAAGGCCTCCCTGGAGCAGCAGCTGCAGGGCGTGCTGGCGGCGGAGCGGGAGCTGACGGCGCACCTGCGGGAGACGCACGCGGCCATAGAGGGGCAGCTCACGGCGCTGCGGGACCAGCTGCAGGTGGGTTGCTGCAGGTGGGGGCGCGGGGAGCGCGAAGACACAGGGTTGAGGTGCCAGGGAGTCAAGGATGTACTGATACCTGTGTACGGAGGGCACCTGAGTTGGCAAGGCGAAAGGTGCGTGCGTACGGAGGTCTAGTACAGGCTGTGGGTGTGGGTTTCAGTTGCAGCGGGAGGGCGGGTTTAGGAAAAGTAAATCGGTAGGGCAGTCCTGCTGAGGGGCAAGACCCAAGTGAGGGTGGGGCGGCGCAGGCTATGCTGCCAGGTTGCACACCCTGACATCCGTACTGCTCCATGATATGTACCCTTGATTGTGAAATGAAGGCTGTGTTGCACCACCCTTTCCCACCCACCGTTGTCTGCCACGCTGCTGCCCAAAGTCCACACCAACCAGTACCGGTACCTGGCTCACACGTGGGCCAGGCGTGTAGATTGCCGGGCCCCGCCCTTTCCTGAGCTTCCCGTCCTTGTTTGCGTGTGCAGTCGGAGCGCCAGAAGCGCGCGGCTGTGGTGAAGCGGCGCGGCGAGCTGCAGGCGCAGGTGGCGGCGCTGCAGGCGCAACTAGCGGAGCAGCAACAGCGCATGGAGGCCATGGCGGCGGAGGTGGCTGGCGCGGCCAAAGTGGGTGGGGCCGGCACGGCACAGGATGACACGAGTGCACAGCCTGCCTGGGTACCGTAGTCCGAGCTCGTGTGGCCACTGGCCAGACCCCCTCACCACCCGTAACTGCCAGGGCCCTTGTACCGTGAGGTAACCGATTCTCTGCTCATTTACATTTTTCGCACAAATTTCGGCTGGTCTCAGGCTTACTACTGTTTACGCCCTGCTAACGACGTTTCTCCCATTCTCTGCACTCGTCGCAGCAGCCGGCTCCAGCCTCCCGCTCCGGCCCCCGCGCGCCCTCCCCGAACCCCGGCGTCCGGCCCTCAGCCCCATCATCATCGCACAGCGCCCAGCAGACACCTGCAACGCCGTCCGCCCGCCAAGCGTCTCCATCGCCGTACCGTACGGCAGCTGTGCCCTCTGCCGTACAGGCTGAGCCCAGCGGCTCCGGGGGCGGCGCGCCAAGCACTACAGCAGCCTCTGCCAGACCCAGCTCCGCATCGGCCTCCGCAGCCCGGGTGGGGCAGGTCAGAGCGCGCACGTCCCTGCGGCCAGCCACTGCACACTCCACCCCAACAACACAGCCCCACGCAGGGGCAGGGGCCAACGCCCGCACGTCTTCCTCGCCGTCGCCTGGCAGAGCCGCCAACGTCAACAGCGCCAACGCTGGCAGTGGCGGTGGCAGTGGCGGCACGGCAGGTGCAGGTGTCAGCTCAGGCGGCAGGGGCAGTGGAGGTGGAGCGCCATCAGCCCGGGCCAGTAGCCAGGGACGGGGGAGTGTGTCAGGCGCGGCTTCGGCGGCGGCGGCGGGGCTGGGTCGCCATGGGGAGCGCAGCCCCTCTCCCCGCAGGCAGCAGCGCACGACATCAGTGGGCGGCAGGGTAGGGGCCGCGAGGGCCGCTGTGGGCAGACCTGCAAGCAACGCCGCCAAGGCGGGATCGGGTGGGGCGGCGGCGGCAGCAGCAGCGGCAGCGTCAGCGCGGGAGGCTCCGGGCGGAACGGCGTGGTCCGTGGGGCAAGAGCAGGAGGAGGAGGGGCAAGGGCAGAGTCCGGTGTCCGGCAGGGGGAGCAGCGTGCTTTCAGAGACGTTGGCACCTTCGCCACCGTCGGGGGGCAGGTACCGGTACCCGGAGGGGCCCAGTGCTGGGCTGTACGGCGCAGGCAGCCCCTACAGCGACAGCGTGCTTGTGGGCGATGGTGGGGAGGGAGACGGGGAGGAACTGGGGGCTAGCCGTGGGCTGGGGCCCAGATACGGCGAGGACGCAGCGGCTGCTGGCGCGGGGCTAAGCGCGGTCAAGGCGTTCGTGCCGTCGTCGCTGTCGCCCCTCATGCCGCAAGCTGCCCGCCCGGAGGTGTTCGGTGGCGCTGCCGCGGGGCCTCTGAGCCACCAGCTACCACACGCACACCACCAGTACCACCAACACCAACAACAGGACCACTATGATCAGCTCCACCAACACCAACACCCCGGAAGTGCGGCGGCGTCCACGCCGGCAGGCACCGCCCGCCGCATTGCCAACAGCCGGACAGCAGCGTCTGCTGCCACCTTCGAGCCCTTCTCGCCGCCCATCCACATTCCGCCGCTGCCTCACCACCACGGAGACCAGGGGCAAGAGCACCAGCAAGCAGCTGGGTTGACAGGTGTGCAGCAGCAGCACCACCACCACCAGCAGGGAGGGCCAGTGTCGGGGAGTGCGGGGCTAAGCAGGAGCGAGGGCGGAGCGGGCATGGGCGCAGGCCAATCGGCGGGCATGGGCGCAGGCCAATCGGCGGGCATGGGCGCAGGCCAATCGGCGGCACCGGGTCCGGGCGTCACGGACCGGGGGGTTTCGGAGAGGCGCCGGACGGCTGGCTCACCAGAGCCGGGGCGGACGGGTGCGAACGCCGCGAGGCGATTGAGTCTGGAGCACGTGCGGGCTGCGGGGCAAGGGGTGGTGGGCGGGCGGGTGGCTAGCCCGTCCGGGGTGCCGCACGCTATGCACACATGGGTCCCTTGAACGCAGTTGCGACTTGCGAGCTTTTCGTTACGGTGTGACGGCAGTGATTTCCCGAACGGAATGAATTTGATAAGCATTCTATCCGTGTCGGAAGCCGGAATAAAGGTTTTGCTGGCCCTATACCCATACCTTGTTAGCGTACGGCACTGTCTCGTGTCTATTTGGAGGTCGACATGGTTGTCAAAGTGTCAAGCAGGGAACGTAACAATGTGTCCATGGACATTCAGGATACCAGATGGCTCGGAGTCTCTGCGTTGCATGCCAGTTCCCGTGCCTGGAATGCTTTGTGACAGGGGTCCTCTTAGCTTCAGAGTCGGAGGCTTCGCACACAAATGTCGCTTCTAAGCACCCACTCAGTACACTCATCCCCTGCATCCCGATTCCCGCAGCAGCATTTCTACATAAGTACACCAACCTTGCAAACCAGGCGCTCCTTTCTGCTCGCTAATGGACCTTCACGAACCAAGCCCAAGCAAAGGGCGAGGAACTTGACCCAGCTCCCGCATGAGCAGACGCAGCACTGTGACGCGCACCACAACCTGACACCGAACCGAAGTCTGCCTTTCGCACAGCCTGCCAACGACGCCTCTAATCTCATTACGGCTTTGCTCAACAACTCCAGCATTCCTCCTACCATGCCGCCTTCCAGTCACCCTTCCTTGCACACCGCCCGCAGCAGCACGGCCCCTCCCCGCCACACGCCACTCCTCCGCACCGCCCCTCGCACGCCACCAGCTGCAGCCCCGCCTCGCTGTCCCCCTCTAGGTTAACGCAGAACGGGTTGCTGCACAAAGGCAGCACCGTCCGCACCACATCGCACGGCGGGGGCAGAAGCGGGGCGAGGCCGTCGAGACCCTTGTTCCACGTTTTCTCCTCCTCCCCGTGCCCCTGCCCATGCTCATCCGCCGGCGTGCCAGTGCTAGCCGCCAGCAGCCGCCCCCAGCTCTCCGCCGCCCTCGCGCCCCCCCGCCCCTCCGCCGCGCCCCGGGCCAGCCCCGCCAGGCGCACCATGCGGTAGCCGGAACGCAATAGCATCACCAGCCGACGCTTTTCCGACCCCACCTCCAACCCCACCCCCGCCTCCACCCCCACCCCCTCTCCAAGCCGCGCCTCATCCATCGCCTTCTGAAAGAGTACAGGATAAACCGGCAGCCACCGCGCCATGCACAGGGAGAGTATCCTGAGCAGCTGCCCCCGCTGCTGCACCTGCTGCTGCTCCTGCTGCTGCTGCTGCTGCTGCTGCTTCTCCTCCTCCGTCTCCTCCTCGCCTTCCGCTGCTGGCTCGCCGCTGCCAACGGCTTGCTCCTCCCGGTGCAGCACCAGCGCCCAGTCCACAAGCGCGTCCGGGATGTCCGTAAACCACTCCACCGCGCGCCACAGACACCCATCCTCATACGTCCAGACAGCAGCCGCCTTGACCGCCGTGGCCACCAGCGCACCGGCCTGCCGCTCCTCCCCCACGCCGCTCGACAGCGCTGCCAGCAACCGCCCCTGCATTAACTCCAGGACCGCCTCTGCGCGTTCCTCCGGAGTCCCTGGGTAGCCGTAACCGGGCCAGGCCATGGTCCGCGTGAAGCGCTCCAGGCAGGGGAGGTACCCCGCGGACACGGCGGCGGACAGCCAGGGGGCGGGGGGCCGCTGGGGCGCTGAAGTTGACGGGACGGACGCGTCTGCACAGCGTGCCAGATGGAAATGGACAGCATACCACGACGTCATGCAACGCACGCGCCTGACATGCCTTGAAAGGTTCTAGCGGTGGCACTAGCGGTGGAGTGGTATTCACAGCACAACAGCTTGTCAGGGCGTGCAAGCGTGCCTTCATAAGGAACCTGGGGTAACCAAGTTACGCCACACGCCATGTGCATCTTCACCACTGCTTGGCATAGCATCTCACCACCACTTCGCATCAGGGTGCGCCCACCTGTTGCACCGCGTTCGCCCTCCAGCCCCACCGGTACGACAAACGCCGCGCCCAGCAGGTTCCGCATCGTCCTCAGGTTGGCCCGTGGGTCCCGCCTGGCTCGTCCCTCATCGTCCAGCTCCGCGTGCACGGCCGCCACCACCAACCGCCACCACGTGTCAGCGAACCGCCGCCGCGCCGCCCACGACCGCCACGTGGCCACCCGTACGGCACCGCCAGCGTCCATGCAACCGCAGTCCTCATGCCACTCAGCCCCGCCACCGGTGCCTTCGCTGGGGCTGCCCCCACTGCCCGCACCGCCAGTGGTGCCAACGCCAGCAGAGGCTGATACGCCACCGCCGCCCTCCACACCGCCGCTGCCCCCCGCACCGCTGCTACCCCCCTCACCGCTGCCCGAGTCACCATCACCGGACGCATCGCGGCCTCCCCCATCATTGCCGATACCGCCGGCCCCCTGCGTCCCTTGCCGGCTCCTGCCTGATGACACTGGGTGCAGCGTCATGACAGCCTGGGCCACCTCTAGCGCGCGCAATGCAATGTCGGGGGATCCGGTCCCGTCCAACACACAGGCTGCAGGCGTGATGCGTGCGCCCTGCTCGCTGTGCGGGCTGCTGCTGGTGCCGCTGCCGCTGCCACTGTCGCTGCCGCCGCCGCCGCCGCTGCTGTACCGCAGACTGTCGACCGCAGCACGAGCCGCTCGCAGGAGGACCTCCATTACCATGCGCGGCCGCAGCAGGGGAGGTGCTCCGCAGTCACGAGGCCGCAGGACCGCAAAGCGCACGCGCCATGTGCTCAGCGCGATTGTGATCCATGTGGGGCTCAGCACGACCAGGCTCCTGTCCCCCGACCCAGCGGCTGCCTCCCTGCATGCGACTACCGGCATCAGCTTGTCGTACGGCAGGCCGTACGTCGTACCGCCGTCCAGGGCGTGCAGCTCCGACACGGCGTGCAGGTGCACCAGGTACTGCAAGGGGGGTGGGGAGGGAGCGGGGTAAGGGCAGGTGCTGGGGTCAAGGTGGGCAAGCAACAGTTCGAGGTGTGTTTCCCACAGTGCGATGGGAGGAAACAACCAGGTTGCGCGTACAGAGCTTCACAACCTATTCCGCCACGCCCTGCATCGGCCCACTTGGAGGCATGGTGACAGCAGCACAGCCCACGCGTCTGCCGCGTCACCCCTCCTCGCGATCAGCGCCTCGCACGCCAGGAGCGACACCTCCTCCGCCAGGCCACAGATTACCGAAGCGTGCTTGTGGAATTCGCCCGCCGCTCGCTCCGTGCCCCGTGCCGGCCGCGCCAGGCGCGTCACCGCGAACCTGCACACGTGCTCCACCACGCCGCTGGCCGCCAGCGCACGGAGCACGGCGGGCCCGAGCAGCTGCGGCTGGGGCTGCTGCTGCTGCCCCCCGTCCTGGCAGTCTCCCAGGGACAGGAGTTTCCCCGGATACCGACGTCCAATGTCAGCGAGGTCCACCACGGGCCAAAGAATGTCCACAGTAGCCCCCATGCCCAGCACTGCGGCGGTGCCCCGGTGCTGCTCAGCCGCCAGGAGCCGGCTGAGGGCCGACAGGGCGTCCGAGCGCAGCATCGCAGCTACCACCTTGAAGCAGGCACGGCGGTATGTGAGTAGGAAGGCCGTCTGGACACCGTCGTGTGGGCCGCCATTTGGCCGTGCGTCGGGGGCTGGAGGCGTGTCAACCATTGCCGTGCTGTGGAGCATACAGTGGATGAGGTCGGAGCTGTACTGCAGCGTCTCTACCCAGCCAGCCGCACTGCTAGCACTAGGCACGTTTGCGTGCTTTCTTTGGCTGCCCGTTGGGCGGTTGTGGCCTCCCGCGGCAATCGCAGCGCCCCCGGCTTCCGACACTGCCCGCAATGCCACGCTGTAGACCTGGACCAGGGCCACCCGAGCCGCAACAGACTCGTCCATTGTCATTGAGGCAAGGACTTCTCCCGGCATATTGCCCCTAGCAAAATGGACAAGCCAGTCAAGCGCGCGTGTGGCACCGATTCTTTGGCGCGGAGCGAGGTCGCCTTGCTTGTCCAGGCGCACAGCAGTCAAGCACGCTATCATATTTGCCATATGTTGCAGGTCATATTCGTTGTCAGCGCCCGCGCCATGGACACGAGCAGCGCGTCGGCTCATGTTGCGTGTTGCGACTGTTTCTACGCTCGGCGCATCCTTTGCTATGTGATGGACGCCAGCCGGACGGCTGGTCATGTATGCCTCACAGGCGCTTGGCTGCGGGTACGGCATGCGACCTCAGGGCTCCAGGGCACGAGTACGGTGTGCGGGGCCACAAAACGCACCGTAATGGCAAAGGCCTAGCTGGGCCCTGCTGTTTCAGTCTAAAGCGAACCCTTTGCCGTGCAGGGACTGGGAACCTGCCTAAGGGTGCCAAATACGGTAATGGGATCAGGTGCAAGGTAAGGGGGGCCAGGTGAACGGAACACGAGGGAATGTGCTGGGGATGAATATGTTTGGTAGCTCAGCCTTAGTGTTGAGGGGTTGGGGTTGGCAGCTTGGAGCATCAAACTTGGTGTCAGGCCTGGCAGCCAAGACCTGCGTGGACCTGCTGGTCGCTACACACCTCCATGATCATGCGTGTTGGGGGCTGTGTATCAGCATTATCAGAATCCGGAGCGTACGGCGGTACGGGCGAGGCCCAGGGGCACGCCAACACCTAGCGGCCAGTTGCAGGACCAGATCTTATATCCCGCAGCTACCATGAGATGCAGGACATGATCCCACACCCAGCAGCCAGATACCAGATGTGAGCTCATGGTCTCGTTCACTGAAACGAATGTCCGTCCGAAACCCGCCCACACAACTCCAGGACAACTTGGCACCCTGACAACCCGGGTCTTCAGGTGTGTATGGACTCTGCATGCTTACGCCCTGGCCCCTCCGTAACCTCTGCTACCTCCCCTGCTCTCAGGTCTCCACCTGCTCTAAATGGTCCGCTTGGGGCAGGACACAGACTCAGGCAGCCACTGCCTGACCATCTTTGGGTCAAGGTACGGTGGGCCAGATTTTTGTATGGCCTTTGTGCAAGGTGACCGGATGGTAACGACTCTAACAAACAGCACAGATTAGAAAAGGCCCCGATTAGTTACGCTCAGTATACTGTGCACGCATGACATGGTCATGGTTTGTTGCAGTACCGTACGGGTGTAATGCCCAGGCACACGGGTGCACGGGCACTGGCTGGGGCGTTCAGCGTAGGCGGTTGCACCATGTCTGTGCCTGCACTCTGTGGGTGGCCTTGAAGTTTATGCCATGCCTGATTCTGACTGCAGGCAGCCGGAACGCAGGGGGAGCCTAGTAAAACCACCTAGTCCCAACAAGCAGGTTCTCCCTGCCCCCGGGCTGTCCGCCGCCGTGTCCGCCGGGTACCTCCCCTGCCTGAAGCGCTTCATGCGGAGTTGCGGACCATGGTCTCGCCCGCGTGCTGCTACACCCTACCTCCGGAGGAGCGCGCCCCTGGTCCTGGGGCTAAAATAGGGGTGTTTGCTCGGGGTACCTGGGGGTACTGTCGACCGGCAGCGGGACAGCCAGGGACAGCGGAGGAGGAGCGGCAGGCGGCCGTGGTCACGGCGGTCAAAGTCAATTAAAGCACGGCTACACACCCGCCCTCCTGCGTAGTCCTGCTGTTGGAGGGGCTGGACAAACCCTGAGGCTAGCTGATGTCACAGCAACTGCTTAACCGGCTGACTGCAAGTGAAGAGGACCCCGCTACATCTAAACATGTAAGACGAAACCTGGTTCGCATCGGCGACCTTGTGAAAGCAGCACGTCCTGCGGAGGCATACACCTTCAACCCGCGCGAAAGGGGTTTGGCAACACGGGCGCTTGCGGGCCCTCGCCGAAGGCCACGAGGCGTCCGAGACTTTACCGGCCTTCACCTTGTCAGATCCGCCGGCTTGGTCAGCTTTGGCGCAGGTCCACGGCATCGCCGCTCGCATGGTAGCAGAGCTAGAGGTTACCGCGCGTGCCGCTGAGTCCAGTACCCAACATCCCGAGCGCAATGGAGCCAAGGTGCCTGATGCGCACATGCTGGCACATGCAAAAGGGGGCCAGCGCGGAGGCATGGTCTGAGGCGTTGCAGTGCAGCTCTGTTGTTGTGGGCATGCTGCTGGCAGAGCACCTGGAAGCGCCGGCCCTCGACCATGAACCGGACAGCAACGACAGCAGCGGGTTGCTGCAATGGGCTGCGTCCATGGCGGCCCACATTCGGGGCAAAGGCTACTCGCTGGCATCTGCGCTGCTGCGCTCGGATACCTTGTCCGTCCTCAGCCGGCTGCTGGCAACGGAGCAGCGCCGGGGCACCGCCGCAGTCCTGGACACGGACACTGTCGTGCAGACGCTCCAGCCCCTTGCCCGACTTATACGTTTGGCTGTCGCGTGTCCAGAGGAGCCCATTTGGTTGGGGCAGGAGGTGGGGAAGGCGCAGCTGCGCCTGACCGTGCTCCGTGCGCTGGCGGCCAGCGGCGTGGTGGAGCACGTGTGCAGGTTCGCGGTGACGCGCATGGCGGGGCAGCAGGCGGGCGGGGGCAAGGGGGTGCGTGCGCGCCAGGAAGATCAACGAGCACTGGGGCTTCATGCTCAGCATGCAGTGCTCGCTAATCACCCTCGCGACTGGTGTCTCCGACAAGGAAGCAGACGGCGCGGCGGACGCGAGGGCAGTTCTTTCGTCGCCGTGCTTCCAGGTGCGGGCAGCAGCTGGGTGTGCTGCAAGCCTACAACATTAATGTACACAAATAAACTTGCATACGGCTTGGCTATCATGCCGGGAGACGTACGACATTTGGCATGCTATTAGCTGACCATGCCACGGAGTAAGGGAATGCGCAGCAGGCCATGTCGTCAGCCCCGCTGCCTGCAACGAGCCCGTACGACAGTATTTCAGGCACCGCCGCACATGACAGCAAGCTCTACTCACCTCCAAGCCGCGCCCGTCCCCTCCCTCCCTCCCTCTCCGCAGTACCTGGTGCACCTTCACGCCGTGTCACAGCTGCACGCCCTGGACGGCGGTACGACGTACGGCCTGCCCTATGACAAGCTTTTGGCGCCCGTACTCAGCAGCACGGGCATGGCGGAACGGGTGAGCGGCCCAAAGTTGCTGAACTTCCTGGGCCTGCAGAACGCGATTTGCCTGTGGACCAAGGGTATCGAGGAGGAGGGCACCTCCCTGTGCACGCTCCGGGGCAACCGCATGGTCCGCGACATGCTGCTCAGGATGGCCCGTGCTGCTCTCGACCAGTCCGTGCACACGCCTGCCACTGGCAGCGGCAGCAGCAGAAGCAGCAACAGCGTTGGCAGCGGCACGCGGGGCAGCGGCAAGCAGGCCGCCGCTACGCCAGGAGGCAACAGGAGCGGCAGCGGAGTTGGCAGCGGCGGCAGCGGCGGCGCCCGGGGTGGGGACCTGGCCGGCGGTGGCACAGAGCGGAGCGGCAGCGGCGGGCAGCAGAAGGCGCCAGCCTCTCGTGCGCGTGCGCTGCGTGCAGCCCCTGCAACCCCTGCAGCCGCCGCCGCAGCCGCCGTCTTGGACGTCAGGGACCCCCACCTGCTCGGCCTGACGGCGCTCGTGTCTGCACTCATGTCGCTAAACATGACACCAATGCCCGACAGAGACGGGGGAGACGAAGAAGGCGGCGGCAGCGGCGGGGTTGCCGCTGGCGGCGGGGATGCTGCTGGCGGTGGGAGTGCCATTGGCGGCGGGGTTTCTGCTGGCAGCGAGGATGCCGCTGGTGGCGGAAGTTCCGCTGGCGGCGGGGCGACCGCTGGCGGCGGGGTGGCCGCTGGCGGCGAAACGGCCGCTTGCGGCGGAGGTTCCGCTTGCGGCGGCGGCAGTGCCGAACAGCGTGCCGACAACGGCGGCGGCCACTCTCATTGGCCGCATTGGCCGTGGCGTCGCCGCGACTACGCCACGTGGTGGCAGCTGGCGGTACGGGCGGTGGACGCGGCGGTGGAAAGCGGGGAGGGCGGGGAGACTCGGGACAGGGGCTCGGACAGGGATGCTGGCGCAGTGCTGCTCGGCAAGATGCAGGACGCCCTGAGCCTGCTGTGGGGCTATCCTATCGCGAGCCTTCTGGTACCAGGTAGGTTGGTCCCCGAGGGGAAATAGCGGTGTAACACTCGTTACATAAGCATCGATTGCGAGCCAATGTGGGTGTCGGCAGTTGGCGAATGGCAGAAAGGCAACCTTCCGGCACTGTGTTTTGGGGCATGTGCGTGGCGTGCAGCTGCAGCAGATCCTGCAGGGGAACCTGCAGGCAGGAACGCTGGATGCGCACGTGTCACACGTAGTATCGACCATTGGTGTCAGGTCGGGCGCAAACGCCGACTGAAGCACCATACCCAATGCTGCACGGCACTGTAATCCAAGACCGTGGGTCCGTGGCCGAGTGACCTCGCTCAAGTCACTGCTTGATGTCCCACATACCCCCCTGGCTTCTACACAACATCCCTTCCGAAATTCCTATGCTGTACTAATCCTTCAGGCGCTGCCCGACCGGCGCGACCATCTACCACCCTGCGGACTGCGTGGCTGTCCGCCGCCGTGTCCGCCGGGTACCTCCCCTGCCTGGAGCGCCTCACACGGACCATGGCCTCGCCCGCGTGCAGCTGCCCCGCGACCCTGGAGGAGCGTGCAACCGCCGTACTGGAGCTGTTGCAGGGGCGGGGACTGGCGGTTCTCTCATGGTTTGAGGCAGAGGAGCGGGAGGCGGCGGCGCTGGTGGTCACGGCGGTCAAGGCCACGGCCGGGTTGGCAAGCGGGGGCGTAAAGCAGGAGCTCGCGCTTACGCGTTTCTACCAGATTCCGGACATGCTTGCGTGCATGGCGATGAACACGCTGGCGCGGTCTCGCGGAAAGAAGGCCAGTGAGGTTGGTGCAGGGCCGGTCGGGGTGCAGCCGGAGCAGCAGACGCAGGAGTCGGTGCCTGCGCCCGATGCGCAGCAGCTGCTCCGCCTGCTGTCCTTGTGCCTGGCGCGGTGGCTGCCGCTGTGTGCGGTGCTGCTGTCCCGGGTGCGGGCCGAGGCGGGTGCGGGGGCCGAGGCGGGGGCGGGCAGCGGCCCGGGGTTGCACGTGCTGTTGATGCTGCTGCGCACTGGCTGCCGCATGGTGCGCCTGGCGGAGCTGGCCCGGGGCGCGGCGGAGGGGCGGGGGGACGCGCGGGCGGCGGAGAGCTGGGGGCGGTTGCTGGCGGCGTGCGGCGGCATAGCTGCGGCGGAGGGCGAGCAGGGGCAGGGGGCTGCAGTGGAGCAGGAGGAGGATGCGGACAAGGGTCTCGATGACCTCGCCGCGCTTCTGCCGCCTCCTTGCGATGTGGTGCGGGCGGTTTTCCCCTGGTGCAGCAACCCTCGCTGCGCCAGCCTGGCGGGGGACAGCGAGGCGGGGCTGCAGCTGGTGGCGTGCGGGGGCCGGTGCGGAGGGGTGGGATGCGGCGGGGAGGGGCCGTGCTGCTGCAGGGAGTGCGCGGAGGTGAAGGGGGCATGGCGTGGGCTGGTGTGACACAAAGCGGTGACACATTGTAGACCACAGGCACGGCAAGGCCTGCTGACGTGTTAGTGTGCACGACAGCGTAATGCACGGTTGGCACGGCACATTCGGATGCCCTATAGGACAGCGCTACGGGATGGATGTGCCCTGCTACCCTGCGGCTCTAGAGCCGTTGCTGCAGCGCGTTAAATGGGTTTGTGCAGTTGTGCTCCACACTGCTGAGCCGGACATCATGTCCATAAACGCTGTGGTGTGCATAGCGCTGAGATGTGGTGTACGCTCCAGCACGTCTTCTGTGCGGACCTCCTCACTGTGGCAGGTGTAAGGGCGCTGTCAGTGATTTGGGGTGACGGTGGCGCAACACGTGGCTAGGTGGCTTCTCACATTACCGTACAGCTGCCGACCTTTGTGCATCGATTGCTTCCGCATGATGTGGCATCGGTTGCGTTCCGCATGATGTAGCATCGGTTGCGTTCCGCATGATGTGGCCTGTTTAGTATGTGGCACTTGGAGCTCGAGGCCTTGATACTGGTATCTTGCCCTGCTGCAGGCATGCCAGGATGTCGCGCTGACCGCAGGCCCCCAATCCAGGGGCTCAGTACCTGCCCATCTGCGCAGGTCTTCAAGCTTACCGGGCACCGTAACGCGTCTGCTCTATTGTGTGCTTGTGCAAGAACTGGTGTACTCCTACGCTTATGCTCGTTGCTTTGCGCAATGCCTGCTCTGTTCACGTGCTGGCCTTACCATAACTTGCCGCTGTGTGTGCTAATTTGTGGCGCGTGTGGTGTGCAGGACTTGGCGTGCGTACGCTATTAGGGCTTACCTGCCCTGCGGGGTGCATAGTACGCCCTAGACTGCTGCTTTCTGATGTTACTTGCATTTATGGTTGACCACACGTGTCAGGGGGCTAATGGATGTGGGCCCACGTCCACTCCGCTGCCTGCGTCCCAGCGCGCTAGCGTGTTGGATTGGGAGGGCTGCCTCGTTGCCCGCCCAGGGTGTGGGTGTGGTACGACACTCCGATCAGACAGGGTTCCCTGCAACAAAGCTGCGGAAAGTGGGGCTTTTGGCGCTTGAGAGAAGGCTGCTCCTCCCTGGTTCTGGGAGTGCGTGGCAGGGTGTAACGAGTAAGCGAGGGCAGCTGGGTCGGTCGGGCACGGCAGCGAAATCACAGTTTGAGGTATTGCTGACTGCCTACCTGCACAGCGAAAGGTAAATGGGCCATCGTGTAACAGAAAAGAACCAAGGAAGCAGCACGACTGAGACATTGGCTTGGCACGCCCCGGTGGCATGACAAAGATGTTTACGGTGCGACATCAAGGCACTTGGGCATTTGGGCTTCCCAGTAACAACATTGCGACTTGATTTTTTCAAAGAGTATTCATTCTTTTAGACCTGCCTTACTGAACACTCCCGCAACACCTGCGAACATCTCCCTAGGACAGAAAGGAACAGCCTCTAGCAAAGACACCACTTCTATAAACCGAATACACTTGAGAGACGTTCGCACGGTTCGCGTCTCTGCAAGGAAACGAACACGGACGCTGCCACGGAGCTTGTAGTGATACGGACAGCGGGTCAGCGCCGCGGCGCAGCTGCGGCATATGGATATAGGTGTTGCAACTCTTCCTGGGAATAGATATGGCTCGCTTAACCAGGACTACGCTGTGAGTAACATGCATTGACCAGGAAAACGCTAGCTCAAAGCCTACATGGTGCTGACGGCAACACACGAAGCACTACCTTCCTCGGCAGCGGCCCCTATAGCGCAAAAACTTCATAGAAAACGTAGATATGCAAACATCACGTCTCTGCAACCGTGTGGGTCTGCGCCGTGGTGTAGGTTGTCCAGGAGCTGTATGCCGAGGGCGAGGCGCCCCCGGGCCACCAGCAGGTCCACATAGCAGCCATATGTGATGGTGAGGCCTCTCCACATTTGCAAGTGCACATACATTATGTCCTATGCGGGTGCGTGGGAGGGGATTCGGCAGGAAGGGGGAGGGGGGAGGGTAGGGCAACAGGGCGGCATGCCCTTACAGGGCCATGCC
>VFQN01001545.1_pt1 | contig 38099 bp, 34 predicted proteins | sample 3512371 | NCBI WGS metagenome assembly VFQN01 (sample SAMN10412370, study PRJNA504923) | tailings metagenome | isolation source: Replicate 2 from Balatoc abandoned mine | place: Philippines: Itogon, Benguet | collected 2017-08-28
GGGAGCTGACTATCGCGTTGATCGTCGTTGTCCAGAATGATCTGATCTACATAATGATCAATGAAAAAATCCAACAGGGAGATGTCTTTATTCAATGCACGATGCTCCTGAAAATGCGCAATAAGAACCGGCAGTTTCAGCACCTGGTGCAATTCGGTTTGTGTCAGCACCAGCAAAACCATGAAGAAGAGGGTGATTCTTGGTTTCACAGGGTAAAGATAGGGAAAGAAAGGAGGAATGGAAGAGGGAAGAATGGAGACAAAGGAGAATGGAGACGGGAGACAAAGGAACTATGCCGTCTCCTTTGTCTCCAGCCTCCTTCGTCTACTTTACTTACTGATCCGTATGCCTACAAATACCCGGCGGCCCTGGTTGGGGGCGTACATATAGGTGGGATCAAAGCTGAGTGCGTAAGGATTTTCGGGAGTGGCTATTACCCGTCCGTCAGCATCGCGAACGACCTGTTTATCAAACGGGTCATGAGCGCGGGCAATCAGGAAAGGATTTCCTCTGTCGGGCGTGAAATCCAACAGGTTTTTGACGCCCCCAAAAAACTCAACACCTGATTTCCATTTTTTGGTGACTTGAAAGTGCTGGAGTGTCCATACCGGCGACTCCGGTTTACGGGGATCCAGCTCAGAAACCAATGGCAACAGCATAGGCCCGTAGACAGAGCCTGTATAATCAGCCGACCAGCCGGCATTACCAAAACGATAAGAGAGCGTCCAGGTGCCCGACCACCGCTCGGTAAGGAGTTGCCGGCTACGTTGCATGCGACCCTGGTCATCGCGGTCTGAAATTCGTACATCCTGCACCGTTAGTCCGGTTGTAAACCGCAACCTGCTGCTCAACTGTCCTTCCAGATTCAGGCTTACACCCATTGATTCCGCATACCCATCGAGGTTGGCATAGATAATCTTGTCAGCATTGGTAGTATAATCCGGAATGATCCGGTTGGAAAAGTAAGTATACCATCCGGCAGTTTCCAGGTTCATGAAACCGTTACCAACCACCAGCTTGCGACTGTAATTGAGGCTGGCATTGTAACTCCTTTCAGGTTTCAGGTCTCCCACAATTTCCACTTCCCTGGCGCCTGTAAGAGCTGCATGGTCTTCAGTAAACAGATTCACTACCCTGAAACCAGTACCCATATTCAGACGTATATAGTCCTTATCGGAAAGTTTCCATTTGTAAGCCACCCTTGGAGTAAAAATAGCTCCATGCCGGCGGTCATAATCGTACCGCAATCCGGCCAGTAACTGGTGCTGTTTATGCAGTGAGATGTCATCCTGTAGAAAAATTCCGGGAATCAATACTTTATCGGGCCGGTTGGTTTTTCCATCCAACGCCCTTGTTGCAGGAGTATTATCATCATAATAGGTATAACGGCTAACAATACCTGAAAGCAGCTGATGTTTGCCAGCCTTTTTTTCCCAGGTAAGCTGACCAAAACCAATGTACTGATCCGCATCATAAATAGTAGAACCATACGCAGACCGCTGCTGGTGGGCATTCGCAGAAAAAGAAAACAGTAGTTTTTCGGTTGTGGGTAATTGGTAGTTCCCAATCCATTCCAACCGATTGGTACTGATCTGTTCTCCATATCGCTCCTCTCCTCCCCGGAAAGCGCGGGTCCACTGCATTTCCCCTCCCCAACGGTCTTCTGTGATAAAACGAACTGCCATACCGGCCTGTCGCCCCTGCTTACGATCCCATTGGATTTTGCTGAACAACGACAATCGGTTCTGCAAGGTTACATCCGTGAAATTGTCCTTGTTTTTATCAATGCGATGTGTGTAATTAAAATAGTTAACCCCCACCAATGCCTGGCTTTTGGCACCGGTTCTGATTTTGAAACCAGCGTCCAGGTTATGTTCCCGCCAACTGGTTCCAGTATATTCTATTGAATAGCGGGGGGCTTTTGCCGGGTTTTTGGTTATGACGTTGATGAGTCCACCCATCGCTTCAGATCCATATAAGGAGGAAGCCGGCCCCTTTACTACTTCGATCCGTTCCACCAGTGAACTGGGGATTCCCTGTAAACCATAAACGGTAGCAAGGCTGCTGACAATTGGCATGCCATCGATCAATACCATTGTATAAGGTCCTTCAAGACCATTTATATGAATGTCGCCCGTATTACAAACATTGCAATTCAATTGCGGACGAACACCATTCACCAGTTGCAGCGCATCAAATAAACTTGGAGTTGGATTTTTGCGAAAGAATTGAGCGGAATATACTTCCACCGGAACCGGGCTGGCAGAACGAACAACGGCCCGCATGGTTCCGCTTACCACAACCGCATCCATTTCTTTTGAAGTAGATACGAGTTGAATTTGTAGCTCTCCTTTTTTCCAGTTCCATTCACGGGTTTCATAGCCCACAGCCGACACCAGCAGTACGGTCCGATCCTTACCCAATTCAACAAGATCATTGAGTGAAAAATTCCCCAGGCTATCCGCCAAAACAGACTTCCCATTGGCCTTTACTTTTACCGTTGCAAACGCTACCGGTAATCCTGTCCCCTCTTCCACCACCTGCACTGAAAGTGCTGAAACCTGTGCCTGGCTTGTAATTGAGAGCACCAATAAAACATATCCCACTATCCAGTATCTCATATTTAGTCTTGTCTAAATTTATTTTTAGCCAAATATATATACATTTTTTATTTGTACCACAAAATAAATGATGCTTTTTTCTATACGAATTTGACGAATGGCACGTTATCTGCATAGAAGGTTCTAAAATTTCAATCATGCACTCAAGGAACGCCGACAAATTATTTATCGCAGCCATCTTTACCTCCCTGGTATTGTTTTATGGGCTGTTTGCACTGATTTTGGGTTAAGCTTCTAGATTTGCGGTATGGAATGGAAAATCCGGCCGATACAGCAAGGGGACAACCCGGAACTGGCCCTGATCGTTCGAACCGCTTTAACCGAATTTGGTGCCAATAAACCAGGCACTGTCTATTACGACGAATCCACCGATCACTTATTTGAATTGTTTCAGACTCCCTGTAGCTGTTATTTTGTTGCGGAAGAAGGTAAGCAGCTATTGGGCGGAGCCGGACTCTTTCCTACGCCCGGATTGCCAGAGGGCTGGTGTGAACTGGTAAAAATGTACCTGCGAAAAGAAGCGAGAGGACTGGGATTGGGAAGAAAATTAATAGCTCATTGCCTGGAAGAGGCAAAACGAAGGGGCTACCACACAGTGTACCTGGAAACCATGCCGGAATTGCGCAAAGCGGTTAAAGTATACGAGCAATTTGGTTTTGAATACCTCGATGGTCCCGTTGGCAATTCAGGTCATTTCGGTTGTGATGTCTGGATGAAAAAGAAAATTTAGCGTTTCCGATAGGTATCTACAATACCACGGGGTGACAAATAGATCTGGAAACCTATTCGTACTACCACACCCCCATCACTTGGAATATCCGAAACCTTGGAATTGACATAGCCCACCAGGGTCTCTATTGCAACGTGCTCATTAACAAATGCGGCGAGTCCAGGACCTATAAAAAAATCTGCTCCGTTCACAGTGGAACGAAAGCTGGGATTATCAAATTTATTGGAGGTGAAAATGTATTCGGATGCGATAAAGGGCTTGAGCTCCTTCTTACCAAAATAATAGCGCACAAAAGGTCCGACGCCAAAAACCGTGGTTTTGTTATCCCCTGTTTTATTGTAAGAAAGTTGAAATACCCCGCCCGCTGCAAAATTGTTCAAGAAGAAATAACCGGCAGCCGGATTCAGACTAACAGTGGTATTCCGACTGGTGTTCAGGGCAAAGCTACCGCCTACCAGCCAATCCTGTTGTTCCGTTTGAGCAGTTACTCCCAGAGCAACTACCAAACCGAATAATAGCAGTGTGATTTTTTTCATAACTGATGGTTTAAAACTTCGTACAATCCACTGAAAAGGTACAACTTTCCGGTTGCCAGTTCTTTACACTGATATCTTTTTCTTAATTTTTTTCCTTTTTGAAAGATCCTTCCTCCGTCAATTTCAAAGAGGGCTCCTTCCGGCAATTCCTCCACCAAAACCTGCCGCTGATCCGGATTATCATGATTTCTGAGAATCCGCATCAGGTTTTCGTCTGCACAACTGCTGGCCGGCAGATTGTGAAGACTCTTATTCAGGGCAGCTTCCACATCGCCCGGAAACAATCCTTTTCCCAGAAACTGTTCAAGCAGGTGCCGGTATAATTGCTTCCATTCTTTTCCATGGGATTGAACCCGGTTACCATATTGTTCAAAGGTTACCAGGTGAGCCAGCTCATGGATAAGGGTGATCAGGAATGCATAAGGATTCAGATTGCCATTTACACTGATCCGGTGATTGCGGTTCAGATGTGCATGACGATAATCACCCAGCAGGCTGCGCCGTTCACGGCTTATCGTCAGGTGCACCTTATAATAATGCAGGTAGCGGGCGATCTGCTCATAAGAACCCTCTGGCAGAAAATGAGAAAGCTGGGTAAGCGGGTATTCCTTTTTGGGCATGGATCAGCTCGACTTGCTTTGTTTCAGAACGGATCGCAATTCGATAATGGTATAAACCACGTAGAGCGCCATCGCGCCAAACAAGGCCGGCTTGTTCACATTATTACGGTTGAGGTACATATAAACGAAGGCAGCCAGGGCACCACCAAAGAGCTTCAGTAGCATACCCGAATACATGTTTCGCATAAAGACATGGGTGGAACTATTTGCCATGGAACGCAAATGCAACCAGAGAGAGATAAAAAAGATACCAAAAAGAATGAGATTTGCCACCAACAGAACGCTTGTATCGAGTCCGGCTGAAGCCAGGCGTTGCTGAAAAACAATCAACAGGCCATTTACGGCAATAAAAAACAGCAAAAGGGGCAGTAGTGCCTTACGGGAATCAGTTCGTTTTTTTTCCATTCGATTTACCTGCGGTTTCTTTTACCAATTTGAAAATGGTAACAGCAATTACCAGCAAAGGTAAGATCCAAACGGATAGGGGCATAGAAAAGCCGAGCCGCTTATCGATCCAGATACCGGCCCAAACAGCCAGTCCCAGGGCCACCAGCAATTGGGTGCCCAGGGAAAGGTATTTCAATAAGTTATGAGAATTATCAGGCAGCTTTTGTGTCTTTCTGCTTTTCATTCACCATAGTAGGCGCTGCTGTTTCAACCCCCATATGACAGGCCCCGTTAAAAGTGGCAGCTGGTTCAATTTGCAATTTACCTGCATGAATATTGCCATTAACCGTGCCGCTGGCTTTCAGCTGGAGCAGTTCTTTCACTTTGATGGTTCCGGTTACTTTACCCATGATATCGGCTTGCACACCATGGATATCGCCTTCTACCACTCCGTTGGCACCGATTACTACTTTGGCAGTACTGTGGATATTGCCGATCAGCTTACCGTCAATGCGGAGATCACCATTGCTGGAGATATCACCTTTCAGGGTGGTTCCGTTGCCGATCAGGCTGGTACTGCTACTTGTGCTGCCGGATACTTCTGCGGCAGCTTCAGATTTGGATTTTCCGTTGAACATGATCTTGGATTTAATCGGTGGTTGTTTCAGTTACCGGTATATTCAGCAGGGTTGTATCCAATGCTACTGGCTCCTCCCCCTGTAATACCCGTTTAATATTTAACAAATACTGATCTTTATAATACATCGCCTGTTCCAGCGAATCGGTACGGATCTTCAATTGTCTCAATTCTTTGGTCGCACTGGCCGATCCGTAACCCGGAATATACAACTTTAACGGTGTAAACACAATTAAAGCTACGGTCAGGCTGGTCAATAACACAAAAATGGTACTCAAACCAATGTAAACACTTAGCCGCGATAATTTGAAGGTTACCACCTCTTCGTAACTGTCGTCGTTCATCACAACCAGCCGGTACCTGTTACGTAAACGCTTAAGGGTGGTATTGGTATTGTTTTCAGGCATTAAAATTGTTCAGTTTTTCACGTTAAGCCGCCACAACTTACATAAAATTCGAGCCAAATTATTTGGCTAACTTTAAAATAATTTTCTTGTGGGTATGTTATTATCAATTTAGTTTGCGCAGATGATTAAAATCCAGGGCCTCCCATACCTTGTCCCCTTTATACTATTCCTTTCCTTTGGATTACCTGGAATGGGGCAGCCTACGCTTGACCCGGACCTTCAGCAGCAAAAGCCCAAAAAATACGAAAACCGGATCCTCCGGGCCGAAAAAACCGGTGAAAAAAAATTTACTGCGCCGCGCCGCTTTTTCCAGAACACCTATACACATTATAATTATGTGTTCAATGCAGAAACCAAACTGACCCAGGTACTGGAGGCCGCCAAATTGCAGCATATCGATCGCTATTCCGAACTGCTTTCCTTCTATAATTACAGTCTCGAAGCCACTTCCGCACAGAAAACCGAACTGGATTCTGTTATTTACAAAGTAAATGCGGGGGTCTTTTTACATGATTTGCGGAGCGACTGGATGGACAATCTCTACCTGGCCATGGGACAGGCTTATTTATTCAGAAATACCCTGGATTCGGCCTACATGACTTTCCAGTATATGAACTACGCGTTCCATCCAAAAGATCCGGATGGGTACGACCGTGTGATCGCTTCCAATTCCACAGAAGGAGGCAATGCGCTGAAAGTGTCTACTGCAGAAAAAAGAAATATTCTTGATAAAGCTTTCTCCAGGCCGCCCAGCCGTAACGATGCACTTATTTGGCTGATCCGGACCCACCTTGAACGTGATGAAACCGGACAAGCAGCCACGTTGATCCAGACCCTACGCAATGACCCCCAGTTTCCGGAACGGCTCCATCCAAAGCTGCATGAAATGCAGGCCTACTATTTTTATAAGCTGAAGCAATACGACAGCGCTGCTGTTTACCTTGGTGATGCACTGCCGGCAGCATATAACAAACAGGAAGCAGCCCGTTGGGAATTTCTAATGGGCCAGTTGTTTAAGAAAGCGGGCTCCACGGAGCAGGCGATGGATGCGTTTGAGCAGGCTTCCAACCACACCCTGAACCCCGTAATGGAAGTCGCAGCCCAACTGGAGATAGCGTTGTTATCCGGCAACAGTGAAGACCGAAACTGGAAAACAGTTGTGCAAACCCTGGAAAAAATGGCACGGAGGGAAAAATACGCCAGTTACCGAGACCTGATATACTATACAATAGGAAAACTGGAATATCAGAACCAGGCTTATACAGAAGCACATCAACACCTGCTGAAAGGTATCCGGTACAATTTGCAAAATCCTGAACAAAAAGCACAGACCTGGTTACTGCTTGGCGATGTCGCTTTTACACAGAAACAGTACCAGCCGGCAAAAGCTTATTATGACAGTGTAGAAAATAGTCTTGTAGCAGAGGCTGAACTTCCGAAACTGGAGCAACGAAAACAGGTATTGAGTGTAGTTGTCGCCCAGATGGAAATTATAGACCGGCAGGATAGTCTGCAGGCCCTGGCTGCGATGCCGGAAGCTGAACGAATGGAAATTCTTAAGAAAAAACTTCGTCAACTGAGAAAACAGCAGGCAGCTGTTGAAAACGCTAACGCACCTGCAGGCAATAACTTCCCGGGCTTCAATAATGCAGGAAACCAACCACCTGCTGACCTTTTTGCTTCTGGCAGTTCTACGGAATTTTACTTCTATAACAATTCGCTTAAAAGCAGGGGATTTAATGAGTTCCGCAATAAATGGGGTAATCGTCCCAATACCGATAACTGGCGAAGAAGCAGCAGCCAGAGCAATCCTGTATTCAGCAAGGAAAAGAAAGGCAATCAGCAGGATCTCCCCGAAGAAACAGATGAAGACACCAACCTCGATCAATTACTGGAAAACATTCCGCTGACCCCCGAAAAGCTGCAGACATCTAAAGATTCGGTTGCCCAAGCCCGTTATCTTATTGCAGTTACCCTTCAGAATAAACTCGAAGATTATGCGGGTGCTGCAACGGAATATGAGTGGTTGCTTGAAAATTATCCGGGTGGACAACTGGAAGCAGATGTGCTCTATAATCTGGCTATCTGTTACAGGATGTTGGGTAAGCAGGGGGAATTATCGGTCACCACGAAACAATTGAATGAAAAATTCCCGCAATCACGGCAGGCACAGCTGGCGAGGGATCCACTGGCAGTTCAGGCGGCAGACAGTTTACAAAGCCGGCAGGCTACCGCTGCGTACGACCAGATATATAATCAGTTTTTATCGGGACAATTTCAGCAGGCAGTAGCAGCCAAACGCGCGGCTGATAGTTTATACGGCCCCCATAACTGGACACCACAGCTACTTTATATTGAATCTATCTATTATATCAAACAGCAAAACGACAGCATCGCAATAACCGTTTTGGAACAACTCAAACGCCAGTTCCCGGAACATGCGCTTTCAGAGAAGGTAAATACCATGATTGATGTACTGAGGAGGAGAAAGGAAATTGAAAGTTATCTAACCAACCTGGAGGTGGAAAGACAGGCGGAAGACTCCACCCGTTTCCAACCAATACCAGTAGTAAAAGCACCAGAAACGCCTGCTCCAAAGGAAATCAAGGCTGCTGTACCGGTACAAAAAACGATTGTAGCACCACCAAAAGCCGACAGTACACGTCTTAAGAAAGAGGCACCAAAATTGCCGGAGAAACCATTGTTCAGTCGGCATGCAGAACAACCCCATTTTGTTGTAATTGTACTGACGAATGTGGATCCCGTATATGTAAATGAAACAAAAAATGCATTTGATCGCTATCATCGTGAAAAATATTATAACCAGCCAATGAATGTAGCAGTCACTTCACTTTCTGATACAGTCAAGCTGGTCACCATTCGCGGTATGGCAAATGAAGCTGCTGCACTCGATTATATTGAAAGGGCAAAAGCACTGGCTGAACGTGATATTATTCCCTGGATGAAAAAGGAAAACTATTATTTTATGCCGGTAGCGGAAGACAATCTGAATTTGTTACTCGACAGCACCAATCTGCCGGCCTACAGAAGTTTCCTTCAACAGGTATTTCCTAATTTAAAGTAAACTGCTCCGTTCGAAAAACAACAATATGAAACAGGTAACACGCGTATTTTGGAAAATTTTCTTCATTGGCTTTGGGCTCTTCCTGGCGTTGATCTTATCCATCAATCTTGGAGTATTTGGCAAATTGCCTTCCTTAAGTGAATTGGAGAATCCGTCCATACTCCAGGCAACAGAAGTGTATGCTGCCGATGGAACACTGATGGGCAAGTATTTTCGGGATCGGGGTAACCGGAGTAATGTGGAGTATCGGGACATCAGCAAACACGCAGTAAATGCCCTGATAGCCACGGAAGATGAACGTTTTTTTGATCATTCGGGCATAGATGGAAAATCGGTTTTGCGTGCAATTATATTCCTCGGAAGAGAGGGAGGCGGCTCTACCATAACACAGCAGCTGGCGCTCAATATGTTTGCTGAACGCTCCAAAAACCCAATCCTTCGCGTTGTGCAGAAGTTGAAGGAATGGGTCATTGCCATTAAACTGGAAAGGAATTTCACCAAACAGGAAATTCTAACGCTGTATCTCAATACAGTTCCGTTTGGAGAGAATGTTTATGGTATCCGCAACGCGTCCCTGACATTCTTTCAAAAAGAGCCGGATCGCCTGGCTCCTGAGGAAGCAGCTGTGTTGATTGGACTATTAAAGGGGAATACCCTTTACAATCCAAGAAGAAACCCGAAGGCGGCTGTTAGTCGCCGTAATGTAGTACTGGACCAGATGACCAAAAACGGGTACCTCACAGAAGAAGAAGGAGCTAAACTGAAGAAAAAGCCGATAGCACTCAATTACCGGAAGCAGGATGAAACTGCCGGATTAGCACCCTATTTCCGTGAAGTACTCAGAGAAGATATAAAGAAATGGTGTAAGGAAACCACCAACCCTGCTACCGGTGAACCTTATGATATTTACAAAGATGGATTGCGAATTTATACAACCATCAATCCACGCATGCAGATCTATGCGGAAGAAGCAGTTGCCAAACACATGCCGGTATTACAGAAAGCCATGGATGCCCAGTCTTCCATAAAAAAAGGAACGGTTTGGGAAGGGCGGAACAGTGTACTGGAAGCAGCCATGAAAGCAAGCGACCGTTGGAAAAATGGCAAAGAAGATGGAATGACAGAAGAAGAATTACGGAAAAGTTTTAAAACCAAAACACCGATGAAAGTTTTTGCGTGGAATTCACGCAGGGAAAAGGATACAGTGATGACTCCGCTGGATTCCATTAAATACCATCGCCAAATGCTGCAAACTTCCTTTATGGTAATGGATCCGATTACAGGTGAAATTAAAGCATGGGTGGGAGGTATTGATTTCAAAACCTACAAGTTTGATCATGCTAATATCAATACCAAACGACAGGTTGGTTCCAGTATTAAACCGTTTTTATATTGCCAGGCAATAGAAGAAGCAGGATTTACACCGGAAACACCGGTTGAAAATGTGGCACAGGATTTTCCTGGATTCGGATTGGTACCAGCAAAGGGAGTGTGCAAAGGGAATACGGTATCTATGGCAACAGCCCTCACTTATTCCTACAACTGTGCTACTGCGTACATCATGAAGCAGATTGGACCCAAACGTTTTGTAGAATTCCTGCATAACATCAACATTAAAAGTAAAATGGACCCCTACCCTTCTATTTGTTTGGGTGCAGTGGATTTGTCAATGTATGAAATGTTGTATGGTTATACCATGTTTGCCAATAACGGATTCAGTACCGAGCCCATTTATATTACAAGAATCGAAGACCGTAACGGCAACGTGCTTGAAAGTTTCCAGACCAAGATGAACCAGGTAATTAGTGAAGCAGCGGCGTATACAACTACGAAAATGTTAGGCGGACCGGTAGAAGTAGGTACAGCAGCAGGTTTGAGAGCGCGATTGGGAGCCGCTGAGATGGCGGGTAAAACAGGAACAACCAATGACAATGCCGATGCCTGGTTTATTGGATTTACCCCTCAGCTGTTGGGTGGCACCTGGGTAGGCTGTGATGATCGGTTTATCCGCATCGAAAACAACCTTGGCTATGGCGGACAGGCATCGAGACCTATTTGGGAGTACTTTTTCCAGAAAGTTTATGCGGACAAAACACTTGGTATAGACAAGGATGCCCGGTTTGCGCAGCCAGAACAAATGCGCAATGAAGTCATGTACGATTATATGAATATAATTGACCAGGCGCCGTTACCAGGTGCAGAAGGTGAAGACCAGGGTAATGGAGCAGCTGATCAATATCTTATGGATCCGGATGACACCTATGTACCCATCGAATCAGAGATTCCAAAAGAAGAACAGGATGTATTAAAGGAAGCACGGCAGTCAGAAAAGAAAAACGATAAAAAAAATCCAGACACACCAGCTGATGAACCTAAGAAAAAAGGAATACTGAGAAAGATTTTTGGAGGCAAGAAGAACAAGGAACAATAAAAATTCATAGGTGGCCTACTCATTCGGAAGGGCTTCTTCCGAATGAGCAGGCCACAGGTTTAATGGTACATTAGTTTATCAAAAAGAATTCTTTCCATTGTCCTTTATTGGGATATACTGCATCCTGCAGCACCAGTGAAATTCCTGGCAAACCTTCCAGGAGAGAAAGGTCCCGATCCTCGTAATCCAGGTTTATATGCCCGCGTTTTAATAATTCAAGGCATCGCTGAATCCAGGTAGCTGAAGCTTTTTTATAGTAAGCGTGACCACTGACCCTGGATAAGGAATTGTACATGGCAGCAATACCAGCAGCGCCATGACAAAACTGGGCATCAACGCACATGGTGGAGGAAGCGTCTAATCGTTCCAGTGAACTTGCACCAATCAAATCAGCAATTTCAATGTATTGTTTTATACCAAAGCTCACACCAACTTTGTAAAGCAGGAAGGCCTGATTCAAATCCCCGTAACACCAGGCCATTCTGTTGTTGTATGTTTTTTCTTGGGTTGCTTCATGAACGGAATTAGGAAAAATGGAATGCCTGTTATTTTCAGGATCAGTTGGCATCGTTTGTTTTAAAAGCAGGGAAATCATGGAACGTATGGTATCATGCAACTGCTCGTAAAGCAACCCCTCTTCAAATGCTTTTAAAAGTACCAGTATAAAACCAGTTTGTCCGTGCGATAAACTTAGATTGATTTCACTTGTCTCTTCTTTTGAAACGATATAATTCCGGATAAAACTACCTTGCTTGTTGTGAACTACTTTTCTGAGAATAGCTTCAATAAGACATTCAGCATGCAATTGAATGGCAGGATCTGGTAATCGGTCAATAAAATAATTAAGCACTCCAAAAGCACCATGCAGGTAATCGTTAAAATCATGCTCAACCTGGTGAAGTGCCTGTTTCAGTAAAAATTTATCAATCTCCTCAAACTCATGAAGGTCCTGGTAGATGTATTGTTTTTTTGTAAGGTAATTCAGCAGCGACATAAACCCGCCTAATCCTGTACTGAGGGAAGGATTCAGCAAAGAACTTCCAATTTCATTGAAATGACTAAATACTTCATCCAGATAATTGCGGCCTTTTTCTATATGATCTTCGGCACTAGTATATTCAAAACTGGTGTAATGGTAAAGTGACAATCCGAGTTTGCCGAGGAAAAGCGAATCATTTACAGCAGTACCAGAATTGATCGCATGATCAATCGTTTTGATCTGGCTGATAATATCTTTTGGAATACCTGATGAAGTTGGTGTGGAAAAATCAACAGGAAATGGGTTGACTTGCATAACTTTTATTTACAGGATAAAAGTAGCTGCCGTATTCCCAATAATTAAGTTTAATACACTAACTGGCATTTTGTAAGGACATATTCCTTATTTCATAGTACTATCTCTGGTACGCGATACCAATTGATCTTTGTATATATCACCAATAGGCACTTGTTCCACCCGGTTCCGCAATTTGAGGATATTGTTTTCTATGGAAACAATATTTTTAAACGGCACAATAAATGAGCGATGTACACGTACAAATATATTTTTGGGTAACCGATCCTCTATATCTTTTAAATTAAGAAGGGTCAGAATTTTTTCTTTCCCTTTGTGAAAGGCAACGTAATTTTTTTGTCCCTCGATAAAATCAATTTCATCATAATTGATTTTGACAAGTTTTCCTCTTTGTTCCGTTTTCACAAAAATGTAGTCGTTCGGAATGGTATCAACAACTGCCACCTTACCGGCCATTATAATTCCCATAGCACGTTGCACGGCTTTCATAAAACGAGGAAATGCAATTGGCTTCATCAGATAATCCACCGCTTCATAATCAAATGCATCCAATGCAAAATCAGAATAAGCTGTACAAAAAATAACCCTGGTATGATTGCCAACAATTTTAAGGATATCAATACCACTCATTTCCTCCATCTGGATATCAAGGAAAACCAGATCAGGCTTATGTCTGTTGATCAGATCAATTCCCGTAATAGGATTGGTGGCTGTGGCAATCAGTTCCAGGTGTTCAATCTTGGAAACATAATTCACCAGCACATCAATTGCTGCCTTCTCATCATCAATAATCATGCATCTAACCATACGATATCATACATACAGGGTTAACTCCAGCGTATAGAATTCCTCCTCATTATTTGTTTCCACTTCATATTTCCCTTTGTAGGAAACATCCAGTCGTTTCAAAACATTCTGAATACCAATTCCACTGCTTTTCTCAAACACTTTTTTCTTTTTCTTATTACGGCAATAAAAACGAATCCTGTCCTGATAGGCATCCAGCCGGATAATCAAAGGATGGGAGCTGTTTTTTAATTCGCCGTATTTAAGCGCATTTTCAACAAAGGTAATGAATACCAGTGGTGGAATGGTAAAATCTCCCACCGGCCCGCTTACTGCAAAGTCAATCTGGAGTTCGTTGGAAAACCGTAATTGGTGAATATCGATCAGGTTTTGGAGGTGATGAACTTCCTGTTTAAGGTTAACCATGCCATTATCCTTATCTAGTCCCTCTATGCTATAGCGCATGATTTCAGACAGTTTCAGGATATTATCTGCCAGTTCTTCTGAATAATACTGGGCATGTGAGAACAGTGTATTCAGGGTATTGTATAAAAAGTGGGGGTTTACCTGGGCTTTCAGGAAGTTATATTCGGTATGAAGTTGCTGGATTTCCAGCTGGCGGTTATTTAATTCGAGTTCCTGGATCCGCTTTTGCCTTTCCATGGAATATATAAAATAAGCATAACCAAGCGCGAATATGGTATACTGTAAATAATAGGCTAATGAATAGCCGATTTCTTTTCTGTTTTGAAAAAACTCTACAATATCGAAATGATCATATAATAATACGGACAGATACCTGACAAAATAATAAACGGGAAATAGTAAGACCCAAAGTAATACTTTGATTATCCTTTTTTTGCGGTTTGAAAAAAAGCCTTTGAATAATATAAAACTACAGAAATAAAACCATCCAATGCTCGGCACATAGTAAACTAATGCGGAAAGAATATCAATTTCCCCACCAGTCACAAAAATCATCATTTGGGTTGTTCCAATCCAGGCAACCCAGACAAGAAGATGTTTTAGAATTTTTTGATCTAATCTTTCCTGCATTCAGAATAATTTCGTCATATAGATACAAAATCTGAATGCAGCCACCAAAAAAAGGCCAGCTTAAATCAAAATTCCACCTTTTGTAGTTGGCTTTGGCATTGAAGTTCCACACACTTCCACAATGGAAGGTATAAACCTAATATCATTGCCCTTTACAAAAGGCTGCTGGTTGGTAGGTACTTCTGCCTGCTTTACCATAATAGCGATAGTTTTCTTTTGGATATTCAGTCTGGATTTGATTTGCTCGGGTCTCATTGTCAGATGATTTATTTTTAATGAATGAATTATCTGACGAAACTATCCCGGCCACCAGCCACCACCTTATCTATTACACCAACTGACGTATTCTAGGTACGAACAGGTTTTTTTCGCATTTTTTCTGCATAATAATAGCGATACAAAAAATCATAACAGATCATTTCATGCTGCCGCGGTTGTGAAGGAAACAAGCGGTTCAATTGCATATGTATCAGGCTTGCTACCAACTCTTCCAGTATTGGATCTAGCAGCTTTTGTTGCTGAAGAAATAATATCTCGCGCACTGCAGGCTCCATTTCAGCAACTCTGAAACCAGCTCCACTAGCGGCTTCCAGCTCACGCTTCAATTGATCGCGATATTTTCGGTACCGGAAATCCAATTGCTGTTTTAAGAGTTTCCCTGTATGGAATTCTTCCGCAAAAGCGTTTTTCAGTTTTTCTATTACGGTTGTTTTCTTATCGAGATCCCATCCAAAAGAATTGAGCAATGCATCAATTCCTTTTAAGCCCCAAAGCCACCTCTCATGTTCCCGTTCATCTCCTTCAGTATTACTTAACCAATTCACCGTTGCAATACTATTCTGATGAAAAATCGTTTCCACTGCTGCTATCGACTGGGTTCCATAACGCGCTGTTTCACGCTGGTAGGTATCCAACTGGATTCTCCAGATAAACCCCTGTTGCTCGAATTCAGAAATGGATGAATGAACTAATTGTATAACTTTTCCAAACAGTTCCGGATCACTGAGCTGCACCCGGAACCGAATATGAAAATGAGGATCCAGGTAGCGGATAAAGAACCACTTTCGGATGAGCTCCTCCTTTTCAAGGTATTGAGTAAGTGGATACAGGGCCTGCGTCAGAATTTTTTCCGCAGAACGACTTCCACAATATAACTTAACGAACAACCACTCCGATCCTACCGAAAACCGATCTGTAACAAGTGATTGTTCCAGCTCCGGCAGAGAAACTGAATAGGTAGCTTCCTTTTTTTGCAGAATTGCAATAAACTGATTAGCATGGAATGCTCCTTCCGAATTCCGGACACCGGTTTGACTCCTGTAAAGAAACTCCCTTATTACCAGTGCCTGGCGTTTGGATAAAACATCGAAAAACAGCTTTCTTAATAAGGGGTCAGAAAAATTGATTAATAACTCATTATCCCCATCCGCCAGTACAATTTTTTCAGGTAATCGCCATTTGGATAGCCAGGTTTGTAGCGTCCGATCACGTTCCTCTTCACCAGCCTTGAGCAATTCCTCCCAATCCGCTCTTTCGAGAGTCCAGGTTGCAGGGTGCAATACCACTTTTTTGTAGAGAACCTCAGGAAGGAATTTATAAACATGGGCAACCCCTCCCCAATTAAATTGATAGCCCCCGGAAATACCCTGACTTTGCAGATCACACAAAAATTCATAAACCGGAAGTGGTTGGATTCGAAAATTATGCGCACTGGATAAGCGCGGGATAATTTCCCTGTTTAATTTCCTGGATCGCAGGACCACCCGGTTGTTTCTCACAGAAACAAGTAAATCACTGGCAGGAACCTGGAATTCACCCGGCACCGAAGCTTTTGCCAGGTAAGGAATCTCGTACGACCTGAATGCCGGGTGTAGCAAAATATTTCCCATTCTGCTTTCTGGCAGATGTACAATTTCAGCGTATAAAATGGCAGGTTCCAATTCCTGCTCCCGTTGGGTTACATCGTTTACAATCGCTCCAATTTCAGGCGAACCATGTGCAAATCTGCCCAACAGATTAGCGGCACTGGAACCGGCTGCAGATTCCAGGTATAAAACCGATTGTTCCGCATCAAGCAGCCGAAACATAAGAGATAACGAAGGGGCAGCAACCAGTTCTTTTTCCTTGAATTTCTCCAGGTCTCTATCATCGAGTTCGATTCGCTGTTTCCGTTCTTCCAGTGTTTGCCGGATTTTTGCATCCCAGAATTTTTCCAGTTTCCCCCAGGACAGCGTTTCCGGCACCTCGGGCCGGACAAAAACAAAATCATTGAGCAGGGGACTTAATTCTACTCCAGAATTTCCTCTGTATGGAATACCTGTTTCCGTATCCAGGAGTTCGAGCAATGGCATTTCCCGATCTTCATATCGCTCTTTAAACAATCGAATAAACTCCTGCATTTCCTGTGACGGTACAGGGCTAAGTCGATGCAATACCGCCAGCGCTTCCAGTAATTGATCCTGGTACCGATCATCCACCTGGTTTTGTTCCAGAGAAAAAAAGAGATCACACTGAAACAGTTTCCCGGCATCAAACGCAACCGGTAAGCGAACCAGTTCCTCCTGGATAGCTTCATAAGCTGCTGCGGGATTCACACACTGAGTATCCAATTGTTTCAATCTGTCAGCTATACCCTTTAAAAAATCAATCAGAACGCTCAACATTCCCTGATCATCCGCTTCCAGTTTTCCAAGAATCGATTTTAGCTGGAAAATAAATTCCGGTCCCGTAATGGCTGGTTCCAACTCACTGACCAGGACCTGGGCATCTATTAATCCATGAATGAATTCCTTCACCTCTTCGGTTGAAATTTCCGCATCCACCACCTGAGTCGCCAATTCTTCTATTCGCTTAAAATCCGTAGCTGCCAATAACACCCGATCAATGTATTCTGTACGCTGAATAGAGCTGATTTTATGTACGCGTTTCCCTTCCTGGTAATAGTATTCAATGTATCTTACTTCATCACCTATAGTGTAAAGGGTTGAATTCCTCGTAAAGCCAAGTTTCTCCTTTATACCAGTTGCTCCTGCCAGATACTGGGCAAGCGCACAGAGATAATGCATATCAAACCGCGTATGACGATACAATTGATCCTGATCCAAAACCAATTTCGTGTCACCCGTATTCCAATTCGCTACAGCACAGCCTGAAAAGAGCCCGAATGGAGTACATCTGCTATACATCCGTGTGTAATACTTCAGTATTGCCTGTTGCATTTTTTTAATAGCACGCGCATCGGATTCCTCCCCTTCCAGCAATTTCCTGCAAGCTGCATGAAGTACCGGTGATGCCAGGTAAACAGCTTCCATGAAACGCTTGTCTTTCAGCAGTTCCTGCCAATTCCCGGAAGTCAGGCTTGCTGAAAGCGGGAACTGGGGTGTCCGCAGCACCAGCTTTGGATGGAATTGATAGTGCCCATTCATTAGTGCAATCTTCCGAAAAAAAAACTGGTCCGCCTCCGCGGACCAGTTTTTTATACAAACTATAAGTATTCGATTACTGACTAACCTTGAATTCAACCCGGCGGTTCTGTGTACGACCGGCGGCAGTGCCATTATCAGCAACAGGCTGATCCTGGCCAAACCCTATCGCATTCAAACGATCAGCGGCTACGCCCTTCTTAACCAGGTAAGCAACAACGGCAGCGGCACGCTTTTCAGACAACTTTTGGTTGAACTCAGCCTTACCTGTGTTATCAGTGTGTCCACCAACCTCAACTTTCAATTGCGGGTACTGCTCATTGAGGATACGGGCAGCTTTATCAAGTTCCTTGCGGGCAGCGGCTGTGAGTGTTGCACTTCCGGTTACAAACTGAACTGCACTTGCGTTGAATTTAGACGCTTCCAGTTTGGGACAACCACCATTATCTGCCGGACCAGCCAGATCCGGGCAACGATCTTCTTCATCGTTCACACCATCGTTATCACGGTCAGGAATCGGGCAACCCTGGTAACGGGCAACACCTGCAACGTCCACACATTTATCTTCTTCATCGTTGATGCCATCACCATCGGTATCTGGAATCGGACATCCGTTGTAACGGGCAATACCAGGCACATCCGGACATTTGTCATCTTTGTCAGCGATACCATCACCATCTTTATCAGGACAACCCTGCAGAGAGGCAAGACCTGGAATTTCAGGACAGGCATCCAGTGAATCCACTACACCATCCTTATCCGTATCAACAGGTTCAACCATTGGAGGAGGCGGAGGAGGAATTACTTTTACTTCTTTTGGCTTACCGATATTACCGGCGAAACCAATGCTATGATAAAAATGGTTCTCAGTTGTATTGGTAATTCTCATGCGGTACTGAGAATTGATCAACAGGAAGGCTTCGTCAAAGAAGTTTACCTGCCAACCTACTCCCACAGGGAGAATAGCACCATAATATCCTTTGAATTTTGAAGCTCCCAAACCTGCAGACAGGTAAGGAGTAACCCAATACTTGTCAGACAGCATTTTGGCATTCACCATAGCGTCCCACTCAAAAAGAGCACCATCACCGAGAGGACCTTTATCACGAATTGGGTAATCCAGGAAAGATACCCCCAGGGTTGTAGAGAAATCGAGGTGGTTAGTCAACCCCTTCAGGTAATTCACACCAAAACCAAAATTGTGATCACCCAGTTTTGCCCACTGTTTGTCTTTTAAAACAGTACTCAAAGAGGAATTCCGGATTTTCTCAGGAGTTTCAAAGTCATTACCGAAGAAATGAATTCCGAGTGCGGGGCGCTTTTTATAATCATTGTTTTGGGCGAATACAGCAGATGTAACAGTGCATCCAACCAACAATGAAACTATTAATTTCTTCATATGCGTAGTTTATTTAAACTGCCGCAAAAATAAACCCTCCTGCTTAAAATTGGAAATTATTTATTATTGGTAGGTGGCTATTCTTCAGCTGGTTTCTTTTTTCCAAGCACTTCCACCTTCACTTTTGTAAGCCCCCTGGAGTAAAATCCCAGCTTTTTGGCCGCTGTAGCAGACAAGTCCACCACCCGCGTATTGGCATGGTGCAGGCGATCATTGATTTTTACAATCACAGAGCGTTTATTTCTTCGGTTGGTCACCCTCACCCAGGTTCCAAAGGGTAGTCCATTATGCGCTGCCGTTAGTTTCGTGGAATCGTATTTTTCACCACTTGCAGTTAATCGCCCGTGAAATTTAGCTGCATAGTAACTGGCCACCCCATATTGGACAGAATCCAGGTTGACAATTCTTTTTTTAGCCGGGAGCTTGGTGGAATCCTGTGAAAATGAAGCTACAGAGCACAGTAAAAATAGTAATCCCAGTATGGGTAATACGGTTTTTATAGTCATGGATTATTTGATTTGGAAGCGAAATACCTTTCTTTCAGGCGTTTGTCTTCCTCATAAATATCGGGAAAAAACCGAATATCTCCATCGACACCTGCTGCGGTTATATAGCGGATATAAATTGGCACCTGCGGAAAATCACTGATGGTCTTTTTTTCCTGCCGCTGGATCAATGCCCTGATCGTATCCGGATGATACCGTATTTCATTGTTTCGAACCAGGAAATGCGATAAATCTTCCCATTTCTGTACCCTTACACAACCGTGACTAAGCGCCCGGTTGTCCCTTGAAAAAAGACCTCTCGCATTCGTATCGTGCAGATATACACTGTACTTGTTCCTGAAATTGAATTTCATTACACCCAAACTGTTATCATCGCCCTGTCGCTGCCTTAGCAGATAGGGGAAACTGTTTTTGTTTACTTTGTTCCAGTCAATGGTTTCCGGTGCAATTACACTGTCGTAGCGGTCCACTACCATAAGGTTTTCCTTGACCAGGTATTGGATATCCTTCCTGATTTTGGGCAGCATTTCTTTAAAAATGATACTGTAAGGAACTGTCCACTGCGGATAGGTGATAAAATTGGTGATGGAACTATTCAATACAGGCGTTGGCGTTTTAGGTGTTCCAATTATAATTTTTGACTGAAGTGCTACTGTATCGTAATCCATCACTTCCAGCTGATACGCCGGCAGGTTCACCCACAAATAGGTTTCCGGCATAGTGTCAGGCAATTGGCGGTAACGATCCAGGTTAAGCGCTATTGTTTTGAAATAATCCCAATCGGTAGTATTCAGACTGGCTACTGTTAACTGTGCAACAAATCCTGTTGTAATAATACCCTTGGATGCCTGGTATTTTTTAACTGCTTTGGCAAAGACAAGGGAATCATCTCCTGCTACCCAGCTACTATCCAGGAATCCCATTGCCTTTAATTTTTTACCTACCTGTTGCACAAAAGCCATGGAATCAGTACCAGGGTACTGAATAGATTCAACAGGTTGAAAATTAGCCTTCGCCAGGAAAGCAGCAAGTCCTTTTTTCAGCTCCTGGTACCCTTTATGCTTTGGCTCCAGACGGTTCAACATCGTTTGCACCTGCCCGTTACGATGCAGCGATCCCAGCAGATTCAGTTTCTCTTCATCTGTAAATGCCGAATCTTTTCGAATGGTAATACTGTCGCGGTTCAGGTGCCCGTATTTCAGGTGATGGGCCATTTTCCAGCAGGCATCTGTCAGCAACAGATCGGCCCTTGCCCAAAGCGCTGCATTTTTTCTGCTAACAGAATCCAGGATTATTTTATTGCGTATTTCAAGCAATAACGGGTGATGATAATCAGTGGGAAAAAGACCATAGGATCTTGCCTGGCTAATCATAAAGAACAAACTGTCTCCCCCCGGCTTCCAGTAATCGCCTTCACTCCAGATCGGATGATATCCGTTTTTTTCATAGAATTCCTGCATAAGGGAATATTCCGACAGCAGGACACTATCCTTCAGGTATCCATCCCGGTTCGTCAGATAGCGTAGCAGTTCATGAATCTGTTCACTCACCACCATGGGCACTTCTTCTTTCTTGTCCACCAATACCACTTCCTCAGGTGCAGTAGAGCTGAAACAGCCGGCTAGCGTACTGATTAAACAAACAATTCCAATGCAGCGAAGTATATTTCTCATATTGACTGTTCTACCCTCATCCCTAAATATAATATTTATGGGAGGACCCGGGAAATTTGTCCCGATTGAATCATCAGATCCGCCAGTACAATAGCAGTCACTGCTTCCAAAACAACCGGTACGCGAAGCGCAATGCAGAGATCATGCCTTCCTTTCACAGAAAAAGTTTCCTGCTCACCGGTCTCCCAGTTCAGGGTCAATTGCTCTTTAGGAGTAGAGGAAGTTGGCTTGATAGCAATCCTGAATACCAATTCGTTTCCATTCGTGATGCCTCCTACAATTCCGCCGGCATGGTTGGTTCGGGTTTTACCGGTGGAATCCTCTATAGCATCGTTGTGTTCAATGCCAAACATTCGGGCAGCTGCAAATCCGGTTCCGAATTCAATACCACGCACGGCAGGTATGGCAAACACGGCATGACTGATCAGTGATTCTACCGAATCAAAAAAGGGTTCACCAAGGCCAATAGACAATCCACTTACTTTGCATTCAACGATTCCCCCTATGGAATCCTTGGCATCAATTGCTTTCTGCAGACCTTTCTCCAGGTCAGCTTCTCCCCCGATCTCAAGGATGGTGGCTGTTACGGTGATGGGATTCAGCATTTTTTTTGCCACCACCCCTGCCGCTACCAGTCCAACTGTAAGTCGGCCACTGAAATGACCACCACCCCGAAAATCTTCAAAACCGCCGAATTTTTTATGGGCAACAAAATCAGCGTGACCAGGCCTTGGTACGGCACGCTGCTTTTCATAATCCCCGGAACGGGTATTTTTATTTTCAAACAAGATGGTCAGGGGTGCACCGGTTGCTTTTCCATTAAAAAGTCCGGTTTGAAAGAGTGGCAGATCATCTTCCTTTCGGGGAGTGGTGCCTTTTTGTGTGCCGCCTTTCCTGCGTTCAATATCAATATGAAAATCTTCCAGTGCAAGTGGCAGGCCGGATGGAACACCGTCAATGATCACACCTACAGCCGGACCATGAGATTCCCCTACAATGGATACCCGAAAATTACGTCCGAATGAATTCATGCTTCTTGGTTTAGTTTGGCTCCCAATGAACGGATATGTTCATAAAAATCGGGATAGGATTTATTGATGGCTTCCGCTTTTTCGATGGTGGTGCTGCCCTCCGCTTTTAAGGCTGCAACGGCACAGGCCATTGCAATGCGATGATCATGATGCGAATGCACCTTCGCACCAGTCAATCCGTTTCCTCCCTTAATCAGCATCAGGTCGTCCTGCAATTCAATCGAAAGTCCCATTTTGCCGAATTCTTCCTGCAGGGTCAGAGCGCGATTGCTTTCCTTGTGCGTGAGCCTACCAACCCCTTCAATTACCGTGGTGCCTTCACAATAGGCTGCCAGCGCTACAAGCGGAGGGAATAAATCCGGACAATCGGTCGCATTGAAATGAAATGCTTTCATCGGCGCAGGACGAACGATAATCTGTTCCGGTTCAATACTGATGCCAGCACCACAACTCATCAATGCCTGCAGGATAGCTTTATCCGCCTGCGTTGAAAAAACATCCAGCCCCTTAATAATCGTTTCACCTGCAATTGCTGCTGCTACCAGTATAAAGGCTCCCCCACTCCAGTCGCCTTCTACTGTGTAAGTTCGGTTATCCGTTACTGCTGGGCGATTACCAGTAAAATAAAAACTTTCATAGTTATTATTCTGCGGCACTTCCAATCCAAAATCTTCCATCACTTTAAGCGTGAGGTCGACATAGGGTTTACTTTTTAAATTAGTTACCGTTATGGTTACATCTTCTGCGCCAGATGCAGCATAAGCCAGGAGTATTCCGGTCAGAAACTGTGAACTGAGTGATCCGTCGATGGTGATATTACCGGGTTTCAGCGGACCTTTCACAACCAGTGGTAATTTGCCCTGTTGCGATTGAACCGACACCTGCAGTTGAGGTAAAACAGCATCAAAAAAATCCATGGGACGTGTTACCAGGCTTCCTTCACCAGTGATGGTAATCGCCTGCTCATTCAATGCCACCAGTGGTGTAAACATCCGGATACCCAGGCCACTCTCTCCGCAATGTACAATGGTAGAACGGGCATGGATATCCGAAGAACGGATGATCAGTTCATTCTCTTTTTGTTCGATTGCTGCACCCAATGCCTGGATCACCCCCAGGGCTGCTTTATCGTCGTTTGATTTTCCGGGATTGCGGATGATACTGGTGCCACCTGCTGCAATCGCTGCCGCACAGGCGCGCTGCATAGAGCTTTTGGAGGCTGGCGCCCAGATTTCACCCTTTATGGAAGAAGGTTCTACCGTAACTACCATTATGCTGTATTATATCTGTTCTATTAATTGTTTAACCTGCGCCAATGGAAGCGTATGAACAACTCCCTTTCCGATTTTTTGCAGCAGGATATAATGAAGATTAGAGCGCTCTCTTTTTTTGTCGTGTTTCAAAACATCAAAAACTTTGGTGCGATCGAAATCAGCATAGGTCGGTAACCCATACTGATCAATCAGCTTCACCAATGCAGCCGCCTGCTTAAATCCGAGTAATGCTTCTGATAAATGTGCCGCATAAGTCATACCAATTGAAACCGCCTGCCCGTGAGACAATTCATACTGATTCTCCAGGGCATGCCCGAGGGTATGTCCGAAATTCAGCAATTTGCGATCACCCTGTTCGGTTTCATCGAGCTGCACCACTTTTGTTTTTAACAGGGCATTCCTTCGAACCAGGGCAGCAAGCTCCGATTTCTTTTTCTGATACCAGGCGGCATCATGCTCCTTCAAACTGCGAAACATGGCTGCGTCCTTGATAGCTGCATGTTTGATGATCTCCGCAAACCCGTTTTGCCATTCGGCTGTAGGCAGGGTTTGAAGCAGACTGGTATCAAAAAACAGGAAGGAAGGCTGACGGATGGTACCTACCAGGTTCTTGTAAACTTCAACATCCACACCGTTTTTGCCACCTATAGAAGCATCTACCATGGCCAGCAGACTGGTTGGAATAAAACCGGTTCGGATCCCACGCATGTAAATCGCACCCACATATCCTGCCAGGTCAGTTATTACTCCTCCTCCCAGGCCAATCAGGGTGGTTTTACGGTCGGCTTCCATCTCAATGAGCGAATCAATCACAGTATCCGCTGTTTGCTGGATCTTGTATTCTTCACCAGCTTTGATGACAATGGTATTCCAGCCTTTCAACTTTGATTTACAAGCTTCAAATACATGTTCATCAGTGAGGATGATACTATGTTTTTTATCCGCAACATTTTTCAGTTGGGATAAACTCGCACCAAAATAATAATCGGTGATGGTTTGTCCGATCCGGATTTTTTTTATTTCCATGCGCCCTGCTTAGCTGTTCATGATTTTGTTCTGGTGGTTGATGGACTCCATATGCACCGCATCAAAGTAACGGGTGATGAATTCCTTGCTCAATCCCAGTTTATCGCCTTTCAGGAAGGCACGATCCAGGATTTCATTCCAGCGATTGGTTTGCAGGATGGTGATATTGTTATTCTTTTTGTAGGTACCGATTTGTTCAGCCACTTTCATACGCTGTCCCAGGATCTGCATCAGTTCATCATCGAGGTGATTGATCTGCTGGCGGAGTTTTTCAAGTGCCGCATGATAAGCTTCGGAATCCACGTCTTCTCTTCTCCAGGTAATGCTGTCAAGCATTTCTGCCAGACGGGCGGGGGTTACCTGCTGCTTGGCATCGCTCCAGGCATTATCAGGATCAATATGGCTTTCGATGATCATGCCGTCGTAATCAAGGTCAATAGCCTTCTGCATCACATCCAGCAGGATATCTCTTCTGCCGCAGATATGGGAAGGATCATTGATCATCATCATTTCCGGGAAGCGGCGTTTCATTTCGATTGCCAGATGCCACATCGGTGCATTCCGGAATTCTGTATTTCCATATGAAGAGAAACCGCGATGGATCAAACCAATCTGGTTGATACCGGCTTTCGCAACACGTTCAACCGCGCCGAGCCACAGTTCAAGATCAGGATTGATAGGGTTCTTGATCAGTACTGGCACATCCACTCCTTTAAGCGCATCGGCTACTTCCTGCACACTGAAGGGGTTTACGGTGGTTCGGGCACCAATCCACAACACATCCACATCGAAGTGCAGCGCATCTTCCACCTGCTTGGCAGTAGCTACTTCCACCGCAACCGGCATCCCGGTGAGTTTTTTAGCCTGCTGCAACCAGGGCAGGCCCTTGGTTCCGATACCTTCAAAAGAACCCGGACGTGTACGTGGTTTCCAGATACCGGCTCTCATGATATCTACCTTACCGGTCTGTGCCAGCTGCTGGGCAGTTTGTAATACCTGTTCTTCGGTTTCTGCGCTGCAGGGACCCGCGATGATCAACGGGCGCTTGGCCCATGCTTCCTGTGTTACCTGTTTCATTGTTTTGTTGTCGGTTGCTTGCATAAAATTACTGTATTTAAAAAGTTTACTATTTATTGTTTAATTTCTCCATTTTCACCTTTCACCTTTCACCTTTCACTTTATTATCCTGCTAATCCTGTTCGCATTCTCAATCAATTCCTGCAAATACGCATAGTTCTCTTTCTCCAGGCAGGCTTTGAATTTGCGTAACTGGGTAATATGTTCATTGAGTACATCCAGTACATTCTCGCGGTTTTGCATGAAAATCGGAACCCACATGGAGGGATTGGATTTAGCAAGGCGCACGGTACTCTCAAAACCACCACTCGCCAGTTCAAAAATCGCCTGGTCTTCTCTTTCTTTCTCCAATACGGTATTGGCGAGCGCGAAGGAAGTAATATGGGAAATATGACTCACATAGGCAGCATGCAGATCGTGATCATGAGCATTCATTTCCAGCAGGTGCATGCCAATTTTCTGAAAAGCATTTTTTACCCAGCTAACAGCATCCGCATCACTTTCTGCGGCGTTGCACAATACGACAGCCTTATTTTCAAATGCATGTTTTACAGCGGCGGCAGGGCCGCTGTATTCCGTACCCCACATCGGATGTGAAGCTACATATCGCCCTCTACGGGGATGTTCTTTCACTGCATCAATCAATTGCCCCTTGGTAGATCCGGCATCCAGCACAATCTGATAGCTAACTCGGTCCAGTACTTTGGGCAACAATCCTGTCATTTTATCAACGGGAATGCAGAGGATAACGACATCCGATTCTTCAATTGCCTGCTCCAGCGGCAACACTTCGTCCACCAATCCCATTTCCAGCGCTTTTGCTGCGTGATCCGGATTGGCTTCCACACCAACAATACCGGCCGCCAGGCCTTTTTCATTTAACTGCAATGCCAGCGATCCGCCAATCAGCCCCACTCCAACTATTGCAATTCGTTTTCGTTCCATGCTATTTTCAACTTTACTGTATGTTTTATTAGTCTCTCCTGTCTCCCGCCTCCTTTGTCTCCCTTATCCTTTGTTTCCCTTCTCCATTCTCCTTTATCCTTTCTTCCATCCTCCGGAATTTTTCCTTATCCGCTCCATCGCTTCTTTCAATTTCTCCTCCGGACTGCAAAGGCTCACCCGAATAAATCCATTACCGGCTGAACCGAAGATGCCGCCCGGCGTAATGAATACATTCGCTCCATAAAGGATTGCATCACTCATTTCAAAACCATCTTTGTACTGTTCAGGAATTTTTGCCCAAACGAACATGCCTACCTGTTCCGGATTATACGTTGCGTTCAATTCATCGAGTAATTCAAATACCAGTTTCCTCCGCCGGCGATACACATCATTTACTGATGCATACCAATCAGCTCCCAGTTGCAAGGCTTTTGCAGCAGCTAGCTGAGCAGGCAAAAACATACCACTGTCCATGTTGCTTTTGAAACGGATCACTTCATCAATGCGATCCTTTGCACCTGCCAGCATACCAATTCTCCAGCCTGCCATATTCTGGCTTTTACTGAGTGAGTTCAATTCTACCACTACTTCCATCGCACCAGGTACAGCCAGCAAACTAGATGGCTGATCATTCAGAATAAAACTATAGGGATTATCATGACAGATCAGGATCTGATGTTTTTTGGCAAATGCAATCAGGCGTGCATAAAAAGCCGCCGATGGCACCTGCCCGGTTGGCATATGCGGATAATTCACCCACATCAGTTTCACCTTACTCAGATCCGTTTTATCCAGCGCATCCAAATCCGGCTCCCAGTTTAAGGCTTCCACCAGTTCATACGAAACCGGTTCTCCACCCGCCAGTTTCACGGCACTGCTGTATGTTGGATAACCCGGGTTGGGAATCAACGCCTGATCTCCCGTATTCAGATAAGTCATGCAGATATGCATGATCCCCTCCTTGCTTCCGATCAATGGCAGGATGTCGGTTTCCGGATTCAGTTCCACTCCATACCAGGTAGCATACCAATCGGCCATTGCCTTGCGCAACACAGGCGATCCCTTATAGCTCTGGTAAGCGTGTACATTGGGTTTTGCGGCTTCTTCCTGCAGGGTTTTTATTACATCGGGATGTGGCGGTAAATCCGGACTTCCAATACCCAAATTGATAATCGCCTTGCCCTCTTTATTAAGTGCATCAATCTCACGAAGCTTCTGAGAAAAATAATATTCTCCAATGCCATTCAGTCGGTCTGCGGTTTTCAGCTGCATCATTGCTTACCATTTTTATAAATTCCATAAACCTGCAAACTCACGGTCAGCGGTTCGATTTCTTTTATTACTCTCTGGAACTGTTCCAGGCTGTCGAATTCCATATCCGCATGGAAACTGTATTGCCAGTCGCTGCCAGGAATCGGAAAACTCTGCAACTTGCTCAAATTGATTCCTCCTTCCGCAATTCTAGTCAATACTTTCGCAAGGCTTCCCCTGGAGTGATCGGTATGAAAATTAACCGAAGCTTTGTTGGCATCCGGAATCTCCTGCGCCATATCCTTTCTTTGAAGAATGAGAAAGCGGGTATAGTTGTTTTTCATCGTGTGGATATTCGGAGCCAGCACTTCGAGATCAAAAAGATCTGCTGCCAGTTTACTGGCAATAGCAGCTGCATGTTTATTGTGCTTCTGGTGAATATGTTTGGCACTAAGGGCAGTATCCTCCGTTTCCACGAGTTTCCAATTGAACTTCTCCAGGTAATCGATGCATTGCAGAATGGCCATCGGATGTGAATGCACTTCCCGGATATCTTCCAGTTTTACACCTGGATTTACCAGGAGGTTCTGTTTAATCTGGAGATACACTTCGCCTACCACCTGCAGGTTACTTTTCTGTAATAAATTATAGTTGGGAAGTATACTGCCTGCAATGGAATTCTCAATTGCCATTACGCCGCCTTCGCTTTCTTTTTTACTGGATGCAATTTTAACTACCTCGCGGAAGGTATCGCAGGGAATGACTTCAACATCCTTGCCGAAAAATTGCTGGGCTGCCACCTGGTGGAAGCTACCTTCATAACCCTGTATGGATACTCTTGTTGCCATAAAAAACAAGAGTCCCGGGCTTTCGCCGGGACTCTTTATGTTTAGTTTTAGTGATCTTAATTCGTTGATCTAACACAAAGCATCGCCGGCCTTCTGCCTGTAAAAAAGTAGAAGTAAAAATAAAATCGGCCAAATGCATTTGCTGTGATCATGAAGTAAAAATATACAATGATTGAATACAACAAAAAAGTTTTTTCCTTACGAATGTTAGTTAAACCGTCTCATTGCAGGCGTTTCATCTGTTGTTCATCCATTTTCCGAAAGAGGTGAAAAGGTTTAAACGTACGCCAGTTATCCAGTTCCACCAGCTCTATTATCCGTTGCAATTTGGCTTTCCTGAAATCATACTGGGTTTGTTCAGGCATGTTTAATAATACAGCCCATCCGTTTTCATCCATCATTTCCTCAAACCATTCTTCATAGTAATCGCGGTCACCGGAATGATAATTCAACACGTTCTCCGCAATAAAGATAAACTTATGAATACCTGCATCCTGGAACTTGTCAATTACTTCCCGTTTGAGTTGCATGATATCATTTTCAATCGCATCATTCCATTCCCCCAGGAGTTCTATGATAGCGTACTGCTCTTCGTAATCTGCGAGGATTACTTTCAGATACAGGGTTCTCGATCCAAATTCATCCCACTGGGGATGGATATAGAAATTGTAAATGGTTTGGGAATATTCAAATTCAGAGTAAACACGCCCGTAAAAAGGTGATCGCTCATCTTCTTCACTCACATAGATATGGCGCCAGTTGTAAAATGGTTCAATTTCGTGCACACCGGCAAGTTACTAAGTTCTCCCAAATTTGCTTAGGCCGGGTTGGCTGCCCTCCAGGCATCTACTGCCTTTTTAACACTGCCGTATTTTAGCAGTAATCCTTTAGCCGCTTCATAATCGTCCAGTTTCAGCTGCTGCAAAACCATATTGGTACCGCGATCCACCAGCTTTTCATTACTGAGTTGCATGTTCACCATTTTATTGTCCTCCACCCTTCCGATTTGTATCATGACCGTAGTGGAAATCATATTGAGCACCAGCTTTTGTGCGGTTCCGCTTTTCATACGGGTTGACCCGGTAACAAATTCGGGGCCCACCACCACTTCTATTGGGAAATCGGCTTCCTGGCTTACAGGAGAGTTCGGGTTGCATGAAATGGAGCCGGTGAGTATACCGTTTTCGCGGCACTTTTTTAAGGCCCCAATTACATAAGGAGTTGTGCCACTGGCAGCAATTCCAACCACCACATCTTTTTCACTGACAAAATGTTTTTTCAGGTCTTCCCAGCCCTGCTGCATACTGTCTTCCGCATTTTCTACGGCTTTCTGTATGGCTTCCTCCCCACCGGCAATCAATCCGATTACGAGTCCGTATGGCATGCCATAAGTTGGCGGTATTTCACTGGCATCCAGAATTCCCAGACGCCCGCTGGTACCTGCTCCAAGATAAAATAAACGTCCGCCTGCAAGCATATTATCCGTAATAGCGGAAACCAGCTTTTCAATCTGAGGGATTGCTTTGGCAACTGCCAACGGCACTTCCTGGTCTTCTCGGTTTATATTTTGCAAAATCTCCGACACCTCCATTATTTCCAGGTGACGATACCGGCTTTCCTGCTCGGTTACTTTAACAAATTCGGGCATATGCTTGCGTTGATCTTGAAATTATTGGTGGTACTGAATCAATCCTTCAATCGGATGCTGAAGAATTTTTCCCAGTTCCAGCTCGTACGAGGAACAAAGGTCGGAAACCACATCACGGAATCCAAATGCTACCCCACCCACAAAATGAATCGGATAGTTCCAACTTTCCTTGTATTTGATCACATGCTGAAAGAAGAAATCATTGAGGCCGTCTTCGATGATATTCTCAATCATATAATGGCCCCGGTTTTCAGCCAGGAAAAGTGTGAAACTGGCCAGAAAGCGGTTGGGCAAAGGTTGTTTATAAACCCGATCCAAAATATCCACATCCTTCATCTTAAACTTGTCTTCAAACCGGTAGGCCAGTTCTTCATCAAAGGTTTTATACAGGTAATACTGAATTACTTTTTTCCCCAGGTAGGCGCCGCTTCCTTCATCACCCAGTACATATCCCAAACCCGGACTATTCTTCACAATTTTTTTCCCATCATAATAACAGGAATTACTGCCAGTTCCAAGGATACAGGCGATACCTTTTCCCCGCTGACAAACTGCACGGGCAGCCCCCATCAGGTCGTGATTGACTTCCACCGGCTGACCCGGGAAAACCCGTTGAATGGCTTTCTGTACAGATTTCCGGTTGGCGGGGTTCTTGCAGCCCGTACCGTAATAGTAGATTGCTTCCAGTTTATAGCGACTGATTTCGGGGTATAAATCACGCCGAATCAGTTCTTCGATTTGGTCAGTATTGAGAAAATAGGGACTGATACCCAGGGTGAAAACCGTTTTTTTAACCTTTCCTTTATCCACTACACACCATTCACACTTGGTCGCACCACTGTCTGCAAGTAATATGGCCATGAATTCACTTTAATGCTGGGACGAAAATAAAACTATGTTAGCATACTGGATGCAATAATATGAACAGCGGCTCCGGGCATTTCAGTAATTTGCAGCTTTAGAACGTAATATGAAGCAAGGAAAAAAAGTTCAGGTTTGGCTTCCCCTGCTCTTCGCAGTGGTCATGATTGGGGGAATGGTAGTAGGTTATAAACTTCGCGACAATACACAGGTTGCCAGCAATGTATTCCGGTTTGATACCAAAAGATCACCACTTCAGGAAGTACTGGACCTGGTGATGTTGAAATATGTAGACAAAGTAGCCGTGGATACACTTGGAAATGCTGCAATTCAGGATATGCTGACCAAACTGGATCCGCACAGCAATTTTATTCCGGCGCAACACCTGGGTGCCTTAACCGAAGATCTGCAGGGAAATTTCCAGGGCATTGGAATTGAATTCCAGCTATTCCGGGACACCGTCAATGTTGTAAATGTGGTTCCCGGCGGCCCAAGTGAAAAAGCCGGGCTTCAGGTTGGCGATAAATTTCTCAAAGTGGGTGACACCACCGTTACCGGAGGAATCAGTTCAGATCGTATCAAGGAATTGTTAAGGGGACCTGGCGGCTCCAAAGTAACCACTACCCTCCTACGGAATGGCCAACCCATTTCAGTGACAATTACCCGTGGCACCATCCCGCTTCCGTCCCTGGATGCAGCTTATTTACTGGAACCTGGAACAGGTTATATGCGGATCAGCAAATTTTCAGAAACAACCTATGAAGAATTCATGGCCGGACTGGAAAAGTTGCAGGGCGAAGGGATGAAATCGCTGATTCTTGACCTCCGCGGCAATGGTGGGGGCATTTTAGGAGAAGCGGTTGATATGGCCGATGAATTTCTGGATGGCGATAAACTGATCGTTTACACTGAAGGCAATAATATGAAACGCCAGGAATATCGTGCCCGCCGGAATGGGCTGTTTGAAACAGGCAAACTGGTGTTGCTGATGGATGAACAATCTGCCTCCGCCAGTGAAGTTTTGGCTGGTGCCTTGCAGGACTGGGACCGGGCCACCATTGTAGGCAGACGCAGCTTTGGCAAAGGCCTGGTTCAGGAACAATATCAGCTGAGCGATGGTTCGGCTTTGCGCCTAACTGTTGCCCGTTATTATACCCCCAGTGGTCGCAGCATTCAGAAACCTTATGACAAGGGAATTGAAGCTTACCAGGATGACCTGCACAAGCGATTTGAAAACGGCGAAATGAACAATGCCGACAGCATTCATGCAGCCAATGGTAAAGCTTATAAGACCAGCAAAGGCAGAACGGTTTATGGAGGTGGAGGAATTGTACCGGATGTATTTGTTGGCGCCGATACCACTCTTTTATCCAGCTCAGTAACTGCCTTGTACCGGAACAACACCATTGGTAATTTCACCTACCTCTATTATGTCCGCAACCGCGCATCCGTGGATGAATTCAAGAGTCCGGTTTCCTACAATGATGCCATCCGGTTTTCAGAAAATGACTGGCAAAGCCTTAAAAAGATGGCTGAACAGGACAGTGTTAAGGTGGGAGATTTCACTTCGGCAGACCGATCCTTTTTATCTGAGCGTATGAAAGCCCTTATTGCCCGGTATCGCTGGAGAAGCGAAGGGTATTTCCAGGTACTGAATGCAGGGGATGAAGTAGTGAGGAAGGCGATGGAGGAAGTACATGGAAGTGGAGGAAAGGAAGAGGGGAAAAAGGAGGAAAGGAAGACGGAGGCAGGGAAGAAATGACACCTAACCCCCAATAATTAGCACTTGACCGAAAGCAGGGCGTTTCACAGGAAAGTGAGACGTCAGGCGTCAGACGTGAAAAGTGAAACCGGAGGGTTTTTAAGGCAATCGCTAGCAGTGCGTTACTTTAAAAACCCTCCGGTTTTAAATACAGGTATAAGGTTTAGTATTCAGGATGAGGTAGTATTTCTTATAAAGGTGCTGCATCCAGGAATCAGGTGTAAAGTATGGGAGTCTTCCATTCCTCCCGTCTCCCTCTTCCCTTCTCCTTTGTCTCCTTTTCCCTTCTCACGTCTGACGTTTCACTTTTCCCCCTCCTTATCCAACAGCTCCTTCTTCTCAATCTGATAGGATCTGATCAGGCCAAGACCACCACCGATGGCGATCAGCGCGAACCAGAGGGCAGGGTTCTCTTCATCATGCAGCATATATTGGGTAATAATATAGGCGAGTGCAAGGCCTATACCGGCGCCCAGGAAAAGCAAACCGTTCTTAAGGTTGCGGTAAGGAGCGGGGCGATTGGCAAACTCCTTGGGATTGAGTCCTCTTTCAATCATTGCCATATTCTCACGGCTTTTCAGGTAAACGATACCAAATACCATGGCGAAGGCGCCCAGTGGAACTAAAATCGGGATCAAAACTTCTGCGGTTTGCATACAATGTTTTTTATGGTTGTGTTTTAATTGTTTCTGTTCAATCAGACTACCGCTTCCGGATCCAGGTTACAGCAGCGAAGAACTTTTTTTTGACTGGTTGTATAAACCCCGATCAGTCAACAACCGGGTTCTGGGAATATGACGGCAGGTTTTTCTATCAGGTTACAGCCGAATCCGAAATACGCCCAACTTATCTTAATTTTAGAGTTGTACATTATTACCTGTAACCTAACAACCGCAACCGGCGTCCTAATCCCTGTAATGCAACCAGCAACACCGGATAACGAGATCATACAAATGGTGAAGAATGGTAATCAGCAGGCCTACAGCCAGTTGGTTACCAGGTACCAGAACTATGTATTCACCATAGTGTTAAGGTATATCAACAGTCGGGAGGATGCTGAGGAAGTGGCCCAGGATGTGTTCATCAAAGCCTATAAAAGCCTCGCAGATTTCAGAGGAGAGAGTAAGTTCAGTACCTGGATCTATACGATTACCACCACCAGCTGCCTGACCTTCCTGAGAAAGAAAAAACTGGAAGTACATTCGCTGGATAATGAAAAGGTAATGGCACATGCGGAACAGGTTGACAGTGGAATGCGGGCCAACCAGGTGGAACAGAAATCCAAACTGGCGATGGTGAACCAGGCTATTTCCCTGCTGTCGCCGGATGACGCCCAGGTAATTACACTTTTCTATAAGGGAGAACAGAGCCTGGATGAAATTGCACAGATATTGGGACAGGAAACCAATGCCGTTAAAGTAAGGTTACACCGGGCAAGACAACGACTTCGGGATAAAATGGAAAAATTCTTCCCCCAGGAAGTCCGCGACCTGACCACTTAAATTATAATTCACAATTCATCATTCATAATTTTTACTTCATGTCACAGAATATAGAAATGGAAGCCCGCCTCTGGGAATACATCGATGGGATAGCGAAGCCGGAAGAACGTTCGGTGATTGAAGCCCTGATTCAAACCCAGCAGGAATGGAGGGAGAAATACCAGGAGATAATAGCACTTCACCAGGATTTGCAGGAACACCTGGAGTTGGAAGCCCCTTCCCTTCGTTTTACCAAAAACGTGATGGAAGAAATCGCAAGATTACATATTGCTCCAGCTACCAGCACTTATATCAATAAAAAGATCATCTACGGAATTGCAGGATTTTTCATCACCCTGATTGTTGGCTTTGTAATATATGCCATTGCACAGATCGATTGGAGCAGTGGATCCGGTAGTGGGGGCTTTGAATGGAACCGCATCGATTTTTCCGGAATATTCAACAATCAATTCGTGAATATTTTCATGATGGTGAATATTGTACTGGGATTGATGCTCTTTGACCGGTATCTCACTGCACAGAAAAAAAACTGGAAAAAGCAGGCTTCCTGAGCGATTGGGCTTCATCTGGCAAAATCACTCAAACGGTTGCATATGGAAGGATGAGACCGAATGCTTAAGTTCGGTCTATAAAAGGCCTTATCCATATAAGCTAACATGGAACAACAGATTTTGCCAGCCTATCTGAAAGAAACAGCCCATCTTTCAACCGAAACGTTCGGATCAGGATTGATTAATACTACCTGGAAAGTAACGGATAAAAATCGCTCTTATATCCTTCAACGCATTAACCAGGATGTATTCAAACATCCGGAATGGATTGCATCCAATCTCAGGCAAATCGGAAGCTACCTTAAAACTCATCACCCTGATTATCTGTTTGTTGAACCTGTTAAAACGCTTGACAACCAGGACCTCGCAATTTCAAAAGAAGCCGGTTATTTCAGATTGCTCCCTTTTATCAAAGATTCCCATAGCATTGATGTGGTAACAGAACCTTCCCAGGCCTATGAAGCTGCCAAACAATTCGGAAGATTTACCGCTTTGCTGGAAGGAATGAAACTGGATGAACTACATACAACAATCGCGGATTTCCATAATCTCACCTTGCGTTTTCGTCAGTTTGAAGAGGCCATTGCTTCCGGTATTCCGGATCGGATAAAAAAGGCCGGTCCCGAAATTGACTATCTCAAGAATAAATCGGGAATCGTTACTACCTACCAGCATATTTGTAATACCCCTTCTTTCCATTTACGCGTAACCCATCATGATACCAAGATCAGTAATGTATTGCTGGATGCTTCCAATAAAGGGCTCTGTGTGATAGACCTCGATACCGTGATGGCAGGTTATTTCATTAGTGATGTGGGTGATATGTTACGAACCTATCTCTCTCCCGCCAGTGAAGAAGAAACAGACCTGGAAAAGATCTGCATTCGTACTGATATATTTGAAGCCATCGTAAAAGGTTACCTGTCCGAAATGAATGCAATTCTTTCGGACGATGAAAGAAGAGCTTTCATTTATGCGGGCAAATTCATGATCTATATGCAGGCCATTCGGTTTCTCTCCGATTACCTGATTGGCGACACCTATTATGGTGCCAGGTATGCTGATCATAACCTGCAACGCGCGCGCAACCAGATCCGCCTTTTACAGGAACTGGAAGCAAAAGAACCAGAACTAACAGAGATCCTTAACCGATATATTTTTCATCAAGATCAAACAACATCAATATGAGTTCAAACAGAAGAAAATTCCTGCGGAACCTCACAATGGGTACCGGCGCGCTGGTGAGCAGCTGGCCGGTTCTGGGCAAGGACCTTTCAGAAGATGCACCCCATCCCGCAGCAAAGACCTCTCCCTCCTTTAACATGTGTGGATACGCTGCACCCAAACTTGAAAAGGTTCGAATCGGTTTTATCGGGCTGGGCATGCGCGGTCCGGGAGCTGTTGAGCGCATGAGCCATATTGAAGGAGTAGAAATTAAAGCGCTTTGCGATCTTTATCCCGAAAGGGCCGCGGCCGCTCAGCAAATCCTCACCAAAGCAGGATTACCCAAGGCGAAAGAATTCTCTGGTGAAAATGGCTGGAGACAGGTTTGTGAGCAAAAAGATATTGATTTGATTTATATCACAACACCCTGGGACCTGCACACTCCAATCGCCCTTTATGCCATGAACAATGGCAAACACGCAGCCACTGAAGTACCGGCAGCGCTTTCTATTGATGAATGCTGGCAGCTCGTGGAAACATCCGAGCGCACCCGTAAACATTGTATGATGCTGGAGAACTGCTGTTATGATTTCTTTGAATTGCTTACGCTGAACATGGCGCGGAATGGCCTCTTTGGAGAAGTACTCCATGCAGAAGGAGCCTATATCCACGATCTGCTGGATCTGAATTTCAGTAAAAAAGGATATGCCAATATGTGGCGACTAAAAGAGAATATCCGCATGAACGGTAGTCTCTATCCAACCCACGGCCTGGGTCCTGTTGCACAATGCATGAATATCAATCGCGGCGATCAGTTCGATTACCTGATCTCCATGTCAACCAATGATTTCACCATGGGAGCACATGCAACAGAACTTGCAAAAACCGATTCGTTTTTCTCCCCTTACGTTAATCAGAAATACCGGGGAAATATGAACAATACCCTGATCCGCACCCACAAGGGCAAAAGCATTCTCATCCAGCACGATGTCAGCTCTCCCCGTCCCTACAGCCGCATACACCTGGTAAGCGGAACCAAAGGAGTAGCACAGAAATGGCCCAGCCCAGAGAGGATCGCTTTTGGGCACAGCTGGATAAAACAGGATGAGTTCAAAGCATTGGAAGACAAATACACTCCGCCCATCGTTAAACATATCGGCGAAATAGCCAAGGGCGTTGGCGGTCATGGGGGCATGGATTTCATCATGGACTGGCGACTGATCGATTGTTTACGCAACGGTTTGCCGCTCGACCAGGATGTGTATGATGCAGCACTCTGGAGTTGTGTAATTCCCCTCTCTAATCAGTCGGTAAATAACAGGAGCCGCAGTATGGATATCCCTGATTTCAGCAGGGGCAACTGGATCACTAATAAACCGGTGGATCTGACACTCAATGGAGGAGGTAATACGCCTGTTCGTAAAATTGACAAAAGCGGCAAACAGCTATAAAGAAGGTTTTCGTTGATTGGTTTTACTTAAACCCGTTCTCTGAAAAGAGACGGGTTTTTTAATAAAAAACTTTAAAAAAAAGACAAGTAGGTTTATCGTGAGTAGTTTACGATGGATT
>VFQN01001547.1_pt1 | contig 38060 bp, 59 predicted proteins | sample 3512371 | NCBI WGS metagenome assembly VFQN01 (sample SAMN10412370, study PRJNA504923) | tailings metagenome | isolation source: Replicate 2 from Balatoc abandoned mine | place: Philippines: Itogon, Benguet | collected 2017-08-28
TTGCGCCCACCTGTCTATCTCCCCCTCGCAATACACCTCTGTTACCACTGTTACCCCAGCACCCTACTGCACACACAATCGCGTTGCTGCGCCCACCTGTGTATCTCGCCCTCGAAGTACACCACCATGATGGGCTGCACGCGCTGCACGTCGGGCTGGAGGCCGTCGGGGGTGAGAGACGCCTTCCAGTCGGCCAGGTTGGACGCGCAGAACCTACAGCGGGGAGGGGGAGGGGAGGGGGCAGCAGGGGCGTAAGCGGAACGGTAAGTGCTGAGGTCAGGACTTGCGGGATTGGATCGCGCGTGGGGCAGCAGGGACAGCGGCACTCCTGAGGCAACCGCACCAGGGGTGCGCCCCGTGCCCCCATGCGAAGGACGCCACGGCGTGGACCAGGCAACAACAGCTGCTGTTGAGCTGGCTGTTTAAAAGCCTCGCAAAGACCCCACGAGGCCCATGATAAGGCGCCCTGCGGGCAACGACCTGCAAGCCCCCAGGGCCCCCCTCCCCTTTGGGCGGTGTGCACAGTCCCTGGTTACCGTGCGCTTTACCACAGGTGGCTTTGCCTTTATTGCAGAGCATCCAGGCTCGCGTATGGCGTCAAGGGGCTGAAGCTTTGGGGCCTTACCTGCACTTGGTCTCCTCGGGTCGTCCCGCTTGTTGCAGCTGCCAACGTGCCAGGCAGCGGGGGTGCACCTTTCTGGGGCACTGGCAAGGACTGATGAGCGGGTCTCGATCCTGTGTATCATCTAAGCAGATCCAGCACATGTCATCCGATTCCTGCGCGAGGCACAACGCTCGGAGTTAGGTGACCGAGTCACTGCAAAACAGCTTCATGAACTTGTGAAACTCATAAACTCACCATGTGAGAAGGTGATGGAGGACCCGTTGAATCTAAGTTACTATCTTGTTCCATTGTTGAGCTCGTCGCAGCCCAGGGCCACCCGCGTTAGGTTCGGGCCGAGGAGCGTGGGGCAAATGGGGAAGCCCCTTGAGCGATGCAACCCTGCAGTTGCCGCACGTACAGGTGGCCAGAAGTAAGCACTAGGGTGTCAGGCAGCCACACCGGCAAAGCTCCACCGAAAACGCTGGCGTCGATTCCGAAGTGCAGCGGCTGTTACGAGGCCCAGGTCAGCGCATGAGCAAATGGACCTCTGATTTGTTCTTAAGCAATTATACAGGAGCTGTTTCTAAGCATAGACTGATGAGGCTGAGCCACCCCCCGTCCGAGGGCCGCATACAACGGCTTCGGGACCCAATAACTCGAAGGACTTGGCATAGCTTGTTGCCAATGCCTACCAATTGGTTGGTGATACGTTGTAACCCTAACGACCGCTGCTTAGTTGGGCGGAGGTCGGGGCTGGGTTGCGGAATGGAACAGGGCTAAGGGCGCCGCGTGGTGAACAGCTACCAGACAAGAAGGTCCCGACGTCACAGGGTCCCTCTGCTAGCAAGCTGATGTGTCTAGCCTACGAGCAGTCGGCGCATAGCAATAGGGTCGCCTAGGGGAAATCGCGAGGTACGGCAAGGCGGGCGTAACACCAAGCGCCCACCAACAGACACAAGCAATGCCTTCTACCTTGATGGAAAACATTAACAGGCCTTAAATAATGCCAAGGAAGCATGCCAGTCATGTCCTGACGTCGCGCTCTTAAAGTCTTACAGTCTGTTGTTCGGACAGGCATAGCACACACACGCACTTGGAGAGGGAAAGACAATGAAGGACAAGTGAAACACTTTCGCACCTTATTGCTTCAGAGGTAGGCGTCCTGCTTGCTCTGCGTTTTGCAGCGGTTAACCCGTCGTCGGGTTGCACCTCAACCTTGCAGCAGGCGTAGTCACCGACGCTGCAACTGCTGTCTGAGAGCTAGTGCAATTAAGCTTGTCTCTTTACACGCGCTGGTGCAGCTTGGGCAAGGGACCTCCCTATGCGTTCCGCACGAACCCTGTCCTTGTCACTGCGTGCAGCCAACAACGTGCAAAGGTGGTGACAGTCGGTCCGCTAAAGTGAGCGAGTAAAGCGATGCAGGAGGGAATGGAAATTCGTCTGTACTTTTGCTTCTTGCACATGCGCTGCATCCCGGTCGGCGGTTGTTGACAGCTAGTGGCAGATGGGGGGAAGTCCAAAAGACGGCGGAGCATGCCTGCTGCTGGGCAGTGCATGGTCAGTAGCACTTAGTGCGCAGGTGAAGCCAAATGCCATGGTCAAGCGTGAAGTTCCTAGAGAAGCTGCCTGCACGATCATGGCTTTTACATATACTGCTCAAGGCTTAGCCAAGCGCCGGCTCCACTGGCTGGCAATTGCAACTTCAACCTGCTCCAACTTTCAACGCCGCTCCATTTCCGTTGGGCGTCGGTGGCTTCGGGACTACAGAGCACTGCTGGCAACTGCTGCGCTGACACGCCACGCTAACTGTTAACTGCAGTGTTTTTTTTCCAACTGCAGCTGCAGTTGGGAAGCAAGGGGTTGCACCATGTGAGGGGGCTTGGGGGGCCTCGAAGTATCAGGCAATTCGCCTTTCCTGATCGGTGTGGTCGGGACCAGTAAGGATCGTGTGGCCACACCACCTGGATTGTAACATAAAATGCCAAAAAATGAAAGGCCTCGCCCACTGGTAGTCGCTCCGTGCACCTGTGACCGACGTATGATATGTGGCGGCGTGAGCCCAACGCACTTTAAACTCGTGATGTCCTGTCGGCACTGTGAGGGAGGTGGCTGGTGGGCCCGCAGTGTTCGTTGTAGCTGGTGCTGGCCGTGTGTTCCAGGGCCATGTTGAGGGTGTTCCTATGGACCTATGCACGAGGAGCGGCGAGGGTGGCATGGACCTGGGAAGCAGCTGGGACCACACGCTCCGCATGTGCCCCACAACAAGACGAATTACGGAACGAACGGCCGCGCCCAGCTTTGCCAAGCCTGCATTCGTTGGCAGCAACGAACGTGCGCACGCCGTGACGTGCGAGGACGCCATGACCTGCATGCATGGGTGCGTGTCCACCGCCATGCATGGCAAGCTCCGTCAGCTGCCCTGCTGGCGTCCACGGCACTGAATGGGGAGCTCCTTGCATGCACGTCAGTCATGCTACAACAGCACGTGTCCACCAGTGTCCACCGCCATGGGGAGCTCCGGCAGCTCCCTGGTGGACACCGCCATGCGGGGCTCCGTACATGCAGCCATGCACGTGTCTACAGCCATGGGCCGCTCTGGCTCCTGGGGCGGGCTGCCAGGCAAACCACCTGACCCAACCCCCTGAAGTAGGGTGGATGGGGGCCACCTGGGCGCGTCCCGGGCGCAAGACTACACACCGCCCACCTCCTTAACCCACGCGGAGGTGCTTCGCCTCCCACGTTAGTACGTATTCTTACTACGGTATGGGGAGCTCCGGCAGCTCCCCTGGCGGCGCTGGCGCCCACCGCCTCGCCTGCCACAGGCGCCCCCAGGCCCCACGTCCACCTTCGGGGCCCCTTTGGGCCCGCTTCGCAAAACCGAAGACCCCCCAAAGGGGCGAGAGCAGTAACTCGCCCCCAAAGGCACGGCCCACTCTGGCCACTCTGGGCCACCACCACATGTGTAAGGCGGCGTGGGCAGCGGCCCACCTCTGGCAAGTCGCACTACCGTACATGGTTTGTCAGGCCCCAAGAATGCTGGACAGGCACTGCAATGGCACGGGGGTCGGGTCTCCCCTGCGCCGGCATTTGGGTCTGACACGCGTACAGGGAAGTCCCGGTCGTGCCCTCATGCATGAGTAGACTACACAACGTGCCTTTCTGTCGCCAGCAGATTTGCCACAAGGTGGTACGTGTTAGGGACCTGGCCAGGTCTCTGCCGTAGGGCTGGGGCTGGGGCGACATAGGCTAACTGTCCTGCACAACATACTCGTGTACAACATACACATCCTAACGGTCCAGCCTCCCAAGCCCCTTTGATGACGTTGTACGCCCAGGGGCTCCCCGTATGTGCCCTTTGTTGTTGTATGTTGCCTGGATTGGGGCAGGAGAGTTCCCTTGCATTGCAGAGGGCTTTTCTGGTGCCTCACCCAGAGGCTACGAGCCCTGGAACATCGTCTGTACGTATTGGTGTCTGCACGGTGTGCAAGGGTTGCTGGTTTAATACCGCAAAGGCTACTCGTAGGGCTGCACTGCCCTGGCCAGGGGCCGGGGCCACACGGGCCTCGTGCCTGCTGCCGTGCTGCGCAATCCTGCGGCCAGGAAGCGATGTGATAGAACCCTGCACAACACGGCTTGGGTCACAATGATTTGCGTGCAAACAAGCATATACGTGAGCAATATTTACTTACAATGGCCCTGCGGATGCAGCAACGCGCGCGGTGCTTCGGGTCCGCCAGCGCCCCACGGCTACGGTCGCGCGCTGTCCGATTGGTAGTCCGCGCCTCCGCACGTCAAGATGTGCTTCTTAGAAGGTTAGAATGATACTTTGTGATGTTATCTCAGGAGCCCAGCGTGGTTGAGATGCCCAATGCACCCGTTCAACAGCTCTTATTCCGCTCTGGCTGCAGTCTCTCGGACGGCGCGGAGGTGTCTGTTCTCGTCGTTGATGGTACACAACTCGTGGCTGAGGTAAGCCTGGTGCGCCTTCGCTCCACCGTGCGGGGCCACCCCTGCGCAGGGGTGGGGCTGGGGCCACAGGCGGCGTGCGTGGCCGTTGCTAACATGTTATCACAGCGTTGCCGTCTGCCATCCCCAGCCACGGATGAGGCATAGCATGCCAACGGTGAAACCCTGCCGCCATCCATGACGATGCCCAATACAGCATGCGCGCTACGGCTAACGGTAGTTGCAAGGCACAGGGCTAAAACCACAGCCCAGAGGACCCATAACCCACGCACTACCGCCGCCAGAGCCTGCACTGCCCACTGTGGGCACGCACCGACAAAAGCGCATGCTGCAACGTCTCATTGGGGTTACTGTCACTTCTCACTGCAGCTACACTTCTCTCTCCCGGCCCTGTAACGGCTGGCACAGCTCCGTGTGCTACCGGACGCCCCAGTAGCTGCATGTGGTCCTGGTCCCGGCGCCGCTCCTCCATCTCCTGCCCCTCCGGCCCAGGGCCCTGCTCCGGCCACTCATTATCATGCACGGCGACGGGTTACCTTGCCGTTTTACTATCAACCCCTGCCTCCGCTGTTAGGTGCAGCAGCGTCACGGCCTGGCCCACCCTTCCCCTGCACGGTACAACTCTTCTCCCCAACAACTTCCTCTCCCCCCCGGCCCCACCCCCTTTGCTTTCCCTTCCCCCCTTAGGCCCAGCGGCGCCACGGCCTGGCCCCCACCGCCACCGCGGCGCTGGGCCGCTCGCTGATGGGGGCGCTGCTGATGGGCGCCTTCCGCAAGGAGGACGAGCAGGTGCAGGTGCGTACTGGGGGGGAACGGCAAAGCCGCAAAGTAACGGAACCGTACTTGGGGGGGGGGGGGGCGGGTGAGGGTGGGGGGGGAGGATGGGGGTTACTGGACAGCAGGGTGGGCCGAGGGAGACTGGTGCGGGTCATGATGGGCGCCAGGTTGTTACTTCACCGCTCTGCGGTTAAACCCCCTTGACCCACGTGCATGTGCGCCCGCAGGTTACGTTCCAGGGCAACGGCCCCATCGGCAGCGTGCTGTCCATCGCCGACACGCGCGGCAACGTCAAGGGGCGGGTGGGCAACCCCGCGGCAGACCCGCCGCTGAGGCCGGACGGCAAGCTCAACGTGGGGGAGGCGGTGGGGCAAGGTGGGGCCGTGGCAAGGGGTGGGGGGTTGGGGTGGGGGGTTGGGGGTGGTAGAACGATGAAGCAGCCGGTCGGACAGGCAGGCCCAGGCTACTTGCAAGTAACGATAAACCAGACCCGACCCATTACCGCACACGAAGGGTTGGGGGGTGGGGTGGCGGTAGGAGTGACGCCGGCGAATGTCGACTCCTTGCGGGGTTGGTCGTGTGCGGGGCAGAGGGCCGTGGAGCAAGGTGGGGCAAGGTGGGTAAGCTCAACGTGGGGGAACCAGTGGGGTGAAGGAGACGGGGGCCTGGTGGGAGGAGGAGGCGTGGGGAACGGAGGGCAAGGTGGGGCTCAGCGGAGGGGGGTGGTGGGGGGGGGAAGCCGTGTGTCCTGCACCAGCAGTGCACGGGCGTCGTGGAGCAAGGTGGGGCTGCGCGGCAAGCTCAACGTTGGGGAAGGCGGGGGGCAAGGCGGGGGGCCTCAGGGGAGGAGGGGTGGGGGAGGCCGTGTGCCCTGCACCAGCAATGCACGGGCGTCGTGGCATCGCCGCTACCCCGCTCGCTGCCCCCAGTCGGCCGTCCCCCGCACCACCCACTACCCCACTCCAGCGGCTGGTTGTCGTCCCACCGGCGGATCACATCTGCTTCGTCCTCCTCTTGCTGTCCCCACCTCTATCACTTCCTGATGTGGCTGAGAGGCGGGGTCCGGTCCGTTTGTGAGCTCGCTACGATCATGTCAGTCATACTCCTGGCAGCTATCTGTGGCTATCCACTGAATACGGTATCTCCGCTCCCCCCTCCGCTCCCGCTCCCGCCCGGCCCAGGCGTGCTGGCGGTGGTTCGCTCGCACCCCCTGGAGCCGCAGCCCTACACCGGCATGGTGCCCATCGTGTCAGGGGAGGTCGCCGAGGACCTGGCCAACTACCTGGTGCGTAGCCGTGCCGTACACGCCTTGCTGGTACCGTAACGCCTGCACACAGGCGATACAGAGCCCAGCTCTGCACGTTTTGGCCAAGCAGTTGACGAACGAGTTCTCCTGCCTACACCCCTTCGCCCCACCCACATCTCCCCGCCAGGTTGACAGCGAGCAGACCAACTCGGCTCTGGGCCTGGGCGTGTCGCTGGACAGGGAGTGCAACGTGCGCAGCGCGGGAGGGTGGCTGGTGCAGGTGAGGGCCGGCGGCCGGGGGCGTGCCGGGGGCGGGGGCGTGCCGGGGGCCAGAGGGCTTGCCGGTAGGGCCCCGTCCGGTGGGCAGGGTGCAACGTACAAGGATAGTGCCGGTATGCGTGGACATGGCATGGATTGACACGCATGGGCACGGCACCAGGCACATGGCACGCGCCCTCTGTCCACGCTGCCCAGGCGCTGCCATTCTTTTCTGAACGAACGCTGCTGAGTGGCCTGCACTGCGATGTGTCCCTTCGCTAGTAACGCGCCGCCCAGAGTACTGCAACACCGTCAAAACCTCCCCCCCCCCCCCCCGCCCGCCCCTGCTCCGCCCCTTCCCCCAGGTGCTGCCGTTCTGCTCCGAGGAGACGCTGTCGCAGCTGGAGGCCAACCTGGCCACGCTGCCCTCCGTGACCACCATGCTCAACCAGGGCCTCACCGCACAGGACGTCACGGAGCGCATCCTGGCCGGCCTGGGCGTGCTGCCCGAGGCGGGGACCATCACCCCCAAGTGAGTACGGTGCAGCACCCCAGTATTGCGGCCTAGCAGTAGCCCAGAAGCCCACCTAGTCAGGGGTGGAGTCAGGGGGCGTGCGGGCGGCCTGTGCATGCTGCCCGAGGCAGGGACCATAACCCAAAGTGGATCGTTTGCGTGTCCCTGACTCCCTGACCCCAGTACTGTCCCCAAGCGCTTCACGCTGACCGGTAATCCCAAGTGGGTCGCACCCTTGCGCGCGCGCCCAGGGAACTTTCTCATTAGCCAGCTTACTTGTTACACGTATATTCATATGTGCGGGAGCCCTCGTAGGTAGCCAGCGCACGTCACTACACCGCCGTGCTGGTACGGTACCAAAGCTGCCCTGAGCCCGTGCTGTACAAGACACAGCGCATCACGCTTCAGCCCCCTCCCTGCCCGGCTCATTCGCACCTCCGTCAGTCTACTCAATGGCCAAAACACCTTCACCATCTTGCACTCGTCGCTGACCTGCCTTCCCCGCAACCCCTGCCCCCCGTGCCCCAGCATGGAACACTTCAGTACCGGTTAACTTTGTAACTCCTTCTCCCCCTCTGCCCCCAGGTACGGGCCGTGCGAGGAGGAGGCGCTCAAGCAGCGCATGATCCGCGCCGTGGCCACGCTGGGCAAGCAGGAGGTGGCGGACATCATAGCGCAGGAGGGGAAGCTGGAGGTGAGCAAGGGGGTGGGCGGGTGATGGGGATAGCCCTGGGCCCAGGCCACACCCAGGTGGCCGCACTGCCAGGCTCCGCACAGACCAGTGCAGCAAAGTGCGAATGCAGTAGTCACGTGAAAGAAACGCGTTCGTCAGCGCACCCCTTCTTTGGCTTGTCGTACAACGTGGCCCTGACAACCCTGATCATGGTTGTGCAAACAGTTTGCTACGAAGGGTTTAATGGAGGTACCCAGTATCGTTCGAAATGCAGTTGAACCGTATGCTTGCGAGCCAATATCATGCGCAATACGCTATGCACCGCGACAACCCGTCCGCACCGCTTTGCATCACACGTCCTAATACCAGTATCCAGCGATGCACCATCCGCGGCACCTTGTGCCACCTCAACGCACCGACCAAACCACCTAAGGCTACATGCGGTCGCGACCACCTCGCGTCCGCCCATATCCTGTGCCAGCAATGCAGCTCCACGCCGGGGCAGCCAAGTGCCACGGTTGTAATAGCCGCAGTATCCGCTGGCAGTAGTATCCACGCTCTCCTGCCAGCTCCGCAGCCGGAGCGTACCGCCTGTGGTCCGGGGGCAAAACGCGCCGCATGGGTTAGCAGCAGCGGCCGGGAGCAGTGCCGCACGCATTTCATTACTTGCCATGCGCAGCCCGGTTGCCTCACCGTCACTATGGGGCAGTGAAGAACCCGGCTGCCTCACCCACTGCCTGTCCACTGCAATGCTGTGTATACCCACGCCCGCACCCGCACTCACACACACAGTCCCACCTGGTCCCCAATTGCCAACTTGCGCCCCTGCCCCTCCCCCTCCCCCTCCCCCTCCCCTGCCCCGCAGGTCAAGTGCGACCTGTGCCAGCAGACCTACCAGTTCTCGCAGCAGGAGGTGGACGACTACATCGACCGCCAGAACGAGATGGCGGCGGTGGAGGCATGAGGGCCGTGCAGGCCTGGCCACCAGCCGCCCGGCAGTGGAGACCTGAGGGCCGTTGAGGCTTGGGGGCAGCATGCTCGGCGGCCAACCGCCCGGCCGGCGGAACGGTGCCGGCGTCGGCGGTACGCCCATTGATGGCCTGCCCCTGTGCGCCTGGGCCCAGTCACGCTGCGTTTGTCTTCTCTGATGGCTGGGTGTGGAGCCGGCGGAACGCAGCGGCGCCGGCGGCGTAGGCGTTGCCGCGCTGCCCGCCCACCCCGCGCGTGTGACAGGCAGTGCGCTCGCGTCGAGTCACGTTTTCCTGTCAACTCCTTGGTGATTACTGGATGTGGAGTGTGCAAGCGCGCTGGGGGGAGGGGGTTAAACCGTGGGGCTGCTGCCGCTGGGTTGCTGTAACACCTATATATGCATTGGTAAATGCTCTGCCTCCCGCCTCACGCACAGCAACAGAAGGCACGCCAGCCAGCCCTCCTGGCAGCACCAGAAGCAGCCTCTTCAGCTGCTGGCGGGCCCTGTGTGGCGTTCCGCTGGCCGCCCGCCCCCTCCACCGCGACAGCGCACGGGCTCAGCGCCCTGCTCGTCTCAGCTTTCAGCTGGTCCTGCGGTGCGTACGCCTCAGACGCCGTGCCGCAGGCGAAAGGCGTCGTGCTGCTGCAGGAGGAGGGGGAGGAGGCGCGCGGTGCGGCCGACACCCTGCGCTTGTGGCTGCCGAACGGGTTGCTCTTGCTGATGACGCTGGGCGGTGGGCTGGGCGACGAGGTGCGGCTCACGGCCACGGGCCGCCAGCGCTGTGAGTGCAAGCTGGAGACTGAGCCCGCAAAGCTGCTGCTGTTGCCGTTGCGCCCGTCGACGAGAGCCCTCTCAGCCGGCCCCAGTAACCCGCGCCCGCTGCTGCAGCCAGTGCTGTTTCTTGTACCCACAGCGCTCCCGTCGTCCCCAATAACGGCGTAAGCAGCTGCGTGCGTGTCCATGTGGGTGGGTGTTGCAGCGCAGGGAGGCTGCTGCGGCCAATTGGTGGTGTTGAGGGACTGCATGGCCGCCCGCTCCGCACGCAGCTGCTCCCACTGGCACGTGGCAGTCACAGGCACGCCGGCCAGGTCGCACGCCAGCTGCAGCAGCAGAAGGGCCACGCCCTCCCCCGTGCGGGCCGACGCGCTGAAACGCATGCAGCCGTGGCGAGCAGCCAGCTCCGCAGCAAGGCTGTCCGAGCCGGGGCAGGGCGGCAGGTCACACTTGGCGGCCACGAGCGCCAGGTAGGGCAGCGCACCGCCGGATGCGCTGAAGACCAGCTGGATGGCTGGCAGCGCGTGTTGCAGCGTGGCGAGGGTGTCCAGCGCGGTGACATCGTGCACCAGCAGGCACGCCTGGGCGTTAAATAGGTAGGCTGCCAGGGGCTTGGGGTCGTCCGATGGTCCGGCGGGGCAGTCGCTTACGTCCCACAGCTGCAGCGTGACGGTCAAGTCGTCGCGCAACTGCACTGGGCAGGAGTAGAAGTCCAGCCCGCGCCCCGGCCTCGGGCCCTCTGTAAAGGACCCATCGACGAAGCGACGGACTAGTGCGGTCTTGCCAGCGCCAGGGGCTCCCAAAATGCATACTTTGTAACGGTGGCGCTGGGCGCTGCTCATCCTGGTGAATGCGCTGCTGCCATGGCAGCTCTAAACAACAGAAGCACGGATGGGACTGATGCAGCTCAGTGTGGGCTTCGCCAGCGTAGCGTCAATGCTCTTGGTGTGCAGCGTTTCGCCCTCGGGGCTCTTCGAAATAAAGCAAGGTAATGACCTCAGCAGTCAAGCCTAACACGATGCCAAGCATAGTTCTGCAATTGCTTCTACTATTTTGGCCACATGGCCGGCGAGGTAAAGCCGACGTTACTACTCCATTCGGCCGCAGCACAGCATCAGCAGAGCAATCGGCATTCCGCATGCGCGCCCAGCGACTCTCGCACCCCGCCAGCGGGGTGTGTCACTAGTACATACAAAGAACTGCATCAGTGCACAATCGTCAGTACGCGTTGCCAGGACATATTGACACTTCTCGGAACATCTCCCTGCCGCCCTCTTGCCCCTTCCTGCCACTATGTAGGATGCAACCTGCTTGTTTAGATTTAGTTATTAAGGAACTCGTGCTATGATGCACACTAGTCGACGGTGCCTCGACAGCGGCCCACGGGCCTGAACCACCAGCCGGCTTGACGTTGCGCCCCGTGTGCAAGCGCCATGGCCACACGGCTACCAGGGCAGAAGCTGACGGAGGCTGAGAGCAAGGCCCAGAAGCGGGCACTGGACTGCATAGTGGAGGACTGCAAGCGCATTTGCACCACCAACCTCAACCGCCCATTTGCAACCCTGCAAGATGCCATCGACCAGCTGCTGCCCTTCCACGTGCGTAGCAAGAAGTGTGCAACCTGCAGAACCAAAATGACGCGGATAGCGGGAAAAGGGGCGACGTTGCATACCCTGCGGGCTCATAAGGACAGCTTTGCGCCACACTGCAGTGGCGCAACCTGAAGGCATGCGTGCCTCCTGCACACCGTATGTTGTGCCCTGGCCCACGATACTCCTGCTACACTGTACGCCACCTGTGTACCCGGGTGACAGTCCTATTACCACTGCTGCATCCTCGGGCTAGTCACCTAGGGCTGCACCTGCACCCACGCCAGCACTCCCCTGGCGTCCCACCCCGCCCTTCCCCTACCAACCTATCCCCCTTCCCACCCTGCCCCCTGCCCTCCCTCCCCAGATGCTTGGTGCTCTGGCGGGAGACGAGGCAGACGCTGAGGAGGAGGAGGTCATGGCGGCGGCCATGGAGGCGGCGGCGGCGACGGCAGGAGCCGCAGAGCCCGGCAGTGGCGGCGGCGGCGGCACGGACGCGTCCAGCCAAGGGAGCGCATCGGCAGGGGGCTCTGGGGGCGGCGGCTGCGTGCGGTTGCTGTGCTCCCGGCGGGAGCTGGCAGCGGAGCTTGCTGCCCGGCGGGCCGTGGATCTGCAGGCACGTGCTGACGACCTGCGCACTCGGCTGCTGCGGCTGGACGGGCGGTACAGGGTGCGCGCTACGCGCCCGCTGCCGGAGGAGGAGCTCTTCATTGCGCAGGTGGGTTGGGGGTTACGCGTAAAACAGGGGTTGACAGGGGTGGGGGATCGGGAGGAGAAGTGGCAGGTGGGGCCCGGTAACAGGGGTTGCAAGGGCGGGGTAGGGTGGGCAGGGCCGTGAACGGTGCGTTGTCGTACATTGACGTGTGCGCACACGCACCCTGTTTGCCCGCAGGTGCTCAAGGAGGTGGCTGAGCGCTCCCTGGAGGCGGAGCGGCAGCGGCCGCAGCACCAGGACAGCAGCTCGGACAGCAGCGACGACGACAGCGACGACGAGCAGCAGCAGGGGCAGGGGCAGCAGGGGCAGGGGCAGCAGCAGGCGGGCAGGTAGCGCTTGGTTGTCCCCCAAACCAGCGAGCAGCGGGGCAGCGCTCCTGCTGGGGAGTCTCTCGACTGATGGCGCTTGACGTGGCTCAGGCAGTCGCAAGGGCATGCCTCGATGGCATGTGTTACCGTACCAACGCAGGGGCAGCAGCAGGGGCAGGGGCAGCGGCAGGGTAGCAGGCGGGCAGGTAGTGCCCCTGCTGCCAGTAAAACAGGCGAACAGCGCGGCGTCACCTTGCTTCTGCGTTGTTTGGCAGTTGACAGTTGAAGGGGCCTCAAAATCCTGCATCCAGTAGCAAATGCTGGCCTTGTTACTTTTGGTCAACAACGGCTGCTGGTGGCCCTCGCGGTTGCGCCAAGTGGGGCTGCGGCATGCCCGTGTTGCAGTGGACAAGGTGCACCGGTGTGCTGTACGAGCTTGCTGAGATATTCGTGTCGCATTTTCCTCTAGAAAGTACGTACTATAGACCAGGCGTAAAGCACGACATAGGTGCGTGTAATGTTCCACGTGCCCGTGTAAGCTTCCGAGGCGATTGCTTTGCGTCAAGGAGCACCAGCGCTGCACCGCAGGCATTGAAACTTGGGAGCTCTTTGTATGGACGGTTGGAGCAGCCGGGATCCTTTGGTGTATGACTGCGTCGGTTTACCTGCCGGGCGTCAGCTCAGATGGCGCCGGTTGTGACCCACGGGGCGTTTGAAGTGGTGGGTGGCCGGGGATGTGAGCAGTGGGGCGCTCTTGTACGGGCCACATCGTGCGAAATGCCATGCCGTAAACGCGCTGCTCGCTTTGTCCTGTCGGTGCCTGCAGGCGCTGTCTGCGCTGTCCGCAACACGTCACTCGCTGTCCCCAAAAACAGTCGAAGCCGTGGTGCATGCCCTGGCTCCTCACCTAGCCGAGCTAAGCCAGGTGCAGCAGCTGGACATGCTAAATGCACCGCCTTTTGCGCTATGGCAGGCCCCTTGCCTCAATCCTGCTCTGGAACGGGTCCGAAACTGTAAGCGCGTACAAACCCTGTAAGGGAGACCACCCTCGTGTGTCACCTAGCGGACCAGTTGGGGCATGTGGAGCAGGGGAGATGTGGAGCGTGCTGTGGAGATATGGCAGGTGCCAGCCTCGTAGGTGTAGGCTACAGGCGCTACACAGCTTTGTGCCACGGTGCGTCTTGTGCAAGAATTTTGTGACGGGTTCGGTCATATGGCGCCACACCGGACACGCTGAGGGGAGCTCCCCTGGACGCTAATGTTCAACGCCCCCACGGCTTGTACGCTTCACGCTGCTAGGGAGCGCCCGTGTTGTATTAGGACGTCTCAGCTCCAGAAGTACAATAAGCAACAAGTACAGAAGTACAAAGGCGTTTGCGTGCTGCCCTTCATCTGCCATCGGCGACGCATTTAGCCTGCGTTTCGAGGATGATAAGATTACTTATTTCAAAAGATTCCAACCATGAAATATGTCACGCCTGCTAGGCAACGGATGCCTGCATTCGCAACAGGGCTGACAAGCGACAGCTCGACAGCTGGCTCGTGTTGCATAACATCGAGTGCTGAGCGACTTGCATAATCATGCCAGCAGATGTAGACAGCGTAAGCGATTGCAACGATGACTACGTCGCTTTGAGGGCACGGGTCAACAGCCTCAAGCTGAAGCACCAGCAGTCCGTCCGGGAGCAGTCTGCGGCCAGAGAGGTGCGAAGCCAACCTCTGCAGGGGGCCTGGGGGTGTTGAGGGAGCTTGGTGGGGCTTGGGGGAGCTTGGAGCACGCCTGCAGCCCACCTACCCGCAGCCGGGAGCCGGGTGCCCAGGTGCACAACCTGGCCTGGCTGCGCACGCAACGGTCATCTTGACCCCTCACCGTACAGCGAGCCCCTGACGAGCCGCCTGACACGCCTGCCGCATGCCCAACTGCCCCATTGCCCGCACAGGTGGATGTCTCGTCCCTGGCCAACAGGTGCGTGCAGCTGGAGGCGTCCAACGCCGCCCTGCTGGCGGAGAATGAGCGGCTGCGGGAGCAGCTGCAGCAGAACACAGAGCGCAGCGCCAAGATGCGCAAGCGCTACGAGAGGTACGCTTGTGGGCTGCTGTCAGCCGGCTACCGTATATCAGAACGTCATGCTGGACGAAGGGACCTGCCAATCCTGGACGGGGAACTCCCCTTTTGCCGTCCGTGTTGCCCGGCCCATGTGGCCCTTGGAGACCTTTGGCACTAGCCTAGAGTGGCTTGCGCACATGTAATTGAAAATCTGACCCGCGTGTATGCCCTCAGGGAGCAGCAGCAGCTGCGTGACAAGCTGGGGGGGCTGGAGGGCAGCGCCGCGGGCCTGGAGCGCACCTGGGCGGCCAGGCTGGCGGACGCGGAGGCGGCGGCCGCGGCCAGGCTGGCGGAGGCGCAGGCAGAGCTGGCGGCACTGAAGGCCCAGCAGGCGAGTGCGAGTGCGGGTGCCGTACGCACGCGCCCGTCTCACACCAAGTCCCTTAACCCACCCGGGACCTGCTTGCGCAACACGCGTTGCCACCTGGTGGCGCTACGTCTGGGAGGCCTCGGACTGATGTTGCTGACGGCACGTGCCTGCCGCCCGTTGCTGATAACCGGTATACTCGCTGCCGGCCAAGCTGGCGAAGGCACAGGCTGAGCTGGCTGCCCTGAAAGCCCATACAGCAGTATGCCTGCTGCCGGTCGCAGGAGGAGGCGGTGGCTGCGCTGCGCTCCGAGTCCGCTGCTCGGCTGCAGGACGTGGACGAGTGGTGCCGCGGCGAGGTGGAGGCGGTGCAGCACGTGGCACAGGGGCAGGTGGCGCAGGCGCACGAGGAGGTCACACGATGGTGGGGGCAGGGGAGGGAGGGGGGAAGGTGGGCCGCTATCGTAGGCAGCGATTGGTAGGTAGGGTAGCACCCACACGTCCTCGCGCTGTGGGCTGAACGTTGGTGCGCTCCTGCTGAGAGTCCTCATGCCATTGGACCGGCCAAGCCCTACACCTTGCTCCCCTGCTGACGTGCCCACGGGTCCATGCCTCACCCCAACCACCCCGGTCCGCAGGCAAGCCAAGTATGACCAGGCGGTGGTAGGCCTGCGGGAACTGCAGGAGGCCAACGCGGGGCTGCAACAGCAGTGCAGCCAGGTGAGGGGGTACGCGTAAACCGTGTAAGGCGTCAGGTAAGGGGGCAAGGAAGGGGACGTGCCGGCCTGCGTATCGCGTACGGGACACGAGTGCAAGCGTGGGCTCGGACCGCAGCAGTTGCAGAAGTGATACAGCCCTGTTGCCGCACCACCCATTAGCTGAATAATCTATTCCACACAGCCTCGAGGCAACTCCCCACCAATGCCGTGAGCCAGCGTTGTATTGTCTGTCAACAAACCAGCGTGAAAGCGATCCCCTTGCGCCCGCTGTTGCTGCAGCTGCAAGAGGAGCTCTCGGCGCGGAGCTGCGCCGCTGCCTCCGCCCAGGCGGCGCTGGCTGCGGTCCGCCAGGAGTTGGCGGATGCCCGCGCCGCGTGGGGGGCGGAGGCGGCGGACATGCGATCGGCGTTCGAGGCGCAGGTGTGCTTGGGCATGCGGGACTGGCGGGCATGATGAAGGGGCTATGTGTATAGATGGAATGCTGCTGTTACAGTGTTGGGCTGCAGCAAGGCGGCCCTGGTCGGGGGCTCGCAGCGAATGGTCGGGGGCCATGCGGGAATGGCGGGGAAGCCATTCGTCCAGAGGGTGAGACATCACCAGTGTGCGGGAGGGCCGCAGTCCTTACACTACTGGTCTTACGAGACACACCCACGACGCTGCCTCGGAAAGTCTTCTTCTTCCTGGGATATGGCAGTGAGTGACCCTTTTCTACTTGTCTGCTTGTCAGGGATTCCACATATCCCATTCCCGCACCGCATCCGCTACACCCACGACGTGTGTGGGCAGCAAGCAGTACTGCATGCTGTCAAGGGGCAGGTCCCATCAGCACGAGGAGCAACAGAGGCTCAGCGCCATGCCACCGGTAGCCAGGAGTAGGCGTGGGAAAGTTGGGAGTGTGAACAGGGGAACTACCGGCCTCTGCTCTACACAAGCGCCTCGCGACCTGTTGTCCCATGCACCCTGCGTTACGCGTGGTGGTGGCCCGCAGCTGTCGGGCTAGGTTAGGCAGCAGGCCTGCCTGTGCCTCACCCAAGCGCCGCGCCTAAAACCTTACTCCCCTGTGCACGCCTGCTTGCCTGCTCGCTTGCCTGGCCTGCAGCTGTCGGACAAGGCGCGGCAGCACGCCGCGCAGCTGGCGCTGATCGAGGGGCGGCTGCAGGCGGTGGTGGCGAAGAAGGACGCAACCATCGCGGCGCTCAACGGCGAGCTGCAGGTGGGGTAGTGGTAGAGGGGAGTAACCGCGGAGCGGCAAAGTGGCGACACAGTTGGCCTGCGGAGGGGAGGAGGGCTGGGGGAGAGGGGCCTGTCGCCGGTAGCGAGCGAAGTGTCGTAGAGGGGGGGCCGGAGCGCGGTGTAGGCAGGAGGAGCCGGGGGGCACGGTATGCGTGCGGGTGGGTTGGGGCACGGCGGGGAGGGGAGGGGGCGCAGAAGCTGCCACATAGGGGTACGCTGGGTCGGGGTATCGGGCACAGCGGTGCTCGGGTGCCTCGTGACTCTGTTCGGTTGGGCCATAGGCATGACACGCAGTGGCACAGGTTCCTGCCCAGCAACATGGGCACCTGATATACGCCACTAGGCCAACTGCCGCCCTGGGAGAGGGCGTGGTGCTGAATGATTGCCCGCGCGGCCTTGCAAGCCGTGGGCACACATGCTCTGGAGGCCACAGCGCTGGCAGGATGGCTGGGACACGGCCCCCCACAACCGTCCGCGCAGCAGCTCATGCCCCTTGTCTGAGTGCCCAACTGCTGTCTTGGTGCTCGCCCTGCAGCCACGCATGGCTGCCGCTAGCTGTTCGCTTTCAACACGTCTCCGTTCCAATCCGCCTGCCTGCAGAAGACGTACGTGCACCTGATCCGGGACACGATGTGCTCAAGCGAGTGAGTCGCCCTTCAAGGATGGATCTCCCGGCTGCGGAGCAGCTGTAACCTGGGGGGCACCGCGTGGGGGCAGCGTGGGCTTATGCACCACCTGTGGCACACCGGCTGGAGCTGGCTGGAGCTAGCGTGGCGGCATAGGCGCAGGCGGTGGCTAGGCACTGTCAAGAACAATTGCAATGTGTGGAGACGTCTTGTGTGTGGCGTTTCGAAGGACCAAAGCATGTACGTGCCTTGACGTCGTGAGTTTGTACCGTGAAGGGATGCAAGTTGGGGGAAGAAGGCAGGTAGGAAGCCATCGTGTGGCATGGTGGGCTTGTCCAGTCCAATCTCATCACCGTGGACTGGCTTGCTGCAGAGGACAGGCTCGCGGACAGGGCATACAGGTGGTCTTTCCTCCAGACTGTTGGGCACGTAAGACACGCTTCGGGCCTCCCCTGTTCAGGTGTTGCCCACGGGGCGCCCCGATAGTTATGATCTGGAGCCTGCATGCGGGCTTGCTATGATTGTATAATCAGTAGGTTGTAGTTTCTTTGACGCATGTGATCAACGCCAGGGCATGACCAAGTGAGGGTCGATTCTATCGCCCGTACTGCTCCAACAAAGCGTCAGCAAGGGAGGCGTTTACACACCTTTCTCACATTTGCATTGTCTGCACCAATTGGCGCAGCTCTTCCTGCAGCACTTCTACCGATACCGTTTAGTGCACGCAAGGAAATGCAGCTCAACCTGACGCGGTCCTCGGCGCGCACCGCCTGCGTGCGGAGTGCCAAGCCTCAGCCAATTAGCCGTGTTCAGGTTGGTGTGCTGAGATATGGCGGCAGGTTAGGCGTGAGGTGCATGCTCAACAGGACGTTGCGTCTTTTGCGGGTGCAGCGGGTTGTGCCTCGCGCGGCCAAGGTTGAGGAGGTTGAGGCCAGCAGCAATGGCGCAACTGCTGTTTCCGCTGCCCACTCGTCGGCGAACATGATGGCGTTCGACGAGCTGTCTGATATCATCAGGTGTGTTGTGCGTTACACGGCGATGCAAGCCTGTAGGAGGTCTTTGCCGACGGACATGGTACAACAACGTCCGATCGATCCAATTACCTTGATCAACAGAAACGCCATGTACTGTGCTCTTGTTTCAAGAGGCGTTCGGCGGGTCTGGTCTGGGGTTGCGCCGCAACAAAGCCCAAATGCAGCTGCTGCTGTGGCCCCGTTGTGCCGTATACGCACACATCCTATCTCATATGTCATCTCAATCACATGGGTGCTGCTAGCGCGACACTGAGCGAGGGCTGCCCTGGACAGGCTGGTGCATGACAGCGACATCGTGGAGTTCGAGCTGAAGAGCAAGCGCTTCAGCCTGAGCGTGCGCAAGAAGGAGGCCATCCAAGCTGAGCAGGCTGCTGCCCTGCAGGTAGGGTACCGCGCAACAGCTCGGGTGCAACGCTTGGGCGTTCCCGCCCTCGGGGGGAGGGGACGGGGGCACCGAACCCTCCGCACTCTTTTAGCGCCCTGCTCCACGCGCACCCGATTCCACGCACACCCGACTCCACGCACCGTCTCTCTTCAGACCATTGTCATTGCCCAGGCGAAGATTCTAAGCGACAAGCCCCGTTTGGCGCTGCGTCCCGTTTTCCCCCCAGGCCCTGATCCCCACTCAGCTGGTGGCTGCCCCAGTGGCCCCTGCCCCAGTGGCTGCCCCTGGTGAGTGTTTTTCCTTGAGAGTGAACACTGTGGGCTGCACACGCGCTTCGGAGTTCAGGGATATGCAGCATGGTGTTCAGTCGGCTTCAGGGCGACGCATATGCGCCTACACAGTTTGGCGCAAGATGATGGCACGCAAACTCAACGTGGATGTTGTTAGTGGTACGGCATTTTGCTGAGGCTAACGCACTGCAGCACTTGAATCCGGGGTGAACCCTTTTTAAGGAGTACTGCATGCCACCTTGAGAAAGGTTCCATGGGCCAGGGCATGCATGATGCACCGCAGCCTCGGGTTCCTTCGCCTCTGCCAACAAGCCGGCCACGTTGAGCACTAATCCTGTCGTGCTCCTTCGTGTGCCGCCTCGCGCAGCCGCCGCCCCCGCCCCTGCCCCCGCCGCCGCGCCCGCCCCCGCTGCCGCGCCGGCGCCCGCCCCCGCCGCCGCCGCGCCCAAGGGCGTTGAGGTTGCGTCCCCCATGGCCGGGACCTTCTACCGCAAGCCCGCGCCCGGCGAGCCCGCGTTCTGCAAGGAGGGCGACAAGGTGAAGAAGGGCCAGACGGTGTGCATCATCGAGGCCATGAAGCTCATGAACGAGATCGAGGTGAGCGGGGGTTGGTGTACGGGAAGGGCACGGAAGGTGGAACTTAAGGGCGCCTGTGGACAGGAGCAATGCAGTCGCAACCGAGCATATTGGATGTACCGCCTCACTCCCTCTCCCGTAAAAATAAGTGTCTTCCTTAACTAGGACAAGGGAGAGCAATTTTGCGCCCACCCTGTGCTTTGCTGCGGCCGCTGTGCTTGTCATCATCACCAACGTCCTGCATGCTTCTATATCAACTCCCACGGCCGGGGGCACGGTCAATCTGCGTACGGTAGACGCTCATTTACATACATGATGCTTGATCCTCCTTGTCCCCAGGCCGAGGTTGGCGGCGAGGTGGTCAAGTTCCTGGTGGAGAACGGGCAGCCCATCAGCGTGGGCCAGCCCATCATGATCGTGCGCCCATGAGCGGGTGCCAGGTGGACAAGGGACGGACAGCCTATCAGCCTGTTATGTGATTGTGCAGCCGTGAGCCCGGGGCCTCCGAGACGGGCAACGGAGCAGCAGCCACAGCAGCGGCAGGGCCCCCGCATTTGTGCGGCAGGGCTTGTGTAACGGAGCCGACCGTAGGCTTCTTTGCGGCCGTGCCTAGGCTGTGTATGGAAAGAAGAATGGATTATATGTGGACGTAGGGTTGTGGGTAGGTTGCGCCAGTGGGCGCGGTGTAAAAAGGCTTTTGCGCGGGTGTACGGTGTATGGGGCTTTGCAGCGCTCCAGGTGGAGTGCGCCAGTTGTGAGCAGCTGGAGAGAAGAATGTGTTGCATGTCTGCGTGGTGGGCAGGACGGTGGAAACGGCCGTGTGGAGGTAGGGGGTGCTGGCAGCGCAGTGCAGGTGGCCCACAATTTTGTTTCATAGTGGGTGTGCCGTACCACCGTTGTGTACCTGTCAGAGCACGTCCCTGCGTGGCAGGGTCCCTTCCTTTGGGGCCCGGTAGAAAGCGGGTTGGCGCCGCGACGGGCGCTGCTGATTGCCGACAGTTTGTCGCAACGTTGCCCAGGGTTTGTGTCGAGAGCTTGTGTTTGGCTCGGATGCATGTGTCACCTCGCAGATTGTACACCTACGGCAAACAAGTAATGTACCGTGTGAAGAACGAGCGCCTTGTCTCTTCGCAGGCCAGTCAGCTGGGCTGCTGTCAGCGCACAGGGGTGTCCGTAGAACCTGCTTGGAACACCCCAGACTTCGGTAGAGCGCCAGCAGTACGCAGTTGTCTGAAGTGGAACAGAGTGAAACCAGGTGGGGCTGCAGCTGAACGGCGACTGTTGTGAATGCAGCCAATGTAGTGTAGGACCTTTGTTGGACCAAACGATTGAGAATGCTTTCGGCGCCCCTGCTGCAGCCCCGGATGGCATCTACCGGTAGCCATCGTACACACGCGTCCACAGCATAGCGTACCACGTCCAATATAGCGTCCCCATACCACGTCCAATATTTACAGAGGACGTCTGGACTTGTGATTACAATACATGTGGGGGCCTCTCGCGTGGTAGCATGAGGCGTACCGCGTACGGTATGACGAGGCAGCGCGGCACTGAGGACGGCCCACGATCCCACATTCAGTCCGCGTGCGTCCAAGTCTCAAGTTTTTAAACCCCAACAGCATAGCGCAGAAACGTTGTGTCAGGTCACCGTGTCACTCGTCAAAAGGCATTGCAGCCCATCAGGTGTCGCACGGGCTATTGATAGCGTCCTGGACGGATGCATGGCGAGCAGAGGCTGGGCCTCGCAACACGTGCCGTCTGCTCTTGAGCTCACACCGGATGCGAAATTCCACGCCAGGAAGGCAGTAAGTAGTTATAGGTCAAGCAAGCCAGTCTGCTGGCACAAACACAGCACGTAATGCCCGCAGCACGAGTGCTCGAGTGCGCACGATGAATACAGCAATCGTTCCAAACCACACGCATCGGGCAAAGCAGTTGCGACACCTTCAGCCAGCAGTGCAGCGGCCGAGCATACTCGAAGCACAAGGTGCACGCATTTTACAGCTGCCACCAGTCCCCTACCACACCACGGTAGGAAGTACCAGTATCATTTTATTTTGTATACGCGCGGCCCGCACGCAAGAGATACACGCTCCCACCCCAATGCGCCAGCACGCGCTCTCCACCCTTCCCCGCCCGCCAGACCGCCTTGCAGCGGCCATGTTGGCGTTGTTAAGTTTTGCTTTTGTCGGTTCCGCACGCCTACGGCATCCCGTGGACGGCTGTCGATGACCACGCCTACTGGTTCAAGCTCCAACCGCAACCAACTGTTCCCCCAACTGTCCTTTCCACTCAAGGGCCCGTTGGCGGCTGCTCGTTCATGAGCTGCACCAGCTTGGACTGCTGCTCCGCCAGCTGCTTCTGGCCGTTCATGAGGTTGCGCTGCCCCTCGGCCAGCTCCCGCTGCACGTCCGCCAGCCGCTCCAGCGCCTGCGCCAGCTGGTCGCGCTCGCGCTCCAGCACCGCCTCGCGGCCGGAGCCGCCCACCATGCCGCCGCCGCCGCCGCCCACCAGCATCACGCCGCCGCCGGCGGCCGGGAGCGCCGCCGGGGCGTCCTGCGGTGAGAGCCAACAACGGGGACAAGACATGATGATTGGAATGCCGGAGTCGTGAAGCATCATCGCCCGACGCCAGCAAGCAACGCCGTAAACATCGGCCGCTGCTGCTGCCATTGCGAACACGTGCCCGCCGCCGAAGCTGCCCTTCCGTTCCCCGACAAGCAGACCTGACGCTGCACGCTGTCCCCACTGCCCCCACCTGCGCGCGGCGGCCGTCGTCGTCGTCCTCCTCCTCGTCGTCCTCCGGCACCGCGCCGAACCGCTCCACGATGTACCTGGCCGCCAGCGCAATCTCCGCCTCCGTGGCGTCCGCGTCGCCTGCGCCCACGGAGCGGCCCTTGCCCAGCAGGCGGCCCAGCAGGCCGGGGGTGGAGCCCTTGGCGCCCTTGGCGGCGGAGGGCGCGTCGTGCAGGCACTCCAGCAGCACGTTGCGCAGCGTGTCCTCGTCCAGGTCCTCGTTCAGGATCTGTGGGTGGGGGGAACGGGCACGGGGGAAGGGTTCAGGGGGCGGGAGGTGAACAATATTTGTACAAAGGTGCACGATGAAGGACAAGTGTATCATAGGGAGAAAGCTTTTCGCGTGCCCTCGTCCAGGGCCTTATTCAGGATCTGTGTGCGGCATCGCGCCAAGCGTGGGAATCAGGGTGCAGCAGGGTGATCGGGTTAGGGCGGGGGGAGCAGGGGCGACGACGGAGGCGCGCAGAGTGAGGCCTGCGCGGGCGGCCAGGAGCAGGGACTGGCGGATGAGGCGTACTACCGCTACTTGCCTCCCATGATTCGCGCCCTACTCGTCGCGCTCTTGCCCCCCTCCTGCCCTAGTCCACCCACCGTGAGCAGCTTGCGCCTGTCGGCCGCCGCCTGCTCGTCGCCTGCGTCCCTGTCCTCGCCCGCCCACTGGCGCAGCAGGTCTCCCAGCTTGGCGTCGCTGATGTAGTTGGCCGAGCAGCGGCCCAGCAGGCCGCGCCACTTGTCGCGCAGCAGCGTGTACAGCTCGGTGTGGATGCCGACCTGTGGAGAGGAGAGGGGCCAATGCGGAGGTGGTTGAAAAAGCAGTAAGTTGACGTACACGGGTACACGGGCGCATCTTCCGTAATTAAGCGCAGGAATGGGGACTTCGACGTGTGGCGCATGTCGACTGCCTCCACGGCCCAAACTGATTTAGGAGTGTGCAAAGCCTGTCCTGCGGCACAGGTCACCTCCTTCTCTCCCCTTTTCCCCGTGCCTCGCCCTCACCGTCTCGTGCGTCTTCTCCTTGACCTCGGAGAAGGCGTCCACGATGATGGCCAGCAGGAAGTTGAGCAGCACCATGTACACCAGCAGCTCGTAGCTCCAGAAGAACAGCGCGCCTGGGGGTGCAGGGAAAGGGGAGTCTGGCGGTCGACAGGCGGAGCATCCGGTCGCACTGAGGGAGGCGATGGCAATTTGCATGGGGGCCGCGGCGGGCAGCCGCTGCTCTCTACGCCAGGCTTGCCAACCTTCAATTGTACCATTTCCCAGATGGTTGTAACCTAAACATACGCACCTGCCACGCTCTGCAGCCCGCCCAGCGCCCTCAGCTGCTCGTTGACGTCGATGTTGCCCAGCAGGATCTCGAAGCAGGTGTTGATCGAGTCGCCAAAGGAGGAGAAGGCGGCGATGGCGTTGCCGAATATGAGGTATGCCATCATGGCGTACCCCACGAACACCATGCCCGCCACGATGGCGAAGTGGATCAGGTCGGGGCCCGCCAGCCACAGGCTGCGCGTGACCACGCCCAGGCGCGGCTGGAAGTCCATGAGCTTGAGCATGCGCGCGATGAGCAGCAGGATGTTGATGCCGTTGAGCGCAAAGTACCTGGGGGGGAGGGGGCAGGAGGGGAGTAGGCGGTAAAAAGCATGTAGCAGATCATGTGTAGGAAGGCGAGGAGGGGGTTGCTGCGGGTGAGCAGCAAGATGCTGATGCCGTTGAGGGCGAAATTCCTGGGGTACGGGGGAGGGAGGGGAAGGTGAGGGAAGGGAGCGGGGGTGTTGCGTCACAGGCAAAAGTGTTGGAGGGGCATCAGGGATAAGGGGCACAATGCCTGGGGAGATGGGGCCGGAGGCGTGCCATGTGCAAGCGCACCAGCAGTTGCATAAGACACAAGCTGCCGCAGTGCAACCAACTGTCAACCAACGTTTCAGGTCCTGCTATTTTTCCGGCTCAGCGGCAACCCACCAGTTGAGCATGTCCACCAGCTCCCGCAGGTCCCCGAAGGCGGCGTTGACGGCGGTGAGGCCCGTGCCCTGGTTGGCCAGCGCCAGGAAGTTGGCGCTGGGGGACAGGTCCTGGTACACGTCGTACCTGAGGGGGGGGGGGGGGGGGGAAGGGGAAGGGGAAGGGGAAGGGGAGAGGCGGTCGCACTTGCGCAGACACCGCCCAGCCCATGTCGTGGTACCATCCGGCTGCCCCCGAGCTCTGGCACGATTCGCAAAAGGCAGAGTCGGTTGCGTGTTGTACCCCTCCCACCGCGGGTGGCAGACAGTCCGTCGCCGCGTCCCTAACGCTGACATCCCCCGGCCCCGCGTCCTGCACGCACCCACCCCGGACTAGTACTTTGTCCCCCTCCCTTGCACCCCGCACCGCCCCCACCTGATGTTGATGTCGAAGTCCCGCAGGTACTGCTCCTTGATGACCCACCACATGATGACGCAGGCGGTCAGCAGGCTGTTGCTGCAGAACTCAACCCAGTTCCAGCCGCTGAGGAAGTACTTAAGGAAGTTGCCGCGCGTCTTCTGCGGGGGCAGCCCGGGGAGGTCCGCATTGAGGGCCGTTAGTATCTTAAGTTGCCAGTAGCAACAGTGAACCCGCGCCCATATCCGACGGCGGGCCCGGGGCCGCAAGGGCAGGTGCTCAGCGGCAGCTGCAGCAAGAAGCGAAGGGGGATGAAACGGCACAGGCGCAAACCAGTCGAGGGCCTATAGATGCAACGGCCCAGCGCGTTGTGGCGTACGGGGACAAGGTACCCACGGGAGCCCTCGGTCCCCGCGGCCTGCCCACCTGCGTGTACGCCACCTCCCACAGGTTCCACAGCAGCATGCCGAAGATCCACATGGACAGCACGATCTCCAGCCCGAAGCGCACGTCGTCGTCGTAGCTGTTGTACAGCTCCACGCGCACCGTGTTGAGCCGGTAAGACACCTGCAGAAGGCGGCGGGAGGGAGGGGGAAGAGCGGGTGGCGAGGGGGGTAGGGAGCTAGGGGCGGAGGTGCGAGTGGAGGAATACCGCAGGACATCAGTGCAAGGGACTGGGGGCACTAGGACGCGTGCTTTGGAGTTGGCAATGACCCGGACATGCATCTTCTCACAAAGGGTGCGGTTGGGTCTCTCATGAACGCGTCGCCACACCGCAGGATGAGGTGCCCTCTCGTACTACGGATACATGCCCAGGCCGGCTTGCAACCCGTGCCTGCTTCTGTCCCCAGTCAGCGCCCTTCCGTATGTGCACAGTGCCCCCATGGGCCGCACCTTGATGCTGCCCCCGTCCGAGAAGTCGAACTTGATGTAGTAGTAGGAGAAGATGCGCAGCTGCGCGTTGTAGGTGACCAGCTCGGCGGTGGTGGTGCGCGTGTGCTGGTCCAGGTACAGGCCCTCCGTCAGGTACGTGAACCAGGCCTTTGGCACGGAGGGCAAGGGGCAGGTGGGGGCGAAACATCTGCTACAGCGTACGGTGTAAATGATGTAAAAGGAAAGAAAGGCGAGAGGCACAGCCGAGCGGGCGGGTCAGTCAGAGACTCATGGAGCCACGGTGAGCGCAAAACCAAGAATGGAGCGCTTTAGGACCGCTTGTGCCCACGGTAAGCCGAATTCACGTTGCAGGGCCACCGTCCAGACGACAGGAAGTAACATGCCCGTGTTTGGCATGTGCTGCATGCGGCTGCCTCACCTGCGCGCCGCCCTGCGACAGGTTGATGTCGAAGTAGACTGGGAAGCCGTTGGGCTTGCCCTCCAGCGGGAAGAAGTGGAAGGCGTACGGCAGGTCCTGCGGGTTGTACAGCTCGGCGCAGTAGGGGCGCTGGTTGACGGTCTGGTTGAGGAAGGTGACGTCGTAGCGCTGGGAGGGCAGGTCGGCGCAGTTGTAGAACGCGAGCACCTGCAGGGGGGCGGGGAGGAGGGAGCACCGGGGTGCGAACAGTGTCGGCCACATGGCATGACCGGTCGTGCGAGGTGCAGGAGCACACGGTGTGGATAACGCCTGCGCACTGTGGGTTGACCGCCCTTGTTAGGGCACGTGACAGGCAAGCTGAGCCCCATACCACGCGCCTCATGACGATGCCATTTGCTGCCGCGCCCAGCTCAGGACGGCGGCCTTTCACATATTTCATAACGCCCGCGTGCCACCCACCTTTGTGTTGTTGACGTCGTCGTAGTCTGCGTTGTAGCTGACGGTGCCGCGCTTGAACACGGGGTCCACGCCGAACGAGGTGACGCTCTGGTCGCCGGTGCAGGTCTTCTGGATCTTGTCAAACTTGGACGAGGGGCACAGCGTCTCGTTGGTGCGCGTCTGCGGGGCGGGGCAAGGGGCAGAGCAGGGGCAAGGCGTTGGGTCCACGTCAGCCAACGGCAGATGTACAGCCCCAAAGCTCAAACACCTGTCCCCCCACTGAGGGCCAACCGCCGCAATGTTTCTTATGGGCCAATGCATGCAGCCCTTCATGGTCTTTTGAGGGCTGTGGTGCGTCTGGCGTGTGGCGCAGGTGCCGCGGGGGTGAAGAGAAAAGAAGTAGTGAAGCAAAATTTGCACGGGGGCAAGGGAGGATGCGCTGTACCCCGCACCTGGTGCAGCAGCATTCCGGCGATGACCCGGTTGGTGAGCCCCACGTTTCGCTCCCTGCTGGTGGTGGTGTCCACCACGTTGTCGTTGTCCAGGGCGAACGGGTTGGACGCGCGCGGCTCGGACGTGCACGGCACGTTGGCCAGCTGCGCAGCCTTGAGCGTCAGCGACCTGGCGGCGGGGCGGAGGGAATGCGGGGGCGGGACAAGGGCTCGTCCAAACGGTGGGGAAATGCCGCGCACACATGTAAGCGGGGTTACAAACGCGCGAGAGCTGCATCCGTCAAGTACACCGCTCGGGTCGCAAATTGATAGCCTGGCGCTGGTGAAAGGGACGGTGGCCATCTCAGCCCTTGCTGTCCAATGTGCAGGGCCCTTCCATTGTTCCATAGCCAACTCAGGTACCCAACCCAACCCCCACCTGTCCCTGCGCGCGCGCTTCCACAGCGCCAGCGCCTGCGTGAGCGTGATGATGCCCGACACCGTGGCCACGCGCACCGCCTTGACCTGCTCCGTTACCGCAGTCTCCAGAGCCTGCTGCGCGGCCAGCTGCCGCTCGGCCAGGCCCTGGGCAACGTAGAAGTGCGGGGTGCAGTGATGTTAGACACGAAGTTAAGAAATTTATAGCTGGGGGTGGGGTGAGGGCCATGCAGTAGAAAGCCCTCACGGCCAGCTGCCGCTTGGCCAGGCCCTGCGGACGGGAGAGGGTTATGGTGGGGCGGGGGCAAGTCAGGACGCGTGAGCAGGTCCCTTAGGCGCCCCAGCCCCGACCATGGCGTCTTGCGCATGCTGTAATCCTTCGGTTGGTGGCGGCAATGCAGCTGGCCTCACGTGAAGGGGTCCGCACCTACACATACACAGCCACCTGAGGCCACCTTGAAGCGAAAGTGTTCCACACCTATGTTACCGCTGCACCATCCGCCCCGGCCAAGTTGTGCACCGGCCGCTGCTGCGTCAAGCCCTGCCCCATCCAGGGCAGCCCGCCGGCGCCCCACCCCCTCCCACCGCGCACCCACAACTCATGTCGCCCTTCCCTCGTAAGGAGTAAACCCGCACCCTCCCCACCCGCACCCTCCCCAACCGTGTCCACGCCCCCATCTCCATCAACCAGACCCGCAAACCACTCGCCCGCCCACCTGGATGGCGCTGAGCGACTTGGCCGCCTCCTCCGCCGCCGCCAGTGCCTGGTTCTGCTTGCCGATGATCTCGTCCAGCATGCCCATCATCTTGGCCTGGCCGGTCTGGATGTCCGCACGGCCGGCCGCGATGAGCTCCATCAGGCGGTTGTCGTTGGCGCGCGCCTCCGCCAGCTGGTTGGCGCGGCTGACCTGCGCCGCCAGCGCGTCCATCTGGTTCTTGATGGTCGACTGCTGCGTCGACACCGTGCCCACCTGCGTCAGCACGTTGCTCAGCTGCGCGGACAGCTCGTCGTTGGTGGTCTGCTGCAGGCTTCTGCGCGAGGTCGCGCGGCGGCGGGAGGGGAGGTCGCCCAGACCCAGGCGAGCGATGGACGCCTCCGCGGCCGCCTGGTCAGTTGCCACGGACCGGATGCTGACGAACTGGTCGTCGTCCGCCGCGTTCTCGTGCAGCGCCACGCAGGCAGGGCACTCGCAGTACTCTGTTGCGGAGCAGGTGTTGTAGCACTCGCACAGGGTGTTGCAGTCCAGGCGGCGGTCGCAGTGCGTCTCGCAGTCGCGGCGGTAGGTGACGTTGGACAGGCTGCCGGGCACGGGCGTCTGGTCGGCCAGGTAGGTGCAGTTGTACGGCACGGTGTCGTTGAGGGTCGACACGCAGCTGACGTTCATGGCCACGCACTCGCCCACAAACTCCTTGCCGCGGTCGTCCAGGTCGCACCGCATGTAGGCGGTGGTGTTGCCCTGCCACGCCACCAGGTTGTAGGGGATGGCAAACATGCCCAGGGTGGCGTTATCCGGCTTGGGAATGGTCGCGTTGGTGGCGCCGGCGGCGAGGAAGGTGCTGTACAGCTGGCCGACGGTCACGTTGGCGAAGGTGAGGTTCTTGTAGGTCGCGAGGGGCGCCTGGATGACGAAGCTGGCCACGTCGTCCTGCTGGCCCTTGAGCTCGGCGATGCGCGCGCGGGCCCGGGGGGCCAGGTCCAGCATGTGCACCGACGTGTTGTACACCACGCGGCGCGTCATGTTGATGCTCGCGTACGCCGGCTCCGTGACGCCGTACCGTATGCCCTCCACGTACAGCGGGAACAGGTAGTCCAGGCGCGAGTTGAGCGGGTCCTGCAGCGGCACCGTGCCGGTGGGCGTGGTGTAGATGGGGGTGACGAGCTCGGGGTAGTTGGCGGTTAGGTAGTTGCGCAGGTTGGTGTTGACGGCGTTGCGCTGCGCGATCTTGCCGGTGACGCGCTGGTCGCCCAGCCGCAGGTCCACCAGCAGGCGCTGCACGCTGCCCGTCATGTTGTTGCGCCACGCGAGCGACAGGTTGAGGCCGCCCGCGCACCAGTCGCGGATGACCGTCTGGTTGGCCACGTTGATGGGCACCAGCTCCTTGGTCCAGTTGCCCGAGCTGTCGTTCATGGCCTTCCACTCGCGGGGGTCGAACGCCTGGCCGTTCACGTACGCTGCACGGGGCGCAGGGCGCACACCAACAGTGTTAAAAGAGGCGGAAGAAGGTAGAGGATTGGGACAGAGCAAGTCGCACCGCAGGGCCAAGCACCGCAGGGCCACTTGCATGCATTTGCGGTGCAGGGGATGTGTTGCCTGCATGCAAGCTTCACATTGCACGTGCTTGGCCAGGGGGTTGCTGGGAAAGGGGGATAATGATTAGGAACTGCGGTAGCACAGCAGCTCAGGGCCACTTCCTATGCCTCGCTGTGCCGGGTTAAGCGCCGCTTGCATCACCGCTACGGCATGCCGATGCCTGGTCATGGGTCCAAGCGTTGAAAGGCCTGAAGCAACCGCAGGCCATCCGCCCCAGCACAGCCACCAACCGCAGCGAGCTCGGCGGACGCGGCACGGCACTCCATGAGGCAGTAGTACGGGTTGTGCCACCCCATACCCCCCGTACTGTATCCTCCCACTCACTGGGGCAGTAGTAGGGGTCTCCCTTGATCTGCGCCGTGGTGACGGCCGCCGGCTTGGCGGGGTCCTGGTACGACACGCTCTGGTTGAGGTACAGCAGCACGGCGTTCCCGAAAAAATCCGTGTCGTTGAACTGCGTGTCGCAGAAGCACGTGGCGTTGCGCACCCAGCCCTCCGCCGCCGCGTACTCGGTGGCGTTGGGGTAGCCGGCGCGGATGGTGGTGTTGGCGTACGTCCAGAAGTCGGTGGAGGAAATGTTGACGGCTTGCTGCGGGGCAGGACGAGGGGTAGGCAGTGGGGTGAGCGGCATGCATAGAGGATGGGGTTAATGCGTGGGACTGGGCGGAGGTGATACCTCCAGGCCCTGGCCGCATGCCATATGACTGCCCAATCCGTTGACGGTACTACATGCTGGTTGGGCTGGTTGGGCAGTGCGTCTGACGCTCCCTCCAGTACTAGCATGCCGTTCAGCTGTCCATGCCGACCAAGCTCTAATCCCCGCACTGCTCACTTAAGACCCCGGGCCTCCACTACCCAACCCCAGCTCCACGTGCTTCCCCAACCCATTCCCCTCCCTCCCCAAAACCCCCACCCAGCTACTTTGTCGCCCTGCGGTTCAACTGCACACCCGCCCCTCGCCGGCCCTTTCCCCTGCTTCCCACCTTCAGGCAGGGACATCTCGTATCCCTGCTCCGGAGGTACCTTCCTATGCCCTGTCTGCATGCTGTGATGCTATTCAGGCAGCCCCCCTTCCCTTACTACTTCTTGACTGCGCAGGAACACACACGTTCTTGGTGCTTCGTTTCCCCTCCCGGCATCACACAACCCACCTCCAGCAGGGACATCTCGTAGGCCTGCTCCGCGTGCGCCGCCGCCGCCGCAATGTAGACCTTGGTGTAGAAGGCGGACGCCAGCAGCAGCGTGGTGTCGCGCACCGCGCCGCGCACCTTGTTGAAGATGTCGCGCCTCACCACCAGGTCCCACTGGCCGTCGGGCGCGTCGTCAATGACGTACGTCTGAGAGCCAGACAGGCGGTCAAAGGTGTTGTCCTGCTCAAAGTAGCAGCCGCCGCTGTAGGCCGTAGACACAGGGCACAGGTTCCAGCGGGCCTGCTGCATGAGGTCTGAGGCGGGGATGGAGCCCACGGGGTGGGAGAAGTCGTAGTACACGTCGATCTGGATCTGGGTCAGGTTCTGCACTTCGGACAGCTTGCCGCAGTCGGCTCGACAGCCGAATCTGGAGTAGGAGGCGAACTCGAAGGGCGCCTCGCACAGGCCGTCGCCGCACACCGGGTCCTGCCAGACTTCCTGCAAGCAGGGAAACGGGAGGGGAAACAAGGGGAGACGGCACAATGAGTCTGATGAAGTGGCGCTGGATGGTTTGGCTGCATGCGACACGATGGAACGATGCTTCCAGGGGATATTGGACTGCGGGAAGGACACAGTTGGTGACGGAGGTAGCGTCAACGGTAGGGTGCCGCCCCCGGGCACCCACAGCGTTCCCACGGGCTGTCGCGCCCAGGTTAATAGGCTGTTGCCGAGAGCGCTGTTGCGTAGTGCAATTTCCCTCGTTCTGAGCCACATGCACTAATCGAAGGCCTGGTTGCTACAATCGCGTGCAGCACCACACCCTTTCGGGCTGCTGCAGGCGGCGTGGGGTGCTTGCCTTAGACCATCCCGTTCCCACACTGACACCTTATGGTCAATTGAGTGTATGGACAACATCCCCCTGTGATATTTGGCCGGTGCATGTTACGCAACCCATGCGCGGCTTGCCCTGGTGGGTCCGGCATGTCGGTTTGCTGGTGGCATGTCCCAGTTCCCCAACACGATTCAGCACGCCCCAAGCGGCGCATGCGCAAGCCAGACGCACCGTGAGCAGATTGTCTAGCCATTGGTACACTGCGCCCGAGTCCTGCATCACTTTGTCCTTTGGAACCACCACGGACTCCACTGTGGAGTACACCGTGTACGCGACATGTGACTGACGCTGCAGGTAGAGCACCGCCAGGAAGAGCGCGATGAACCCGAGGAAGACGAAAAGCGCGCGGTAGTCCTTCCAGCGCTGTAAGTTCTTCTGGTAAAGCGCGTACAGCTCGCGGACTATGGTCTGTGCCTGCGTCGTGCCATCGCCCTCCTCCAGCCTGTACTTCTGGGGCTCATCAGCCTGCACATGCAGCCATGATATAATTGGTGTTTGCGCTTCCCATTGTGTTCACAGTAGCGCTTGCAGGAGTGGCTAGCTTGCCCTACCCCGCCCTGCGCCTCTGCGTTTCGTGTCTTGGCTTTTCTGAAGTGCAGCGCCGTCTTGGCGCCGCCAAAGTGTCGCATTGGTGCCTTTTAGAGGTAAATCAAGGACTTCGCTCCGGCTGGCCGCGTTCTTCGGACTACCCTTGACTCCCTCTCAGCATTGGCCCCGCCTCTTGGCCCTCTGTTCAGCACTAATTGGGAGTATATATGTGCTTATAGTGTATTGGTTTGACGGTATCGATGGTCGAAACTGTGAACTATGACAAGGCTCTGCGAGGAGGCTTATGACACAGAGTAAGGACTTGAAGATACGTTAACGGTTGATGAAAGAATACATAAAGTTGCATTCAAGTCAGGGAGCCAGGATGTTGCGAAGCTCACTCGAACGCCCATGGAACAGGTATGGGCTACGGCAGTCCCCTACCAGCAAATACTAGCCATGGGGACTCGTTGCGCGCTTGTCGGCACCCCTTCGCATGTATCGCACTTCTCATGCAGCCATTGTAAGCATGGCTGTATGCCCCCCGGCACAAACACTCCAGTCGGCAGTCCAGGGCAGTCGCTTACCCCGTTACCGCCTGCCTGCCCCGGCCCTCTGCTGCATGCGGTAGTGTATGCGACTTCACTCATTCACCATCGCAAAGCCACTCAACACACGTAACACATATGGCTCTGTATGACTCAGTTGCCTGTGTATGCCTCCTACAGTGCCAGGCAAAGCCAGGCACGTGCCTACCAGGGGAAACAGGGGCAGGCCGTCCCCTGGTTCCTTGAGTGCGGGGCTGCACCCATGAGGCTTTACTGTACGCGCCAAGCCCGCACCCACACCCGTGCTTGGCCTATTTGTTACATGGCCTGCGTTCATCGCCTCTGCAGTGCGAACACAGCAACACGGCCCCAAAGCAACACCGTACAAGGCTGGGCTTCTGCATGCTCGGTTGACACGGGATGCCCCGGGTTCCGCCTCTCCTGACCTAGGCAGAACTACGTTGTCCGCGGCTTTGGGCCGCCCGGCCATACAGAGGGGAGCTGGCCAATGACGGTGACACCACGCAGCGCAGGGGTGCGCAGGGGAGGTTCCCTGGGGCGCTGCTGGTGGGGAGAGGGTGCTCTCTCCGGTGGCTCCCTTGTGTGACAAGGTACGTGGGTGCACGTGTTTCGACGTATGCCCGGCAGGCTTCATGCAGTTGAAACTTTACTCCTTGACGCCTCCTTCGTCCTTCCCCTGGACCACTTGCACAGGGTTGGGCCGTAGGGATGCGGCACACCTTGGTCACTCATACTGCCTGCAGGCAGCCAAACGACCTGTCCTTCAGGGCCCACGAGGGCAGCACGACGACCGGCACTCAGCACCTGTCAGCACCAGAAACAGGACCGTACCGAGGAAGGCCTACCAGCCTTGGCCAACTTTGGCAATTACAACCAGGGCAGCTCCCCTGAACCCAACGCCAGTGTCCGTTTGTGCATCCGCCAACAAGCCATGCGCGCGTTCGAAGGTCCAGTAGGAATGCCGTCATGAGGCGCTTGCAGGCTGCACTGCGAGATATGGTTACCAGGTCTGAGTACCGGTACTAGTAGTGGTAACAAGGTGGCGAGCTAGCAAGGCCAGCTAGCACAGAGAGCGCAAGACCATGTAACCAAGTGGGACGGACATGCGTTGATGTCGCTCGGCAAGGTAACTGCGGCGAAGGATTGTTGTGCCGGTGGCCAACTGGCAATGCACCTGACGGCATCACGCACTCAGACGATCCTGCTGACCCCCGGCTACCTGCCGCCTGTCTGCCATACAATGACACAGTAGTACACTCGTACCGCACCGCCGGTATGCGCAGGTGAGTGCCCAACCCGTTTGGGTTCCTTATCGGGAACGCGGTCTCAATGTGCATGCTGGTACACACACAGTATAGAATCAGCGACAGTGACGAAGCCAATCGAAAGCAACATGGTTATGTCACCAGCCCACGCATACCGCTACGGGACCGGCATGTCCCCCAACCTAGCCCGGCGCTACACCCCTGCCCCCGCCCCCGCACAAGGTCACGTGGGTGTGTCCTGGCGTATCCACGCGCGAAGGCGTACAGTGCAAGCTCCCGCGCAAGTGTGATGGTGAAGAGGACGGAGCACATTAAACGTCTGAAGGCCGGTACATCCTGCATACACGCATACGCGCGGCGCTACAGCTACAGCCCTGCACACTGGACAAGGTCACGTAGTTGTATCCCGGCGTGTCCACGAAGGCGTACCAGTGCAAGGTGCTCATCAATCTTATGGACCAAGTGCAAAAGAGAACATGAGACGAAGACACGAAAGAAAGCACGAAGGCCGTTACAGCCTCCACACACGCCTACGGCCATGCCCGTCAAGCCTCACCCCTGTGCAAGGCTACAGCCCCTGCGCCCTGCACACGGTCACGTAGTTGTGTCCCGGCGTGTCCACGAAGGCGGCAAGGCACATGCCGTCCGCGGCGCGCTTGCACAGGCGGCGCAGGGAGGGCACGGCGTCGCAGCGCGGCAGCAGGAACGTGCCGTTGGTGTAGGGGCCCCTGGAAGGGGGGGGGAGGGGGGGCGGGCGTAACTGGGCGTAACGTATGAGCGCAAGGGGAAGGTGACGTATGGGGGCAAGAGGTTATAGGTAGTGGTTGATTGGGGGGACGGCATTTGGAGGTGGTGCCGCAAGCAGCAAGGAGGCCACCGGCGGCGCAGGGAGGGCAGGGGAGGGCATGGCCGCCCGGTGGTGTAGCGGCCCCTGGAAGCGTGGGGGTCGTGCCTTATGAGGGCAAGAGGGTTTCGGCAAAGAGGTTGCGCGTTGAGGATGTGGGGAACGTGGCAGCAGCAGAAAGCCTGTTGTGACGCTGCGTGCGTGCGCCTGGGAACAGGCTGAGGTGATGTGAGCTTGAAGCCCGTTTTCCGTGGTCAACACATAATGGGAGCTGTTGGCGCCTAACCGTACAGAACAAGGGATGGGAACCCCCGTGCCCCTGATCGCCGGAACCAGTCCTGTTTCCCGGTTTGGGCAGGGCTGGCCTCTGTAAGGATACCAAAATTGTATGCACTCGCTATACTCACGCACAGCAGCTGGCACCCCCCTTACCTGAGCGCGTAGATGTATAGCTCAATACTGCGGCGGCTGTAGGTGAAGCCTGCGGGCAGTGGCAGGGGTGCACGCCAGGAGACTCATGGTTAACAAAGTCTTTACAGAACGCAGCGCAGCGCTGTTCGGATGTACGGATCCCTTGAGAGTACTACTGCTCAACAGTGTGGGCACGCTGCTCGCAGCCAGGTGGCATATATGGCGCACAATGTCATTGGCGCTGGGTGCAGGGACGGAGGTGGAGGGCGGAGGCACAAAAAGGCCACGGCATTGGGGACAACCTCATCGGTGCAACTCAGCGGCGCAGACCCTCCCCACACTGCTAATACGGTACTGTGCTTCCCCCCAAACTGGCTTGCGGTGCTCAGTTGGCACGCCTCACCCGCGCGGGCCGAGAGGTAGTTGGGGTCCGGATCGGCGTTGCCGTCTTGGATGAACTTGACGCCCCTGCAGTGCGCCAGCAGCAGACAAGTTGGCCCTCACGTGGCTGACAAGCAAGCGCCTCACCTAACCTAGCCTGAATAAGTATCAATGCACTTCGCTAGTCAAGCCTTCCCACCCCATTCTGCTGCTTCTATGCCAAACATACGTCTGTGGCGCTGTGGCAGGAGCAGACCTCCGGTCGCTCAACCCAAACAGCTACTGTACGTCTGCGCATGCCCACCAACCCGGCATCCACACAGCAGGTCCCAGCCGCGTAGCTCCAGTGCCAGGACTGCCAGCTCCGCCCATCGCCCCATCGCCCCACGGCACCAACAGAGCACAGCCAGCGGCCACGGCTGCTTGGGCCCAATGCTAGGCCCCCCGTGTAACCAGCAGTCCCGAGCACGGTACCCACACGAATTTGGCCATACTCGCTTCTTCTCAGAACCTGTTCTTGATACGCTTTCGCTAATCCACCATTGCATACGCTACTCACACAAAGTTCTCCGCCTGGTCCAGCAGCTGCAGCGGACCGCTCTGCGCCCAGCACGACTCCGTGGTAACGTCCAACCGCAGCGCGATCTTGTTGACCGTGGCCCGCAGCGCGCTGGCGGTTGGGGGTTGAGGGTTACAGTTGAAACGGTTGATATGCAAGTTGGGGGCGGTTGAGGTGGTGCGCTGTCGGGTGGGTGCGGCGGCGCCCTGCCGACCACATCCGCATGGTGCATGGCGCGGCGCGCACCCATATTATGAGGTGTGGCGGAGACCAGTACGGACCCTGTGGCCACATCGCCTACAATTTTGAGCGAAATTCCAAGACACGAACCAAATCCCCCCTCCGCTAGCGCTGCACACGTGCAGGTGTCGGGGGCCCGAGGGTCCCGAGTAATGCCTATCACCTTCCAGGGAGCGGCCCGGAGGGGTAGTCTGGCCCCACCCCTTGCCCCATGCTGCACCCGAACCTGCTCAAGCCCCCTGTCCCACCTGCAGACCTCCAATTTGTCGCCCACGGCAACCGGGGTGCACGGCTTGGGCAGCAGCCGGAAGGTGTGGTACGCCCTGCGCACACAGGCGGCGGCTGGTCATGGTATGGTTGCGGTGTGAGGTTGTGTGCGGCACAGGTGGCACAGTGCGAAAGGCGCAAGCTGCCTCCGTACGGCCCCATGCGTGGTTTGGGCGATGGAACTGGCCGTGTCCACTGGGCCCGCGGTTCCGGAGAGAAGCTGCTTCTTTGAAAACAGGCCTTGGCTTGCAATCCGCAACGCAGCTGGGTGGGCATGCACCCTGGCCCGCCGGGCTGAAAACCCGGGGACGACCAGGCAACCCCGTGCTACCGCACTCCCTCAGGCCCATACTCACACGCGGCCGTACGTCACGTCCTGCCCGAACACCAGCTCGTACGGCGCGTGGTCGCATGAGCACACGGGGCTGTTGAAGCGGCCGAAGGGGAACTGCTCTCCGTCGGCGACGCTGGCCCCGTCCGACAGGCGGCACGACACCGAGGTACCGCCCGCTATGGTGGGGAGCACTGTGAACGGCACTGCGTGCAGGGGCCAACAACAGCAGCAGCAGCAGCAGCAGCAGCAGCAGCAGCAGCTGTAACAGGTAACAGCAGTGCGGGGTGCGGGGGCTTAATCGACAGGTGGCAGGACACAGAGGTGGTGTCGCCCGCCATGGTGGGGAGCACTGTGAGCGGCACTGCGAACGGCACACCGAGGGCAGCAGCGGCAGCAGCATAAGCACAGTAGCAACAGCCCTTGCAGCATCATTACCAGCAGCAGCAGCAGCAGCAGCCGCAAGAGCAGTTGCAGCAGCAAGAGTGATTGCAGTGCAGCAGTAACATGCGCTAGGGCACGGAAAGTAATGACGCAAGGTTGCAGTTGTCGCGACACAAGTTTGCATGGCATGGCCAGATGGGGTTCCGTCCTTGCAAAGGCCGTACGGTCCATGGCCGGGATGCAAGCCAACGGGGCAAAATTGCTAGTTACGGTATGCAAGTCACACTGTAAAGCATGTGGTGAAAAACGACAGTATGGAAAGAGGGTATATTTACCTGAGGGTGGCGCCGGCGGGCTTGGGGGCGGCGGCGGAGAGGGCGGCGGCGGAGGCGACGGCGGTGGGGCGGGCGGGGCAAAGGGCAGCAGGTTGCGGCCGGACTCCATGCGCGTGTAGCACACCGTCAGGGGTGGGGGCGCCAGTGGGGGAGCGGGGGGCGGCGGCCGAGGCG
>VFQN01001548.1_pt1 | contig 38055 bp, 32 predicted proteins | sample 3512371 | NCBI WGS metagenome assembly VFQN01 (sample SAMN10412370, study PRJNA504923) | tailings metagenome | isolation source: Replicate 2 from Balatoc abandoned mine | place: Philippines: Itogon, Benguet | collected 2017-08-28
GCCGAGGGTTTCGATCGCTGGATGCATGCCGGTCACGACGCGTGGGGAGCGGCGACTGTGACCGCCGGCCGCCGGGCCGCCATGTGCTGGCCGTCACCCTGCCGGCCGGCCCGCGCCGGCGGACGGGCGCTAGGGCCGTTCCCGCGGCCTCAGTCGGGGCGGCGCACCACCTCGCCGTCCTTCATCACGAAATCCACCTTGCGGGTGAGCGTGATGTCCTCGAGCGGGTTGCCCGGCACCGCCACGATGTCGGCGCGGAAGCCCGGCGCCACCTGGCCCAGGTCGTCCTGGCCGAGGATCTGCGCGGCGTTCACCGTCGCCGCGCGCAGGGCCTCGGCCGCCGGCATGCCGGCCTCGACCATGAACACGAATTCGTCGGCGTTGTCGCCGTGCAGGCTCACGCCGCTGTCGGTGCCGAAGCCGATCCTCACCCCGGCCTTCCAGGCACGGGCGAAGGTGTCCTGGATCTGCGCGCCGATGCGCGCGGCCTTGGGCCGCACCACCTCGGGGTAGTAGCCGTCGATCTTGGCCTTCTCGGCCACGAAGCGGCCGGCGCTGATGGTCGGCACGTACCAGGTGCCGTTCTTCTTCATCAGGGCGAAGATCTCGTCGTCCATGTAGGTACCGTGCTCGATCGTGGTCACGCCGCCGACGATGGCCCGGCGCATGCCTTCCTTGCCGTGCGCGTGCGCGGCGACGTGGAAGCCGTAGTCGCGCGCGGTCTCGACCACGGCGCGCACCTCCTCGACGGTGAACTGGGGCGCGTCGCCGCTCTTGGCATAGCTGAGCACGCCGCCGGTGGCGGTGATCTTGATGACGTCCGAACCGTCCTTGTAGCGCTGGCGCACGGCCTGCCGGGCGTCGTCGGCGCCGTTGATCACGCCCTCGACCGGGCCGGGGTGGCCGATCGCCTCGGCCAGGTAGTGGTTGATGCCATTGGTCGGGTCGGCATGGCCGCCGGTGGTGGCGATGGACTTGCCGGCCGCGAAGATGCGCGGCCCGGTGATCCAGCCCTGGTTGATGGCGTTGCGCAGGTCCAGCGTCGTCGTGCCGCCGAGGTCGCGCACGGTGGTGAAGCCGGCCTCCAGGGTGCGGCGGGCGAAGGTCACCGAGCGCAGCACCTCGAAGGTGTCGTTGAGCCGGAAGCCCTCGGAATAGCTGTTGGGGTTGGACTCGCCGCGCAGGTGCACGTGCAGGTCGATCCAGCCCGGGCTGCAGGTGTGGCCGCGCAGGTCCACGGACTCGGCGCCCTCGACCGCGGCCAGGCCGGCGCGCACCTCCCGCACCTTGCCCGCGGACACGACCACCGTCTGTTCGGCGCGCAGGCGGCCGCTGGCGGCGTCGAACAGCTGGCCGCAGTGCAGGGCCAGGTCGGCGGCCAGGGCCGGGGCGGGCAGGGCGGCCAGCAGGGCGAGGGCGGGCAGGGTCGGGCGCAGGCGCATGGGCGGGGCTCTCCGGAAGGGACGGCCGAGCATACCCGGGCCACGCCCGGGCGCCAGCCCGCGCCCGGATTTGTTACGCTGGCGGCCTGTTTTTCCGCGCCAGCCCCCATGTCCGAAAACCACGATCCCAGCGCCTACGACCCGAAGGCGGTGGAAGCCGCCGCGCAGGCCCATTGGCAGGCCACCGGCGCCTTCGCCGTCACCGAGGATGCCACCCGGCCCAAGTACTACTGCCTGTCCATGCTGCCGTACCCGTCGGGCGCGCTGCACATGGGCCACGTGCGCAACTACACCATCGGCGACGTGATCAGCCGCTACAAGCGCATGGCCGGCTTCAACGTGCTGCAGCCGATGGGCTGGGACGCCTTCGGCCTGCCGGCCGAGAACGCCGCGATCAAGAACAAGACCGCGCCGGCGAAGTGGACCTACAAGAACATCGAGCACATGCGCGGCCAGCTGCAGCGCCTGGGCTTCGCCTACGACTGGACCCGCGAGGTCACCACCTGCACCCCGGACTACTACCGCTGGGAGCAGCTGATGTTCACCCGGCTGATGAAGAAGGGCCTGGTGTACCGCAAGAACTCGGTCGTGAACTGGGACCCGGTGGACCACACCGTGCTCGCCAACGAGCAGGTGATCGACGGCCGCGGCTGGCGCTCGGGCGCGCTGGTCGAGAAGCGCGAGATCCCGCAGTGGTTCCTCAAGATCACCGATTACGCGCAGGAGCTGCTCGACGGCCTGGATGCGCTGCCGGGCTGGCCCGACGCGGTCAAGACCATGCAGCGCAACTGGATCGGCCGCAGCGAGGGCCTGGAGATCACCTTCGCGATGGAGGCCCTGGCCGAGCCGCTGGTGGTGTTCACCACGCGCCCGGACACGCTGATGGGCGTGACCTACGTCGCCGTCGCCGCCGAGCACCCGGTGGCGCTGTGGGCGGCGTCCGGCAATGCCGGCGTCAAGGCCTTCGTGGACGAATGCCGCAAGGGCGGCGTGTCGGAAGCCGAGCTCGAGACGCAGGAGAAGAAGGGCGTCTTCACCGGCCTGTACGCCATCCACCCGGTCAGCGGCGAGAGGGTGCCCGTGTGGGTCGCCAACTTCGTGCTGATGGGCTACGGCACCGGCGCGGTGATGGCCGTGCCCGGCCACGACGAGCGCGACTTCGCCTTCGCGCACAAGTATTCGCTGCCGATCAAGCAGGTGGTTGCCGTCGGCGATCGTCCCTACGACGCCGGCCAGTGGCAGGACTGGTACGCCGACAAGGCCGACCCGGCGATGCGCGTGGTCAACTCCGGCGCCATCGACGGCCTCGGCTACCAGGCCGCCTTCGACGCGCTGGCCGAGTCGCTGGGCGCCAAGGGCCTGGCCACGCGCCGCGTCAACTACCGCCTGCGCGACTGGGGCGTGAGCCGCCAGCGCTACTGGGGCTGCCCGATCCCGGTGATCCACTGCGCCGCCTGCGGCGCCGTGCCGGTGCCCGAGGACCAGCTGCCGGTGGTGCTGCCCGAGGACGTCGAGTTCAGCGGCGTCGCCTCGCCGATCAAGGCCGACCCGGAGTGGCGCAAGACCACCTGCCCGACCTGCGGCGGCGCGGCCGAGCGCGAGACCGACACCTTCGACACCTTCATGGAGTCGAGCTGGTACTACGCGCGCTACACCTCGCCGGGGGCGAAGGACCTCGTGGACGAGCGCGCCAACTACTGGCTGCCGGTCGACCAGTACATCGGCGGCATCGAGCACGCGATCATGCACCTGATGTATTTCCGCTTCTACCACAAGCTCATGCGCGACGCGGGCCTGGTGGCGAGCGACGAGCCGGCCACGAATCTCCTCTGCCAGGGCATGGTGGTCGCCGACACCTTCTACCGCGAGGTGCCGGGCCAGCCGAACGACTGGTTCAACCCGGCCGACGTGGACGTGCAGCGCGACGAGAAGGGCCGCGCGATCGGCGCCGTGCTGCGCGCCGACGGCCAGCCGGTGCGCATCGGCGGCACCGAGAAGATGGCCAAGTCCAAGAACAACGGCGTCGACCCGCAGTCCATGGTGGACAAGTTCGGCGCCGACACCGTCCGCCTGTTCTCGATGTTCGCGGCGCCGCCGGAGCTGAGCCTGGAATGGAACGAAGCCGGCGTCGAGGGCATGGCGCGCTTCCTGCGCCGGCTCTGGACGCAGGTGCAGAAGCACGTGGCCGAGGGCCCGGCGCCGGCGCTCGACGCCGCCGCGCTCGACTCCGCCCAGCGCGCGCTGCGCCGGCAGGTGCACGAGACCATCCAGAAGGTCGGCGACGACTACGGCCGCCGCCACACCTTCAACACCGCGATCGCGGCGGTGATGGAGCTGCTCAACGCGCTGGCGAAGGCCGACGACGCCGGCCCGCAGGCGCGGGCGCTGCGCCAGGAGGCCTTCGAGGCCGTGGTGCTGCTGCTCAACCCGATCACGCCGCACACCTCGCACGCGCTCTGGCAGGCCCTGGGCCACCCGGAGCAGACGCTCGAGGACCTGCGCTTCCCGGTCGCCGACCCGGCCGCGCTGGTGCGCGACGCGGTCACCCTGGCGGTCCAGGTCAACGGCAAGCTGCGCGCCACGCTCGACGTGGCCGTCAACGCCGGCAAGGACACCATCGAGGCGCTGGCCCTGGCCGAGCCGAACGTGCAAAAGTTCCTGGAAGGGCTCACGGTGCGCAAGGTGATCGTGGTGCCGGGCAAGATCGTCAACATCGTCGCGGGGTGATCCGGATGCGTCGTCTGCTGGTGCTGGTGTGCGTGGCCCTGCTCGTGTCCGCCTGCGGCTTCCGGCCGCGCGGCAGCCTGGCCCTGGCCTCGGAGCTGGGCCCGGTGCGCGTGCAGACCGCCGATCCCTACAGCCCGCTCGCGCAGGAGCTGTCCACGGCCCTGCGCCGCGCCGGCGCCACGGCCGCCGCCGAGGGCGAGCCGGCCGCGCTGCTGCGCGTGCTGTCCGAGCGCATGGCCACCCGGCCGCTGAGCGTGGACACCGGCGCCCAGGTGCGCGAATACGAGACCACCTACACGGTGGAGTTCGACCTGCGCGACGCCGACGGCGGCGAACGCCTGGCCCGGCAGTCGCTCTCGCTCACCCGCGAATACACCTACGACGCCCTGGCCAGCGCCGGCAGCCCGGCCGAACAGGCCCTGCTCGAGGACGAACTGCGCCGCGAGATGCAGTCGGCCATCCTGCGCCGCCTGGACGCCGCCCTGCGCGCGGACTGATGGAGCTTCGCCCCGACCGCCTGGAGCGCCAGCTCGCCGCCGAGCCGCTGCGGCCGGTCTACCTGGTGGCCGGCGCGGAACCGCTGGTGGTGCAGGAGTTGGCCGACGCCATCCGCGCCCGCGCCCGCGAGGAAGGCTATGGCGAGCGCGAGGTCTACGACGCCGACGCCGGGTTCGACTGGAACCTGCTGACCCAGGGCCTGGCCTCGCTGAGCCTGTTCGCCAGCCGCCGCCTGTTCGACCTGCGCCTGCCCAGCGGCAAGCCGGGCAAGGACGGCAGCGAGGCGCTGCGTGAATACTGCGCCAACCCGCCGCCGGACACCGTGCTGCTGATCACCGCGCAGGACTGGAGCAAGGCGCACGCCGGCAAGTGGAGCGAGGCCATCGCCGCCGCCGGCCATTTCGTGCCGGTCTGGCCGCTCAAGACGCACGAACTCGACGACTGGCTGCAGCGGCGCCTGCGCAGCCGCGGCCTGGCCGCCACGCCGGACGCGCTGCGCCGGCTGGCCGACCGGGTCGAGGGCAACCTGCTGGCGGCCGCGCAGGAAATCGACAAGCTGGCCCTGCTGGCCGGTGGCCGCGGCCGCGGCCCGGCGGCCGAGGCGCTCGATGCCGAGGCGATGGAGCGCCTGGTCGCCGACTCCTCGCGCTTCGACGTGTTCAAGCTGGTGGACGCGGCCCTGGCGGGCGAGGGCGTGCGCGCCCTGCGCATGCTGGCCGCCCTGCGCGCCGAGGGTGAACAGGTGGCCGGGCTGATGCCGATGCTCTCGCGCGAGGTGCTGCTCTGCGCCGGGCTGGCACGGGCCGTCGCCGGCGGCCAGCCCGCCGCCAACGCCATGCGCGATGCCCGCATCTGGGAGAGCAAGCAGGCCACCTACCGGCGCGCGCTGGACCGCCACCCGGCCTCGCGCTGGGAGCACTTCGCCGCCGAATGCGGCCGCATCGACCGCTGCGCCAAGGGCCGTGGCGACGGCGACCCCTGGCTGCTGCTCGAGCGCCTGCTGCTGGCCCTGGCCGATCCGCGCGCCCGCGGCCTGCTGACGGCATGAGGCCCTGGCTGGGCTACGGCGGCACATTCGACCCGGTCCACGCCGGCCACCTGGCGGTGGCCCGGGCGGTGCGCGACGCCTTCGGCGCGCCCGTGCACCTGCTGCCGGCCGCCGATCCGCCGCACCGCGCGGCGCCGGGCGCGAGCGCGGCGCAGCGGGCCGAGATGCTGGCCCTGGCCCTGGACGGCGAACGCGACCTGCACCTCGACGCCCGCGAACTGGGCCGCCCCGGTCCGTCCTGGACGGCCACGACCCTCGACGAGGTGCGCACGGCCCTCGGGCCGGCGGCCCCGCTGGCCTGGGTCGTCGGCGCCGATGCCTTCCGCGGCCTGCCGACCTGGCACCGCTGGCCGGCGCTGCTCGACCTGGCCCATTTCGTGGTCGTGACCCGCCCGGGGCATGCCCTGGCCGCCTTGCCCCCGGCCCTGGCCGAGGTGATCGACGGCCGCTGGGCGACGTCGCCGGCCGACCTGGCCGCGCGCCCGGCCGGGCGTTTCCTGCGCATCGCCATGCCGCCGCACCCGGCCTCGGCCACCGAACTGCGCCGCCGGCTCGCCGCCGGCGAGGCGACCGGGCACTGGCTGGCCCCGGCGGTGGCGGCCTATATCGCGCGCCACGGCCTCTACGGCGCCGGCCCCGCCGCCCCGGGCGTATAATCGCCCCCCGATTCCCGCACCGAGCGCCGCGTTGACCACCCAAGCCCACGTCATCAAGACCCAGATCCCCGACCCGGCGCCCTCGCCGCAGGCCCTGCTCAAGCAGGTGCACGCGGCGCTGGAGGAGATGAAGGCCAAGGACGCCGTCGAGATCGACGTGCGCGGCAAGACCAGCATCGCCGACTACCTGGTGGTGGTGTCGGGCACCTCGACCCGGCACGTGAAGTCGGTGGCCGACGAAGTGGTGAAGTTCGCCAAGAAGCTGGGGGTCATGCCGCTGGGCGTCGAAGGCGAGCGCGAGGCCGAGTGGGTGCTGGTGGACCTGGGCGACGTCATCGTCCACGTCATGCTGCCGCGCGTGCGCGAGTTCTACGCCCTCGAGCGCCTCTGGACCGTCGGCGACCAGCCGCCCGAGGACGCCGGTTCCTGAAAGCTGTCTTTTGACGCAGATGGACGCGGATGAACACGGATAGAGCAAAGGCAATTCAGGCTTGCTTTTGCCTTATCCGCGTTCATCCGCGTGAATCCGTGGCCAATTCCTTCTGCCTCCGACGCCGATGAAAGCGCGGCTGGTGGCGGTGGGGGAGAAGGCACCGGGGTGGGTGGCCGAGGGCTTCGCGGAGTACCAGAAGCGGCTGTCGCACTGGCTGCCGCTCGAGCTGGCCGAAGTGGCGCCCGGGCTGCGCGGCAAGGGCCGCGATGCCGCCCGGGCCATGGCCGACGAAGGCGGGCGCGTGCTGGCGGCGCTGCCGCGCGGGGCCTGGGTCGTCGCGCTCGATGGCCGCGGCCGGGCGCATTCGTCCGGGCAGCTCGCCCAGCGCCTGGAGGTCTGGCGCCAGCAGGGCCGCGACCTGGCCTTCCTGATCGGCGGCCCCGAGGGCCACGCGCCCGAGGTCATGGCGGCGGCGCACGAGAGCTGGTCCCTCGGCCCGCTCACCCTGCCGCACATGCTGGTGCGGCTGGTGCTGGCCGAACAGCTCTACCGCGCCGCCAGCCTGCTGGCCAACCATCCCTACCACCGCGCCTGAACGCCGGCGCGCGCCGCGCGGCCTTGACGCCTCCCTCACCGGCACCCGGGACGGCTATCCTTGGCCGATGCTGCACCTTGCCTCGCAATCGCCGCGTCGCCGCGACCTGCTCGCCCAGCTGGGCGTGCCCTTCGGACTGCTCGAGGTGGACGTGCCCGAACGGCGCGAACCCGGCGAGGCCCCGGCCGACTACGTCAGCCGCGTCGCGCGCGAAAAGGCCGGCGCCGGCCTGCTGGCCGTGATGGCCAAGCCCGGTGCGGTCGTGCTCGGCGCCGACACCGAGGTCGTGCTCGGCGACCGCGTGTTCGGCAAGCCCGCCGACGCCGCCGAGGCCGCGGAGATGCTGGGCGCGCTCTCGGGCCGCGTGCACGAGGTCTATTCGACCGTCTGGCTGGTCAGCGCCGGCCGCGAGCTGCACGCCACCTCCCGCACCGAGGTCACGGTCGCGCCGCTCACCGACGCCCAGGTCGCCGCCTACATCGCCAGCGGCGAGTGCTTCGGCAAGGCCGGCGCCTATGCCATCCAGGGCCGCTTCGCCGCCTGGGTGCCGCACCTGTCGGGCAGCCATTCGGGCGTGATGGGCCTGCCCATGCACGAGACGGCGTCGCTGCTGCGCGCCTTCGGCCTGTTCGACTGAGGAGCCACCGGTGTCCGAGGAAATCCTGGTCAACGTGACCCCGCGCGAGACCCGCGTGGCCGTGGTCGAGAACGGCATGCTGCAGGAGCTGCACATCGAGCGCGCCTCGCGCCGCGGCGTGGTCGGCAACATCTACAAGGGCCGGGTGCAGCGGGTGATGCCCGGCATGCAGGCCGCCTTCGTCGAGATCGGCCTGGACCGCGCCGCCTTCCTGCACGCCTCCGACATCCACCGCGTGCCGGCCGTGCAGGCGGTCGAGAGCGACGAGCCGGCGCCGCCCGCGCCGACGCCGCCGATCAGCTCGCTGGTGCACGAGGGCCAGGAGATCGTCGTGCAGGTGGTCAAGGACCCGATCGGCAGCAAGGGCGCGCGCCTGACTACGCAGCTCTCGATCCCGTCCCGCTACCTGGTGTTCCTGCCGCACTCGCGCGTGCTGGGCGTGTCGGCGCGCATCGAGGACGACGCCGAGCGCGCGCGCCTGAAGGGCATCGTCGGCGCGCTGGCCAACGGCAGCGGCCAGGGCTACATCATCCGCACCAATGCCGAGGGCCAGCCGGAAGAGGCGCTGGCCGAGGACGTGGCCTACCTGCGCCGCGCCTGGGGCGTCATCCAGGAAGCCAGCGCGGCCACCCGGGTCGGCCAGCGCATCTACGAGGACCTCGCGCTGCCGCTGCGCGCCGTGCGCGACCTGATGCGCAAGGACGTGGACAAGGTGCGGGTGGATTCGCGCGAGGCGCTGGACAAGCTCAGCACCTTCGCCCGCCAGTTCATGCCCGGCCTGGCCGAGCGCATCGAGCACTACCCGGGCGAGCGGCCGATCTTCGACCTCTACGGCGTCGAGGACGAGATCCAGCGCGCGCTGCAGAAGGAGGTGCCGCTCAAGTCCGGCGGCTACCTCGTCATCGACCAGACCGAGGCGATGACCACCATCGACGTCAACACCGGCAGCTTCCTCGGCCAGCGCAACCTCGAGGAGACGGTGTACCGCACCAACCTCGAGGCCGCGCAGTCGGTGGCGCGCCAGCTGCGCCTGCGCAACCTCGGCGGCATCATCATCATCGACTTCATCGACATGACCGACGACGAGCACAAGCGGCAGGTGCTGCGCACGCTCGAGAAGGGCCTGTCGCACGACCACGCCCGCACCTCGGTGCACGAGTTCTCGCCGCTGGGCCTGGTCGAGATGACCCGCAAGCGCACCACCGAGAGCCTCGAGCGCCAGCTGTGCGAGCCCTGCCACGAATGCGGCGGCCGCGGCGCGCTCAAGACGCCCGAGACCCTGACCTACGAGATCTTCCGCGAGATCACCCGCGCCGTGCGCCAGTTCGAGGCCTCGCAGCTGCTGGTGATCGCCTCGCCCAAGGTGGTGGGCAAGATCACCGAGGAGGAGTCGGCCGCGGTGGCCGAGCTCGAGGAGTTCCTCGGCAAGTCCATCCGCTTCCAGGCCGACGACCAGTACGCGCAGGAACAATACGACGTGGTGCTGCTGTAAGGCCGATGCAGTCGCCGCTGCGCCGCCGGATCCGCCACCTCCGCCGCCTGCTGGGCTATGGCGCGCTGGTGGTGCTGATCCTGGCCGCGACCGTGGTCGGCGCGCTCAACCAGGTCCTGCCCCTGGTCGAGCGGCACCCGGAGAAGGTCGCCGCCTGGCTGTCCGAGCGCATCGGCGAACCGGTCGCCTTCGATGCCGCCAGCGCGCAGTGGACCCGGCGCGGTCCGCGCTTCACGCTCCAGGGCCTGCGCATCGGCGAGGGCGAGCGCGTGCTCGACATCGGCCGCGCCGAGCTGCTGGTCGCCGTCTATTCCGGCCTGCTGCCCGGCGCGCCGCTGACCGAGCTGCGGGTGCGCGAGCTGTCGCTGGCGCTCGTGCGGGGCGACGACGGCCGCTGGAAGCTCGACGGCCTGCCCTTCGAACCGCGCCCGGACGTGGACCCGCTGGACACGCTCGAGGCCCTGGGCGAACTGCAGGTCGAGCGCGCCAGCCTGGTGGTGCGCGCCGGTGCGCTCGCGTCGGAGCTGCACTTGCCGCGCGTGGACCTGCGCCTGCGCGTGCGCGGCGACGGCCTGGTCGCGGGCCTGCGCGCCTGGGCGGTGGAAGGCGGGCGGCCGATCGCCGGCAGCGCCGAACTGCGCCGCGGCGACTGGTCCGGCCAACTCTGGGTCGGCGGCCGCGACCTCGACCTCGGCGAGTGGTCGCCGCTGCTGGCCGACACCGGCCTGGTCGTGGCCGGCGCCGGCGACCTCGACCTGTGGGCGCGCATCCAGGCCCAGCGCGTGGCCGACGTGCGCAGCCGCGCCGAGCTGGCGCCGTTGGCGCTGGGGGCGCGCACGCCCTGGTTCCCGCGCGGGGACGGCAGCCTGCACTCGCCGCCCGCCGCCTTCGAACGCGTCGACCTGCTGGCGCGCTGGCAGGCGCAGGGCGAGGGCTGGCAGCTGCACGCGCCCGAACTGCATTTCCACCAGCGCGGCCGCGAGCGACCGCTGAGCCTCGATGGCCTCTGGGTCGCCGGCGGCGAGGCCTGGGCGCTGCAGGCGCCGCGGGTGGATTTCGCACCGGCGCGCGCCCTGGCCGTGCTCAGCCCGCGCCTGCCCGACGGGCTGCGTCGCTGGCTGCAGCAGGCCGCGCCCGAGGGCCAGCTGCGCAACCTGCGCGTGCAGGGGCAGGGCGGGCGCTTCGCCGGTTCGGCCGGCTTCGAGGGCATCGGCTGGTGGGCCGATGGCGGCCAGCCGGGCCTGCGCGGCCTGTCCGGCAGCGCGGCCTTCGACCAGGCCGGCGGCGTGATGAAGGTGCGCGGCCCGGTCGAGTTCGACTGGGCCGGCTTCCGCGAGCCGCTGGCGGCCGAGCTCGGCGGCACCCTGGGCTGGTGGCGCGACGGCGAGGCCTGGACGCTCGGCGCCGCCGGCCTGCGCCTGCGCGGCCCGGACTACGGCACCACGCTGCGCGCCGAACTGGCCTTCGGCGGCCCGGGCCGGCGCCCGCGCCTGGACCTGGCGGCCGACGTCGATCCCTCCAGCTTCGCCGCCGCCAAACGCTTCTGGGTCGTCGGCAAGATGCCGCCCGCGACCATCGACTGGCTGGACACGGCCCTGGTCTCCGGCGAAGTGCTCGACAGCCGCGCCGTGCTCGCCGGCGACCTCGACGACTGGCCCTTCCGCGCGGGCGAGGGCCGCTTCGATGCGCGCACCCGCGTCTCGGCCGCCACCGTCGCCTTCCGGCCCGACTGGCCCGCGGCCGAGGGCATGGAGCTGGACGTGGCCTTCGACGGCCCCGGCATGGCGATCGAGGGCCGCGGCGGCATCGCCGGCAACCCCGTGGCCCGCGTCGCCGGCGGCATCGCCGACTTCAAGGCCGCGCGCCTGGTCCTGGACATCACCACCGAGACGCGCGGCGAGGACCTGCAGGCGCTGGTGTCGGCCAGCCCGCTGCGCGCGGGCAACGAGGCGCACCTGGACAACGCCAGCGTGCGCGGGCCGGTGGCGGTGGGGCTGCAGCTCGACCTGCCGCTGTCGCCCAAGGCCGGCGACGCGCGTCGCATCGAGGGACGCCTGGACCTGCGCGGCGTGCGCCTGGCCGATCCGCGCTGGGACATCGTGCTCGAGCGCGCCACCGGCGGGGTCGACTTCCACGCCGGCGGGTTCAGCGCGCGCGCCCTGGACGTGCGCTTCGACGGCCATCCCGCGGCCTTTTCCCTGCAGGTCGGCGACGACACCGGCGACGGCGCGCTGGGTGCCGTGGCCGAACTGCAGGGCCGCTTTCCCGCCACGCCGCTGCTGGCGCGGCACCCGCCGCTGCAATGGCTGGGTTCGCGGCTCGAGGGCGAGGCCGACTGGCGCCTGCGCGTGGACGTGCCCGCCGGCGGCCCGCGTGTCGGTCCCGCCAACGCGGCTCCGCTGCCGGCCCGCCTGCGGGTCGAGAGCGACCTCGCCGGCCTGGCGGTGGACCTGCCGGCGCCGCTGGCCAAGCCGGCGGACGGGCGCCTGGCCCTGCGCCTGGACACGCCGCTGCCGCTGGCCCGGGGCGAGGTGCGCCTGGCCCTGGGCGAAGACCTGGTGCGCCTGCGCGGCCGCGTCGGCGAGGACGACAGCCTGGCCGCCGCCATCCGCTTCGGCCCGGGGGACGTGCCGGCGCCGCCGCCGCTGGGCCTGGAGGTGTCGGGCCGCAGTCCCTCGCTCGACGCCGCCGGCTGGGTCGGCTTCGCCGGCGACGGTGGCGGGGCCGGCAGCCTGCGCGAGGTGGACCTGCAGGTGGATTCGCTCGACCTGCTCGGCGCGCCGTTTGCCGCCACCCGCGTGCGCCTGAGCCGCCAGCCCGCCGGCACGCAGCTGCGCCTGGACGGCGAGGCGGTGTCGGGCACGGTCGAGGTGCCCGCCGGCGAGCGCGGCGCGATCCTCGGCCGCTTCGCCCGCCTGCACTGGCCGGAAAAGGCGCCGGCGGCCGCGGAAGGCGGGGCCTCCGGCGACGCCGGCCGCGCCCCGGGTGCCGGCGAAGACGCCGGGGCCGCCGCGGCCGTGGCCGAGGCGCCACCCGCGCCCGACCAGGACCCGACCGGCCTGCCGGCCCTCGACTTCCAGGTCGAGGACCTGCGCATGGGCACGCTCGTCCTGGGCCGCGCCGAACTGCAGGCGGTGCCCTCCGCCACCGGCCTGCGCATCGATCGCTTCGCCACCCGCGCCGACGAACTGGCGCTGAGCGCCAGCGGCGAGTGGCGCCGGGTGGGCGAGGGCCGGGCCGAGTCCGAGTTCAGCGTCGAGTTCGAGGCCGACAGCCTGGGCGACCTCCTCGGCGCCTTCGGCCTGGCCGGCATGGTCGAGGACGGGCCGACCACGGGCCGCCTGGCCGGGCGCTGGCCGGGTTCGCCCGGCAGCTTCGCCCTGGCCCGCTTCACCGGCACGCTGCGCGCCGAGGTCGGCGAGGGCGCGCTGCTGGAGGTCGAACCGGGCGGCGGCGGCCGCGTGCTGGGCCTGATCTCGCTGGCGGAGATCCCGCGCCGGCTCACGCTCGACTTCAGCGATTTCTTCTCCAAGGGCTTCGGCTTCAACACCATGGCCGGCGAGTTCGTGTTCGAGGACGGCGTGGCGCGCACCGACCTGCTGCAGATCAACGGCCCGGCCGCCGAGATCCGCGTCAGCGGCAGCACCGACCTGCGCCGCCAGGTCTACGACCAGCGCATCGAAGTGCTGCCCAAGGCCGGCGGCGTGCTGCCGGCGATCGGCGCGATCGCCGGCGGACCGGTCGGGGCCGCGGTCGGCGCGGTCGCGCAGGCGGTGCTGCAGAAGCCGCTCAAGCGCGCCGCGCGCACCGTCTACCACGTGACCGGTCCGTGGAAGGAGCCGGTGGTCGAGGTGGTGGAGAAGGGCGCGCCGGAGGAACCGGCGGCGGACGGTCCCGCGCCCGCGCGCCAGCCTTGAAGCCGGCGCGTTCACCCCGCATCTGTCAGGCTATGCCCCCTGACGTTCCGCGCCGGATCCCCGCATGACCGATTCCCTCGCCCTGGCGCAGTCGCGCCTGCTCGCCCCCGGTGGCCTCGACCTGGGCGCGATCGACCTCGCCTTCGCCCGCCTGATGGGCCCGGGCGTGGACCACGGCGACCTGTATTTCCAGCACAGCCGGCGCGAGGCCTGGACGGTCGAGGACGGCATCGTCAAGGACGGCTCGCATTCGATCGAACAGGGCGTGGGCGTGCGTGCGGTCAGCGGCGAGAAGACCGGCTTCGCCTATTCCGACGACATCCGCGCCGAAGCGCTTCTGGACTCCGCCAACGCCGCGCGCGCGATCAGCCGCGGCGGCGACGGCGGCGGCCGCGGCCAGCGCATCGTGGTGCGCGGCCATGGCCTGTACGCGCCGCTGGACCCGGTCGAGGCGATGCCCGCCGACGCCAAGATCGCCGCGCTGCGCGAGGTGGACGCCTGGCTGCGCCAGGCCGACCCGCGCGTGAAGCAGGTGGTGGTCAGCCTGTCCGGCGGCGTCGACACCGTGCTGGTGGCCCGCAGCGACGGCACGGTCGGCGCCGACGTGCGGCCGCTGGTGCGCTTCAACGTGCAGGTGATCGTCGAGCAGGGCGGCCGGCGCGAGCAGGGCTACAGCGGCGCCGGCGGACGCTACGGCTACGACGAGCTGCTGTCGGGCGAGCGGCCGATGGCGGTGGCGCGCGAGGCGCTGCGCCAGGCCCTGGTGAACCTCGAATCCACCGACGCGCCCGCCGGCACGATGCCGGTGGTGCTCGGCCCCGGCTGGCCCGGCGTGCTGCTGCACGAGGCGGTCGGCCACGGCCTCGAGGGCGACTTCAACCGCAAGGGCACCTCGGTCTACTCGGGCCGCATCGGCGAACGCGTGGCCGCGCCCGGCGTCACCATCGTCGACGACGGCACCCTGGCCGGCCGCCGCGGGTCGCTCAACATCGACGACGAAGGCACGCCGACGCGCTGCACGACGCTGATCGAGGACGGCATCCTGCGCGGCTACATGCAGGACACGCTCAATGCGCGCCTGATGGGCATGGCGCCCACCGGCAACGGCCGCCGCGAGAGCTTCGCCCAGCTGCCGATGCCGCGCATGACCAACACCTACATGCTCGCCGGCCCCTACGACCCGGCCGAGATCATCGCCTCGGTGAAAAAGGGCCTGTACGCGCCGAACTTCGGCGGCGGACAGGTCGACATCACCAGCGGCAAGTTCGTGTTCTCGGCCTCCGAGGCCTACCTGATCGAGGACGGGCGCATCACCCGCCCGGTGAAGGGCGCGACGCTGATCGGCAACGGCCCGGAAACGATGACGCGCGTGTCCATGGTCGGCCGCGACCTCGCGCTGGACGAGGGCGTGGGCATCTGCGGCAAGGACGGCCAGAGCGTGCCCGTCGGCGTCGGCCAGCCCACCCTGCGCATCGACGCGATGACCGTCGGCGGCACCCGCGCGTGAACCGGACTGCTTTTGGCCACGGATTGACGCGGATAAACGCGGATACAGCGAAAGCCACTCCAAACAGCTTTTGCCCTATCCGCGTCTTTCCGCGTGAATCCGCGTCCAAAGGCTTTTCAATCGGCGCCCGGCGTTGCGGAAAGCAGCTCGCGGAGTTCGCGGAAGAGTTCGCGGTAGGCGTGCGGCGGCTTGTTCTTCAGGCGTTCCTGGTGCGCGTTGCGCGCCAGCTGGCGCAGGTGCTGTCGGTCGGCCCGCGGGTGCTCGGCCAGGAACTCCGCCAGCGCGGCGTCGCCTTCGTCGATCAGGCGGTCGCGCCAGTGCTCCACCGCGTGCAGGGCCTGGGCCTCGCGCCGGTGGTCGGATTTTTCATGCTCGAGCGCGGCGCGGATCGCCGCCAGGGCCTCGTCCTCGCGCCGGCGCATGTGCTTGGCCAGGTACTGCACCTGCCGCTTGCGGGCGATCTGCGCGGTGATCTTCTTCGAGGCGATCACCAGCTCGCGCAGGTCTTCGTCCATCGGGATCTGCGCCAGGCGCGCGTCGGACTGCTCCACCAGCTGGCGGGCCAGGTCGAGCACCGCCAGGGCCCCGCGGCGGCGTTCGCCGCGGCTGGGGCCCAGGTCCTCGCCGTCGTCCTCGATCTCGTCTTCTTCGAACCTTTGCATCGCGTCGTCCCGTCCGGGGCCGCAAGGATACGCCCATGAACCACCCCGTCCCAAGCCAGGACGATTCCCGCGCCCGCCTGGACCAGCTCGCCGGGCTGGCCCGCGAGGTGCTGCGCCAGTGCGCGGCCCGCGGCGCCACCCAGGCCGAGGTGCTGATGAACGAGGACCGCGGCCTGTCGGTCAACGTGCGCCTGGGCGAGGTCGAGACCGTCGAGCGCACCCGCGACCGCGGCGTCGCCGTCACCGTCTACTTCGGCCAGCGCAAGGGCAATGCCAGCACGGCGGACCTGCAGCCGGGCTCGCTGCAGGCCACGGTCGAGCAGGCCTGCGCCATCGCCCGCCACACCGAGGCCGACCCGGCCGCCGGCCTCGCCGATGCCGACCGCATGGCCACCGAACTGCGCGAGTTCGACAGCTGGCACCCCTGGGCCCTGGATGCCGAGGGCGCCATCGCGCTGGCGGCCGAGGCCGAGGCCGCCGGCCGCGCCGCGGACCCGCGCATCGGCAATTCCGAGGGCGCCTCGGTCTACACGGGCGACAGCCTTTCGGTGTACGCCAACAGCCATGGTTTCGTCGGCGGCGAGCGCGACACCCACCACTCGCTCAGCGTGTCCCTGATCGCCGGCCGCGGCGACGGCATGCAGCGCGACTACTGGTACACCAGCGCGCTGTCGCCGGACGAACTCGAGCCCGCCGCCGCCGTTGGCCGCCGCGCCGCCGAGCGCGCCGTCGCGCGCCTCGATCCGCGCCCCGCGCCCACCGGCGAGGTGCCGGTGCTGTTCGCGCCCGAGGTGGCGCGCAGCCTGGTCGGGCACCTGCTCGCCGCGGCTTCGGGCGGCGCACTCTACCGCCAGGCCAGCTTCCTGCTCGGCAAGCTCGGCGAACGCATCCTGCCGCCCTGGTTCCAGCTGGTCGAGCGGCCGCACGTGGTGCGCGGCCTGCGCTCGACCAGCTTCGACAGCGAGGGCGTGGCGACGGTGGACTCCGACATCATCCGCGACGGCGTGCTGGCCCGTTACCTGCTGTCGAGCTACTCCGCGCGCCGGCTGGGCCTGGCCAGCACCGGCAACGCCGGCGGCGCGCACAACCTCGAGGTCGCCGCCAACGCGCGCGACCTGGGCGAACTGATGGCCGGCATGCGCCGCGGCCTGCTGGTGACCGAGCTGATGGGGCAGGGCGCCAACACCGTCACCGGCGACTACTCGCGCGGCGCGGCCGGCTTCTGGATCGAGGACGGCGCCATCGCCTGGCCGGTGGACGAGGCCACCATCGCCGGCTCGCTGCCGGACATCTTCCAGGCCATCGAGGCGGTCGGCGCGGACCGCGACCGCCGCTCGCACGTGGGCATGGGTTCGCTGCTGGTCGGGCGCATGACGGTGGCCGGCGCGGGCTGAGCATCGCGCCTTGACAGGCCCTTCACGAGGCGGGACAGTTGCCGGCGCACCCGCCGAGCGCGGGTCCACCACGACGCAAGGGGAAACAGAATGTCCGACCCGATGGAAACCCCGGTGCCGCCGCCGGCACCCTCCGCTTCGCCGTCCGAAGACGAGCGCCAGTGGGCCATGTTCGCCCACCTCTCGGCCCTGCTGGGCGGCCTGCTGACCGGCGCCATCGGCGGCTGGGGCTGCTTCCTCGGCCCGCTGGTGATCTGGCTGATCAAGAAGGACACCATGCCCTTCGTCAACGACCAGGGCAAGGAAGCGCTGAACTTCAATATCACCATCGCCATCGCGATGGTCGTGCTGACCATCTTCTCGATCGTCACCCTCGGCATCGGCCTGCTGGTCGCCGTGCCGCTGATGGTGATCATCGGCATCGGCGCCCTGGTGCTGATCATCATGGCCGCGATCAAGGCCAAGGATGGCGTCAGCTACCGCTACCCGCTGACGATCCGCCTGATCAAATAATCCGCCTTCGCCGGCGGGACGGAAAAGCGGCCTCCGGGCCGCTTTTTCTTTGCGCCGGTGCCGGGTCGCGCCGGGTGCCGCGGCGCCACGGATGGCCTAGTGCGTGCGTTCGACGGCGAGCGTGGCCAGCGCGCGCAGGGCCGCCACGTCGCCGGGGAGGCCCGCCAGCCCGGCGTCCATGCGCGCGACCTGCGCGGCCAGCGCCTCGCGGGCGCCCTCGGGTCCCAGCAGCGCGGGGTAGGTGGACTTGGCCTGCGCGGCGTCCTTGCCGGCGGTCTTGCCGAGCTGCTCGCTGCTGGCCTCGATGTCGAGCAGGTCGTCGCGGATCTGGAAGGCCAGGCCGAGCGCGGCGGCGAAATCATCCAGGCGCGCGAGCGTGGCGGCGTCGGCGCGGCCCGCCAGCGCGCCCATGCGCACCGCGGCGCGGATCAGGGCGCCGGTCTTGAGCGAATGCAGGCGCGCCAGCGCGGCCAGGTCGAGCGATGCGCCGGTGCCGTCCATGTCCAGCGCCTGGCCGCCGCACATGCCCGCGGCACCGGTGGCCCGGGCCAGCGCGGCCAGCCAGGCGAGGCGCAGCGCCTGGGGGGCGCGCGCCTCCGCGGCCAGCACCTCGAAGGCCAGGGCCTGCAGCGCGTCGCCGGCGAGGATGGCGGTGGCCTCGTCGAAGGCCACGTGCACGGTGGGGCGGCCGCGGCGCAGGTCGTCGTCGTCCATCGCCGGCAGGTCGTCGTGCACCAGCGAGAAGGCGTGCACGAGTTCGACCGCGGCGGCCGGCGCATCCAGCAGCGCCTCGTCGGCGCCCGTCGCGGCGCCCGCGGCGTAGACCAGCATCGGGCGCAGGCGCTTGCCGCCGGCGAGCACGGCGTGGCGCATCGCGGCATGCAGGCGGGCGGGTTCGGCGTCGGCCGGCGGCAGCGCGGCCTCGAGGGCGGCCTCGGCGCGCTGCAGCCAGCGCGCCAGGCGCGGCTCAGCCGGCATCGGGCTGGAAGGGCTGGGCGGCGTCGGGATCGGCCGGATCGGTGAGCAGGCGCACGCGCAGTTCCGCCTGCTCGAGCGCGCCCTGGCACTGGCGGTACAGGCCGACGCCGCGCTCGTAGGCGGCCAGCGACTCGTCCAGCGACATCTCGCCCTTCTCCATCTTCTGGACCAGCTGTTCGAGCTCGTCGAGCGAACTCTCGAACTGGGCGACGGGCGACGGCGGCGGGGCGGGGGTCTTGGCGGCCATGCGCGAAGTGTGCGGGGCCGCCGCGGGAGTGGTCAATCCTCGCGCCGCAGCCGGGCGCCGCGCGCGGCGAGCCAGTCGGCCAGGGGCGCGGCGAGCACGACATCACCCGCGGCCCAGGGCTCGCCGTCCGGGCCGTGCAGCACCGGCAGCGCGGCGCGCTCCCAGGGCGGCAGGCCGAGCGCCTGCAGCACGTCCTTGAGCGCGTGGTGGTGCGTGCGGCCGGGCAGGCGCAGGCGTTCGCCGCCCTGGCGTGCGCGCGCGCGCAGCGGCGCCTCGAAGGCCGGTGCGCCCAGCAGCCGCAGGCCGCCGCCGCCGGGCAGCGGCAGCGCCTCGCGCCCGTCCCAGGCCACCGACCAGTCCGCGGGCAGCGGCGGCGGGAAGGGGCCGGCGAACAGGAGGTCGCGCCATCGCCGCAGCACGACGCCCTCCATCGCGAACTCGGCCCGCGCGTCCGGCCGGCCCGACAGCACCTCGTCGGCCAGCGTGGCCAGGGCGCGCGCCGGCAGCGCCGGCAGGCCCAGCGCGACCAGCCAGGCGCGCAGTACGCGATCGCGCCAGCCCGGGGCTTCGGCGAGCAGCGCGGGCAGCGACAGCGTGCGTGGCGCCAGGCCCTGCGCGCGGGCCAGGCGGCGCGCGTCCTCGCCGGCCAGCAGGTCCTGCTGCTCCGCCAGCCGCGCGGCCGCGTGCGCCAGCGCCGCCGCGGGGTCGGGCCAGCGTTCGCGCAGGCGCGGCAGCACGGCGTGGCGCAGGAAGTTGCGGTCGTGCGCGGTCGCGGCGTTCGACGGGTCCTCGACCCAGGCCAGGCCTTGGGTTCGCGCCCAGTCGTGCAGCAGCGCGCGCGGCAGCCCCAGCAGAGGCCGCCACAGCCAGCCGGCGTGGAAGGCGCGCAGCGGCCGCATCGCGGCCAGGCCGTCGCCGGCGCCGCGCAGCAGGCGCAGCAGCACGGTCTCGGCCTGGTCGTCGCGGTGGTGGGCGAGGGCGATCGCTTCGCCCGGCCGCATCACCCCGGCGAAGGCGGCGTGGCGGGCGGCGCGCGCCGCGGCCTCCAGGCCCTCGCCGCGCGGTTCGACGCGCACGCGCCGGACCTGGAGCGGGATGCCGAGCGCGGCGCAGGTGCGTTCGCAGTGCGCGGCCCAGTCGTCGGCGGCAGGGTGCAGGCCGTGGTGCACGTGCACGGCGCGCAGGCCGCGGGCGCGCACGTCGCCGCGGGCGGCGAGCCAGTGCAGCAGCACGGTGGAGTCGAGGCCGCCGCTGAAGGCGGCCAGCACCGGCGCCGCGGGCACCGGATCGAGCGCGTCCGGACCCGGCCCGGGCGCGCGCGCGTTCACGCGGCCTCGTAGGCCCCGTAGCTGCGCAGGCGGCGGTAGCGCTGCTCCAGCAGCTCGTCCATGGCGATGGCGTCGAGCACGGCCAGCTCGTCCTGGATCGTGCGCTTGAGCGTGGCCGCCATGGCCGCCGGATCACGGTGCGCGCCGCCCAGCGGCTCGGGCACGATGCGGTCGATGAGCTTGTGCTCGAGCAGGCGCGTGGCGGTCAGGCCCAGGGCCTCGGCGGCGTCGCGGGCCTTCTCGGCGGACTTCCAAAGGATCGAGGCGCAGCCCTCCGGCGAGATCACCGAATAGGTGCTGTATTCGAGCATCAGCGTGCGGTCGCCGACGCCGATGGCCAGCGCGCCGCCGGAGCCACCTTCGCCGATGACGGTGCAGATGACCGGGATCTTCAGCTCGGCCATCTCCAGCAGGTTGCGGGCGATCGCCTCGGACTGGCCGCGCTCCTCGGCGCCGATGCCCGGGTAGGCGCCGGGCGTGTCGATGAAGGTCAGCAGCGGCAGCCGGAAGCGCTCGGCCATCTTCATCAGGCGCAGGGCCTTGCGGTAGCCCTCGGGGCGCGGCATGCCGAAGTTGCGCTTGATCTTGGCCTTGGTGTCGCGGCCCTTCTGCTGGCCGATCACCATCACGCTGCGGCCGTCGAGGCGGGCCAGGCCGCCGACGATCGCGGCGTCGTCGGCGTAGGCACGGTCGCCGGCGAGCTCGTGGAACTCGTCGAACATCAGGCCGAGGTAGTCGTTGGTGTACGGGCGCTGCGGGTGGCGGGCCAGCTGCGAGATCTGCCAGGGCGTGAGCGCCTTGAAGATCTCGGCGGTGCGGGCGCGCAGCTTGTCCTGCAGGCCCTGCAGTTCGGCCTCGATGTTCACGGCCGGACCGGTGCTGGCGCGGCGCAGCTCCTGGATCTTGGCGTCCAGTTCGGCGATCGGCTGTTCGAAATCGAGGAAGTTCGGGTTCATTCGGGGCTCGTCGGGGCGCCGGCCTGGGTGGCCCGCGGGTTTGGAGCAAAGACTCAGGGCGGCGATTCTACCGGCCCCGCCGCCGCCTTTGTAGGAGCGCCTTCAGGCGCGATAGGCCGGATGCCCGGTCCCGGGAGGGGTCGCGCCTGAAGGCGCTCCTGCACGGGCGGCGGGTTCAGCCGCCCTGGGCCCAGGGGCGGTGCAGGGCCAGGCTGACCTGGCTGACGCCGGGCAGGGCGCGCAGCTGGCTGATCAGCTCCGGGTCGGTGCGCACGCCCTGGCTGCCGTTGATGTCCACGGTGCCGCGCGAGCCGCGGGTCAGCAGGTCCAGTCGCAGCGGCGTGGCGCCGGGGCGGTAGGCGGCCAGGGCCGACTGCAGGCGCTCCCAGGCACCGGCGGCGCGCAGGTCCACGGTGAGGGCCAGGCGGCGGGCGTGTTCGCTGCACAGCTGGCGGAAGTCCCAGCACTGGCGCGCGCGCAGCACGAAGCCGCCGCTGAACTGGTCCTCGCCCAGGTTGCCCTCGACCAGCAGGATGCGGTCGCGCGAGAGCAGGTGCCCCGACTCGGCGAAGGCATCGCGGAAGAAGGCGACCTCGAGCTGGCCCCGGCCGTCCTCGATGCGCACGAAGGCCATGGTGTCGCCGCGCCGGCGCACCGCGGTGACGATGCCGGCCAGCACCACCGCCGCCTCGCCGCGCCGGTCCTTCTTGCTGCTCCAGAGCGCATCGAGCTCGGCCAGCGAGACGCCGACCAGGGACTGCAGCTCGCCGCGCCAGGGGTCGAGCGGATGGCCGCTGAGGTAATGGCCCAGGGTCTCGCGCTCGCCCAGCAGCTTGGTCTCCAGCGGCCAGTCCGGCACCACCGGCAGGTCGATCTCGATCGCGGGTGCGTCGCCCATGCCGCCGAACAGCGAGACCTGGCCGGCCGCGCGTTCGCGCGCCAGCTGGTCGGTGGCCTTGAGCACCTCGGGCAGCTGCAGCAGCAGCGACGGCCGGTTGGCGCCCAGCGAATCGAGCGCGCCGGCGTTCACCAGGGCCTCGATGACGCGGCGGTTGAGCTTGGTGGAATCGACGCGCTGGCAGAAATCGAGCAGGTCGCGGTAGGCGCCGCCGGCGCCGCGCGCCTCGACGATGGCCTCGCAGGCGCCGCGGCCCACGCCCTTCACCGCGCCCAGGCCGTAGCGCACGGTCTTCGCATCGAGCGCCACGAACATGTACTCGGACGAATTCACGTCCGGCGGCAGCACCTGCAGGCCGATCTCGCGCGCCTCGTCCAGGAAGGTCACCACCTTGTCGGTGTTGTCCATGTCCGAGGACATCGTCGCGGCCATGAACTCGGCCGGGTAGTGCGCCTTGAGCCAGGCGGTCTGGTAGGCCACCAGCGCGTAGGCGGCGGAGTGCGACTTGTTGAAGCCGTAGTCCGCGAACTTCTCCATCAAATCGAAGATCGCGCTGGCGTTGCCCGCTTCGATGCCGCGCTCGGCCGCGCCGGCCTCGAACTTCACGCGCTCCTTGGCCATCTCCTCGGGCTTCTTCTTGCCCATGGCGCGGCGCAGCAGGTCGGCGCCGCCCAGCGAATAGCCGGCCAGGACCTGGGCGATCTGCATCACCTGTTCCTGGTAGACGATCACGCCGTAGGTCGGCTTGAGGATCGGCTCGAGCAGCGGGTGCGGGTAGCTCACCTGCGCGCGGCCGTGGCGGCGGTCGATGAAGTCGTCCACCATGCCCGCGCCCAGCGGACCGGGGCGGTAGAGCGCCGCCAGCGCGATCAGGTCCTCGAAGACCTGCGGCTGCAGCTTCTTGATGTACTCCTTCATGCCGCGCGATTCGAACTGGAACACCGCGGTCGTCTGTCCCTTCGACAGCAGGGCGTAGGTCGCCGGGTCGTCGAGCGGCAGGGCGCTGATGTCCACCGGCGGGATGCCGGCGCGGGCGTGGCGGGCGTTGATCGCCTTCACCGCCCAGTCGATGATCGTCAGCGTGCGCAGGCCGAGGAAGTCGAACTTCACCAGGCCGACGGCTTCCACGTCGTCCTTGTCGAACTGCGTGACGATCGAGCGCGAGGACTCGCCCTTGGCCACGTGTTCCGCGAACAGCGGGCTGAAGTCGGTCAGCGGCGTTGGTGCGATCACCACGCCGCCGGCGTGCTTGCCGGCGTTGCGGGTCAGGTCCTCGAGGCTGCGCGCCAGGTCGATCAGGTCGCGCACCTCGTCTTCCGAGTGGTAGCGCGAGATGAGTTCGGACGAGGCCAGGTCGGCGTCCTTGCGCGCGGCCTCGCTCAAGCCCAGGGCGTCGTCGAGCGTGATGCCCAGCGTGTTCGGGATCAGCTTGGCGATGCCGTCCACGAAGCCGTAGGGATGGCCGAGCACGCGGCCGCAGTCGCGCACCACGGCCTTCGCGGCCATGGTGCCGTAGGTGATGATCTGGCTGACCTTCTCGCGGCCGTACTTGCGGCCGACGTAGTCGATCACCTCGTCGCGCCGGTCCATGCAGAAGTCGATGTCGAAGTCGGGCATCGACACGCGTTCCGGGTTCAGGAAGCGCTCGAACAGCAGGTCGTAGCGGATCGGGTCGAGGTCGGTGATCTTCAGCGCATAGGCCACCAGCGAGCCGGCGCCGGAGCCGCGGCCGGGGCCGACCGGGATGTCGTTGCGCTTGGACCAGCCGATGAAGTCCGCGACGATCAGGAAGTAGCCCGGGAAGCCCATCGTGCAGATGACGTCGAGCTCGGTGTCCAGGCGGGCGCGGTAGGCGGCGGCGTCGTGGCCGGGCGCGGGTTCGATCTTCGCCAGCCGCTCGTCGAGGCCGCGGTGCGCCTCCTCGCGGATCCAGCTGTCGAGCGTGTGGCCCGCCGGCACCGGGAAGTCCGGCAGGTAGTACTTGCCCAGGCTGAGCTCGAGGTTGCAGCGCATCGCCAGCTCGACGGTGTTCTCGAGCGCCTCGGGCAGGTCGGCGAACAACTCGCACATCTCCTCGGGCGACTTGAGGTACTGCTCGGGCGAGTAGTCGCGCGGGCGCTTGGGGTCGTCGAGCACGCGGCCGGTGGCGATGCACACGCGCGCCTCGTGCGCCTCGAAGTCCTCGCGGCCGAGGAAGCGCACGTCGTTGCTGGCCAGCAGCGGCAGGCCGAGTTCGCCGGCCAGCGCGACCGCGGCGGCGTTGAAGGCCTCCTCGCCTTCGCGCTGGGTGCGGGTGAGCTCGAGGTAGAGCCGGTCCGGGAAGGCGCGCATGAGTTCGTCGAGCTGCTGGCGCGCCGATTCCTCCCGGCCGCCGGCGAGCGCGCGGCCGACCGGGCTCTGGCGGCCGGCGAGGGCGACCAGGCCGGCGTTGTCCGCGTACAGCCAGTCGGTCTCGATGGCGACGTAGTCACCGGCGTGGCCATCGAGGAACGCGCGGCTGAGCAGGCGCGAGAGCGCGAGGTAGCCGCTGCGGTCCTGGCAGAGCAGGGTCAGGCGCGCCGGCGGCTGGTCGCCCTGGGCGATCCAGACGTCGGCGCCGGCGATCGGCTTGATGCCGCCGGGCTCGGCCGCCTTGTAGAACTTCACCAGCGCGAACAGGTTGGACTGGTCGGTGACCGCCACCGCCGGCAGGCCGAGCGCGGCGCAGCGCGACACCAGGTCCGGGATGCGGATGCTGGAATCGGTGAGCGAATACTCGCTGTGCAGGTGCAGGTGGACGAATCGGGGCGTCGTCATGCCGGGAGCCCGGGGCCGGCCGGCAGTTTACCCCGAGGGAGGGGGCGGACAAGGCTTGACAGTCCCTGTTGCCAGAGGCCTTGCCGCCCACCCCGTTGGAGAGGCTCAGGTGACGCGGAACAGCGCCTGCAGCGGCTCGCCGCCGGCGTAGCGGCGGGCGCGCACGTCGCGCCGCTGCTGGATCAGCGCGGCCTCGGCCAGGCAGGCGGTTTCCCAGGCCAGGCGGCGTTCGGCCGGCGTGCCGCGCGGGCGCTCGCTGGCGCGGAAGCGGCAGAAGTCGCCGTAGTCCTGCGCCTCGCCGGCGAAGGCGTCCCAGCACAGGTCCACCAGCAGCGCGTCGTCGAGCAGGCCGAGCAGCGGCTGGTCGTCGGGGATCAGGTCGTGCACTTCGCGCAGGTAGCCCACCAGCAGGCGGCCATGCTCGCGGATCTCGCCGCTGACGTCCCAGTCGCGGTCCTCGAGCATGGCGCGCAGTTCCTCGGCGCGCGCCAGGCGCTCGGCGAGCACGGCCTGGGCGCGTTCGGGCGGCAGCGACTGCAGCCATCGGCCGAGCGTCACCAGCTGGTCGGCGCTGATCGCCGGCGCGCCCGGCGCGATGCGCGCGAGCAGCTGGTTGAAGCGCGCGATGGCGTCGTCGTGCAGGGTGACGCCGGCCAGCGTGCGGCGACGCGGCTCGCCGGGAACCGACGCGGGCGCGGGTTCGAGGGGAAGTCGGGACAGGTCGTATGCGGCGTTCATCGGCGGGCCTCTCTGCGGTATCGCCCCGGGCTCCGGGGCCGGCGATCCTTCCTTGGGATGCGCCGCCATGGTGGAGCGTTGCAGGCGAATTCGCGCCCGTCGTTGGTCGTCGTGACCTCCGGGCTAATTCAGCGAACGGACAGCCGCGGCGTTCAGTCGATCAGGCGGGGCGCGAGCAGGGATTTCACCGGTTCGAAGCCGCGCCGGTGCGCCGGGCAGGGACCGAGGCGATGCAGGGCCTCGAGGTGCTCCGGGGTGCCGTAGCCCTTGTGGCGCGCGAAGCCGTAGCCGGGATGCCGGGCCTCGAGCGCGAGCATGGCCTCGTCGCGCGCCACCTTTGCCAGGATCGAGGCGGCCATGATCGCCGGCTCGCGCGCGTCGCCCTTCACCAGCGCCTCGGCCGGGCAGGGCAGGTCGCGCGGCAGCCGGTTGCCGTCGACCAGCGCGCGCGCCGGCGCGGGATGCAGCGCGCGCAGCGCCCGCGCCATGCCCGCGAGCGTGGCCTGCAGGATGTTGATGCGCTCGATCTCCTCGACGCCGACGAATTCGACGTGCCAGGCCAGGGCCCGGGCGCGCACCAGCGGCGCGAGCGCGTCGCGCCGCGCCTCGCTCAGCGCCTTGGAATCGGCCAGGCCGGCGATGGGCCGGGCCGGGTCGAGGATGACCGCGGCCACCACCACCGGGCCGGCGAGCGGGCCGCGGCCCGCCTCGTCCACGCCGGCCACCAGCCAGGCCTCGCCGGTGCCGTTCATCCGCGCGGGGCCAGCAGGCCGGCGACCGCGTCCGCGGCGGCGGCCGAGGCGTCGCCGCGCAGCTTGGCGTGGATGTGCTCGAAGCGCGGCAGCAGGGCGGCACGCGCCGCGTCGTCGCGGAACCAGGCCAGCACGGCCTCCGACAGCCGCTCCGGCGTGCAGTCGTGCTGCATCAGCTCGGGAACGATCGGCTCGTTGGCCAGCACGTTGGGCAGGCTGTAGCGATTCACCCGCATCAGGCCCAGGCCCATCACCAGCCGGTAGGTGAGCGCGGAGATGCGATAGCCCACCACCATCGGCCGCTTGGCCAGCATGGCCTCGAGGGCGGCGGTGCCGGAGGCCAGCAGCACGACGTCGGCGGCGACCAGCACGTCGTGGGCCTGGCCGTCGTGGACGCCCGCGCCGGCCAGGGGCGAAGCCGCCAGGCCCGCGTCGATGGCTTCGCGGCAGGCCGCGTTCGCGGCCGGCACCGCCACGCGCAGGCCGGGGACCTGGCCGGCCACGCGGCGCGACGCCTCGATGAACACCGGCCACAGCCGGCGGATCTCGCCCAGCCGGCTGCCGGGCAGCACCGCCAGCACCGGCGCGTCCTGCGGCAGGCCCAGGCGTGCGCGCGCGGCGGCGCGGTCGGGCACGGCCGGGAAGGCGTCGGCGAGCGGATGGCCGACGAAGCGCGCATCCACACCGTGGCGGGCGTAGATCGGCGGCTCCATCGGGAACAGGCAGAGCACCCGGTCGGCGCTGCGGCCGATCTTCGCCGCGCGGCCTTCGCGCCAGGCCCAGACCGAGGGACTGACGTAGTGCACGGTCGGGATGCCGGCCTGCTTGAGCCGGCGCTCCAGGCCCAGGTTGAAGTCGGGCGCGTCCACGCCGATGAAGACGTCGGGCTTCCAGTCCAGCAGGCGGCGGCGCAGCGAGGCGCGCAGGCGCAGCAGGCGCGGCAGGTGCCGAAGCACCTCGGCCAGGCCCATCACGGCCAGCTCGGAACAGTCGTGCCAGGTGTCCATGCCGGCGGCGCGCAGTTGCGGGCCGCCGATGCCGGCGAACCGGGCGCCGGGGAAGCGCGCCGCCAGTTCGCGCACCAGGCCGGCGGCGAGCAGGTCGCCCGAGGCTTCGCCGGCGACCAGGGCGATACGCGGGGGGCGGGCGGCGGCCATGCCGCGGCGCCCGCTCAGCGCAGCAGGCCGCGCGCGCTGCGCTCGATGAACTCGAGCATCAGCCGCACGTCCTGCGATTCGGCCGCGCCCTCGGCCAGTTGCTCGCGCACTTCGGCCAGCGGCTTGCCGGACATGTACAGGGCGCGGTAGGCGCGCTTGATCGCGGCGATGCGGGTGGCGTCGAAGCCGCGGCGCTTGAGGCCCTCGGCATTGATGCCGCGCGGCTCGGCGTACTGGTCGGCGACCATCACGAAGGGCGGCACGTCGGCGTTGACCAGGCTGCCCATGCCGACGAAGGCGTGGTCGCCGATCTTGCAGAACTGGTGGATGCCGGCGAAGCCGCCGAGGATCACCCAGTCGCCGAGCTCGGCGTGGCCGGCGAGCGTGGCGTTGTTGGCCAGGATGCAGCGGTTGCCGACGATGCAGTCGTGGGCCACGTGCACGTAGGCCATGATCCAGTTGTCGTCGCCGATGCGGGTCACGCCGCCGCCGTCGCCGGTGCCGCGGCTGATGGTGGTGAACTCGAAGAAGGTGTTGCGGTCGCCGATCACCAGCTCGGTGCGCTCGCCGGCGAACTTCTTGTCCTGCGGGTCGTTGCCCAGGGTGGCGTGCGAATGCACCACGTTGCCGCGGCCCATGCGCATCGGGCCGGTGAGCACGCAGTGGCTGCCGATGCGGCTGTCGTCGCCGATCTCGACGTCCGGGCCGACGACGGTGAAGGGGCCGATGCTGACGTTGGCGCCGAGCCGCGCGCCCGGGTCGACCACCGCGCTCGGGTGGACGCCGCCGCTCATTCCCGGCCTTCGGCGCAGAGGATCTCGGCGCTGGCGACGACCTTGCCGTCCACGCGCGCCTCGCACTCGTACAGCGCCATGTTGCGGATCAGCCGCTTGACCCGCACCTCGATGTCCAGCTGGTCGCCCGGCACCACCATGCGGCTGAAGCGGGCGTTGTCCACCTTCACCAGGTAGAACAGCTGGCCTTCCTTGTGGCTGCCCTTGTCGGCCGAGAGCTGGGTCAGCAGGCCGCCGGCCTGGGCCATGGCCTCGATCACCAGCACGCCGGGCATCACCGGGCGGCCCGGGAAGTGGCCCTGGAAGAAGGGTTCGTTGAAGGTGACGTTCTTGATGGCGCGGATGCGCTGGTGCGGCTCGAGCTCGGTCACCCGGTCCACGAGCAGGAACGGGTAGCGATGCGGCAGCAGGTGCAGGATGCACGAGACATCCACGGGAAGCTTGATGGCGTCGTCGCTCATCCGGGGTGGTTCCTTGGTCAATCCTTGGCGAGGGCGCCTAGTTTACGCGCCATCTCGTCCAGGTGCCGGAACCGGGCGGCGTTGCGGCGCCATACCCTGCCGTCCTGAACCGGCATGCCCGAGCTGTACTCGCCCGGTTCGGTGATGGACTGGGTGACGAAGCTCATCGCCGTGATGGTCACCTTGTCGCAGATCTCAAGGTGCCCGGCGATGCCCGCGGCGCCGCCGACCAGGCAGTAGCGGCCGATCCGTGCCGAACCCGCCACCGCCACGCAGCCGGCCATGGCGGTATGCGCGCCGATGCGGACGTTGTGGCCGACCTGGATCTGGTTGTCCAGGCGCACGTCCTCCTCGAGCACGGTGTCGCCGAGCGCGCCGCGGTCGATGGTGGTGTTGGCGCCGATCTCGCAGTCGTCGCCCACCACCACGCCGCCCAGCTGCGGCACCTTGGTCCAGCGGCCGGCGTCCATCGCCAGCCCGAAGCCGTCGGCGCCCAGCACCGCGCCCGGGTGGATGCGCACGCGCGCGCCCAGGCGCACGCGGGTGACCAGGGTGACGCGGGCGACCAGCTCGCAGCCCGGGCCGACCTCGTTGTCCTCGCCCAGCACGCAGCCCGGGCCGATGACCGCGCCGGCGCCGATGCGGCAGCGCGCGCCGATGCTGGTGAAGGGACCGACGTGCGCGCCGGGATCGACCACGGCATCGGCGGCGACCACCGCGGAAGGATGGATGCCCGGCGCGTGCACCGGCACCGGCTCGAACAGCGCGGCGATGCGCGCGAAGGCCACGTAGGGCTGGCGCGCCACCAGGCAGGGCATGGGCGCGTCGGCGGCATCGGCCGCCGACAGCACGACCGCGCCGGCGCGGCTGGAGGCCAGCTCGCGCCGGTAGCGGGGATTGGCCAGGAAGGAAAGCTGGCCGGGGCCGGCGTCGGCGAGGGTGCCGACGCCGTGGATCAGGGTGCCACCGTCGCCGCGGACCTCGAGCCCGAAGCGCGCGGCCAGCTCCGCCAGCGGGTGGGCCTGCGGGGCCGGCACGCGGCCCTCAGAACGTGCCGCCGAAGGTGAACTGCAGCCGCTCGATCCGGTCCGAACGCTCGTACTGCAGCGGGATCGCGTAGCTGATCTGGATCGGGCCCATCGGCGACTGCCACTGCAGCGCCAGGCCGGTCGAGATGCGCAGCGTCTTGGCCTCCCAGTCGTCGAAGCCCAGGTAGACGTTGCCGTAGTCGACGAAGGCCGAGAGGCGGGTCGCGCGGCTGTCGAACAGGGTCGGGAAGAAGAACTCGATCGTGCCCGCGGTCTTGAGCGAGCCGCCCAGCGGCTGGCGGAAGCCGCCGGCGCTGAAGGCGTAGGTCGGGCCGACGGTGTTGACCTCGAAGCCGCGGATGGAGTTGGGGCCGCCCGCGTAGAAGTTGCGGAAGAAGGGCAGGCCGCAGTCCGTGCTGTCGATGATGATGTCGCCCTCGTTGTCGTACGAGGTGCAGGTCGACTGCGAGGTGCTGCCGTAGCTGTCGCCGAAGCCGAGCTCGGCGCCGATCTTCATCACCAGCCAGGGCTTGAGCGGGATGTAGCGCTCGAAGTTGTAGGTGAGCTTGTAGTACTCGAGGTCGCTGCCCGGCAGCACGATCTCGGTGCCGATGCGGTGGTAGGAACCGCGGGTCGGCAGCAGGAAGTCGTTGCGCGAGTCGCGGACCCAGCCGGCCTGCAGGCGCCAGGCGTTGACGTTCCAGCGCCGCGCGCCGCCGCAGACCTGCGGGTCCTGGGTGGCCGGATCGTCGTCGTCGTTCTCCGGCGGCGTGTCCTCGTCGTCGTCGTCGTCCACGTCGAAGCAGGGGAAGCGCGCGCGGTCGCCCAGGGTCTCGACCATGTAGGTGATCAGCGGGGTCGGCGTGGCGCCGTCCTCGGTGGTGATCTGGTTGCGGTCGATGCCCAGCGAGAACTGGATGGTGTCGGTCTCGGTGATCGGCAGGCCGAGCGTGAGCTCGCCGGCCGCGACCGAGTTGTTGTACTGCGCCAGGTTGGCGCCGCGGCGCGAGTAGTCGTAGTCGCTGTAGCTGAGGTTGTAGCCGAGGCTGACGCCCTGGTCGGTGAAGTACGGGTCGACGTAGGAGAAGCCGAACTGCTTGGAGTAGGAGTCGTTCTGCACCTGCAGGCTGAAGCGGTTGCCGGTGCCGAGGAAGTTGTTCTGCACCAGCTGGATGCTGGTGATCAGGCCGAAGGCCTGCTGGTAGCCCAGGCCGAAGGTGAACTGGCCCGAGTTGCGCTCCTTGACGTTGACGACCACGTCCACCTGGTCGGGCGCGCCCGGCACCTCGGGGGTCTCGATGTCGACTTCGTCGAAGAAGCCCAGGCGCTGCAGGCGGACCTTGGAGCGGTCGAGCGCGGCCTGCGAGTACCACGCGCCCTCGAACTGGCGCATCTCGCGGCGCATCACCTCGTCGGCGGTGCTGGTGTTGCCCTTGAAGACGATGCGGCGAACGTGCACGCGCTGGCCGGGCTGGACGAAGAAGTTCAGCGCGACGGTGCGGCCCTCGCGGTCGATCTCCGGCACCGGCGTGACCTGGGCGAAGGCGTAGCCGATGTTGCCCAGCGTGGCGACGATGGAGTCGGTGGTCAGCTCGACCAGGGCGCGCGAGAAGGTCTGGCCTTCCTTCACCAGCACCAGCTTCTCAATCTCGGCCTGCGGCAGCACGGTGTCGCCGGTCACCTTGACGCCGGAGACCTTGTACACCTCGCCTTCGCTGATGTTGGTCGTGACGAAGATGTCGCGCTTGTCGGGGCTGATCGAGACCTGGGTGGACTCGACGTTGAAGTCGACGTAGCCGCGGTCGAGGTAGTAGTTGGTCAGCTTCTCCAGGTCGCCCGAGAGCTTCTCGCGCGAGTACTGGTCGTCGCGGCGGTACCAGGACAGCCAGTTGCTGGTGTCCGATTCCCAGCTGCGGCGGATCTCGTCCTCGGGGTAGGTCTCGTTGCCGACGATGTTGATGTCGCGGATGCGCGAGGCCTTGCCTTCCGCCACGACGATCGCGATGTCGACGCGGTTGCGGTCGAGCGTGGTCACGGTCGGGGTGATCGTGACGCCGTACTTGCCGCGGTTGTTGTACTGGCGCAGCAGCTCCTGGGTGACGCGGTCCAGGGCCAGCGGGTCGAAGGTCTCGCCTTCGGACAGGCCGATGTTCTTCAGGCCCTTGAGCAGCTCGTCGGACTTGATGTCCTTGTTGCCGGTCAGGGTGATGGCGTTGATCGCCGGGCGTTCGGCGACCACGACCACCAGGATGTCGCCCTGGCGCTCGAGCCGCACGTCGCTGAAGAAGCCGGTGCGGAACAGGGCGCGGATGGCCTCGCCGGAGCGGGAGCGGTCGACCTGGTCGCCGCGTTCGATCGGCAGGTAGGTGAACACGGTGCCGGTCGAGATGCGCTGCAGGCCCTCGACGCGGATGTCCGCCACGGTGAACGGCTCGAAGGACTGGGCCTGGACGGGGCCGGCGAGGGCGGCGGCGAGCGCGAGGCTCAGGAGGCGGCGGCGGACAATCGGTCGCGTCATCATCAATCCGAGGGTGGCGGGCGCGGCGCGCCCACGTGGGGTGGGGTCAGGAACCGAGCCGGAGGATGTCGTTGTAGAAGGCCAGTCCCATGAGGCCGGCCAGCAAGGCCAGGCCCACGTACTGTCCCGCCACCATCGCGCGATCGCCGACCGGGCTGCCCTTGACCAGTTCGATAAGGTAATACAGCAGGTGCCCCCCATCCAAGACGGGGATGGGCAGCAGGTTCATGATGCACAGGCTGAGCGAGAGGATCGCCAGGAAGTGCAGGAACCAGGCCGGACCCAGGCTGGCGCTGCCGTTGGCGACCCGGGCGATGGTGATCGGCCCGGAAATGTTCTTCAGCGAGGCCTGGCCGGTGACCATGCGCCAGAGCATGCCGGCGACGTCGGAGGTCATGCGGGCGGTCTCGGCCACGGCGGCCGGGACGGCGGCCAGCGGGCCGAACCGGAGCAGGGCGTCGTCGCGCGGCGCCTCGGCCAGGATGCCCAGCTGCCAGACCCGGCGGCCGTCCTGGTCTACCGCGCGGGGCGCGATCCCGACCGTCCGGCGCGAGCCGTCGCGCATCACCTCGAGCACCACCGGCCGGTCCGGCGCGGCCAGGCGCTGCAGCATCGGCGCGACCTGGTCGTAGGTGTGCACCGGCTCGCCGTCCAGGGCGAGGATGCGGTCGCCGACCTGCAGCCGGCCCTCGGCCGCGCCGCCCGGGGCCAGGGCGCCGACCACGGCCGGGAAGGCGGGCACCAGGCCCAGCGAGGTGAAGGGGCGCTCCTCGTCCAGGGCCAGGCCAGGCTGGTCCAGCGGCAGCCGGCGCGTGGCCTCGGCGCCGGCCGCGGTCCGCACCCGCACCTCGGTCGGCTCGCGGTCGATCACCGCGGTCGCCAGGGCGACATTGGCCTCGGTCAGGCCGCGGATGGCGCGGTCGCCGACCTGCAGGATGCGGTCGCCCGGCTGGAAACCGGCTTCGGCGGCCAGGCCCTGGGCCCGGCCGATGTCGGCCTGGGCATCGGGCTTGCCGACCACGAACATGGCCCAGAGCAGGCCCACGCACAGCAGGAGGTTGGCCAGCGGGCCGGCCGCGACGATGGCGATGCGCTGGCCCACGGGCTTGTTGTTGAAGGCCTCGGCGCGCTGGGCCGGGGCGACCTCGCCCTCGCGTTCGTCGAGCATGCGCACGTAGCCGCCCAGGGGCAGCATCGCCACCACGTATTCGGTGCCGTCCTTGCCCACGCGCTTCCAGAGCGGCCGGCCGAAGCCGACCGAGAAGCGCAGCACGCGCACGCCACAGCGGCGCGCCACCCAGTAGTGGCCGAACTCATGGAAGGTGACCAGCACGCCGAGGCTGACGATCAGCCACCAGACGGACCCGAAGAACTCGTTCATGGCGCGGCCACCGTGGGGAGCAGGGTCCCGGCCAGGCGGCGGGCGTCGGCGTCCAGGGCCAGCAGGTCGTCGAGTGAATCCGAGGGACCGCCGGGCAGGGCATCGAGGCTGGCCTGGATCAGGGCCGGGATGCCAAGGAAACCCAGCCGGCCCTGAAGAAAGGCTGAAACCGCCACTTCGTTGGCGGCGTTGAGCACGGCGGTCGCGCCCCGGCCGGCCGCCAGCGCGGCATAGGCCAGCGCCAGGCAGGGGAAGGCGTCGGTGTCGGGGCGCTGGAAATCGAAGCGGGCCAGGGCGGCCAGGTCCAGCGGGGCGACGCCCGAATCGATGCGATCGGGCCAGGCCAGGCCGTGGGCGAGGGCGGTGCGCATGTCCGGGTTGCCCAGCTGCGCGAGCACCGAGCCGTCGATGTAGTCCACCAGCGAGTGGATGACCGACTGCGGGTGCACCACGACCTCGATGGCCTCCGGTGGCAGCCCGAACAGGTGCCGGGCCTCGATCACCTCCAGGCCCTTGTTCATCAGCGTGGCCGAGTCGACCGAGATCTTGCGGCCCATGGACCAGTTCGGGTGCGCGCAGGCCTGGTCGGGCGTGACGCCGGCCAGCGAGGCGCGGTCGCGGCCGCGGAACGGCCCGCCGGAGGCGGTGAGCAGCAGCCGGCGCACGCCCTGGCGCGAGCCGTCGGCCGGCAGGCACTGGAAGATGGCGTTGTGCTCGCTGTCCACCGGCAGCAGGGTGGCGCCGCCCTCGCGCGCGGCCTGCATGAGCAAGTCGCCGGCCAGCACCACCGATTCCTTGTTCGCCAGCAGCAGGCGCTTGCCCGCGCGCGCGGCGGCGAGGGTGGAGGCGACGCCGGCGGCGCCGACGATCGCGGCCACCACGGTGTCGTTGGCCGGGTCGGCGGCGACCTCGTCGAGCGCGGCCGGGCCGGCCAGGGCGCGGGTCGGCAGGCCGAGCGCCTGCAGGCCGTCGCGCAGGGCGCCGTATCCGGCCGGGTCGGCGACCACCGCCGCGTCCGGGCGGAAGCGCGCGCACAGCGCCAGCAGTTCGTCCACCCGCGAATGCGCGCTCAGCGCGCCGATGCGGAAGCGGCCCGGATGGCGCGCGACCACGTCGAGGGTGGAGCCGCCGATCGAACCGGTGGCCCCGAGCAGTGCGATCGTCTTCAGAGGACCAGCCATGCCTTGCCCACGACGAACACCGGCAGCGCGGCCAGCAGGCTGTCGAGCCGGTCCATCAGGCCGCCGTGGCCGGGGAACAGGTCGCCCGAGTCCTTCACGCCCGAGTGCCGCTTCATCAGGCTCTCGAACAGGTCGCCGGCCACCGAAAGGGCGGCCGTGACGAGGGTCAGCAGCACCAGGGCCGGCAGCTGGGACCAGCCCAGGCCCAGCAGCGGAAGGGCCGCCACGGCGAGCAGGGCGCTGGCGGCGAGGCCGCCCCAGACGCCTTCCCAGGTCTTGCCCGGGCTGATCGCCGGGGCGAGCTTGCGCCGGCCGAACTTGGAGCCGACGAAGTAGGCGCCGCTGTCGGCGGCCCAGACCAGCGCGACCGCGAACAGGGTCCAGCGCGGGCCCAGCGGATCCTCGGAATGCAGCCAGGCCAGGGCGCACCAGGCCGGCACCACCGCCAGGCTGCCCGCGAACAGCTTGAGCGCCCGGGCGCCTTCGCCGTCGCCGCGTGCCAGGTCGGGGTGCAGCAGCCAGGCCAGCGCGCCGACCCAGGCCAGCACGCCCAGCAGGGCCACCAGCTTGAGCGGGAACAGGCTCGGCCCGCCACCCCAGGCCAGCGCCGCCAGCAGCAGGGCGTTGGCGGTCAGGAAGGCCACGCGCGGCACGGTCTCGCGCAGGCCGGCGAAGGCCGTCCACTCCCACAGGCCGGCCAGCAGCACCGCGGCGACCGCGGCCGCCAGCCAGGGCGTGGGCAGGAACAGCAGCGCCAGGATCGGCAGCGGCGCCAGCAGCAGGGCGGTGGTGACGCGCTGGCGGCGGCTCACGCGGCGCCCCCGGCGACCTGGGCGCTGGTCAGGCCGAAGCGGCGCTCGCGCTCGGCATAGTCGGCCAGGGCCTGGCGCAGCACGCCGGCGTCGAGGTCGGGCCAGAGCACCTCGGTGAACCACAGCTCGGTGTAGGCCAGCTGCCAGAGCAGGAAGTTGCTGATGCGCACGTCGCCCCCGGTGCGGATGAACAGGTCCGGCGCCGGCAGGCCGGCCAGGCCCAGCCGCGCCTCGACGTCGGCTTCGGTGATCGCGGCCGGGTCGATCCGGCCCGCGGCGGCCTCGGCCGCCAGCCGGCGGCAGGCCTGGGTGATGTCCCAGCGGCCGCCGTAGCCCGCGGCCAGGGTCAGCACGAGGGTGGAATTGCCGGCGGTGCGCGCCTCGGCCGCGGCCATGCGCGACTGGATCGCCTCCGGGAAGCCGGCGCGGTCGCCGATGAAGGCCAGGCGCACGCCGCGGCGCTGCAGTTCGTCCACCTCGGTGTCGAGCACGCGCATGAACAGCTTCATCAGCGCGCCGACCTCGTCCGCCGGCCGCTTCCAGTTCTCGGTGCTGAAGGCGAACAGGGTCAGGGCCTCGATGCCCTCGGCCAGGCAGAACTCGATGCAGGCCTGCACCGCGCGCGTGCCGGCCCGGTGGCCGAGCACGCGCGGGCGGTTGCGCCGCTCGGCCCAGCGGCCGTTGCCGTCCATGATGACGGCGAGGTGGCGCGGCCGGCGGTCGGCGGTCGGGGCGGGCGGCATGGGGAGGATGGCGCGGGTCAAACCGCCATCAGCTCCTGCTCCTTGGCCTTCACGACGTCGTCCACGTCCTTGACGTGCTTGTCGGTGAGCTTCTGGATCTCGTCCTCGGCGCGGCGCACTTCGTCCTCGGACAGCTGCTTGTCCTTGAGCAGCTCCTTGACGTGCTGGATGGCGTCGCGGCGCACGTTGCGGATGGCGACCTTGGCGTTCTCGCCCTCGTGGTGCACGTGCTTGGAGAGCTCCTTGCGGCGCTCCTCGGTGAGCGGCGGCAGGTTGATGCGGATCACCTGGCCGGCGGTGTTCGGGGTCAGGCCCAGGTCGGAGGCGAGGATGGCCTTCTCGACCGCCGCGACCATGTTCTTCTCCCAAGGCGTGATCGTCAGCGAGCGCGCGTCGGCGACGGCGACGGTGGCGACCTGCGACAGCGGCATGTCCGAGCCGTAGTAGTTCACCTTCAGGTGGTCGACCAGGGCGGTGGTGGCGCGGCCGGTGCGCAGCTTGGTCAGGTCCTGCCGGAAGGCATCGACCGACTTGGCCATGCGGGTCTGGGCGTCTTTCTTGATGTCGTTGATCATCGCGGTCTCCGCGGGAATTCGTGGCCGGTGGCCGGGCAGGGCGGGGATTATAGGCGCTGGGGCGGGGCCGCGGCTCAGGCCTCGCCGTCGGCGACCAGGGTGCCCAGCGGCTCGCCGCGCAGGATCCGCATCAGGGCGCCGGGCTGCATCATGTCGTACACGCGCACCGGCACCCGGTTCTCGCGGCACAGGGCGAAGGCGGCGGTGTCCATGACCTGCAGGTTGCGGGCGATCACCTCGTCGTAGCCCAGGCGCTCGAAGCGCTTGGCCTGCGGGTTCTTCTTCGGGTCGGCGTCGTAGATGCCGTCCACCTTGGTGGCCTTGAGCAGCAGGTCGGCGCCGATCTCGCTGGCGCGCAGGGCGGCGGCCGAGTCGGTGGTGAAGAAGGGGTTGCCGGTGCCGGCCGCGAACAGGGCGATGCGGCCCTTCTCCATGTGCCGGATGGCGCGGCGGCGGATGTAGTCCTCGCAGACCTCGTTGATCTTGATCGCGCTCATCACCCGGGCGAAGCCGCCTTCCTTCTCCAGGGCGTCGGCCATGGCCAGGGCGTTGATCACCGTGGCCAGCATGCCCATGTGGTCGCCGGTGACCCGGTCCATGCCGGCGGCGGCCAGGCCGGCGCCGCGGAAGATGTTGCCGCCGCCGATCACCAGGCCGATCTCGGCGCCGGCGCGCTGCGCCTCGACGATCTCCTTGGCCAGCGCCTTGATCACCGCCGGGTCGATGCCGTAGTCCTCGCCGCCCATCAGGGCCTCGCCGGAAAGCTTGAGCAGGATGCGGCGGTACTTCAGCGGGTCGGTGCTCATCGGGCTCTCCTGCGGCGGGCAAACGGCGGGATTCTAGCCGATCGGCGCCGGCCGGAGTGGCGGTGGCCGCGCTTTTCGTGCGCTCCTTCCGGGTACCTCCCGCATTCGCGCCACGTTGCCTCCAAAAAACGAAACCCCGCGATTTCGCGGGGTTTCGTTCCATCGTCCCTGGCCTGGAAGAGAGCCCCCTTGGTAAGGGGGCGCCGCAGGCGCGGGGATCGGAGGGGGTGAGGCCGGGGCCCGCGACCCGCGTCAGCGGATCGTGGGGGTTTGCGGGCGAATGCCCGTCAAACCGCCATCGCCTTGGCGACTTCGGCGGCGTAGTCCTCGACCACCTTCTCGATGCCCTCGCCGACGGCCAGGCGCTGGAAGCCGACCACGTCGG
>VFQN01001549.1_pt1 | contig 38028 bp, 61 predicted proteins | sample 3512371 | NCBI WGS metagenome assembly VFQN01 (sample SAMN10412370, study PRJNA504923) | tailings metagenome | isolation source: Replicate 2 from Balatoc abandoned mine | place: Philippines: Itogon, Benguet | collected 2017-08-28
TGTTTCCGTTCGTCCCTTTGCCGCTCTGCGGTTACCCCGCCCTAGCCCCTCTCGCACCTTGGCCTGCAGCTCCTCCGTCTCCAGGTCCGGCCCCAGCTTGCCCAGCTGCCAGTAGCCCCGTCCCGCCTTGACGTTGTAGTCCTTCGACTCAAAGTCCTGGCGGCGCAAGCAAGCAAAGCAATGCACCCGCACTTTGATTGCTGCTGCCCAAGAGCAGCATGGCGCACGCCGCTTGGGTTAGAGAGGTGCCAACGCAATGCGCGGAATGGCATCGCCACCGAAAGGCCCCCTGAGGCTACGGTACAAAACTTCAACTCCACGCCATTCAGCGGCCGTCCCTTCCCCTGCCCAGCTGCCCCATGCACGCGCGCTTGCCCCTCCACCCGATAACCTGTCTCTCCCCCCGCCCCCATCGCCCCACCTTTATGTCGTACGGTTTAAAGTCCACGGGCCGCGGTTTCCGGCTGTACGGCAGCCCTTCCCGCTCCTCCGCCGGCGGCGGCGACTGCTGCCCCTGCCCCCCGCGGCCCCCCTGACCCCCACCCGCCATCATGGCCTGCTGGCACTGGTACTGGTACAGCGCCTGCTGGTACACCAGCTGCTGCTGCTCGGGGGTGTACCCCGCAGCCGCCGCCTGCTGCCGCATCTGCTCCGCGTACGACAGCGCATACGCAGCAGCATAGCCACCTCCCGCCGGCGCTTGCACGGGATCCTGTTGCTGTTGCTGCTGAGCGGTCGGCCGCAGCGCGCCTCGCCCCGGCGAAGGCGACCGCACCCCCACCCCGTTCCGCTGCTGCTGCTGCAGCTGGGAGGCGTACCCTCCCCCGCCTCCTCCCCCTCCACCGCCCCCGCCTGCCCCTGCCGCCCCCTGCCGCAGCTGCGGCTGCGGTTGCGGCGGCGCCAGCACCTGTGGTTGCTGCTGCTGCGCTTGTGCGTACCCGTACCCGCCGTACCCCGCCCCCATGCCCATGCCGTACTGCTGCTGTTGCTGCTGTACACCGTACGCCCCGCCGTACATAGCCGCCTGCTGCTGCTGCTGTTGCTGTTGCTGCTGCTGCTGCATGGCAGCCATGCCGTACGCGCCCTGCTGCCCGTACATGGCTGCCTGCTGCTGGTGTTGTTGTTGCTGCTGCTGCTGTTGTTGTTGCATGGCTGCCGCAGCTCCATACCCCGCCTGCTGCGCGCCTCCCCCGAAGTACATGGCTCCCGGTATCTGCAGCAGTGCACACAGCGCACGCACGCGTTTGGGACACCACTTGCTACAGTTGTCCCATGTCACGTGTACGACTTCCTCGCCTACGGGTGCGGACGTGAGGTGCCGCCCGCCAACACCACGCTCCGGCCTCCCAGGAACAACAGGCCTTTTCCCGGGCATCCGCTGCATAAGTGCGACGAGGCCCTGTTACCTCCTGCCGGGCCCGGGCCCCGGCCCACCCCCCGCCACCGCCACCCCGGCCGTCGCGCCGCCGCCACCCCCCATCGCCCCCAGCAGCCACCGACGCACGGCCGCCTCCCCATCTTTACCGGGCCCTCCGCGCCCCTTCGGCCCTGTTTACATAACTCGCATGCCCACGCACACCCTGGCCACGTCTCCGCAGTCGCTTGGGACATGTTGGGGCCTCGGGGGCCGTCCCAGAATCGGTATCCCACCGGTGGCTTCGCCCCGGGGCTGCCTGCCCCTGCTCTGCCACGCCTTTTCCGGCCCTCCCCTGTCCGTTCCCCTCCCTGCCCCTTGTGCCCACCTGGCCGTACATGGCCGCCTGCTGCTCGTATGCGCCCTGCATGGGGATGTAGTCCTGGCCGCCAGGGGGGGCATCCCTGAAGCGCCGCACACGGGGGGTGAAGGTCATTACGCTAGCTGCTATGCAGCTAACAGCCAGCAGTTCTGAATGAAGTGTCACAGTGTCTGCCGCTCCTGTGGCGTGAAGGCCCGTCCGGCGCAAGCGGCGCCCCCCGCCCTCCCCTCGCGCGCTTTCCCACTCTGCACGAGCCAGCCCCGTTCCTTCGACTCTCGTGCACCTGGTGCATTACTAATTCTCGCCCCCCATGACAGAGCAGTGCTTGTACCTACGCACACATGTATGCCTTGCAATGTCCTGGCTATGGCTGTGATACCCACTTGCATCCCGCCGCCCCTCACCTGCCGTACGCATCCGGCCGCTCCGGACTGGAGTTGCTTTGCGCCTTGGAGGCCCTGACGAGTGCAATCGAGGGCCATACAATGAGGTTGTTTGTTCGTTTACAGCTTGACTGACAGCAGCCCCAACATGTGATGACACTTGGGTGACACAAAGGAAGGTGGCTTCCTGTTGCCCAGCACCATGAGCGGCACGATGTACCCATCCCCTCAAACCCTGCCCACATACCGCCGGCATGCCCAAGGAGCAATACATGCCACCGGGGGGCCTTTGCGGTGGTCCGTAGCCCTGTGTACTGGTACTGTATGTGCAGGTGCCGTACGAGCGCTGCGTTTCGTTTGTGCATGTGTTGGGTCCACACACGTGATGGTGCGTGTGGCTCACTCGTAGCTGGGGCTGTGGATGAAGCTGTAGATGGACTGCAGCACCTCCACCGCCGCGTCTCCCTCCGCAGCCATGGCGGCCTCAATCTGGACGTGCTCGATGGGGATGCGCTTGCGCTGCAGGCAGGAGGTGTAACATTGTGGGGTGCAGAGGTGGTCACATTAAGGGCGGTGCGGTGCGCGAGCGGACACGGGGCAGGGTGCAGGAGCCCCGTACCGGTACTCGGGTGAGGGCCATGTTCGTGGAACCGCCCACTGGCATCGGTTCTGTCTTGCGTGCAGCTGGCGGTGTAGCATTCAAAAGAGCGTGTTGCCCAGTATTTGAGGGCCTCTGGTCTGGCTCATCATGCGCACGTGCGCCTAACGCTAGACCGGCCTCCCCCCTCAGGGCCCCTCCTGCACTCTTCTCTGGGCTGTATTGCCGTGCTGACCGCCTTCCCTCACACGGTCCCCCAGCCCCCACCTTGATGACCTTTTCCAAGAGCGACCAGTTCTTCTTCTTCCTCTCCATGCTGGCCACATTCTCGAAGGAGTGCATTTGCACGTCCGCTGGGTAGTACCGTGACAAGATTTCAGCGTACAGGAAGCCATTTGCGAAATCTCTGCGCAGTAGAAACGTGCGGGCCTCTGTGTTATCGCTCTGCAATAGACCATGGAAGCATGCCGCGCCTGCGTGTCTGCACTAACTCGCCTCTTCGGATTCTTCACAGGGTAGGATAGGTCCAAACTAAGGATCCATTTAAGTACTTCTCTTGATAGTCCGCAACTCATCCTCTGAGGCGGGCCACTGTATAGCGCTTTCCGTTGGTATACCAGTTTTTCGTCAGGTAATTAAAAAAGCAAGGTTGATGTAAAAAAGACCATGTTGGGAATCTGGGTTTTGCACATGGAGCTTGTCAGCCCTCCCAACCGGGGACCCTAGAAAGGGAATGGATTTGACCGTTGTGAAATCGGTTATCCTGGATCCAGGAGTGGTGCGATTAAGCCGTTGAGTACTTATATACATAGAATGCATCCTGTTTTATTTCTGGCACTAGCTGCCGCTTGCGGTAGCCATCCTGCAAGCCAGAGACTCAGGCGACTTGTGCCGGCACCCATTCCAGTAGCCATACAGTCGACACACACTACTCCACCAATTATTATGTAAAACAGCTAATGCCCAATGGCCCTGCAGTGTCGCGGGGCCACAGCGACAGGGTCGCTCCCTCGCTCGGTGTCAAGGGCCATGTCGGAAGGACTTTTGTGTGAAACCAGGTCTCTTTCAACTGTCAGTATTTGTATGCAGTATTATTATGTTATAGCAACCATAGCTAAGGTTGGAAGCAGCGGGACAGGCACAAAGTCGTCTGAGTCGCCTGCGCCTGACTTGCAGGAAGGCTTTCGCAAGCGTTAGGTATTTCCAGAAATAAAACAGGATGCATAACATTAATGTAAGCTATTAAACGACTTAATCACACCACTCCTGGATCCAGGATAACCGATTTCGCAACGGTTAAATCCATTCCCTTTCTAGGGTCCCCGCCTCCCAACGCCCATGGCGACCGGAGAGCGATCTTCCTCAGTCGCGTAAGCCTCGAACCAAGTCGTCTGTCCAGTACCTATAACCAACCTAGTAGATGTAACTACCATACGTGCGCCTTGGGACAAACCGAACAGGAAATGGGCGTATGACGCATGGGACGTGCCGAGACCCTACAGTCCGCACAGTGACGCCTTGGGCCTCAGGGTAGCTTAGGGGCTGTGGAACCCATAACCCGCCCGCGCGGGCTCGCTTTATGGGCACGGTGGACGGCCTCTGCCCGCAACCAGTGGCACCACCCGTGAGCAGTGGCCCGAGCGGCCGCAGTAGCAGCAGCAGGAGCAGCACCTAGTGTACGCTAATACAGCATGACAGCTCGTCGCTCTTGGCAAGCACGCGGCAACGCGGGTGGGGGCAACCCCGGAGGCGCGAACAGTGATGGCGGAGGTGCAGCCGCTGCTGCCGGTGGCGGGCCGCAGGGCGCCGCGCCGCCCCCACCGGCCCCCCCTGCTCCTGCAGCTGCAGCTGCGGCTACCACAAACACACAAGCTGCTTCCAGCAGTACAGCTGCAGCAGCAGCAGCAGCTCAGGGACAGCAACAACAAGAAGAACCAGCAGCAGCAGCAGCAGCAGCAGGTGCCTCCGTGGCAGCAGGGACACCGGAAGGCAGCGAGGCCACTGGACCGGCGGCGAGCAGCAGCACCAGTGGAAGCACGGGAGCTAGTAGCAAGGGCAGGAGGGCAGGGAGCAGCGCAGGGGCCGGGACCGGGTCTGGGACCGGGGTTGCGCCTGCTGACGCGTCGGCGGCTGACGCGAAGGCCCTCCGGCGGCTGGGCGCGACCATGGAGTCACGGCTGCGGGCGCTGGCGGAGCAGGAGGCGGCGGTCAAGCGGGCGCAGGTGGGGGCCGCTGTGCCGTACCGATTCTGGCAGCTGCCACTGCTGTACGTCTCCTCGCACCTCCTGACGTATGCATTGCAGATCAGGTGGGGGCTGTTGTGCCGTACTGATACCGGGGGACCAGACCCGCACAAGCGGCGCTGAGCTGCACAGCTGCACGTCTCCTCGCACCTCCTGACGTTTGTAGTGTGTACAGCAGTGTACGACCAGTGCATGCATAACCTGCATGGCTGCGGCCCTGCGCCCCTGCATGCCCCCACAACCAACCTCGGACAGTGGCACTCAAACGCACCAGCAGACCGCCGCAGCTACCGTATTGAGCTCGCGATTCGACCAGCGATCCGCAGCGGTCCCTCGAGCTCTACGGTATCCTGTGGCCCCCGCCCCTCCGGCCCCCCCGCACGCCCTGGCAACCTGTGACCTGCTGGCACGTGCACACTAAGCCCACGCTGCTCCCCCCTCTCCCCTTGCACCCCCAGGCCGCCCTGGCCGCCCAGGCCGCGCGCATGGCCTCCCTGGCCTCCCGCCTGCCTCGCAGCGCCGACGTCATCCCCCTCAACGTGGGCGGCCAGCTGCTGGCCACCTCCCGCCGCACGCTGACGCTGGTGCCGGACAGCCTGCTGGGCACCATGTTCAGCGGACACTGGGACGAGCACCTCACCAGGTGGGACGGTGGGGGGCTCTTGGGTATCTCCTGGAGCGAGTAGAGTGGTTTTACGGGTCTATGATTTGTGCGTACGCGGACGGCCTGGTGGTTTTCAGGGGGGAAGAGTACGAACAACGTGAGGTTAGGGGGTGATCTCCTCTGGTGGTGTTATTGCAGCCGAACGCGTGGCTGTCTGCAAGCCAGAGTGCGTGGGATTATGGATGCTAGGGGCAATGTTTGCTGTGCACTGGGAGGAGCACCTCACCAGTTGGGTAAGGATTTGAGGAGGCTTACCGCGACCAGCGTGCGTTCGGACACGCAGTCAACGACCGGGGGAGGGTAACCTGAGCAGTAGGCATTGGGACGAGAACCTCACCACATGGATTGCGTTCAGTACTCGGGTGGAGCGAGGACAGTGGGAGTTTGGTTTTGCCGGGCTTTCAGCGTTGGGGGCCATGGGGCACGAGAGCTCGACAGCCTGCTGGGGACCATGCTCAGCGGGCACTGGGACAAGCACCTTGCCAGGTGGGTGGGTGGGTGGGTGACCGCCCGACCGCTACACCAAAGAGACGGACGACTGATCAGAAGATCAGTTGGGGTGTTTAGGGCCCCTTGGATCCTCGTGGGTACGGGGCAAGGGCATGGGACATGAAGCATTGCGCACGCGAGGCCCTGCGGGGGTGACCACATGGGGCAAGGCAGGAAGGTGTCCAGGACTATCAGGCATGTGAGTTTGGGGGCCACTGCGCCGTACCTCGCACGCCTTAGCTGTGCCCTGCATCAAGCTGGTATGATGCCACCATATGTGCCGCAGGGACGACCCCGGGCGCTCGTTCCTTGACTATGACCCCGCGCTGTTGACACGGCTGCTAAGCTGTCCGAACCGGCAGGCCGACTTCACATGTTCACACCCCACGACATGACCCAAAATCCCCAATGGGCGTTACCACAGGGACGATGCCGGGCGCGTGTTCCTCGACTACGATCCGGCGCTGTTCACACGGCTTCTCAACTGGCTGCGGAGCCAGGACCTAGGCGGGCCGCAGGGGCCCCTGGGGGAGGTGACGGTGGAGGCGGGGCAGGAGGAGCAGGTGCGTGTGTGGGTTAGCCGTGGGGCGTGGGTCAAGATGGGGGCGGTCGCGATGGAGGCGGGGCAGGAGCATGTGGGTTAGCCGTGGAGTGAGGCGCAGGAGAGGTTGGTTGCCTCGTGTCCTGTACAGTGTGCGAAGCCCGAGTGAGGTGCTCTGGATTGGGGACATGCAGTACTTGCGGCAGGTTAACAGGGATGAAGAATGGGCCGTGTGCCATGCAATTCCGCATTATGTGCTCAAGGTTCTCTTGCACGGTGTGTTGACGGCCCTTTGGTGCTTCCTCCGCCCGCCGCAGTTCTTGACCCTTGTGGACTTCCTGCAGCTGCAGCGGCACGTGCCGTGCAGGTGGGGCTTGTGTGCTTTGAGCGTTTCTTAAGAGGAGGGCTGAAAGCGACGGGCCACGGGCAAGCCCCGAAGGCCGCGCAGCTGCGCAGCTGCACCAAGAGCACTTGTGTCGGCATTGCTTGTTGCAGTTCAAAGTGTGGTGCACAGGAAGGGAAGAGAAGACACATAGGCCGCAAGGCACAGGCAACGTTGTGCAGCGGCAGGAGAGCTTTGCCGGCGTGACGCTGACCTCTGGATAGGTCGAATGCAGCACTGAGGCGACAAGTTTATTCCCCTACTGTGCTCGCAGGTTCACTGAGACCTTCTCCCCTGCCGGGGAGCTATCCTCACCACACGTGGGGGTGGAGGTGCGTGGCGGCCCTGCGCTTCCTGCCGAGGTGTACATGCACAGTACACAGTTCACACCCCTGCACAGCTGTTCAGGGTAAATGCGGTAGTAAAGACTGCATATGATCGCTGCTAACGCGAGGCTGCGAAAAGTAAAGCCGCAGCGGCAGCGTAGCAACCCCACCGCAGCCAGGGCCTCGCTGCATCGAGTTCTGGCGGGCCGCCCTGCAAGATGATGTCATGCATTTGGTCATTAAGCACTGCTGAAGCAGCGTTTGGACCATGCTTCAAAGCATTCTGCCGTCTCCTGTCTGCCGCAGGGCGCCACCGCGTTGCGGCTGGGTACCGGCGGCCGGGGCGCCTACGCCGTTGCCGCCTCCTCCCACGCCTTCTTCGACATGGACGTGCAGCTGCACCTGGAGGTGCTGCGATTCGGTGCCGTGTCCAGGTGTGTATTAGCAGTGTGTCTTAGCAGTTGTGTGGTACCCGGATGGCTGCTGCTGCCCCACGCCTTACTCGGTATGGACGTGCGCAGCTGTGTATTAGCCAATTACGCATGGCTTGCGGTGCGAACCTCATCGCGGGGCGCATGAACCCGTCCCCCTAGAACCACCAACACCAAGTTCCATGTCTGCTACCCGCCACGCTTCCCTCGTGGTCGCGTGGCCTAAACCCCGACAACGACAACGGCATCAGCCACTCCGCCCTACCACCCCACCTTTCCCCCGTCCATGACCCCGCCTGGCATCTGCACGTGCACCTGCACCTGAACACAGCCCATGCCTTATCGGCGTTTCCTCGCAGCAGAGGCGTTTCCAAGCCCAGCCAAACCACACGCTCTGCACTCCCTTGCCCTGCCATAGCCCCGCAGTCGCCCCCGTGTACGTCTGCCACCTGCACACAGCCCCCGCTGTTCAGCGGCAACAGCGGCAACCGCCATACCACCCAATCATCCCACTAACGAGCTCCCCGTTGCCCCTCCCGCGCCCACTTGTACACCTGTGCACCTGTACACCTGTGCACCTGTGCACACAGCCCCCGTCCCCACGGCCAACCACCCCACTAACGAGCGTCCCCATTGCTCCTCTCGTCTGTGCACCTGCCGCTACCTGCACGCAGCCCCCGTCCCCACGGCGGCGGCGACGGCAGCAGCAGCGACGATGAGGAGCACGGCCCCGGCGGCCTGCTGCCCAACAACCCGCTGTTCGTGGGGGTCATGGCGCGGCAGCAGCTGGCGGGGCTGGACCAGAGCAAGAAGCGCAGCAACGCATCCTGGTGCGTAAAAGCCATGGCCACGTAATGGTGGAGTAAGCAGTAATAATGCTTTTGAGTAAGCTTGAAGTTTGCAATGTCTCGTGGTGCTTGGATTGGTGAGGTGGAAGCGTTGCAGTTTTGCATTCCCGCTGGCTTGGGGAAGAAGCCACATAGCCGTCGCAGTACAGGACCTATGGATGCGGCCGCAGCGCGAGTAGTGGAAGGCGCTCGTAGCCGAGGACGCGCATGCTCGTAATGCCGTAATACGTACAGCTGCCCTTACTTGCCGTACTGCCGTACACGTGTACCGCAGGCAGAGCACGTGCCACGGCTGGTGGACCAGCCGGCGGCACGGGTGCGAGGTGCGGGGAGGAGTCAGCAAGGAGCTTGGCAAGCAGGTGGGCACAAGGATGGAGGGCGGCGTGGGGGCAGAGGGGCAATGAGGTGCTGTATCGCATTGCCTGTTGGATGGGCGTCAGAAAGCCGATCTGGATGTGCTGTGAGCCAACGCACGGCTCGGCAAACACGTGGAGAGGCAGCGCACCGTTATGGGGTGGACGTCGTATGCGGGGGGCATGGGTTCCCCGGCGATGGGCCACCCCGGGTGCAGCTCAGCAACAAGTGCAAGACTTTCAGTACCGTAACCCTAACAACGCACGGCTTTAGTCAACTATTTCATCAACTATTTGATTCCCTGAGCATGCACGTGCAGGTGCTGTGGGCCCAGGGCGACTCGCTGCTGCTGTCCATCGACGCGGCACGCTCGGCCGGCCGACCTGCGAACGCGGGCCCACGACTGACGCTGACCAACACACGGACCAACAACAGACTGTGTCTTGACATCAACACGGAGTGCCTGGGAGGGGTGTACGAGGAGCAGTGGGTCATGGTGGTGGGGCTGTCGGGGCGGGGGGACGAGGTGCGCATCAACAGCGCGCGGCGGAAGGGGATGAAGCCGCATGCAGCGGCGGAGGAGGCGGCGGAGGTGGCGGCGGCGGTGGCGGCGGCGTCCGAAGTGGCGGCGGTGGCGGGGAGCGGGCAGGCGGCGGGCGCGGGAGCGAGCGGGTCGGGGAGTGGGGCAGGGGGGCTGGCGGGCGGCGCGAAGGGTGCGGCGGTGGCAGGTGAAGGAGGGTAGCGGGGGTAACCGCAGAGCGGCAATGCAACTGAACTGGACAGGGTGGTGCCGTGGTGGGGGTTGGGGTGGCGGGGGTGAGGGAACTGGAGCCGGTGTGACGCACGGCGTCGTTTGCGAGCCAACGCTGGCCAACGTAAGCCGGGGAAGGTACCTTTCTGGGCGTGTAGGACAAAGGTGAATGGCTTGCAGTTTGGGTCGTACGTGTGAGTTCAGGACAACGAGTGAGGGATGACCCTAAAGCGGCATGACTGGGAGTGCTGGAAAGGGGAAAGCGGTGCGCTCTGCTGTCCAACACTACCGGTGAATTGCTTCTTGACAATGTTGTTGGACTACCGATACCTCAAGGAGGAGCAATGGCGTCATAGCGTGCCGCTTTTGCGCCAGTACGGTATGTCGGCGGAACACAGTGCCTTCAGGCTGTCAGGCGCCCAGCCCTTGTCCTGCATGCAGAGCAGTTGGGGGCTTGGGGCAGGTTGGCGTTACCACTGCGTCAAAATGCAGAAGGTACGGCACGGTTCACGTGCCCCAACGCCTTTCGTAAATAAGGACGTCCACCCTGGTACAGCGAGAGGGGTGGAAACCCCCGTGTCCTTGATTGCCGGGACCAGCTCTGTTTCCCGAGCGGGACAGGGCTGGGCTCTGGAAGGGGACCAAAACTGTAAATCCATACATACATACCCTGGTCCACCATCCTGCACGAAAGGGCGCAGCTCGCACGCAACCAGGGGATACATGCACGCAACACTGTAAATGCACCATACAGCAATGCTGCGGTCGATCTGCTGGACTGAAACATGCAGCCAGGACCGTACGGCATGCCGAGACTGCTCGACCTGACACTGCATTGCGCACCTGGACGCTTGGCTGTCAGTTGAGGCATTCATCTGCCGACAGCAAGACGCAGGCCAACCGTAACACGCAGCGCTGTGAACGGGCACGCCCCGTGTACAGTGGGTATTGTTGATGGCGTACCATTGATTGTCTACTGTTGTGCTTTAGTATTTATTGCTGTGCCCCATGTGCTGGCCTGCAATCGCGTAAAACACTTTCGCAGGTTCTGTCAGGGTGTGCAAGAGGTTGCAAGATCTCCTCCGCGTCAATGTGAGATGATATGCAGTGTGAATAAACAAATAAGACTTCGCCTGTCTGCAGTACATGTGCTGGACACGTTTCCCCAAGCAAGAAGTTTTGTGGCGCATGGGTCGCATGGGTAATGGGGCTCCTTGCGCCTACCGAGGGGCCTTGACGCCTTGTCAACAACCAAATGAGCTAGTACAAGCGTAGAATAGTTTCCTTCACTTGTAAGTCATTCCTCTGCGCCGCTGCGCGTCTGACTGCTGCATATTACTACGCTATCTCTCGCGCTTTACAAAGCCCAAGTCGCAAGTCCGCAACGGTGCTTTGCCGTTCCATAATCGACACGGTCTGCCTCACTGAACATATTTTAGAGTATGAACGCAAACCTGGATGAAGTGCTGAAGCTGCTGGCCCAGGGGGGAGGCGGGGAAGGCGCCACTCCCTTCACTTTCCCAGCTGGCCTGCTAGGTGGAGGGTTCAACCAACCCTTTTCCTCTGGTAGCCAGCTTGTAGGTTCGCGGTTTCTGCCGGTTTCAGCGACTTGCTTTGTCGCCTCGGCCAACGCCCAGTGAGCATGCTTCGGCGTGCTTGATTGCGACGCTATGTTGCGAAAGCAATCCTTTTGACATAGTTTTCGTAGCTACTCTGAGATGTGAGCGGCTGCCTATGCTTGGTCAGCCTTCGTAAGCGCACTGAGTCACCCGCTGTTGCGCTCCGCTCGCCACAGGACCTGGCTCTGGCCCTCCAGAACAGCTACTCGCTACCGCTATTGCTGAGCAATGCGGGCCTTCAGGGTCAGGGACAGAGCCTGCAGGGTGCCCTGCCACTCCAAGCTGCGCTTGGACTCACAAGCCTTGAATTGCCAAAGGTAACAACCTGGTTAAATATTCTAATCGCAGCATGAGCGCTGTGACATGAAGCCCACTCACGCCCTAACGGTGCATGCTCACGCAGCTCATCAGCGTGGACATGGGCGCCGACGGGACTGGCGGAGGCCAACGCGTAGGAGCAGAAGACAATGGCTACGGCTCCGATCCGATGGGGCCCGCGGGCGCATCCCTGCCCCCGCGGTCCGGTTCCGGCTCCGGTGGGCAGTTGACTAGGCAGCAGGAGGCAGCGCCGCTCTCGCGGCAACAGCAGGGCGCCGCGAAACGCGACCGCGACATAGACTATGCAGCGCTCGTCAGCGGCATGGGGAAGCGGTCGCCTGCCGAAGCGAGGAACGGCCAGGCGGAGTCGCTGAACGCCACGACGGGGCAGGCCGATGCGTCCGGACGGGAAGCGGCAGAGCGCGCGCACATCAGGCAGATGGAGCGGGAGCACGAGGAGATAGCGGCCAAGGTGCTGCTGCTCCAGCGTGCCGCCGCGGTGGAAGAGGACAGCCGCAGGCGGATGCAGCAGGAGCAGCAAGAGCGGCAGGAGCAGGAGGAGCGAGACGCACAGGAACAGCAGAACGACCCCTCGAACACCGACACAGACACATCAGAAGGTAAGCCCACACCACTCACCCCACACGCCCCACACGTCCCACGCCTCTCGCCCACGCCCCTCCCGCAGTAGCCCAGCCCCTAACCCCGCGCCTCCCCACCTACTCCTAGGCCCCATCTCTTCCCCTACCACAGCCTCCCCCTCACCAAACGTCCTCGCACCCTGTACCGTACCTCAGCCTCAGCCTTAGCCTCAGCCTCCAACACTCACCCCGCCAGTAAACCGCCCATGCCCTTATCTCTACTACTTCCATACCTCTCTTCAAACCCACTTCCTCCACCCCTGCTCCGCATCCTACACCCGTAATACACCCCGCACCCACCCCTACCCCTAGGCGCCAAGCCCTCCCGCGGCGGCCGTGGCGGCGGCAAGAAGCGCGGCCCCGCCGTCAAGGACCCGGTGGCCCGCGCCCAGATGCGGCAGCTCAAGAAGCGCGACCTCAACCGCGAGGCGCAGCGGCGCTTCCGCGACCGCCAGAAGGCAGCGCTGGCGCTGCTGGAGAGCACCACGCAGAGCCAGCAGCGGGAGATCGAGGCGCTGAGGCTCACCAACAAGCTGCTGGAGGAGCAGTACAGGGTGGGTGTGTGCGCGGGCAATGAGGGCGGGGTGAACTACCGTTTGGTAGACGGATGGGGAGGACGGGGGGGTCAAGGGGTGTGGTGGCGTGGCCCCGGAGACGCCCGACAAGCTGCTGGCGGGCTGGATGAGCAGTGCAAGGTGGGCGCGGCTCGGGGGTTCAGGCGCTGCGGGCGGAATTGCGCAACTCGCTCGTAATGTTGGGGTTGCCCCAAAGGGGCCATCGGGGGCTCGTCCTGACGGTTGGGCAACGCCCCGCACCCATGGCGGCTGGCGGTTGGGACGAGTGTCAGCTTTTAAGTCTAAACGGTGGTTGCGGGATTGGCGGCACGGTGGCCTGCGCTTGCCCTCTCCCTGGCCCTCTCTGCCCCCTGAACCGTCCCTCGCCTTCGCCCTCCGCACCACTCGGCCCCTCCCAGGCGCTCACGGAGCAGCACAAGTCCCTGCAGCTGCGCTACGTGACGCTGCAGATGAAGGCGCAGGCCAGCTGAGGGCCGTGCGGGGGAAGCATGATCGCACGGCTTGGCGGGCGCCCCTGTTGGTGCGTATGTCCATAAGCGCTGGTGGCCTTGTTCGGCAGTGGGGCGGTGGGTTCGGCTTGGAAGCGCGAGGCACGTGTTAGGGCTGTAGCGGCCGGGGCGTATACGGCCCTTGTTGTGGACATACATAGTACTCAGTCGTCTAGTACAGTAGTAATGGTGAGTGTGGAGCGGCAGCCAAGGTCCATGCTCGAGGTCAGCGTTGCAGCTTTTGCCAAGGCGTGACAGCTGCTGCTGCTTTGGTCAAAACACATAAAGAGGCATAATGGAAGGGATGGGTACAAGAGTGCTAGCTGGGAATGCACGAGCCACGTGCCGTTGGGCGGCTTAAGGAACGAATGGCAGTCATTTTGTCGTATGGGAATTGTTGTACACAATTATGAGTGAAAGGGGCCCGTTTGAGTGTTTTTTTACTGCGAGGAGGCTTCCTTTCATACTTCTTTGCGCGTGCCCCTCTTGTCGACAAGGGACTGAGTGCACACTGCTTAACTCTGGCACCTGTGCAGGGGTGTGCGACTTCGTGTGGGTTGTATCAATAGCTGGAGTGCATTTCGTGCGTGGAAACGCTGGTATGCGTGCACTGCAACCGGTACGTTATCCCAACACGTAGGGATGCGAGTTCCTGCCGGTGTCCTGGTTTGGTGTAGTCGTGTAGCGCCGCCCATGGGCAGGTTGAGAGGTGACTGTCACTGACCTGATGTAGAGCTCACGGACGCGACCTTGGTGGGCATGTGTGCCTGTGTGGCGGCTACCTGGCTGTGTGTTATCGCACTGGCATTGAGGCAGTAGTGCGAAGCGCAGGCGTGCTCTTTGGCATCGGGGCAGAGGCACGGGCAATGATAGTGTGTTGGCACAGGCTGCCCGCGTGTCCTTGCCTCCGCCTTGGGGTGTCCTTGGCAATGCATCGGAGTGGGTACAGCATATAGGGACTGAGCACTAGCTAGCGCCGGTATGGCACTGCTGCACCGTGGGGCACATCAGGCTGACGGGAGCGCTGCCATGCACGTGAATGCAGGCCGTGCAGCCTACACGTGTAGTTCGGAACGTATGCAGACCGGCACCATTTGCACGTTTCTCGTCATCTGCTAAGCTGGTGTCGCGGGCTGTTGCGAAGGCCATTGACATCCTGTAGGAGGTTTTGGACAGCTTGACGGGGTGTAGGACCACACTGCAGGTCCTGCTGTGCATCCTACTGTACAATGATGGGTGGCGACGTCAGGACGGGACCACGGGTGAGGCCTGGTGCCTGGCAGCTAGCTCGAGGACGTCGCGCATACGTGTCTATCACATTGACCTGTAAGACACCATGACACAACCTTACAGCTCCCCATTCCAAGCCTCCTGGCGCAGCCCTCGTCATACTAGCAGCTTGGTCGCTTGAGCCAGCTTGGGTCAGTACCGGTGCAGCAACTTGCTTGCTTCTACGGCATCTGTGCACGTCTGGCGTCAAAGCCTTATTAGTGAGCGTGTTGCCCACGTGCGCAATGGTATACGTCATCCTGTCCGCCTAACTCGTGTAGGCGAGACGTCATGCGCTGCCGCAAGCCACTCCACTGCTCCCAAACGCACCACATCAGGTACCGTGCACGCCTTTGCTACAGACATACGGTACCCTTGTCAAGGGGCCGCACCACCACCACCACCTCGGCCAACATAGGTCTGCACCAAAACCCGTACCATGTTAACACACCTGGTCTGACTGACACCCAGCCGGAACATCCGGCACCCGGGCAACGCAGGAACGCACCACCAGGATAGCCCACGATGCATGCCCCATTACCCCTGGCATCGAACGTCCTCCCATGCAACAACGGTTCGAAACGTAGTTGAGTAAACGAAGTTGAGGCACCGCCCTAGGCCCACACCCACCCTTCCCTATGCCTGCACATGCCCTCCACAGGTGCACACGGACCCGTGGGTCACCCAAGGCCCGCACCGGTAGGCGTCCATCAAACCTTCCGTCTTGTCTATGACAGCAACGCGCACACGTGGGAAAGCAGGACACGTGGCAAGGCGGGCCATGAGCAAGGATGACCCACATACCGCATGCGCGCCGTGCCCCTTTAGGGCGTCGGGCAGCAATGTGCAGTGCCGCCTAGTGCACCAAACCTGCCAGTCATACGAGTTGAAATGATGATATGGTGCCACATGCCGGCATCCCTAACACGGCCCTGCACGGAAACAGAATAACTGCCACGCTTTACTCCCAACTGCCGCTTTATTTGGACCCCGACCACACAAACAACAAAACAGCCACATGGGGCCCCTTGGGACCAAGATACCCTCCCTCCTCCCGAACTGACCCATTACTTAACCCGCCTCCACGTCAGCTCATGCACGTCTGTTATAGCAGCATACTCACAAATGAGGGCCGCACTGCCCAACCCATGACCCCAATGCAGCACTGCGACAAATAACGTGACCTTGACAAGAATCCCACCACCACATGAACAACTTTGCCTCGGCATCCCCTTCAGTCCACCCCAAATAACGTAAGCGCCATGACCCACCGCCCACCGCCATAAAAACCCCCCACCCCTTCCTCCCTGCCGCGCACCCCCCCCGCGACACGCACACCAACGCAGAAGTTCACCAACCACACACCTCCATCAACTGCCTCCTAACCCTCATGCCGCCCCGTCGCCATTCCCATTCCCACCGCCGGCGCCGGCGCCGCCGTTCTCATCCTCCCCTGCCGCGTCCACACCCGCCGGCGGCGCCGCCGTCGCGCCGCCGGGCGCCGCCGGCACCGCCCCCGGCAGCGGGTCCGACTGTTCGTTGAGCTGTACGACAACGACCGTCACGTTGTCGTGCGCGCAGCGCTGCGGCTGCATGGCCTCCGCCACCAGGCCCTCGGCGATGGACCCGAGCGAGTGGCGGAGGTTCAGCCGCCGCTGCACGTACGCAACCACCTGCAACCGCACACAACAGCGGCACAAAAACACCAGTGTCATCGTATGGGTGCCACTTCAGCTGGTCAATTTCCTTGCATCAACGATGCAAGACGGGTGGGCCCCACCGGCGCACGTGTTGAAATGCACGGCGCGTGCGTGCCGCGGTCAAAAGTGCCTGTAGGCGTGCTGCTGGGCTGAACCTTTGGGTCCAGGGCCTCACGCATAGCTGCACCCTTCGTGGGGGGCTGTCGTAACTGCTGTGGCGCATCGGGGGGGACCGGGGACGTGCAAGGACCGACTTTCCCTCCGCTTGCTGCCAAGCAGCCCACTTGCCTGCCGCTCCGGCAGTGCGTTCCACAGCCCGTCGCACGCCAGGTCTATGCAGCGGTCGTGGCACTTCATCTTCCCACAGCTATGTGTACACGGTTCAAACAGACACGTTCATGAACCAGGTCAACTGCAGTTACCTGCTGCTCCGGCAGCGCGTTCCACAGCCCGTCGCATGCCAGCACCATGAATGTGTCGTGGCGCGTGAGGGTGACGCAGCGCACGTCGGGGTCGGGGGACACCTGCTGCTCGGCCGCCGACAGGTTCTTGTCCTGAGGAGGTGGTGGGGGACAAACGAGCACGCGGGATTTCATCGGTAGGCAAATGAAGCTCGTGGACACGCAAGCCATGACCTGCATGCTGTCGCAGTCGCACGTGGAGCTACCCCACACGTGCTCGCATCGCGCCCCCACCAGCCGCCCACACCCACGATTGCGCCCCGACACCAGCGCGCTGCATGCACCTGCTCCAAAGACGCGTTTATCACGTGATGACATCCATCAGATGCTGTGCCAACTGCCTACAGCGCCATCGCCCACGGGCCTGCACAGCCTGTTCCCCTGCCTTCCCGGCAGCCCTGCCCTGCCCCGAAACCGCCTATACCCCACCCGCCCGCTTGACCACCTGCTTGAGCCTGTTTCCCTGCCTTGTCGCCCCTGCCCTACCGCCCCGAGGCCCATTGTCGCCCTTCTCCGGAAATATGTTTAAAAGTTATAACATTTCAACATATTCCGCCCTTCCGCCCACCTGCTTGAACGAGGCGTCGCCCAGCGCACGGGATATATTGAGGTTCGCGTTTACGCGGCCCCACACCACGAAGCCGCCCGCCTGCGTGTTAAAGGGCAAGTGGCGACAGGCGATTAGTTGGTCGCCAGCGCCTCTCCGCACGCAGCATAGCATTGCCCGTGCGTTCAAGCAAAGCATGCAGGTGCTTCCTGGCACGTTCCGACCGCTTTCGTGGCGCCATTCGTTGGGCCAGAGAGGCTTCAGCAACTGCTTTGCAAGGGCGTTTTGCGATGGTGCGGCAAGCCATACCATATGCGCACACCCGGCGGCCTTCCCGCGCTCGCAATCGCCTAAAGGACGTCTAGTGCATCAATATGCAAGAATCCCCCACGTGCGCAATTGAGCAGCATGTTGTCGCTGCTGTTCCCTACCCCGCTGACTTGGCTGGGTTCTCTCGCCCTTTTTCAACCTGGTTCCTGAGCCCTCGGGCCACGTCCACAGGACAGATCTCACCCTCGAGGGACCAGCCCCTCCCCCGACCCCCTTGCCCACACTGCTTCCTCCCTTACGCAGCACCCCCTCTCCGCCCCCTCCTCACGTTTTGGATCCGCGCCCTCTCCCGGGGGTCGTCCGGCTTGTGGTCGTTGGTGAGCAGCTGCGCCGTGCCCGCGTGGCTTAGCACACACCTGATCGCGGAAAGCCACGGCACCGAGAAGCAGGAGGGGAGCGTCATCGCAAGGCCCTGCAGAGACAACGACGCCCTAGGCGACCTCCCATACGGTCCCGCTCGTTTCACGTTGGGCGTTTACATGGTAATACAGTAGCCCAGGGTTAGCACCACTCAGCAGCGACCCCCGGTTCCCCGCCACCTGAGCAGGGGTATGCAACCCCGCTGCTACACCCCTTGTGGACGAAAGGCCCCTTTCCCCCTACACAGGCGCCTGTCTGCACACCAGCCATCACCCACACCGGCCCTCCACCCTTGCTGGCCCCACCCCACACGCACCTCGAACCCCATTGCCCACCAACCCACCTTGAGTCCCCCACGCCCGCCACCCACAGCTTGTCCCCCCGCACCACCGCCACGGTGGCGGTGGCCCCCGCCAGGTGCGCCTCCGCGCATGCCAGCGCCCGTGCGTCCATGTCGAAAAACGCCTCCCGCAGCCCCTCCCCCACGTCGCCGCGCTGGTAGGCGGGCGAGCTGCGCACCGAGTCAACCTGTGCGGGGGCAGCAGCAGTGGCGCGGGGTAGGCGAGGAATCGTACAGTATGGACACTAGCATCTGGACATGGTTTAGGCGGGCGCTGATAGGCGGGAGAGCTGCGCACAGAGTCCACCTGAGCAGCAGCAGGGCGAGGCGATTTCGGGAAAGCGTGCATGTAATCATGTTTTAACAGCTTGTGCATTGGCGTGGCAAGTAGGTGAGCGTATGTGGCATAAACGACCAACAGTTTGTGTTTATGGGTGTGGCGCAAGACTTGTGGGTTGGGGAGCGGCACACAGAGCCCGCCTTGGCAGGAGGGGTACCGCGTGGGTCAGGGTGAGGTGTTTTGCGCAGCAGGGGTTGGGGGTTGGTGTGGTCCAGCCGCGCCTTGGCGGTGGTACGTGGGGAAGCCGCGGACAGAGCCCAACCGGCCGCGCATGCGCCATGCAACACGCGCTTAACCTCCCACCCCTTGGCCGCCTGTCTCTGATCCCCCACAACCACGCACCACGTTTGCCGCGCACAGGTCTGCGACCTGCCTCCCCCCGTGCCCGTCGAACACGCCAAACAGCACCGCCCCGGTGGGGGGGTCTAGGTCCAGCTCTACCGAGTGGGCGTCCTCCTGCAAGGTTAACACACACGAGGGGTAATACACAGTGTCACAGTGGTGCCTTAGGTACGGCGACAGACGGGTGCTTACACACAAGTGGTCATACAGACAGGCGCAGGTGGTTTGCTAGGGGGGAAGGTGGGTGTGTAAGACGATAGGTGGAGGCGAGGAGGGGTCTAGCCCCAGCGACACATGGGGTCCCTGCTGCGGGCATGGACAGGTGTGGCACTTGCGACGGGGTGTGGAAGTGTGAGTGCGGCGGGAGTGTGGCCGTTGCTGGCACGGACAGGACTGCACCCCTTGCGGAGGTGCAACGAACCAGTAGACACACTACGCCCAATTGCGAGTTGCCCGTGTAGCAGCGAGAGCAAGGTGGTAGGAAGGGCTGTATGGCAGCAGGCTGCCCCACGGGTGCCTCACAGATCGCTGCAACGGCAACAGCACGACAAGGAGCGCCGCGGCCACGACACCCCCTCGGTGCCGTACGCATGCGTACGACAAGGATGAAAGCAGCTCCACGTGCTTTTGCTGTGCATAAAGCACAGCTCCCAGCTGCTCAGCACCTCAATAATTGGCCACCCGATCACAGCGAGGGGCCACACCGGTGGGGGCCCTCCCATGCAATACACACCGCGCGCAGCAAACCCACGCCGGACGCCGCCACGCACCATGGTTGTACGGTGCCCCTGTGTGCTCGCTAAGCCGTACTTGATGAGCTCATTTCCGCCCTCGTCTGAGTGCTGCGCGGGCAGGACCACCGGACGGGCAGCAGACATTGGCATGCATCCAGTCTAGGATAGTAAGGTTGGTAAAGGAGCTGGCTCCGGGGTGCTGGTGGACCGATGAGAAGCTGGGCTGCGTCAACCCAGGGCTTGTGCAGCTGGCAGGTGGGGCCAGGCTGCTGCGAAGCACAGGTCCATGACTACGACGGCTAGTGATAGGCGCGATAAGTTTATTGATACACTTATTGGAGTTATTGCCTAACATGCTGGAGCGATTGCGGTGCACGGAGAAGAAGTCTCGTGAGCACAGATGCCCTTGCGTAAGCCAAGTGACAGACGACTGAGCGAGCTTGTGAGCGAGCATCTAAGCATGATAGAACTTACCACGGTATGATCCTCCCCAGGAACAACATGGATGACCGCTGACTTGAGGCTGTGTACTCGCCCTTGGGGGGCTGGCCTGTCAGAAGATGTACCCGAGCCTCCTGACCCGCTAGCATTCAACTTCAACGGTGGCCCCACGCCTGCTTGGCCGTCTTGCTGGGACATAGCGTGCTGGGTGGCGCAGCACTCGACCTCCGAAACGGCGAGCAGCCCACCGGCACGCCGTTTCGCGCCGGTTGCCTGCTAGTGGCAGGCTTTTATAAGGTCTTGTCTGTAGTAAGCAACAGGACAGCGTCGATGGCAAACTGCAGGGTATTACAAAAGCGGACAGTCAGAAATATCAGGAGCAAGAGGCTAGGGTAACGTTGTAAGTTTCTGCTATTGGATATGAAGTTCACATTGTATTGCAGAAGAACTTCGTCCGTGATTCGTCCGGGGATACATGAACGTAATGCATGCCGAGGCAGGATTTCGTTGCTGGGGCCCAGCCTGGATGACCTTCAGTGAACACATTATCAGTAGGCACTATTGAAGCATATGTGCGATCCAAAGACTGGAGGGGCTGAATGCTCCTGCGACCCCTAGGCGCCCAGCGAGGGCTGCCCCCTACACGACACCTCGCCGTTGGTTGTGCAGCCCGTTACTGTAACACCAGAAATACCTCTGCGCAAGATAGTGCATTTGACAAGGTCGCAGTCCCGTGGTACAGGCTCCGCGCTGTCGCCGTTGGCGGTCACACAACCGCCGCAGCGCAAGGCTTGAAACCATTCCCCGCCCTCCACGCGTGCCAAAGAGAGCTAACGAACAGTAGCTTAGACCCAAGTGTACTGGCGGATATGGAGTCTGGCGAGCAGGCGCCTGCCGCGCAGCAGCAGGACGGTCATGGCGCGGCTACGGCCGCTGCTGCGCCGCCTGTGGTGGTTCCAGAGCTTGACCGGGAATCCTTCAAGCAGGTTCTGGACGTGTTGGCCTTGAGAGTGCCTGTGAAGAAATGCAGCGAGATGATGAAGGCATTTAGGGGGTGAGCGTGGACTGGCGCCGTGGGTTACCGTACCCTGCGCGGGGGCAATGGGTTGGGGCAACTGGCTGCCGGTCCACTGGTGTGGAACTGAACGTGGGTTGTGGACGGTGCTCCAATGCACAAAACTGTGCGTCGTTCAAACGTACGATAGGTGAAGGCCATTCTGGTTTCATACCGGCTGTTGGGGACAGTAACGCAGCTGTGGCATGCCCGGGTACCGTACAAAGGCTGCATGTGCGGTCAGTGCATTGAAGAGGGACATAGGGACCTGCATAGTGGCACCCAGCCGTCGGCCCACCCTATGCGGCTTGAAACGCGGTATGTGGGCTGGGGCAGTGGGTCCCCACATCACTATGGCGCGGTCATGGGCAGGAGATGCAGGTGTCACACTGGGGAGGGTGTCGAGGCAGGACCAGCCACCTGCCGCCTGCCAATCCGCAACTGCGGGACGGGCACACAGGACACTGCAGGCCCCCGGAGTCGGGGACTATCCACGCTCCGTGCTTGATATCGGTAGTCCCCATGCTGCGTTAAGTGACGGTGTGTTGGCGCTGCCTGTCCTGCGCTGCAGGTACACGCTGGACCGGCCGCGGCTCAGATGCATCGCCTCTGCGCCGCGCATGGCGGCGCCGACGGCGCCGGCGACGGAGGCGGCGGCAGCGGCGGATGGGGAAGGGGCGGCGGCGGCGCCAGCGGAGCAGCAGACGGCAGCGGGGTCGGGGGCAGGGGCGGGGGCAGGCCGCCCCGAGGCGGCGTGCAAGGAGACTAAGCTGCTCCTACTGGAGGAGGGAGTTACCATGGAAGGTGGGGCCATGACCAGCGCCTTGTGGCGCAGTGTTGGGTGTGGCGCAGTGATGCCCCGGCGTGCGCTGCGTGCGGTGGGCCGCCCATGCCTCACATCGTACGTGCGGCTGTCCTGGGGGACTGTTGAGGTTCTTGTGTACCCCCGCCGTTTGCGCGCGTCGCGCCCCTCCCCGCACGCCACGCCGTAGTTGCATTCTCTACCTGGCAACCCCTCAAACCTTCCCGCAGGCCCGCGCGACCGCTATTGACACCACGGCGGTTCCTGCACACATGGGCAGCTACCCCTGATACTCCCTGACGCCTTACACGGTTCCTCGCGTTTCACGTATCTCCAGTACCCACTGTACCTGCCACGCCATGGTGCTTGCCCCCGCAGGCCTGCCCGCTGACCTGCGCGAGCGTGTGGCTAAGGATGGCCTAGAGGTGCTGCGGCACCAGGTGGTGCTGGAGTACGGCGCACTCAACGCGGAGACCGTGCTGAAGGTGTGGGGTGAAGAGGCATAGCTGTGAAATAGGGGAAAAGCTGCAGCTTGCTGCATGGGGTTGTGGGTGGGCCGCAGGCGGCACTGGTTGCTGCATGGCACATAGGGCTGGGCGCAGATGCGCAGCGTTGCGAGGCGTTGAGGAACGTGTAGGCTTCATTGGAGCTAGAGCTGAAAGGCAGGAGCTCGAGGCTGGTGGTATGGCAGCCTCCGGGCGGAGGAGCATTCGATGTGCGGCTGACGCTTCCAACAGCGCAGCTCCCAACGCACACGTCCGGCAGCACGTCGCACTCTCCACTCGGATGTCCACCGTGCGGCGTCCCCCCGCCGCGGCTGCTGCTGCCCCTGGGCGTGATTGCCCCTGGCCCCAGCGCCTGTATGGAGGCTGTGTTACCTATACACAGCACACGAGAGGTTCCTTTCTCCTCCCCGGCCCAGCGGCTGCTGCCCCCCGGCGTGGACGCTCCTGGCCCGGGCACCTGTAAAGAGCCTTCGGAGACAATGCACATCCTTGCGCTCAATGGTCCTTGGGTTGCCCCTCCACGCAGCGGCTGCTGCCCCCCGGCGTGGACGCGCCCGCCTCCTTTGAGACCATCGGACACATCGCACACCTCAACCTGCGGGACGAGCAGCTGCCGTACAGGTGGGGCCGGGCGCCCCTTGTTGGGCACGGACTGAGCGACCCATGGGTTGATGGAGAGGGCTCCAGGGTCAGCCCGGTAACAGTCGGCTGCCGTACAAGCTGGACATTGATGTCTTGTCTTGTTATAGGGTCAGTCGTGGGTCGGTTACAACGGCGAGCCTAGGGCCAGCACATTTGCGTGGCGTGGACTAATACCGGTATCGCTTATCCAACTGATTCCTGCTGGTGCAGGCACCTCATCGGACAGGTCCTGCTGGACAAGAACCCGCACCTCAAGACCATCGTCAACAAGGTGGGTGCACCACTGGCTAACCGCGTAAGCAAACCAAACGTTGGGTACACACGGTATATGGTGCGGACACAGGGGCACTGACAACCCGCCCTGGATTGCCGCATCTCGGGCTGGGCGTGCAGCTGTCACCGGCTGAAAGTGCCCGGCTCAGCAAGGGCACGAGTGAAGCACTCCTTCGCATGCTCCAACGCCAGGTCACGCAAGGACACAATGGGAGCAGTCATGTCGCGCAATGTCTGCTGCAACAAGGGGGGAGCAGGCACGCGTTGGCCGCTTCGCCGCAGTCATGGGATCCGCTGCTCGCTTCCGGCCGCCTGGTGCTTCCGTACCTCCCTGCCAACATGCATGCTGCACATACAGCACTTGACTGGTACACACACAGCACATGACACAATTTGAGCGCCCCTTTCCATGGCGGCGTTTGTGTGTTTATGCAGCTGGGGTCTATCGAGAATGAGTACCGCGTGTTCTCCATGGAGGTGATTGCGGGGGAGCCCAAGCTGGAGACCGAGGTCACGCAGCACGGGGCGCGCTTCAGGCTGGACTTCTCGCAGGTGGGTTGACGCTGTTCGGTAGCAATTGCCACTACTGAAAGTGTCATAATGTTGCTGAGATGAAAGGTATATGCATTGCGGTTGCGTGTTGCTGTTGTCAGAGAGGGTTCGCGCCTTTGAGTACGTTCCGTCAGGGTACTGTAGGCTGAGCCTCTCGTCAGGTTTGTCAGCTGATGCTGACCCACACCAACCCACATGGACTATCGTCTATCTGATCAGCAGGCAGCTGGCGCGGGTGTCGGGCCCGGTACATGCGTCTTCGTCCAGGTGTACGGAAGGAACGTCATGCCCATTTCTCCCGTGTGCATGTACCTCCCTCCCACACGGCAGGTGTACTGGAACTCACGGCTGGAGGCGGAGCACCTCCGGCTGGTCAACACACACATGCAGCGTGGCCAGGTGCGTGTGTGTGTGGGTTGGGGCTTGGTATGCAGGTGCAGGGCCGTTAACGGTCTGTTGGTTACCGATCCGCCAACATATACTTGGCACTCGGCCAAGAGCTGATCGCTCTGAACGGGCGTGCATGGCTGTACGAGGTTGTGGTTAAGCAGCCCTGGGTCTGGGTGCTTCGCTACACCGCACATGGGGCACAATTGCACACAGGGTGCCATACCAGTAGCACGGTGACACCCAATCCGTAGTACACCTCTTCGCAAGCGCTGATACACCTATCTCCCGCATCCTCCCCCGTACGTGCTGGTGGACATGATGGCGGGCATCGGCCCCTCGCCAGTACGGGGCCACCATCGGCTTAACACACGTGCCCACACAGCCTAATACACATGCCTCTCCCTCCCTGCAGGTGCTGGTGGACATGATGGCGGGCATCGGGCCGTTCGCTGTGCCGGCGGCGCACAAGGGGCTGGAGGTGGGTTGGCGCGAGGGTGTTACGGTAGACTTGAGACAACTGTAGCTGGGCGGGTGTGATTTCGGTGGAAGCAAAGCGTGGGTTGAAGCTGGGTAGACGCAGGGACCGTGGGAGGGACCAAAGAGTGCACCGATTATAGGGATCGAGGTTTGTGGTATCATGGTGCAGGGACGGAAGGGTGGGTCAACAGCTGCGCCTGCCTCGCTGCCTGTACCACCGTACTGCCACGGCCTCGTACCGCCCCCACCGTCTCGTCACACCACAAGGGGTTGGACATGTGGGGACGCGCTGTGGGTACTGTGGGAGGCTCCGCTGCGCAAAGAGTGACAAAGAGCTGCTAGTGCGGGGTGCCGTGATGCCGTGATAGACGGAGGGGTGGGTCCCTGAGGACATTTAAGCCACTCCTTGACCTTGGCTCTACATTAGCCGTGACTCCTTGTACCCCATCAACCACCTCCAATGCCGTCCTTCCATACCCGTACTCCCCTGCTCCTGTCGTACACCAGGTGTACGCCAACGACCTCAACCCCCGCTCTGCGTACTACATGGCCACCAACGTACGGATCAACCGCCTAACCGGCGCCGTACGGGTGTTCAACATGGACGGGCGGGCCTTCGTGCGTATGCTGTGCGACACGCTGGGGACGGACGGCGGGCAGCTGGCGGAGCAGCTGAGGCAACAGCAGCAGGAGCAGCAGCAGCAGAAGGTATGTCAGCTGTCCTGCTTGCTCATTTTGTTCGTTGATCATCGGATTCGGCACAGCGCACTTGGTTGACAGTGGCACCTGCTGAGCGCAACACGCTGCTCACCGTACATTACATCCGTGCTGTGCCAAGGTACACATGCATTCTGCACTGAAGGATCCCTGTCATGATCACAAGTCGCTGTACAATCTCTTTCCGTAACAGCAGCAGCAGCAGCAGCAGCAGCAGGCGGGCGACGGCGCGGCGGCGGCAGCTGCCGGCACCTCTTCTTCGCCCTCCGCCAAGCCGCCTGCCCCCAAGCGCCAGCGCACGCAGCGGGAGGGCAGCACAGACACAACCGCCCCGCCGCCGCCCACGCCTCCGGGCTTTGCGCCTCCCGCAGGTACGCGGCATTCACTTATTCGTGCATTCATATGTTCAGACACTGAACAACGGCACGGCTTCCGTTCAGACTGGACCAACGTAAGTGGATGCATGCACAGCGCAGCGGTCCTTGTCGTCGCGCCTGTTATCACGTGAAGGGCAGCAGGGTTGCATTTGTACAATCACACAAAGCACGACTCCGTGTCAAGCCGCTGCTTGCCCGGCACAGCGAGTACAATATGTTGTACTTTTCCGCCACTCAACTAACTGTCGAATATGAAGTACCGGTATATGCGCAGACCTACATGCTGTACCTTGCCCCTACCCAGGCGGCCTGCTGTTTGGCCACGTGGCCATGGACCTCATCTAGACCGAAAGTTTAGATGCAGAACAACCTCAAGACTGAGTAACAACGTGCATACAATATGTTGACAACCATGCTGTCATACTCCCTTCCCAGGCGGCCTGCTATTTGACCACGTGGTGATGAACCTGCCCGCCTCCGCCATCGAGTTCCTTGACGCCTTCAACGGCGCCTTCAGCCCCGACACGTGGCGGGGCAGGCAGCTGCCCATGGTGCACTGCTACACCTTCAAGCGGGGCACCGAGAGCGAGGCGGGTGCGTTACCAACGGTTGGGGTGGCAGTGGACAGGCACAACGGTGGAGGTGTTGGCGGTCCTGTCCTGGCGTGGGGGGAAAGAGGCTGGCTAGAGGACCGATCGAGAACCCATGGTGCCAGGGGTCGGTTGCCCTTCGCTGATCTGACTGCTCACCTCCCGTGTCTTGGTTTCTTGGTGTTGCAGTATGCGTGGCCCTCGCCGGGCGCCGATACCTAGGCAGCGCCAGAAAGCCAGAAAGCCAGCAACCATACCAACCCCTTCAGCCCCTGCCCTCCTTGTGCACAGTACGGCATTGTCTTACCTCGGCCCCCTGCTGGGCATTCTGGCCCGCGCCCAGCACTACCTCGCGCCTATCCCAGCAACACGCCGGCACTGCACGTTCCCCTTACCTGCATATTTGGCACACATACCTCCCATGCGCTTATCCCAGCAACCTCAAACCCGCCTCCGGTCCATACCCTGGATGCAGACATCGTGGCCCGCGCCGAGCACTACCTGGGCGGCGCCATGGAGCCGGGCAGCTGCTCCGTGCACACGGTGCGGGATGTGGCGCCCAACAAGCTGATGCTGTGTCTTAGCTTCCGCGTGCCACAGAAGGTGGCCTTCAACGGCAGGTCGTGAGGCGTGTTGGTGTGTCATCACTTCCGGGTGCCGGAGAAGGTGTATCTCAGCTTCCGGATGTGTCTTAGCTTCGGGATGCCGGAGGTGGTGGGGTGCCGGGGTGCTGAAGAAGGTGGGGTGCCGGAGAAGGTGGCCTTCGACGGAAGGGCATGGGGCGTGTGGGACATGGAAGTGTGCGGGGGCGAACTGGGCTTGTGCGCGCACGTGCCTTGTTGCATGGGCTACAGCAATGCACCGCAAGTTAAGCGCTGCGGCGGGCTGCCAATGGGAAACTGGTAGTGTGGCGCTGGGACGGGTGGAGGGGAGATGTGGAGGGCTGGAGGGGACGTGGTCGGCGTGGGGTCGGAGCTCTAAGTGTTTGCGGGACGTGGGGTGCTTGCCATGGCTGTAGCGGCCGGGGGAGGAGGGGTGTTGTACTCCTAAGGTCTTAGGTGTCAACAGACATGGCATGCTTGCCAGTACACCCTGAGCCCCTGTAACTCTTGCGACCTGCCCTGGTATTGGCAGTTCTCCCTGCGAGGTGGTGCTAGGCGATCAAGACCGGGGTTGTATGGGATGCATCGTCAAATGGCGTCCGTGGTCAGCTGCAACTGGCTTCAAGCACGTATCGGCGGAGACTGGCAGTGGATGACAGTGAATGCTGCAAAAGTGCTTATGGCATGCTGTGCTTTACTGCAGAACGTATGGCCTTGCTGCATTTTGCGGGTTGGGTTGGTGGGTGGCGCCGCCGTGGGGAGACAGGCACGGGAGACAGGCGCCTGGGAGCGTGCCTGGCAGCCTGGGCGCCGCCAACAGGCAGGACCGCAGGACCGTCGAGTATGCCTTCATTGCTTGAAATTAGGTGGCATAGCTGACAGGAAGTGGTTAGAGTGGCACGTGAAGCCTCCTCCGCTTAAGAAGTCTGCAGGGCCCCGCGTGTTGGGTGGGATATGCTTGCGGATGTGCCGTCATCCTCCGAGACCAACCTTCTCGTAAGCGAATTGCCTTCAGAGTGACCGTCAGAGTGACCCGTCGCTTTGCCTTATTACGTGCTCTCCGTTCTTGCGCCAACACGGTGATCATGTACCACGCACATACTCCGGCAAGGCCACGCCCATGCTCGGCTGGCCCACGAGGCAGGAGGGCGCTTTGCTGCAGAAGCTATCAGACATATGAATTACGCATCTGTATAAACAGGACATGCAAGCGACAGGGGTCTGAGCAGGTTAGCTTTGGGGTGCTCTGAACGAAATCCGAATTGTCACGAAACAGTTGCTTTCACGTTTCACGCCAACTCTGGGCCGCGCTGAAGGTTCTAAAGTTCGCGCAAGACCTTGGGATACCTAGCATCAAGGCATCTCCAACGGGCTGCCTCGGTGAGGAGGCTTGCAAAGGCTGCTTCGGCTATTACCTTTCCGTTGAAAAGCGCTTTTTGCAAGCACGCGCCGTGTGCATTGCACGGCAAGCCAAGCGCTTCGCAAAGCAAGCGGTCAAGTCTTTCACCTCACATGCTTGCAGGGAATTGCGGTAGCGGCCCGAACATGGTGCTGTTGCCCCAAGAGCAGCTCCTCAACCACGTCGCTACACCGAACGACCTGGCACAGTGCCTGCAGGCCTTCTGCAGCACGGACGTGGACAGCACAATCCTGGAGGCCACACAGGTGTAGTTGCACGCTTGGAAGCACCGCGAAACCTCAAGCGAATGGGTTGCCCTTTTGGCACTACCGGTATCAACCTTTTCCATGCACTTAGGCCTCTCCCGTGCTGCTCACTTCGCCCGTGTCCTCTCATCCCCCCGCAGCTGCGCTTGGCCGGCAACTCCTACGCAGCAAATAACGAGTACCAAAAGGGTGAGGCTACGTCACTGGTTGCCCCACACACTGTGGCCCCACAGGCCTTGCATGCGTACTTGGGTTTAGCAGAACCCATGACCACCTGGGGTTCAGTGCCCCTTCTCCATCGCCTGGCCGGGAGCCTGAACTGAGGTTGAGCATCCTTCTCCGTGCATGCACGCACCCACATGCTATCAGTGGCAACGCCCCTTAAATGATTGGACGTACCGTGCGCTGCAAGGCCCTCCAACCGACCCTACCGAACCCACTCTTACCGACCCTCCCCTCTGCGACTCGCGTTGCACCCTCCCGTTGGATACCACGCAGCACCAACCCACATCCCACTTACCATGGTTGCGCTATTACGCTAACACCACCTCCCGGCTGCCCCACATCACCATCCCTGGCACCACGGTCATGCCACTATTGCCTCCCCACCCATCGTGCGCTTGCAGCCATCGACTGCTACACCCGGGCGCTGGCGCTGCAGCCCCACAGCGGCCGCCACCTGCTGTACAGCAACCGCAGCGCGGCACACCTGCAGGTGGGGGTTACACGGAAAACGCGAGGAAACCGTGTAAGGCGTTAGTGAGTCACGAAGACGCTGCTACCTGCGCGCGAAGCGACAGTTGATCAAGCGATGGCAACGGGTAAACACATGGAGATGGGGTCTGGGCTTGCGGTATGCACGCATGCATCGGCAGCTTGCTCAGCTTGCACTGTACAGCAACCGCAGCGCAGCACATCTTAAGGTGGGGTTGGACTCACAGGTTTGACTGGGCATGCGGCATGCACGCACGCGCCAGCAGATTGCATCCACACTGCAATGTACGAGCTATGGACACGTGCCGTAATAACAGCGTTCCGGGCCGGGTTGAGACGGCAGGCGTTGCTGGGTGCTATAGGACAGCGCGACGTCCTGCTTGTTTGTTGCTGGCCCCGCGGGCCGCCCCACATCCACACCTCAACTCAGCAAACGCGCTTGTGATTAAGCAACGCCTTCTAGGACACACGCAGTGACACGTACCAACACGCATTTTGGAGCAGTCTGCAACAGCCGCGCCGTTTTGTTGCTAACACACATGCATACGTGGCAGGCGGGTGACAAGGAGGCTGCGCTGCTTGACGCCCAGGCGGCGGTGGAGCTGGCGCCGCACGGCTTCCACAATGTGGGTTGCGATGATGAGAAGTAAAACGCAGCTACTGAGATACCGCTAGCCGCTAGCCGAATACTGGTTGTGTGCACACCTGCCTTCGGAATAGCCGTGCCGGAGAATATCGTACAGCGAAGAGCCGCGGGGCAACAGCAGCGTTGCCGCTCGTGTCACGCTCGAGCGCGATAAGGGGAAAGACAGGCAGGGGGCGTTGGACGGCGGTGGCAGTCGGACGCTGTCTGGTTTGGGGCGGCGTGCGGTTGTCCCGGGCACCGAGGCCTGGGCTGGAATTGTGACCACGCCAGCGGCGCCCCATGAGCTACATACCGACATGTCCACGGGCCCATCAGGCTCATGGGCTCGCTGTGTCTCCGTTCCCTTCCCACTGCGCCGCTGCCTGCATGCGGTTGCCCGCAGGCCCACATCCGCCTCATCGACTCGCTGTATGCGCTGGGGCGGTACGGCGAGGCGGCGGAGGCGTGCAGGCGGGCGGCGGCGGTGGACAGCAGCTTCAAGTTCAGGAGCGAGTACCCGGTGGGTAGGCGAGCTTAGAGTCAATACCTCATGTACGCTGTGGGTGGTGGTGGTGATAAGAGCTATTGATAAGGCGTGCCGTAGCGTAAGCATTGGTGGGTGTTGGACTGGAATGGTTGCGTGCCGATGGGGTAATAACTGCTGTGGGTCAGCGGTGGTGCCAGGCAGCCATCGCAAGTGCTGCGGTGTTTGATTGCCCTGTAGCGTTCATTAAGGTACGTACGTGTGAGCTCTTAGGCCGCCTTAATACAGCTAGGCAGCAGCAGATGCACGGCATGGCAGGTGCCAGCAGTAGGCCCTAGTGTTGGGGAGAGCTGGGTGACGGCTGTCCTGGCGGTGGCCCCAATAGGTGGCAGTGGTGGGCCACTGCACGCCGGGGTTGGGCAAGGGCCAGACCGGCTAGACCACACGCAGCGAGTGAGCTGCGGGTTAGGCGCCGGCGGTGCATGATTCTGTGGAGGTGGCTGGCGGCCGCTGTCTAGGCCCTCATCCCGGCATGGCCCTGAAGCCCTCGAGATTTCCCCTTCCCCTTTGTTCCGCCTTCTTGTCTGCCGCTGCAGATGATCAAGCGGGCGCTGCAGGGCGCGGGCCAGCGCATGTGAAGCCCGAGAGAGGGTCGAGATGCTGGACTGGGGGCAGCGGAGCAGGTTGAGCATGGTTGCCGCTGCGGCTAGTTAGGGAAGTGGGACTGATCCTGTTGGGTGGTAGGACGGGACGGCGGGGACATACGGAGGTAGGCGGCGGCCTGACATGCAAGGCTGTAGGTAGGGTGGCTTTTTGGGCGCATGGATGCGCCTTCTTTCAAGTCTGCCGCTGGAAGTGTGGTGCTGCACGGCATGCGTGCCACCGGCTGCAACGTACTGGTAATGTGTGCGAGCCGGGTCGTTAGGGCTGCGTGACTGTTTAGCGGGGCTGTAGGAGCAGGCCAGGTCTGAGCGGACTGCGGTAGCGTACTGTTCAGGGCCGTCGGTGAGCAGTGTTTGCGCAAGGAGGTGTGCTGGGTGAGTGCAGACATTGGCTAAACCCTGTCAAAAGGGTCTACGGCTGTACCGCGTGTGGAGGGAAACGAACGGCTGCACGGCTTGCCTTGGCGAGGTGCATACTCGAAGCGAAACGTGATGCATGGTTGCATAATGGTGCGGTCAGGTACGGTCGGTGGATTGTCATGTGTGCACGCGGCCTTATGGCCGCACCTGCCTTGATGACTGGGCCAAGAAAGCGGGGCTTACGTTGCCATAAGGATCCCGCGGTTTTGGCTAGCTAACTGGCACGCGTCAACTGTAACTAGTGCTCAGCACCCGAAGCCTGGAGGGGCAAGCAGCCACCAGCTGTGGCCATCTTACTTGAACACCTCCGGCCGGTGTGGCAGGTAGGAGCGCCATGCGCACCCCGTTTGAGTTGGTTGTTTACAAGGGACGGGGTGCGTGTTGTACCACACCCACAACCCCGAGAAGGCAACGCGTCAGCCCAGGTCAGCCCGCGCTCAGCTCTGCACCTCTGCTCAGCTTCATGCTCGCCTGCTTGCAGGTTTCTGCACAGCCAGGCACCGGGTATAGCACTTACAGTTCACCTAGAGGGCGTTTGCGAACTAGCTGCCCGCCTCGCAGCCCCGCCCGCCATACACTAGTGTGCTTAAAAGAGGGGAAGACGGGGAAACCCGCGAAAACCCTAACTTGAAAAATGCAAACAATCTATATTAACTATAATAATGAGGATCTCGACATCAGCTGCTATGCCTCGAATGTGAGGTTACTCGAGCGAAAGTTCCTCACCATAGCTCAGCTGGAAGAGCGAAGGACTGTAACAGTTGTTGAAATCCTTAGGTCGCCCGTTCGATCCGGGCTGGTGAGATTTTGGGCAAGTAATCACCACTGTGTATTGGTTTTCCCCTTTGCCGGCTTATTCAGCAGCCTCAACGTCTCCCCATTGAACGCACGGTTGTTTCCGCCTCTTCTCGCGGCAGTCAGCAGGGGCAAGCTGGTCCGGGCTTTCAGGGGTCACGCTTACGTACTCCCTTGACTCGCCGTACTGGTGTCGGGTGAGCACACTACCCTCACGTCTCATCGCATCGGCAGTGTATAAAGGCATGCGAGAGGTGTTGTGGGGGCCGGGAAGGGTAGTCGTCTTTGAGGACGTCCGGCAAGTGCACTTACACCAAGGCTCCGATCTTATTTCATTTTTTCGAAAAACATCCGAAGGTGGCTGGGCTCATCTTACGATGGGAAGGGTGTTGGGGGACGGGAGATGCACCAGCAGGTGCAGCACAGTGAGAGCAGCACGTTGCACACACTTACACCACCGGATGAATTAATCAAGGGCCTGGTCAAGGCGGTCAAAGTTGCCCCAAACGAAAAATGTGAGAATTTCCCCAGGAAGATAGGAGCCTTGACTTACACCTTCTGGAGCCTGCTGCCAACGTACGGTAGGCAGCTACAGGCTTACCGAGCCACCACCTATCGGTACGCGGACGCTGTGATGTAAGTGCCGGTAATACACACCCGCTCACAGTGTGTGCTGCAGTATGGACTTGCTCGACTTGTCCTAAAGCAAGCACTCTCGCCAGCCCAGGCAGGCAGAGCATCAGGCACACCACCACTGCTTCAGCTTGGCATGCTACAGCTCGTACGCACACCAGCGTGCAGCTAACTCTGTCTGGAATTCCATGCATTCTCATTCATTCCTGCACCCGTCCAGTACGACACACATGCGGTCATGCAACAATGCAATGCAACACGAGCACGTGACCTCATCCACACACCCACACAACATGTCCACGCAACTGCATCGCTACCCACACAACGAGACAAATCAGCAAGATATCGTACACACACTTTTCCCCCATCGACACACGCGCTCCTCTCTTCCCAACCCAGCAGCCACCCCCATCAACCCCCTTTTGCTCCAATACCAAGCAACCGCCACCAACAAGCACCAACACACCAAACTCCACACCTGCCATCCCTGCGCAACACCTGCGGCCCTTGTGCCTCGGACTCGCACATGGGTCGGTGCGGTTGCGGAGGAGACAACCCTCTATACTACCGACTGACTGTCCGACCGACGCACTGCCTGCTTCAGTAGATCAGTACCCCCCCACGCGCACCAGCCCGCCCTTCTTCCCCGTCACCATGCCCGCCCCGTCGTACCCCCCCTCCGCCCGCAGCTGCCCCCTGTCCCCCTTGGTCCGCGGCGCCTTCTTGTTGAACTTGTACTCCGGACGCTTCTGCTTCGCCTCCTTGGGCCCCAACCCCATCTCCTGCAACAAATCCAAATCCGCCGCATCCAGCTCCTCCCCCACCGCCGCCGCCGCCCCCGCCGCCCCTGCCCCTGCCCCTGCCGCCTCCCCGTCCTCCCCTCTCCCGCTCCCCTCCTCCTCAGCTCCCGCGCCCTCCGCTGCCCCTGTCCCCGACACACCGCTATCCGCCGCGCCTGCCGCAACTGTCGCCCCTGACCCCTCAGCAACGGCACCTGCTGATGCAGGGGAGGTCGCCGCTGCAGGCTTGAGGGGTGGCGCCTTCGTGATACGCTCCTCCTGCCCCGGCACCCAGCTGGTGGGTGTGCTGCCTGGGGGCAGCAGGCAGAAGACCAGCTTGCCGGCGGTGTAGTCCCGCAGCAGCTGCCGCCCGGCACGTGTCTCGTCGGGAAGGCCGCGGCCCGCTGTCCAGCCGCGCAGCACGGCGAAGCACCTGCAGTGGGGTTTGGCGGAAGGCAATTTGGGCGGTTGGTTATAATGTCGCAAGCCAAAGGTGAGTCGGTGGCATGGGCGGCGGGGCAGGAGAGGGTTAAGTGGTTGGAGGGAACTTCGCTTGAAAACTACGGTAAATGGTGCTGAGGGAACGGAAGGTGTGTAGTAAGGGTGCGGGTGCGGGTGTCAGTCCGGGCTCATGTCCGAGGGCTGGCTGGTCAAGTAGCAGCCAACGGATAATCTACCGGATCGCCTGTGGAGGTCAGTGTCACGCCAGTGTGTTTTGTCTCGCGCATTGGCACGGAGGGACCAGTGCGGCGAGTGTCTCAGGCGTTGGAATGCTCGGAAGAAGGGTGACATCGAAAGAGAAGATGTGGCACGGTATGGGACCTCGTCCCCGTCACAGGGTTGTTGGCAGGGCGGGTATGCCACTCAGCTACAGCTACAGCGCATGGGGGCACCCTTTCGGTTGCTGCACAGTAAGGGGTGTCAGTCCGGGCTCATGTCCGAGGGCCGGCTAGGTAGGAAGCAGCCAACGGATAATCTACCGGATCGCCTGTTTTCAGGCTCCTGTAACGCCAACACGCTACGTGTCTTGCGCAACGGCATGGACTGGCCATTGCGTCAAGTGTCTCAGGCGTCGCTTTCCGCCTCCCGCGCCGGCATGCTGCTATTCCTCCAAGACTATCATGTAACCAACCAAGGAGCACGGTCTAACTAAAGCAACCAACTATTCGTCAATCCAGCGGTGATCAGCTATTGTGGTGTGGTGTCAGTCCGGGCTCATGTCCGAGGGCCGGCTAGAAGCAGCAAACGGATAATCTACCGGATCGCCCGTTGCAGGCTGCTGTGGCGCCGCGCACGCAGTGCGTCTTGCACCCCCGCACTGCACCGCAGGGGCGTCAAGTGTCTCTGGCGCCGTACGTCACACGCTGTACTATTTTTGGTGCTTTTCATGTAACACTCCAGTTGGAGCGGCCATAGAATCTTTTACTAATCCCGAACATACCCATCAGGGAACCCACTGCACTTTCATTGGTCGACTGCCCAGCATTCTCAACCGCTTAATCCCGTACCGGGAGAGCTTCCCCCCTCACCTGAGCACCTGCTCCCCCGTGGGCGGCGTGTCCGGGGGCATGTGCCGCGGGGGCGGCGGCAGCTTGATGCCGTACACAGCCTGTGGTGGATGGCCGCAGGCAGCCAGGCGCGGCTGGGTCACCGGTTTCGGACAGCAGAGGAACAGGTGCATGCAGTCCCGACTCACTCGTGCACGCTCCTAGCACACGCCAGGAGAGTAACCAGGCTGCCGGGGACAAGAAGGCAGTCTAACCCACTTGCAGCTGCTCCCTGCGCACACGTGTGGTCACCACGTCAGCTGGCTGCACACGCTGGCCCACCAGTACAGCCCTGACCTAACGCCCTCGGACAACCCACGCCACCTGCTGCTGCTGCCTTCACCCCACCCAGTACACTCCCACATGTACGACACCCTTCCGTGGCGGGCCGCCCCTGTCCTGCAATCCATAGCATGCCCCTTGCTGAGTACTCCTGGTAACCCACCTGCAGCTGGTCGCGGCCCACGCGTGCAGCCACCACGTCTATGGGCTGCCGTATTTCGGTGAGGCGGTCGATGGGGATGACGCCCGCCGCCACCATCTCGGCGCGGCTCTTGGCGAACTTGGGCAGCACCAGGCCGGGGCAGTCGCACAACACAACCTGGGGGGAGAGCGTGCACAGGGTGCGTAGCGTATGATGTCATTCTCCGATAATGTGTGTCGTCGCTTTCTTTTCGCTAGTGTTATGTTTTGGGGGACAGTAGAATGTAGGCCCAGGCCCAGGCGATCACACAGCACCAGCTTGAGGAAGCTTGCGGGTCGGCAGAAGCATACGGAGCTGTGCTAAGCCGACATGGCGTACACGCTGCATCCCAGCCGGGGCAATCACACAGCACTACCAGGACGCGCCTTCCCAGCGCCACATGTAGGGCCCCAACTGTCCTCCTTTCCGACTTCCATGTAGCCTTGCTGCCTGCCTTACTGCAACGGATGACACACTCATCACCTGCCTAGATATCGTCGTTCTCTAGATTGGCATACGCCTTGCTGGAATGCTGAATGCTTAGCTGGTGTGATAACAGTTTGCGCCCCCACCTCGGGCGACACGTGCAGCGTCTGGAAGTGCTTGGTCTTTCCGGGCGTTGGCGCCACCGCCGTCTTCTTGGCCCCGAACAGCGCGTTGATGGTGCTGCTCTTACCCACGTTGGGGTAGCCCACCAGCCCCACCATGTGCCGCCGCTCCCCGCCCGTCCCCGCCGGCCCCTCCCCGCCGCCGCCCGCCCCGTCCGCCGCCGCCGCCGCCTGCGCCTCCGTGCACTTCCGCTCAAACAACTCCAGCAGCTCATCCACATCCAAAATACGAATCCTGGGGTCCTCTGTCGTACTTGCCGTACCAGTCGCCCCTGCCGTACCACGCCCCGAGGCACCCACCGCCGCCGCCGCTGCTGCATCCCCGCTCTCCCCGTCCTCCTCCTCCCCGCCTCTACTCCCGCCTGCCCCTCCGTGCTGTTGTTGCTGCTGCTGCTGCTTCTCCTTTTCTTTCTGCTGCTGCTGGTGCTGCTCGTGCATGAGCTTGCGCAGTGTGGGTGCGTCCAGCCCCAGCCCCAGCGCCGCCGCCTCGGAGCGCAACGCCTGCTGCTGTGCGATGACCGACTGCGCGGACCAGAACGCGTACTCCACGCCGCGCTGTGTTGGAGGGCAGGGAAACAGGGCGCGAGAGAACTGTCAAGGTTGAGGCTAGCACATGCCTGCCTCATGCCAGCAGCCTACCGCGCCGCGCTGCGTTGGCATGGAGTTTTTGTTGGGTGCGAGTCAGTGTTGAAATTGAGGGCCATGTGTCGTGTTAATGCAGGGTGAGGGCAGGGAACACAGGTGCTCATCATCTGCAGCGCTCTCTTCCCCTTCTCTTCCCCTATAGTGTCGATCCATCTGGTCCAGGAACAGTAAGCCCAAGTGCTGCGCATGTGCAGCAGGGGGTGTGCAGGCTGCTCTGAGGTGTGTCCGCACACCCACCCCTAACCGAACCACGGCTCACCCACGCCCATTGCTCACCCATCCGCCGCTAAGCCCCAACCCACCCGCCGTTAACCCACACCCGCCGCTAACCCACGCACCCCGCTAACCCACGCGCACCTGGTCGAAGTAGTCGGCCCATGCGCTGCGCACGTGCGGCGGCAGCAGGTCCGCCTTGTTGAGCAGCAGCAAGCTGCTCTTGGAGGCGTGCAGCTCGCGGGCGTAGGACTCAAGGTCCTCGCTGCGGTACAGCAGCGGGTCGCGAGCGTCGACGACCTGTTTGGGGGAGAGCAGTAGTAAAATACCGTACTTACAGTATGAACCATACCGCACACATACCGCATGGCGAGGTGGTAAAGCTGTATGCTCGCTGCCCTTGCAAACGCTGCCCTTGAAGCGGCCCGCACAAGCACCCCAGCGCCTGCACCAACGACGCCTCCCCCCCCCCCCCCCGCCCCCCCCCCCCCCCCCCGACCCAGTTGTCTCCCCACCACCCCGGGCGCCCGCCCCCGCGAGAC
>VFQN01001550.1_pt1 | contig 38003 bp, 37 predicted proteins | sample 3512371 | NCBI WGS metagenome assembly VFQN01 (sample SAMN10412370, study PRJNA504923) | tailings metagenome | isolation source: Replicate 2 from Balatoc abandoned mine | place: Philippines: Itogon, Benguet | collected 2017-08-28
TCGGTCACGGCAACCTCGCCAATGCGCCGGCCATCAACCACTCGACGCTGAAGGCGAAGGGCTTCACCAACGAAGCCATCGCTCTGGTCGAAAAGGCGCTGCCGACCGCCTTCGACATCAAGTTCGTGTTCAACAAGTGGACGCTCGGCGAGCAGTTCTGCCGCGATGCGCTGGGCGTATCGCCGGCCGATCTCGCCAACCCCACGTTCGATCTTCTCGCGCATCTGGGCTTCTCCAAGCGCGAGATCGAGGCCGCCAACATCCATGTCTGCGGCGCGATGACGGTGGAAGGTGCGCCGCACCTGAAGCTTGCGCATTACGCGGTGTTCGACTGCGCCAATCCGTGCGGCCGCACCGGCAAGCGCTATCTCTCGGTCGAGAGCCACATCCGCATGATGGCGGCGGCGCAGCCCTTCATCTCGGGCGCCATCTCCAAGACCATCAACATGCCGAACGAGGCGACGGTCGAGGATTGCAAGAACGCCTATCTCCTCTCCTGGAAGCTCGCGCTGAAGGCCAACGCGCTCTATCGCGACGGTTCGAAGCTCTCGCAGCCGCTCAATTCGCAGCTGATCGCCGACGAGGAGGACGACGAGGACGATGTCGAAGCCTTCCTCGAGAAGCCGCAGGCGGCGCGCACCGCGCAGCTGGCCGAGCGCGTGATCGAGAAGGTGGTCGAGCGCATCACCGTGATCCGCGAGCGCGAGCGCATGCCGGATCGCCGCAAGGGCTACACCCAGAAAGCCGTGGTCGGCGGCCACAAGGTGTATCTGCGCACCGGCGAATACGACGACGGCCGCATCGGCGAGATCTTCATCGACATGCACAAGGAAGGCGCGGCGCTTCGCTCCTTCATCAACAACTTCGCGATCGCGGTTTCGCTCGGCCTGCAATACGGCGTGCCGCTCGAGGAATATGTCGACGCCTTCACCTTCACCCGGTTCGAACCCTCGGGTCCGGTCCAGGGCAACGACTCGATCAAGTTCGCGACCTCGATCCTCGATTATGTGTTCCGCGAACTCGCCGTGTCCTATCTCTCGCGCTTCGATCTCGCGCATGTCGATCCGTCGGAAGGCGGCTTCGATGCGCTCGGCAAGGGCGTCGAGGAAGGCAAGGTGCCGGATGAAGCCCTGCCCTCGCCGGCCGCGAAATATCTGTCGCGGGGTCTCACCCGGTCGCGCACCGACAAGCTCGGCGTGATCGCGGGCGGCAGCACGCATCATGCGGGCGGCAGCAGCCAGCAGGCCGCGACCAACGTGACCTCGTTCCAGACCGCTGGCGCCACCGCGCTGAAGGCCGGTTCGGCCGCGGCGCTCGACAAGCTCGAATGGCAGAATCTGGAAGAGCGCATGCGCGCGATGGTCGGCGACACCAAGGCGGAGGCCCGTCCGAAGGCTGCGATCTCGGAGCGCCGCGCCGAAGCCAGAGCCCGCGGATACGAAGGCGAGGCCTGCGGTGAGTGCCAGAATTTCACGCTGGTGCGCAACGGCACCTGCATGAAGTGCGATACCTGCGGCAGCACCACGGGCTGTTCGTAGAGGTGCCGTACGTCGAGTCCGAGGCGATCAGCGTCATTGACTACAATGAGCTGTCGCGCGGACTCGTCGTGACCTTCACCAGCGGTGGAACCTATCGATACGAAAACGTCCCCCCGTCCGTGTACAAGGATTTCTCAGCGGCCGGGTCACACGGCCGCTATTTTCATGAGTTCATTCGCGATCGTTATGCGTTTCGCAGACTTTAGGCTTCGGTCGGGCAGCCGGCTGCGGCGGCGCAAGGTTCAACTCGACAGCAGCCTCGCACCGCCAGCCCGCACGCGAATCAGGTAATCATCTTGGCGTTCGCGTTGGCCGGGGCGTCCCGGCCCTTCAAATAAACAGCAACAACACCGGGGACACCCATGATCTTCTCCCGCCTTCGCGTTCTGGCCGTCGCGCTGATCGCGCTTCTCGCGCTCGGCTTCGCCTCCACCGCCCATGCCGATCAGGGCACCGTGCATATCCGCTTCCTGAAAGGCGGCTGGGTGATCGGCGGCACCATCGGCGAAGGCACGCTGACCTTCCGCGGCCGCCGCTATCCGCTGGCCATCGGCGGCCTGAGCTGGGGCCTCACCTTCGGCGGCGCCGCGATCAACCTGCGCGGCACCGTGCGCAACATCAATTCGCCGCGCGATGTCGAGGGCGTGTATGGCGCGGGCTCGGCCGGTGCCGCCATCATCCGCGGACCGCAGGCCGTGGTGCTGACCAACCAGAGCGGCGCGGTGATGTCGCTCGCCGGCACGCAGACCGGCCTGATGGTCAACCTCGACCTCAACGGCATGGCGCTGAGCCTGAAGTAATTCAACGCAACGCGACAGCACACGCGAAGTCATGGCCGGGCTCGTCCCGGCCATGACTTCGTTAGAGGCGGGCACAGCGACCAAGGTGAGAGCCACGGCCGGCGCGCCGCGTGTCGAATGTGGATGATGTCGAACGTACCTTCGACAACGCTGTAAAAAGATCTTGTAGCGGTAGCGTCCCAGTATCTCCACGCGAACATCGGCATCGGATGTGCGCTGTGCGAGCGGATGCGTGGCGATTTCACCGATCGCGTCATAGCGCGCAGGACGCATCCCCCCTCGAGGACCCAAAGTGGCGCTCAAAAGAAATAGGATCAAAGTCCTTAATTCCGCCATCTTGCCCTGATCAATTCCTGCACATCCCGTCCCGTCCAAGGGGCGTCTGATCAGCGTCATGAGACGCGGGGCGGGATGCGGTGGCCGTTGCGAGCGTCAAGACGTGGCGCGAACAGCGGAGGCCCAAGCTGCGATGATCCGGCTCACCGGCCGTGGGTCACCAGCGGAGGATAACAAGAAAGTCCGCCCGGCGATGCCGGTCACCGGTGTCTGTCCTCCGGGGTTGTCGCAGAGCAAGCCTCAAACACCGCGCGCGGAACGCCGGAATCTTTCGGCGGTCCGTGGTGACTACAATCTCATGCGCTTACTCACTTCGCGCATGGGGCCATGGGCTTGGCTGAAAGCCCGGCGTTCCGCGCGCCCGCGATCACCCCACCGCCACCGGTCCATACCGTCGCTCGGCCTCGATCGTCAGCCCCTTGCCGACCGCGCCGAAGGTGTCGCCCTCGACCGCACGCGCATCCGGCACACAGGCGACGACCGCGCGCCGTACATGCGCAAGCTGCACCGAGCCGCCGGTCAGGAACAATGCATCGATGTCATGCGCGCCGAGACCGGCCTGCTTCAGGCATCGTCCGATCCGCGCGGCGATGCTATCCGCCAATTCCGAGGTGTGGCGCACCAGATCGGCGCGCGCGATCTCGACTTTCAGGTCCGGCTCGATCCAGTCCAGCGCAAAGCCTGCGCGCGGCGCATCCGAGAGCGCGATCTTCGATCGTTCGACCTCCATCGCCAGCGTGTGGCCGCGCTGGTCCTCCAGCACGCGCAGCAGGCGATCGAACAGCCTCGGCTCTTTCGCCTCCCTGCGCACCTGGCCCACGTCATCGGTCACGCCGCGCTCGTACATGCGATTGATGTTCGACCAGGTTGCCAGATCGTGGAAATAGCTGGTCGGTGCGTTGAGGCCGGCGCGGTTCATCGCACTGCCATAGCCCAGCAACGGCATGACCGCGCCAAGACTGACGCGCCGGTCGAAATCGGTGCCGCCGATCCGCACGCCATCATTGGCGAGAATGTCGTCCGCGCGATCGGCGACGCGATGCCGCTGCGGGCTGAGGCGCACGATGGAGAAGTCGGACGTGCCGCCGCCAATGTCGGCGATCAGCGCGATCTGCTCGCCGGTGATCCCGCGCTCGTAATCGAGCGCGGCTGCGATCGGCTCGAACTGGAAGGTGATCTCCTCGAAACCGAGTCCGCGCGCGATTTCGCGCAGCGTGTCCTCGGCCTTGGCGTCGGCGTCCGGCGCGTTGTCGACGAAATGCACCGGGCGGCCATGAACCACGCTGCGCAATTCCATGCCTGTCGCCCGCTCCGCACGCCGCTTCACCGCGCCGACATAAAGCGCGATGACGTCGCGGAACGTCTTGCGCTCGCGCCCGATCTGCGTGGTCTCATTGATCAGCGACGTGCCGAGCAGCGACTTCAGGCTGCGCATCAGCCGTCCGGCGGTGCCATCCACATAGGTTTCGATCGCGCGCCGGCCGATGGAAACTCCGCCATTCTGCTCGAAAAAGATCGCGCTCGGGATCGTGGTATGCTCCGCCTCCAGCGGAACCAGCACGGGCGCATGGTCGACCATGTGGCCCAGCGTGGTGTTCGACGTTCCGAAATCAAATCCGCAAGATGACATCGTGGCTTCCGCAAGAGGAGCGCCCGTCTATACGGTTGCGGACAGGCGATCCAGCGGTTTTCGCGGAACGCAACGCGACAGGATCCGTCGCGGCCCTGATTAACACAACCGCAACGCGATCCCGCTAATGCTGCACGGCTCGGAGAGTCCAATGCTGACGCGGCTGATCTATCACTCGGAAAATCATCTCGGCGCCAGCGGCGACCGCATGATTCCGAAACTCAATGCGATCATGGACGTGTCCGTGCGCAACAATGCGCGTGACAAGATCACGGGCGCGCTATTGTTCGACACGCTCTGGTTCCTGCAGATCCTCGAGGGCGAGCGCGAAATCGTCTCCACCGCGCTGCGCCGCATCGTCGCCGACGAACGGCATTCCGACGTCACCATCATGGAAGCGCAGCCGATTGCGGAGCGCGGCTTCGGGCGATGGTCGATGGGCATCGTTATGCTGCGCGGCGAACAGGCACCGCTCCTCGAACGCCATGGGCTCGGCGCGCGGCTCGATCCGCGCCGCATGTCAGGCGATCAGGCCGTCACCCTCGCCCGCGATCTGTCGTCGAGCTTACAGAGCAGGATGGCGACCGCAGCCTGACGGCGCGCGCGTTTATTTCTTGGCCGCCGTCATCGCGTCGATCGCCTTGATCCCGGGATTGTCCAGGCAACGCTCGATGAAGGCGTCGGTCTGCTTGCGCAGTGTCTCGACGTTAAATCCGCTGCCGCCGCTTTTGCCGAGAATGAATCCGTGCAGGAAAGCGATGGCGACGTCGCGATTGCCGCCGCTCTCGCGCATGACATCCTTGCAGGCATATTGCTCGACATTGCGCTCGCCCGCGTCCTTCCTGTCCTGCGCCAGGGCGGCGCCTGTCGTCAGCAGGGCGCAGGCCAGCGCGATGAGCCGCGTGTAGTTTGTCATTGTCGTTGTCTCCAACTCATCGGGACCCGCATCGGCGGCGTTTCAGCAATTCACTGATCTGAACATCCCGCTGCATCGGCGGCCACCGCTGCCGAAGGTCACGGCGCCGATGGTGCCTGGCTGCTCGAAACTCCGCGTGAGATCGCCGCCGAGCGTCGACATCGGCGGCAGCGACCCGCGACCGCGCTCGCTGCCGGATCCCTCACCGTAACCCGGAAGGAAGCCGTAGGGGCCGCAATCAGCGCTCCCGCTCATCGCATTGCAGCCGCGCGCCGGCCCCGCGAACGCAGCCAGCGACACCAATATGACGGCCGCCATCATCCTCGCCAGCATGGGACCTCGGGCTCCCGCAAACACCGCAGCACGATTACCGGTGTCCTGCCCAAGTTCCAAGCCGCTTCGCGCAAGACCATCGCTATGCGCTTTGCCCCAAAACGGAAAGCTGCGCCGCTATAGCGTCTCAGAACAGGACGCTATGCCATTGATGCACAAGGGGTATTCGCCTTCTCTTTGCCATGAAATTGCCCCACCCGGCCCGCTAACAGCGCCGCGCGGTTTCCGTGACGGTCCTTCGCACCACGTGACGAGCAAGGGCCCGCGAGCACCGGACGACACGTCCCGGCTCCAGTTCGCGACACGCGCCGCTCCCCTCAACAACGATCACGAGGTTCAATGCGTATCGCCACTTCGCTTGCCTTCATACTGGCTGCATCCATTCTGCCCGCGCACGCACAGAAAGCTGGCGGCGCCGGCGCGGCGTCGGGAATTCACACCTCGCAATATTCGCAGTTCGGACCCTTCCGCACCGCTCACCGCGCCCACCGTTCTCGCGGTGGCGCTGGTGGCGCAGTCGCATCACGGGGCTGTCTCTCAGGAGATACGCGGGCGCTGCTGTCCCGTTTTGAGGCGCGCTTCGGCGCAGTGAAGGTGATTTCGACCTGCCGGCCGGGCGCAGTCATTGCCGGTTCCGGACGTCCATCGCAGCATAGATATGGCAAGGCCGTGGACTTCATGCCAAACGCGGGACAACGCGGCGCAATGCTTGCCTGGCTTCGCTCGAACGCGAATGGAGCCGTGATCACCTACGGATCCGGACATATCCATTTCGACACCGGCGGCTATCGCAACTTCGCCGTCAGCGCCAAGGCACGACGCGCCTACGGCAAGGGCCGATAGGCGGAGCTTCACGCCCGGCGGCCTCGGTCGCCGGGCCTCGTTTTCGTGTTTCCAGCCTGCCCAAACTTTCAGCAACCGATCCGATTTCAATTTAGGAACAGCGGGTTAACGCTCTCGATCAAACCAAATTCACAAATAATTGTGCACTGCGGCAACCTGTCTACGTTTCAGCTTAACCGGATTCCGTTATCTCTCCTGAACGAATCGTCAGAAAAGGGGATCCCGCCATCATGCCCGCGCCGTTGCCGAGGCCGCTCTCCGGATACGTCCTCCCGTCGCTCTCAGTTGCAGTTTTGTCCCTCGGCCTGACCGCATGCACCGAAAGCACAGGCGCAAATTCAACGGCGGAAGCACCTTCGCCCCATGAAGTGGGCGTGGTCACGGTGGTTCAGTCCCCCCGCCCGCACATCCGGGAGCTGCCCGGCCGTATCGCGCCAACCCGCATTGCGGAAGTCCGCGCCCGCGTGTCCGGAATCGTGATGTCGCGCTCGTTCGAGCAAGGCAGCGCGGTGAAAGCAGGCGACGTCCTGTATTCGCTCGATCCCGCACCCTACAAGGTCGAACTCAACGCCGCCGAAGCGGCCATCCGCAAGGCGGAGGCGGTCCTGCGCCATGAAGAAAGTCAGGCGGCTCGGATAGAGACGCTTGCGTCCACCAAGACGGCGTCGCCGGCTCAGGTCGAAAGCGCGGTCGCTGAATTGCTACAGGCGCGAGCCGACCTCGAGGCTCGCAAAGCGGATCGCGATCGCGCAGCTTTGAACCTGGCCTATACGAAGCTGACTGCGCCGATCAGCGGCCGCATCGGTCGCGCGCTGGTCACCGAAGGTGCGCTGGTCGGCCAGGGTGAAGCCACCCACATGGCCACCATTCAACACCTGGATTCGGTCTATGCCGACTTCACCCAATCGGTCAGCGAACTGACACGGCTGCGCAAGGCCCTCGAAAGCGGCGACCTCGAAACCGCCGGTCCGGAGGCCGCCCGGGTGCGACTGGTTCTCGACAATGGCGAAATCTATCCTGCTGCCGGGAAGCTCTTGTTTTCCGAGGCGACGGTCGATCCCACGACCGGACAGGTGACTTTGCGAGCCGAGTTTCCGAATCCGAAAGGCGAGCTGCTGCCGGGCATGTATGTCCGGGTGCAGATCATCGAGGGTGTTGACCCGGATGCGCTGGCCGTGCCGCAGCAATCGGTACGCCGCAACGACGCGGGCAACAGCGAGGTCTTTGTCGTGCGCGACGACAACCGCGCCGTCCTGATGCAGGTCAATCTCGGCCGTGTGGTCGAAGACCAGTGGATCGTCGAGAAAGGCCTCAAGCCCGGTGATCGCGTCGTGGTCGACGGCTTCCAGAAGTTTGTCGCGGGCGACGTCGTCGCGCCCAAGCCATGGACCAGGGCCTCGGACACCAAGTCGGCTCGCGGCCCGCAGCGCGACGCCCGACTGAAGGGCGAAAACCCGGTTCGCTAGCGGATTTCAGATGCCCAGCTTTTTCATCGACCGGCCCATCTTCGCGTGGGTCGTAGCTCTCCTGATTTGTCTCGGCGGCATGCTTGCGATTCCGCAACTGCCGATCGCGCAATATCCGATTATCGCTCCGCCCTCGATCTCGATTTCGACGAGCTATCCGGGCGCTTCGCCGGAAAATATCTACAACAGCGTCACGCGGCTGATCGAGGAAGAGCTGAACGGTGCGGCGGGCATTCTGAATTTCGAATCGACAAGCGACTCGCTGGGCCAGATCGAGATCATCGCGAATTTCGTTCCCGGCACGAACACCGAAAGTGCCTCGGTCGAGGTACAGAACAGGCTGAAGCGCGTTGAGGCGAGACTCCCGCGCTCAGTCATGCAGCAAGGCATCCTGGTCGAGGAAGCATCAAGCGCGGTGCTGCAAATCATCACGCTGCGCTCGACGGACGGCACTCTTGATGAAGTCGCGCTCGGCGACTTCATGATGCGAAATATCGAAGGCGAGTTGCGCCGAATCCCAGGCGTCGGCCGTGTTACGCTATATTCGACGGAACGATCTTTGCGAGTTTGGATCGATCCGAACAAGCTCGTCGGATACAATCTCACCGCGGACGATGTCACCAACGCCATAAGCGCCCAGAACGCGCAGGTCGCGTCCGGCGCGATCGGCGCCGAACCATCGAATGGCGACCAGCAGATCGCCGCCCTCGTGCTGGTCAAGGGCCAGCTCACATCCCCCGAGGAATTCGGCGCAATAGTGCTGCGCGCCAACACAGACGGCTCGACGGTGCGGCTGCGCGATGTCGCACGCATCGAAATCTCCGGCCTCAGCTATCAGTTCAACACGCGCCAGAATGGCGAAGAGGTGGCCGGGCTTTCGGTGCTGATGGCGCCGTCCGGCAATGCGCTCGCGACCGCGACATCGGTCCGGGAGAAGATGAAGGAATTGTCCAACTTCTTCCCCGCCAACATCAAGTACGACATCCCCTACGATATCACGCCGGTGGTCGAGGCCTCGATCCAGAAGGTTCTCATCACGTTGCTGGAAGCCGTCGTGCTCGTCTTCCTGGTTATGCTGCTGTTCCTGCAGAATATCCGTTACACTATCATTCCGACCATCGTCGTGCCTGTCGCGCTGCTCGGCACATGCGGCGTCCTGCTGTTGATGGGTCTATCGATCAACATGCTGACCATGTTCGCCATGGTGCTTGCGATCGGCATCCTGGTCGACGATGCGATTGTCGTTGTCGAGAATGTCGAGCGCATCATGTCTGAGGAAGGTCTCTCTCCCAAGGACGCCACCCGAAAGGCCATGGGGCAGATCACCGGCGCCATCATCGGCATCACGCTGGTGCTGGTCTCGGTCTTTATCCCAATGGCCTTCTTCCCCGGCTCGGTTGGCATCATCTACAAGCAGTTTTCCGTGACCATGGTCGCCGCGATCGGCTTTTCCGCGCTGATGGCGTTGTCCCTGACTCCGGCCCTTTGCGCGACGTTGCTGAAACCGGTCGAGGCGGGGCATCATCACGCCAAGCGCGGCCTGTTCGGCTGGTTCAACCGGCGCATGGATGCGGCACGCGATGGCTATCGCGGTCTGATCGAACGGTTCCTGAGACGAACCGGCAGGATCATGTTGATCTATGTCGCGATATTGATTGCCGTCGGCTGGGCCCTCTTCCGCCTGCCCGGCGGCTTCCTGCCGGTGGACGATCAGGGCTTCATCACCGTCGACGTCCAGGCGCCCCCGGAAGCCTCCTATGGCCGCACTCTGGCGGCCACGAAGCAAACCGAAGACTACCTGCTGCAGCGTCCCGGCGTGGACAAGGTGACGTTCCTCACGGGCTTCAGCTTCCTTGGCCAGGGCATCAATACCGCGCAGGCCTTCATCACGCTCAAGCACTGGTCCGAGCGCGGGGACAACGATTCCGCCGAGCGGATCGTCGCCGACGTCAATGAAACGCTCGGCAGGACCGTGCGCGACGCGAAAATATCGGCGCTGCAACCGCCCCCCATCGACAATCTCGGCAATTCGTCAGGCTTCAGCTTCCGTCTGCAGGATCGCGGGCAGAAGGGCTACACGGATCTGATGAGCGCGACCAACCAACTGCTCGAGGCAGCCGCGCGCAGTCCGATCCTGCAGGATGTCTATGTCGAGGGCCTGTCTCCTGCTCCCCAGGTCGAACTGAATATCGATCGCCAGAAGGCATCGGCGCTGGGAGTGACGTTCGAGGAGATCAACAACACGATCTCGACCAACCTCGGTTCGAACTACGTCAACGACTTTCCCAACCGCGGCCGCATGCAGCGCGTCGTCGTGCAGGCCGACCGGCCGGCTCGGATGCAAGCAGACGAGATCCTGACCTATAACGTGCGCAACACGCGCGGGCAGCTCGTTCCGCTCTCGTCCTTCGCAACGATCAACTGGTCGATGGGGCCCGCACAGATTGTCGGCTTCAATTATTACATGTCGGTGCGCATCAGCGGGTCGGCAAAGCCCGGATTCACCTCCGGCGATGCGATCCGCGAGATGGAGCGGCTTGCGGGCCAGCTTCCGCGCGGCTTCGGCTATGAATGGACCGGCCAGTCGCTTCAGGAGAAGCAATCCGGTGCCCAGGCGCCGCTGCTTCTCGCGCTCTCGGCGCTGCTCGTCTTTCTGGTGCTTGCGGCTTTGTATGAAAGCTGGACGATCCCGCTGGCCGTCCTTTTGACGGTTCCGCTCGGCATCCTCGGTGCCGTGATCGCCGCGATGGGCCGAGGCCTGCCTAACGACGTCTACTTCACCGTTGCCCTGGTGACGATTATCGGTCTGGCCGCGAAGGACGGCATTCTCATTATCGAGTTCGCGAAGTCTTTGCGCGAACAGGGCAAGACGCTGACGGACGCCACGCTTGAGGCCTGCCATCTGCGCTTCCGCCCCATCCTGATGACCGGTCTCGCATTCTGTTTCGGCGTTGCACCGATGGTGATCGCATCCGGCGCCAGCGCCAAGAGTCAGCACGCCCTCGGCACCGTGGTGATGGGCGGGATGATCGCGGTGGTGATTCTGGCGCTGCTGATGGTCCCGGTTTTCTTCGTGGTCGTTCAACGCGCGTTCGGCCGCAAGACCTCAGATCAGGCCGCTTCGCAGGACGCTCCGAAAACGACCGACGCTGACCCCACTTCGCAGCCTGTTCAGGCGTAGGGCGCGGCTGCTCAGGTCTCCGGCTCGGTCGTGAAGAACAGCGGAAAGCCGTTCTGCTTCCCGAGATCCGTCGCTTCCTTTGCTTTGGTTTCGGCAACGTCGCGGGTGTAGACCGCGATCACGCAGGCTCCGCGTTTGTGCGCCGTGATCATCACGGCGTGAGCGCGCTCGGCGCTCATTCGGAATACCGCCTTCAACACCTGCACGACGAATTCGCGTGGCGTGTAGTCGTCATTCAGCAGGATGACCTTGTACAGCGGTGGACGCGCCGTCTTCGTCTTGGGCTTCGTCTTCGGTGTCGTCTTGACGGTCGGCACAGGCATCGCGGCCTCGATCTTGGTTTGTCCATCATAAGCCGAGCGGCATGAATGGTCACCCGCCGGACGATCACGGTTTCGCGGGAACAAGGGCGCGGAGCCGATCGAGGAACGCGCTCTGCGCCGGATTGATCTTTCGGCGCGCTCCGTCGAGGTCGAACCAGGCTGCACGATCGACCTCGGGAAAGCGCTGCCGGCTGCCGCTGCGCGGCGGCCATTCCATCTCGAACGTGCCGGAGACGATAGCGTTGGGATCGAGGTCGCCCTGCAACGCGAAGGCCGTGACGATCTTTCCGCCCTGCTGCTTAACCTCACCGAGCGATCGGCATTCGCCTGGAAGGTCAAATCCGAGTTCTTCGACAAATTCCCGCCTCGCTGCAGTCAATGCATCTTCGTCCGCGCTGTATTCACCTTTGGGAATTGACCAGGAGCCTAGATCTTTCCGTGACCAGAACGGCCCGCCAGGATGTGCGAGCAGCACTTGCAGATGCTCGCCCGTCCATCGGTACAACAGAATGCCTGCGCTGCGCTTCGCCAGATGCCCCTCACCCACTAACGACGAATGTGATCCCGACGCCGCGCTCCTGAGCGCGGCGGGAGAAATGCGCCACATCGGCGAGCCAGATCCGCGCCGCCGCCGGCGCCCGTGGAGCTTCGGATTCAATCAACGCCACCAAGCCCGCGACATGCTCTGCGCTGAAAGAGAACTCCTCATACGATCCAATGATGCCCTGATGAGGCAATCCATGCATGTGCTCGCATAACGACGAGCCCTCGAAAGCAATCCAGGCATCTTCGGGAATTGCGCGGCTTTCGAAATGCATGTCGTCGGCGGGGTCGCCGGGCGTCACCCCGTCAATCCAGGGGCCGCGCGCGGCATAGACGCGGCCAATCTCTCGCGTGCCGGTCTGCGCCATATCGCAACCTCCGCGTATCCGCGCGGAGGTTAGCGGTTTGGCGGAGGTCTGGAAACCTTCAGGTTGCGGGCTTGAAATTCAACGCGACGCCATTGATGCAGTAACGAAGGCCGGTCGGCGGGGGACCATCCGGGAACACATGGCCGAGATGGCTGCCGCAGCGGCTGCAATGGACCTCGGTACGGACCATCCCAAAGGTCCGGTCCTCGGTGGTCTCGGTCGAGCCCGGTTCCGGATCGTTGAAACTCGGCCAGCCGGTACCGCTCTCGAATTTCCGGCCTGACTTGAACAGCGGCTGCCCGCAGCCGGCGCATTCAAACGTACCGGCGCGCTTTTCGTAATTCAGTGCGCAACTGCCCGGCCGCTCGGTGCCGTGTTCGCGCATGATGTAATATTGTTCGGGGGACAACAGCGCGCGCCACTCGGCGTCGCTGCGGGTGACGGGGTAAGTCTTGGTGTCGCTCATGGCGCCAAATATGGGACTCGTTGCTTCGCCTGCCAAGCCCGCCGGACCGCTGGATTTAGATCATGATCGCCACCCTGATCCGGTTCGTCCTCTCGAATTTTACGCTGACCTTTCTGATGGTCGGGCTTTTGGCATCCGCCTTAGCCTATTTTTCGAAGCCGTCGCCACGCAGCACGGCCCAGCTGGTCGAGGCCCTGTTCTCGTATTTCCTCCTGTTCTCCATCGGCTTCAGCTTCTTCTACAATTTCGTGATGCATGTATTTTTCGGCGAGATGGCTGCGCGGTTCATCGGCTGGGCGGACAGCCCGTTTCAGACAGAAGTCGGTTTCGCGAGCCTGGGCTTTGCCGCGGTAGGCTTTCTGGCATTTCGGGGCGACCGCGGCCTGCGCACGGCTGCAGTGGTCGGCCCCTCGCTGTTTCTGCTCGGCGCGGCCGGCGGCCACATCTACCAGATGATTGCGGCCGGCAATTTCGCACCGGGAAATGCCGGTGCGATCTTCTGGACCGACATCATCGTTCCGGCCATCGGCTTCGGCCTGCTCTACTTGCAAGCGCGCACCGGACCCGCGCGAACGCCGGAGAGCTAAGCTCGCATACGGCTCGTGTCGGTGAGGTGATGGCACCTATCGGGCGCCGTGTTCGCTTGCCAATCGCACGGTGTCACTTTTCGACATAGTCACCGCATTTCGGCACGTCGCCCTGCGCGCCCCACGGCGTGATCGGGACGCTTGAGGTCGAGTTCTTGGGGGAGCCTTCAATAATGCGGTCGGAATAGACCATATAAACCAGCACGTTTCGCTTCACATCGCATCCGCGAACGATCTGCATCTTCTTGAAGAACAGCGAGCGCCGGGTCCGGAACACGTCTTCGCCCTGTTCGAACTTCGCCTTAAACTTGATCGGGCCGATCTGACGGCAGGCGAGCGAGATATCCGACACTTCCTCGGCGACGCCAAGCCAGCCCTTGAAACCGCCCCGCTCGGGCACGGTGAAGTGACAGGCAACGCCATCGACTTCGGGATCGTCAAGACCGTAGGTCGCAAGCTTGTCGTTAGGCGACAGCCATTTGAACACGGTGGAGCGCTTGAAGATCAGATCCGGCTCGTCTGCTGCTTGCGACGGCGCGATACTGGCCACGCCCAACGCAACCAGAACGCTCAGGACGCGTAAGACCGACGACAGAGTCATGTGAACCTCCAAAACAGGAGGTTCACATAATCATAGCGCAGAAAAAGTCGATGGAGCACGCCGCGCGACGGAACGTTTGCTCTCGGAGCGACCCCAATTAACGGCGTGGTCCGGCGTATCGGGGGTTCTGGACGCACATGTCGGTGCCGACGCGCGTCTGCATGCATTGCGAATAGCTGACGAAGCCACAGCTCATCACGCCGCCATCGCGGCCACCGGTGATAACGCACCATGGATATTCGACACTGGCGGACGACGGCGTCGCGCCGGTGAACAGAACAGCAGCGGTCAAGGCGGCGGCAGCGAGCATTTTCATTGAGAATTCTCCTCCGGTTCAATGGCAGCAGACCCGCGTCGCGGCATATTCAAGACTGCGTCGCGCGTTCTTCGATCTTCGTTCAAATAATAACATAAGAGACGCTGCACAGGGTGACGCTGCCGGTGAGCGCCAGAAACAGGCCAGTGATCTGCATCAGTCGCACCGCGGACACTGCCATTGCTCCCTGAAGAATGCGCGAACGAAGGAAAGGTGGGGCTGCAACCTTCCCCGGTTCAATCTGATTCTTCGCGTTGGTTACTGGTGTATCAACGCGGCTGGCCTACGGCGGTTGCATTGGCGCGTGGCAGACTTCCGTAGCCGTCCTGAAAACAGCGTTTGACGATTTGAACCAAGCTCACAGGATCGGCGACGAACGGTCATCGACACTTTCACCGCACAGGAACACAGCCATGACCATCACGAAAACCGCTCTTGCCGCCGCGATCCTGGCCGCCCTGGCCGTGTCCGCTAACGCCCAGCAGGGCCCCACCCGCCAAATTCAGGTGCTTCCGGCTCCGATTCAGGTGGCGAAAGCTCCGTCCGTTGTCACTGAGCAAGGGTCAGCCAAGCTCGAGGCTGAAACCCAGCCCGGCGAAGCGCCCGAAGCAGCACCCGCTCCGGAGGGGAACGCCGCGCCGCAGCCAGCGCCCAAAGTCATTGCCGCAGCACCCGGACCCAAATTCGCCGAACCGCGATTTGCGGAGCCGAAATTTGCTCCCCCGGTCCGCAAGGTGTCCTACGGCTACGGCGGACACGGCGGCTACGCGAAGCGCAACTGCCACTGATTGATTGTAAGCGAACATGCCGGTCGCATCACGCGGCCGGCATCGGCTCTTTTTGCCGTTACTGGAAGCGCGGGGCGAAATCGCTGCGCGGAGTATTACGTCCGATATTCGCCGCCCGCTCCCGCCATAGCGCTTCGGTTCGCGCGTCCGCGTCAGCGCCCGAGAAAGCCGAGGCCGGTCGCAATTTTTGCTGCACCTGCCGCTTGGCCCGCACCGGCGTCCTCTGCTTGGCCACAGCCTTGGCTGCCGGTTGTTGAAGCTTCGGGGGGGAGGCTTCGTCCACAGCGTCAATCGCGGCCGCCTCGACGGCGACTGCTTTCGGTCTGCTGGCTACGCTGCGTCCGGAATTGAGGCGCTGATCGGCAGCGCCTGGCTCCACAGGCGGTGCAAGTCCGATTGTTGACCGGTCCTCCGCCAGCCGCGCATTGGTCCATTCCCCAAGCGCTGAGGAACCGGCCTTTAACAGCCATGAACCGGCAACCGAACCGACGAGAAGCAGCCCTATACCGAGAACGGCCACGCCCATCCTTGAACGGACATGTTCACGACGGCCCAAAGGCTCGTCAAAAGACACTCGGAACGGACTGAATTTCATAAGCACGCACTCATACACACAACTGGTAACAAATAGTTCTGCGCCCGCGTTCCACCAGCGGTGACTTTTCAACTTCACGGGCATGTGGTTTTGGGGACCCAGGGCCGCCTGATAAACCCTTAGGCGAGCCTTATCATGATCCTCCGCCGCCACCTCCTCGCGCTTCTACTCGCCTCACCATTCGCGCCGGCACGGGCTCAGACGCCCGTTATGAGCCGGGGAACGGCTTTTGCGTTCTCCTTCGAGGCACTCGATGGGCGCGACATCAGGCTCGCCGACCACATCGGCCGTCCGGTGCTCATCGCCAACACCGCTTCGCTTTGCGGCTACACCCCTCAATATGCGGGACTTGAGCAAATCTGGATCCGTTACCGGGATCGCGGCCTCTTGGTGATCGGGGTTCCATCGAATGATTTCGCCCAGGAACCTGGTGGCGCCTCTCAGATCCGCGGGGCCGCGCAGCAGCATGGCGTCACTTTCCCGCTGACGGAAAAGGTCGCGGTCAGGGGCAATGCCGCGCACCCGTTCTACCGGTGGGCCGCCGTCCAGCGACCAAGCGACACGCCGCGATGGAACTTCCATAAATACCTGGTCGGACGCGACGGAACCCTCGTTGCTGCCTTTCCGTCTGCGATAGAGCCAACGGACCCGCGTGTAATTTCAGCGATCGAACGCCAGCTCGGGGCCGGTTGAGGCCTGCGAGGTTGCCGGCCTCGATTCTTCTCGCGGCACCACTCCATCACTCCCGTTGCGTGTCAGCGTCACCACAGCTGAGGGTAATTCCCGATCCCCACCGGTATCTTTGTGAGGCTTCGTTGACTCTTGGCCCTCACCGGGCTTTCCATGCAAATGGGTGGTCGTGGAGCGCAATCTTGCCCACGGTTCATAACGTCTATCAGGGGGTTCCCACATGCGCCAGGCGTTTGCATGCGCTTTGCTGATCTCCGCGTCGCTGGCCGGCGGTGCGGCTTTCGCTCAGACACCAGGCGCTGCGGCAGGTGCCCAATGCTCCAATCCGAACGCGCTCGGCGTCACGCGCACGGTGGAGATCGACACCACCGGCGGTCCGGGGTTCGGCTTCGAACATTTCAAGCAGCACGACTTTCTGCGCAATAACGAAGTCATCCTGACCTTCGACGACGGCCCTTGGCCGACCACCACGAAAGTGCTGGCGGCGCTGGCCGATCAATGCGTGAAGGCGACTTTCTTCGTAATCGGCAAGCACGCGACCTACTATCCGAACATTCTCAGGCAGATGGCGGAAGGCGGTCACACGATTGGCTCGCACACTTGGAGCCATGCTGCACTTGGCCGCAAGAATATTTCGCCCGATCAGGCCAAGGAAGAGATCGAAAAGGGAATCGCCGCAGTCAATCTGACGCTGGGTGCCGAAGCCGCTCCGTTCTTTCGATTCGTCGCATTGCAGCACCCCCCGGAACTCGTGACCTATCTTGGCGAGCGCAATATCGCGATTTTTTCCACCGACATGGACTCGTTCGACTTCAAGGCACGGCGGCCCGAGCAGGTCGTCAACGCGGTGATGAACAAGCTCAAGAAGCAGGGCAAGGGCATCGTGCTGATGCATGATCTGCAGCACAATACGGCCGACGCGCTGCCGGAATTGCTGAAGCAGCTCAAGGACGGCGGTTACAAAATCGTCCACATGCGCGCCAAGGGCACCGTGAAGTCGATGGCGAAATACGACGATATGCTCAAGAAGGAAGCCAAGCTGCCGACGGTCGATCAGCGGCCCACAGCCAGCGTCGTGCGCACCGTCGAATAGACCCGCTCAACCGCCCACTTCATCTAAAAATTTGCCGGGCGCCACGCCCGGCAAAGTCGTTTCAGGGGTGTCCTCATTGTTGCGACAAGGCGGAGACTTACGATTTGCGGCCTCCGGCCTGTGTGATCCGGCGGACACTAAATGAGCAAATCGAGCTTCTGGTAGAACAATAAGGGTGACGCCGCTGATTATTCGGGCATGCTGGAGTCGAATTGTGATTCGATTCTTTGGTCACGCGGGGCCGGCGATCAGAGGGGGCCGATCCCGCAGAGGTTCCTCCCGCGTGGCGTAACAAACTTGGGGCGGCTCGATTTGCCGCCCCCTTTATTTAAATTTAAGAAACCTGTCGTTCGGGCAGGTCGTGTCCCTGAAAATCAACGATAGTTGCGCGGCTTGCGGCGCTGGGGCGGTTCTCCCGAGTAGCGAGGGTTGATCGCACAATCGCCGCCCGTCGCAGAAACGGCTGTAAGGCATTGCTGCAGCGTGTAATAGGAGCAGTCGGTCGCGCCATCGAAGGCACGGACGCAATATTGTGTCTCGTAGATATAGCGCTGCGCACTGGCCGGTGCTGAAGACGCGGCGAGCATTGCCGACACCGCAAGTGTCATACAGATCGTGACATGCCGCATGTTTTCGCTCTCCCTGCTTACAGACGCTCGGTAGCAGCTTCTGCATAACGATCATAGCCGGGCCGCCATGATCCCACCGCGAAGATGATGAGCAGCCCGCCGATCAGCGACAGATTCTTGAGAGCCTGAATCATGTTGGCCTGGCGATCTGCGCCTTCCATGCTCCAGAACGGATGGAAGTACCATGTCGCTGCGAGCGTGAACAGAATCAGCAGAACCGCACCAGTGCGAGCACCGAGATTGGCGGCGATCATCAGCGCTGCGCCGATTTCGACGGCGATCACGAGGATTGCAAGCATGTAGGGCGTCGTCAGGCCCGTGGCAGCCTCAAGCTGCGGCGTGTACGCCGTCATCGCGCCGGGCAGCATGACCTTGGCGGCAATCTGGTCCGCGGTGCCCTGAACATCCAACAGTTTCTGAACGCCGGAGAGAATGAAAACGAAAACGAAGAGAACACGTCCCAGAATAAGAGCCACGTTCATGGCAACATCTCCACACGATGCCGGCGGCGCATGCAATCGGAACCGCTAGTCCATAACCCTTTCGGCGGAGCGGCAATCCGCCTTTCGTCGTTCATTTCTTGGTGCCCTTCGAGCCCTTCTTGCCTTTGGATGCGCGGCCCTTCTTGCCCGCTGCGGGTGCCCTGCCCTTGATTTCGACCAGCAGGGCGCGGACCTCCTTATCGCCTTCGTTGGCGGTTCCCGTTTCCTGCGACGGCAGCCACAGCGCCTCTCCGGCTTTGAAGGTGAGCTCGTATTCCTTTCGTCCGGGCGGCGTGAACACGATCGAGCCATCGGTCAGCGCGTATAGAAAGGTATTGGGACGGGCCGCGGCGGGCTGCTTGGCGCCCGGGGCCATCCTGATTTCCCGAACCCTGATCTGATCATTTTCCAGAAGCGATTTCGGTGCGGGCGCAGCATTCTGGGCAGCACAAAGTGACGCCGGGAGAATGGTCAGCGCCAAGGCAAGAACAGTGATTTTCATGGATTTTTTGACGCTCGTTGAAGTTTGCCCAGTCCTGTGCGCGCCGCCAATGGCATTCGTGAGGCAATGGCGACAGCCAGAACGCGCCTCCAATGGCTGAAGCTCAGCCGCAATAGCCGCGCGACGCCGGATGATAGCTGCCACCGCGGTCGCGCCACCAGCAGCGCCCGTTGTACCAGTAATAACCGCCCCGGCGACGTTCCATCTGCGCGCCCAGGGCCGCGCCGGTTCCGGCTCCGATGATAGCCCCCGCTGCGGCACCACCGCGGCCGCCGACGGCACCGCCGATGATCGCGCCCGCCGCACCTCCGAACAAGGCGCCGCCGAGAATGTTTTCCTGCGCCGCGGCTTCCTGCGCGAGCATCGCAACCGCGATCACAAGACCGGCCGTCGCCGCTCCCCCCCGAACCATCGTCGCCCTCCGCGATTCCCTATCACGTGCAGCATAGCACGAAAGCACCCCGTTTCGGCGATGCCGCCCCGACGCTTCTTGTCTGGTCACGCCGGGTCGCGATACTGCGCGGCATGAATCGCCATCGGATCGATCCAGCTCCCCGAACCTATCCCGATGCCGTCTGGCTGATGCGCCGCTCGGCAAGCGGCCGCGCTGCGGCGCCCGAAAGCCAGACTGTCGCCGAGATCGAAACCTGGCTGCTCGGAGAAGCGGTGAAGGTTCCGAGGCTGCTCGACCTGTTCGAAATGTTCGTATGGCGTTTGGTCGTAGCCGGACTACCGCTCGACCGCGCCAGCCTTCACACCGGGACACTGCATCCGCAATTGATCGGGTTCGCCTGGAACTGGAACAGCGCCGACGGGATGGTGGACGAGGTCAGGGTTGGCGAAGAAAATCTTTCAACCGACTCGTTCAGGCGCAGCCCGCTCGCTATCGCGTTCGAGACCGGGCGTCCGGTCATGATCAATCCTCACGAGCCGCAATCCGAACGCTTCAATCTGACCGCAGACCTGCGCCAACTCGGCATCACGCAATATCTCGCGCTGCCGATGGGCGGCGCCGGCTATCATAACGTCGCCACGATCGCCACGCGGCAACCCGGCGGATTCACCACCGTGCAGCGCAACGCGCTCGACCGGCTGCTGCGCGTGCTGGCCTTGCATATCGAACGGCACATAGCGATGCAGATCGCACGCAACGTGCTCGACACCTATCTAGGCGCGCTAGCGGGCAGCAAGGTCCTGGAGGGTTCGATCCGGCGCGGTGCGGGGACGCGCATTTCCGCTGTCGTGTGGTCTCCGGATCTGCGCGGCTTCACCGATCTGTCGGACCGGCTCGCGCCTGCCGACATGCTCTCCGTACTCAATGCCTATTTCGAGGCCATGACGGGCTCGGTCATCGACCATGGCGGTGAAGTGCTGAAATATATGGGCGACGGTCTGCTGGCTGTCTTTCCCTATGACGGCAGCTACGCCGAAGGCAGCGCAGCCGAGGCCGCCGTCGCAGCAGCGCTTGCGTCAGAGACCGCTGTTGCTACGCTTAATGCGAACCCGCCACCTGCTCTCGCGGCAATCGAGGGCTGGCGCCCGCTTCGCTCCGGCATCGGGCTCCATGAAGGCGACGTGTTCTTCGGCAATATCGGTGCGCCGCAACGGCTCGACTTCACGGTGATCGGCGGAGCGGTGAACGGCGCGAGCCGCGTGGAGAGTCTGTCGAAACAATTGGGGCATGCGATCGTGTTGACGGCGCCGGTCGCTGAGCGTCTTGCAAAACGTCCGAAAAGTCTGGGGCGCCATACGCTGCGCGGCATGGCCGAACCGGTAGAAATATTCGGACTATAAACCGCGACGTCAGCGATCCGGCAGCGGGATGAACTCGTTCTCGTCACCGGGCACGATATCGAACCGCGCGGCCTTCCAGTCTTCCTTGGCCTGCTCGATCCGGTCCTTGCGCGAGGACACGAAATTCCACCAGATGTGCCGGGGCCCGTCGAGCGCGGCGCCGCCGAGGATCGCGATGTGGCTTGCGGCGATCGCCCTCACCGCGATGCGATCACCCGGCCGGAACACCAGCAATTTCGGTCCGGTGAAACGGTCGCCTGCAATCTCGATCTCGCCGCTTACGATATAGATGGCTCGCTCCTCATAATCGGGATCGAGCGGGATCGTTGTGCCCGCCTCCATCATCACATCGGCGAACACGGTCTCCGACGCGGTGACGACCGGCGAGTGCTTACCGAAGGCTTGTCCTGCGATCACCCGCGCGGTGAAGCCGTTGTCGGTCACCAGCGGCAATTCCTCCGCATTGCGATGAAGGAACGACGGCGCGATCTCTTCCTTGTCGGCGGGCAAAGCCACCCAGCATTGCAGACCATGCAACGTGTCGCCGTTGACACGACGGTCCGGCGCAGTCCGTTCCGAGTGCACGATGCCGCGGCCCGCCGTCATCCAGTTCACTTCACCGGGACGGATCGCAACGAATGTGCCGAGACTGTCACGGTGGGTAATCTCGCCGTCGAACAGATAGGTGACGGTGGCGAGTCCGATATGCGGGTGCGGCCGTACGTCGACGCCAGTGCCGGCCCTGAACTCTGCAGGCCCCATCTCATCGAGAAACACGAACGGGCCGACCATGCGTCGCCCGGCCGACGGAAGCGCGCGGCGCACCTCGAAATCGCCGAGGTCCGTCGAGCGAGGGACGATCACGCGCTCCAGCGCGTCGCACGACTGACGATCGCCCGGCGACGGATCCTGTCCTGGAAAAAAGCTCATGGCGCTCGCTCCGCAATCCCACAGTCCGCGCCCAACGACGATCGTGGGCTCATCCCACAACTTACACCTAACAATGACCGCAATGCGATGACGTCACGTCGTAAGAATTGAAACCCGCGGCACTCGCCAATAAGGTGCCACGTCTCGTTCGGTCCGGACGGGTTTTCTTTCAGTGTGAAGTCTTCAGCATGGCCCTGCCCGCACCCGTTCTCAATCCGCCGTTCAATATCACGCGTCTCAGCCATGTCGTACTGACCGGCAGGGATCTCGACGCCAGCCGCAGATTCTACAGCGACGTGCTCGGTCTCGTGGTCAGCGACAGCGACAAGGATGCGCTTTATCTCCGCGGCCTCGAAGAGGCGAGCCATCACTCGCTGGTGATCCGCAAGTCGGAGGACACGTCGGCCTGCCGGGCGATCGGTTTCCGCGTTCTCACCGAGGCGGACCTGGACAAGGCGAAGGACTGGCTGGATCGCCGCGGCGTGGCGAACACATGGATCGAAGTGCCCTATCAGGGCCGCACGCTGAGTTACCGCGATGCATCGGGCACGCCGATCGAGCTTTGCGCCAGTATGGATATCGTGCCCCGGCTGATGCAATCCTTCGACAAGTTTCACGGTGGCAGCCCGCAACATCTCGATCACGTGCAGGTCGCGGCATCCGACATCCAGCGCGCTTTCGACTTTTACGCGGCCCTCGGTTTCAAGCTGACGGAATACACCGCGCGCGACGGCACCGACGAATTGTGGGGAATCTGGCTCGCGCGAAAGGGCAATCCGCACGACATCGTGTTCAGCAACGGACGCGGCCCGCGGCTGCACCATTTCGCCTACACCGTTCCTGAAGTCCGTGACCTGATCCACGCCTGCGACGTCGCCGCGAGCATGGGATATGCCAGCCGCATGGAGCGCGGCCCGGGCCGCCATGGCATCGGAAATGCGCTGTTCGTGTATTTCCGCGATCCCGACGGTCACCGCATCGAGCTGTTCAACACCCATTATCAGGCGATCGATCCTGACGTGCCACCGATCCGCTGGGACCTCACCAATACCAGCCGGTCGCAATTGTGGGGTTTACCCGCCACGCGCGCGTGGTTCTTCGAGGCGACGCTGTTCGAGGGCGTGGACCCGGCCGAGCCGCTGCTCAAGGCCGATCCGGTCACGCTCGAGACATTCCTGGCAAACCAGTTCTGACCGAGAGCGGAACCGGAATCGACTCACGGAGAAATCGCAAGCGTCGCGGCGTCGAACCCATCACGTGCGACGTCCGGCGACGCTTGGAACGCGACGCTTGGAATTTGATAACCCAATCTGATGAAGCCTTCCGAGGTGACGAACGGGCCTTAACCGTAGGCTGCCCTGCTCTCGCAAGAGAGGCCGGGCATCCTGCCACTCAGATATCGGAAGGAATGCAATGCTGTCGCGTAGAGTGCTGATGAAGGCTACCGGCGCTATCACGTCCGCTGCCACGCTTCCCGCCTTCGCACATGCGCAGACCGCGTCGCCCAACGCATCCGGCACGCCTCTCGCGCAACTTGCGGCATCGATCTCGGACAAACTGTTCGACAACGATGGCCTCGCGAGACCGGTTCCCGACCAGCCGACCGTTTCGGATCTTGCCAGCGGTCTTGATCGCACGCTCGTGCTTGGCGGCGGCGGCGAATACTACGTCGCGTGGTATTGCGGCTTCATCCACGGATTGATCGAGCAGCGCGTCGATCTCTCGATGGCGGAGATGGTGGTCGGCACATCCGCAGGTTCGTACGCGGGCTCGTCGCTGCTGTCCGGCCGCTTCGCGCAGATGCGTGACGAATTCGATTATTTCGGCCGTCTCCCCGGCCTCTTTGCCAAACTCGCGCCCGTCACCGCTCCCAATGCGAGCCAGCAGCGCGCGCAGCAAATCAATTTCAGCGCGAAGGATGGCAGCCCGGAAACGATCCGCACGATCGGCCACGCTGCGCTTGCGGCCGACAATCGGGTGAACGGCGATGCCGTCGAACGCCTGGCCTGGCTGCTGACAGGCGACAGCCGGACTGACTGGCCGGTGGCGAAGATGTTCACGACCGCGAACGACTGCTACACCGGCGAGCGCCTCGTGGTGCACCAGAGTGTCGCGCGAAAGAACGGCATCCCGCTGGCGCACGGCGCCGGGGCAAGTTCGTCCCTGCCCGGCATCATCGGACCGACGTTGCTCGGGCAGCGCTTCTGCATGGACGGCGGCATCTCGAAGACCTGGGCGCATACCGACCTTGTCGCCGGATCCAAGCGCGCGATCGTCATCACGCTCACGAATGGCTACGAAGGCAGTCTCCTGAGCGGCATCCCGCACAACATCCACATGGAGATTGCAGCACTCGAGGCCACCGGGACGAAGGCCATGCTCATCATCGCCGGCACCCCGCCCGGCGTGAACCTTCTGGATCCGAAGCAGATCGAGCCGGCGCTCCGCACAGGCTATGAACGTGCAAAGACCGAAGCGCCGAAAATCGCGGCCTTCTGGGCGTAACATCGCGCCACGGACCTGGCGGAATTGCGGTGAGGTCCGAAACGTTAAACGCGAACCTGCGATGTCAGTAACCGACTAGCGCCGCGCGCCCTGCGCCTCGACCGCCGCAAACGCCGTCATGTTGATGACACCACGGGCGGTGACCGAAGGCGTCAGGATATGCGCCGGCATGGCCGCGCCGATCAGGATCGGCCCGACCGCCAATGCGTCCGCCAGCACCTTGGTCATCTGATAGGCAATGTTCGCGGCGTCGAGATTGGGCATGATCAGTACATTGGCTTCGCCCTTCAGCCGCGAATGCGGGAAAACGCGCTCGCGGATCATCGGGCTGAGCGCGGTGTCGCCGTTCATCTCGCCTTCCGCTTCCAGCTCGGGGTGAAGCTCCTGAAGAAGCCGCATCGCCGCGCGCATCTTGCTTGCGGACGCGCTGTCATAAGACCCGAAGTCCGAATGCGAGAGCAGCGCGATTTTCGGCACAAGTCCGAAGCGTCGGACCTGCGCCGCCGCCAGCACGGCCATGTCGGCAATCGCCTCCACGCTCGGCTCCGGCGTTACGTGTGTATCCGCAAGAAAATATGCGCCCTTGTTGGTGATGACGAGCGACAATGCGGCAAATTCCTTCACGTCGGGCGCAAGCCCGATCACATCGCGGATGTTCTTCAGATGCGCCATGTAGCGGCCTTCGACACCGCAGATCATGGCGTCAGCGAGTTTGAGGCGCACGGCCAATGCGGCGATCACCGTCGCGTTGGTCCGCACGATGGTCCGCGCCGCATCCGGCGTGATGCCACGGCGCCCCGCCGCCTCCACATAGGCCTGCACATACTCGCGATAACGCGGATCGTCGTCCGGGTTGATCAGGGTGAAGTCGCGTCCCGGCCGGACCGAGAGACCAAACCGCTCCAGCCGCGTCTCTACCACGTTCGGACGTCCAATCAGCAGCGGGTGAGCGAGCCCCTCCTCCACCACGACCTGCGTTGCGCGCAGGACGCGCTCGTCCTCGCCTTCGGCATAAATGACGCGCATGACATCCTGCTTTGCGCGCGCGAAAACCGGCTTCATGATGAAGCCGGACCGGAACACGAAGCGATTGAGACGCTCGCGATAAGCCTCGAAATCGCCGAACGGACGGGTCGCAGCGCCGGATTCGATCGCAGCCTGCGCGACCGCAGGTGCGATCCGCAGGATCAGACGCGGGTCAAACGGATTAGGAATAAGCGAGCCCGGCCCGAAGGTGCGGGCCTCGCCGCCATAGGCGCGCGCCGCAACCTCCGAGGGCGCCTCGCGGGCAAGCGCGGCGATCGCGTCCACCGCTGCGTGCTTCATCGCTTCATTGATGGTCACCGCACCGACATCGAGCGCGCCGCGGAAAATATAAGGAAAGCACAGGACGTTGTTGACCTGGTTCGGGTAATCCGAACGGCCGGTGCAGATCATCGCGTCCGGACGCGCCGCACGCGCCTCGTCCGGCATGATCTCTGGTGTCGGATTCGCCAGCGCCATGATCAGCGGCCGGTCCGCCATGCGCTTCACCATGTCGCCAGACAATACGCCGCCCGCCGATACGCCGAGGAAGATATCCGCGCCGCCGATGATGTCGCCGAGTTTTCGCGCTTCGGTGTCCTGCGCGTAAACGTCCTTCCAGCGGTCCATCAGGACGTTGCGCCCCTTGTAGACCACACCTTCGATGTCGGAGACGAAGATATTCTCGCGCTTCGCGCCGAGCGACACCAGCAGGTTGAGGCAGGCGAGCGCCGCCGCGCCGGCGCCGGACGTCACGATCTTTACATCCTCGATCTTCTTGCCCGACAGATACAGCGCATTTGTAACGGCCGCGCCGACGATGATCGCTGTGCCGTGCTGATCGTCGTGAAAGACCGGAATTTTCATCCGCTCCTTGAGTTGCGCCTCCACGTCGAAGCATTCTGGCGCCTTAATGTCCTCCAGATTGATCCCGCCGAAGGTTGGCTCAAGAGCGGAAATCACCTCGACCATGCGCGCCACGTCCGGCGCGTCGATCTCGATATCGAACACATCGATTCCGGCAAATTTCTTGAACAGGACGGCCTTGCCTTCCATCACAGGCTTCGAGGCCAACGGACCGATATTGCCCAGCCCGAGCACGGCTGTGCCGTTCGAGATGACGGCCACGAGATTCTGGCGGCCGGTAAGTTCCGCGGCCTCGCGCGGGTCCGCGGCGATGGCTTCGCAGGCCGCTGCGACGCCGGGGGAATAGGCCAGCGCAAGGTCATGCTGGGTTCCAAGCGGCTTGGTCGCGGCGATCTCAAGCTTACCCGGCTTGGGAAAACGGTGGTAGGCCAGCGCCTGATTCTTCAGGTCCTCGGACAGATTCGACATCACGGACGGCATTGACGGCTTCCTCCAGTGTCCCGAGTCGCGGGACACCGGCCATTTTTATGGAACTTGCTTCAGGAATGCGAATGTTTGTTCGGGACACGGGCTCCGACATTTCTGCGGGAGACATTCCATGCTGACGCGGCTTCAGACGATCTGGGACGATATTCGCAGCAGCCTCTGGGCGCTTCCCGTGCTGATGATCGCGGCCGCCACCGTCCTGGCGGTGTTTGCGACCGGCGTGACGATCGACATCCAGGGCGACCCGGTCTGGTTCCTTTATAGCGGCGGAGCCAAAGACGCACCGGGCTTCCTGTCCAATCTGGTCGCCGCCATGATCACGCTCGCGACGCTGGCGATATCGATCACGATGGTGGTTCTGACGCTCGCCGCCCAGCAGCTCGGACCGCGGCTGACCCGGATATTCATGAGCGATCTGAGAACCCAGGCCATGCTTGGCGTCTTCATCGCGACCGTCATCTACCTCCTGCTGGTGATGCGCAGCGTTTATGGCGACACGGTCCCGAATCTCGCGGTGACCATCGGCAGCGCACTCGTCATCCTGAGCGTGATCATGCTTCTGGTGTTCGTCCACCATCTGGCTCGATCGATCGTGTCCGACAATGTCATCGAACACGTGGGGGCCGAAATAGACGGCAGCGCGAAGCATTTGCTCCCCGATCCGGATTCTGAGGTTCCGGTGCCGAAATCAAGACCGGACGGTGAAGGCGCCGCGCTGCGGCTGCGGTGCGAAGGTTATCTGCAGGCACTCGACCATTCGGCCCTTGTCGCGGCCGCGTGCGAAGCCCAAGCGGTTGTCGAGCTCGACGTGAAGCCGGGCCATCTCATGATGACCGGCGTTGCGATTGGGAAGGTCTGGCCGCCGGAAGCCTGCACCGAAGAACTGGTCACGGCGGTGGAGCAAGGCATCCTGGTCGGTCGGGAGCGAACGTCCGTGCAGGACATCGAGTTCTCGATCCGTCAGATGGTCGAGGTCGGGGCGCGCGCGTTGTCGCCTGGCGTCAACGATCCATACACCGCGCTCGTCACCATCGACCGGCTGTCGCGGTCGCTTGCCCACATCATGCGCCGGCGCCCGGCCCGGTCGCAATGGTGCGACGCCGACGATGTGTTGCGGTTGATCGTCAACCCTCCCCGCTTCGACGGGCTTGCCGATGCGAGCTTCAACATGCTGCGGCAATATGGCGAAGGCAGCGCTGCGGTTTTGATCCGGCTCGCGGAGCGACTGAGCGATCTGCATCAGATCGCCGACGACCGTCAGAAGGTGACGATCCGCCGCCATCTCGACATGGTCCTACGCGCGGGCCGCCGATCGTTGAAAGAGCCGAACGATCTGGCGGCGCTGGAGCAGCGCGATCCGGCGCGCTGATTACTTCTGCGGCAAATTCAGCCGGATATGCAATTCGCGCAGCTGCTTCGGCGTGACCTCCGACGGCGCGCCCATCAGCAGATCCTCGGCGCGCTGATTCATCGGGAACAGCACGACCTCGCGGAGATTCTCCTCCCCGCACAGAAGCATCACGATACGATCGATACCGGGCGCGATGCCGCCATGCGGCGGTGCGCCGAGCGACAGCGCGCGCAGCATACCGCCGAACTTCGCCTCGAGCACGTCCTCGCCATAGCCCGCGATGGCGAACGCCTTCTTCATCACATCGGGGCGATGGTTTCGGATCGCGCCGGACGACAGCTCGGTGCCGTTGCAGACGATATCGTACTGAAATGCCTTCATGCCGAGAATCTTCTCGTGATCGTTCGGATCGAGCGCGAGGAAGTCCTCGACAGGCATGTTCGGCATCGAGAACGGATTATGCGAGAAGTCGATCTTCTTCTCTTCCTCGCTCCATTCATACATCGGGAAGTCGACGATCCAGCAAAACTCGAAGCGATCGGTGTCGATCAGCTTTAATTCTTCGCCGACACGGGTGCGCGCAGCCCCTGCGAACTTCACGAAATCCTTCGGCTTGCCGGCGACGAAAAAGCAGGCGTCGCCCACGCCAAGGCCGAGTTGATCGGCGATCTGCTTCGTGCGCTCCGGGCCGATATTTTTCGCGAGCGGGCCGGCGCCACCCTCCTCGCCCTCGCGCCAGAAGATATAGCCGAGCCCCGGCTGACCTTCGCCCTGAGCCCATGAATTCATCCGGTCGCAGAATGCGCGGTTGCCGCCGGTCTTGGCGGGGATCGCCCACACTTCGACCGCCGCGTCGTTCGCGATCATGTTCGCGAAAATCTTGAAGCCCGAACCGCGGAACGCGTCGGTGACATTCGCCATCTTGATCGGGTTGCGCAGATCCGGCTTGTCCGAACCATAGAGACGCATCGCGTCGGCATAGGCGATGTGCGGGAATTTCTGCGTGACCGGCTTGCCGCCGCCGAACTCCTCGAACACGCCGCGCAGCACCGGCTCGACCGCATTGAAGACATCGTCCTGCGTGACGAAGCTCATCTCGATATCGAGCTGATAGAACTCACCGGGCGAACGGTCGGCGCGCGCATCCTCGTCGCGGAAGCAGGCCGCGATCTGGAAATAGCGGTCGAAGCCCGACACCATGATGAGCTGCTTGAACTGCTGCGGCGCCTGCGGCAGCGCATAGAACTTGCCGGGATGGATGCGCGACGGCACCAGATAATCGCGCGCACCTTCCGGAGAGGACGCGGTCAGGATCGGAGTCTGGAATTCGAAAAAGCCGCCCTCCTTCATCCGGCGGCGGATCGAATCGATGATCTGGCCGCGCTTCATGATGTTGTTGTGCAGCCGCTCGCGCCGCAGATCGAGGAAGCGATAGCGCAGACGAATATCTTCCGGATATTCCTGGTCGCCGAAGACGGGCATGGGCAATTCGCCCGCCGGTCCCAGCACCTCGATCTCGATGGCGAAGACCTCGACCATGCCAGTGGGCAGATCGGGATTTTCGGTCCCGCCGGGGCGCTGACGCACCTTGCCGTCGACGCGGATGACCCATTCCGAGCGCACCTTTTCGGCATCCTGGAAGGCCGGGCTGTCAGGATCGGCCACAACCTGCGTCAGGCCGTAATGGTCGCGCAGATCGATGAACAGCACGCCGCCATGGTCACGGACCCGGTGGACCCACCCGGACAGGCGCACCTGTGCGCCGATGTCGCTCTCGCGGAGCGCGCCGCAGGTGTGGGAGCGGTAACGATGCATGGCCGGTCTTTCGCTTGGCCGGTGCGACCGGCCGGGATTCGAGAAAAGTGGGCTGAAGGCGCGGGAAAAGCGCATGGGGGTCGTGCTTTGTCAAGGCAAGGGAATGCCTCGACAGAACCGCCTCGATCTGCATTCTGGGGGGAGAAACCTACCCTGACGGAATCAATGCCGAAACGAACCAGCAAGGCCGCCGCCCGCGGCAAATCCAGCGCGCAACCGGTCCGCATGACCACCGGCGAGGCCGTGGTCAATGCGCTGCTCGCGCACGGAATCGACACGATTTATGCTCTGCCGGGGGTGCATAACGACCACTTCTTCGACGCGCTCTACAAGGCCGGGAACCGCGTGCGGGTGGTCCACACCCGCCACGAGCAGGGCTGCGCCTATATGGCGCTCGGCGCCGCGCTCGCGACCGGCAAACCGCAGGTTTACAGTGTGGTACCGGGTCCGGGGTTGCTCAACACCGGCGCGGCCCTTCTGACCGCCTATTCCATGAATGCCCCGGTCCTGGGGCTGATTGGGCAGATTCCGCAAAGTACCATCCGGCGCGACCTTGGCCAGTTGCACGAGATCCGCGACCAGGCCGGAATCATCGAACGGCTGGTCGATCACTCCGCCCGCATTCCGCGTGCCGCCGACGCTCCGCGCATGGTTGCTGCGGCGATCCAGTCCATGAGCATGGACCGGCCGGGCCCCGCCGCCCTCGAATGCGGGATGGACGTGTGGGGCCGAGCCGAACCGGTGGTCGGCTGCGCGCCGTTGCCGGTGTTCGAGCCGCCCGTCGATGACGACGCGGTGACCGCGGCGGCGAAGCTCCTCGGCGCGGCAAAGAATCCGATGATCGTATGCGGAGGCGGCGCCCTGGATGCCTCGAAGGAGGTCACCCGGCTATCCGCGATGCTGCAGGCGCCGGTGATAGGTTATCGCCGCGGCCGCGGCATTCTCGACAGCCGCGATCCACTCTCGATCACGCTGCCGCTGGCGCACGAGATGTGGCCCGAGGTCGATGTGGTGATCGGCGTCGGCACCCGCCTGCTGCAGCAACTCACGGTCTGGGGTACCGACAAGGACCTCAAAGTCATCCGCGTCGAGGCCGATCCCGACGAACCCGAACGCGCCGGCAAACCGGATGTCACCCTGCTCGGAGATTCCGTTGCCGTTCTGCGCAAGCTGATCGCGGCCCTGCCCGCGCACAATTCGAAGCGCAAGTCGCGCAAGGCAGAGATGGAAGAGCGGCAGGCCAAATTCGCCAAAAGGCTCGCGAAGCTCGTACCGCAGATGGCGATCCTCGACGTGATCCGCGCGGAATTGCCCGAAGACGGCATCTTCGTCGACGAAGTCACGCAGATCGGATTCGCCGCACGTCTTGCGATGCCGGTCTACAAGCCGCGCACCTTCATTTCGCCCGGCTATCAGGACAATCTCGGCTGGGGCTTCGCGACCGCGCTCGGCGTGCAGGATGCGCGGCGCGACGTGCCGGTATTGTCGATCTCCGGCGACGGCGGGTTCATGTACACGGCGATGGAGATGGCGTCCGCGGTTCGCCACAAGATCCCGCTGGTCTCCATCGTCTTCAACAACAATTCCTTCGGCAACGTGAAGCTGATCCAGCAGGAATGGTATGGTGGCCGCACCATCGCCAGCGATCTCACCAATCCCGATTTCGTCAAATTCGCCGAAAGCTTCGGCGCTGCGGCAGAGCGGGTCGAGACTCCTGCGGAGCTGCGCGCCGCGATCCGGCGAGGCTTCAAGCGGCGGGGTGGACCGACGCTGATCGACATGCCTGTTCAGCCGATGCCGTCGCCGTGGGAGTTCATCATGATGCCGCGTGTGCGCGGGTGACCGACACGATATGGATTTGATTACAACGACAGCAGATCTGGCCGAAGCCTGCGATCGTCTCGCGCAGCATCCCTTCGTCACCGTCGATACCGAATTCCTGCGCGAGTCGACCTATTATCCTCAGCTCTGCGTCGCCCAGCTTGCAAGCGCTGACGAAGCAGTGGTGGTGGATGCGCTGGCGCCTGACATCGACCTCCAGCCATTCTTCGATCTTATGGGCAACCAGAGCGTCGTGAAGGTGTTTCACGCCGCGCGCCAGGACATCGAAATCGTCTGGCATCGCGCCAACCTGATCCCGCATCCGGTGTTCGACACCCAGATCGCCGCCATGGTTCTCGGCCACGGCGACTCGGTCTCCTATGACCAGCTCGTGCAGCGCATCACCGGTGACACGCTCGACAAGTCCTCGCGCTTCACCGATTGGACCCGGCGCCCGCTGTCGAAGTCGCAGATCGAATACGCGATTTCCGACGTCACCCATCTGCGCGACGTCTATCGGAAGCTTCGCGGCGATCTCGAAAAGCGCGGCCGCACCGAATGGCTGAGCGAGGAGATGGACATCCTCACGTCGCCCGAAACCTACCGGATGGACCCCGACAACGCCTGGCAGCGGCTGCGCACGCGCGTTCGCAAGCCCAAAGAGCTCGCGGTGCTGATGGAAGTCGCGGCCTGGCGCGAACGTGAGGCGAAGGCGCGCGACGTTCCCCGCGGGCGCGTGCTGAAGGACGATCTTGTGGCTGATATTGCAATTCAGGCCCCGACAACGATCGAGAAGTTGTCCACGCTCCGCGCGCTGCCCAAAGGATTCGAGCGTTCCCGCTGGGGCCTGGAAATTCCCGACGTGGTCAAACGCGGGCTCGAGCGCGATCCCAAAACACTGCCGTCGATCGAACGGCCGAAGCCTCAGCAGAATGGTTCGGCGATCGTCGAACTGCTCAAGGTTCTGCTTCGCATGACGGCGGAAAAGCACGCAGTGGCTGCGAAGGTGATCGCGACTGTCGACGATCTTGAAAGGATCGCCACCGACGACCGCGCCGACGTCCCCGCGCTCAAGGGCTGGCGCCGCGAATTGTTCGGCGAAAAGGCGCTGGCGCTCAAATCCGGCCGGTTGGCGCTCGCGATCGAGAAGGGTCGCGTATCCGCGATCGAGCGCGATTAGCTTCAGCGGCAATTCATACCTATCTTCCCGATCGTCCCCGCAAAGCGCGGGGCCCCGAAGGCTGAGTTACCGATGACAAGCGCACCTGTCGCCAAACCCGTTCCGCATTCCTTCAAGCGCCACGGGATCACTGTCGAAGATCCGTATGCTTGGCTGCGCGACCCGGGCTACCCGGATGTCAAGGACGAGGACATTCTCGCGTATCTCAATGCGGAGAACGCGTATTTCGAAGCGGCGATGCAGCCGCATCGCAGCCTTGTCGACACAATCGTCGCGGAGATGAAGGGCCGCATCAAGGACGATGACTCCAGCGTCCCGCAAAAGGACGGCGACTGGATCTACTGGTACGCATTCGATGCCGGCGGCGAATACCCGAAATGGTACCGGCGGAAGTTTGCAGGCGGCGCAGACGAAATTCTGATCGACGAACCGGCGCTTGCCGCGGGCCACGATTATTTCCGGCTCGGCGGACATGCCGTGAGCCCGGATGGGCGCCTCCTCGCCTACGCGGTCGATACCAACGGATCGGAGCGCTACGTGCTCAAGGTCCGCGATCTCGAAACCGGCGCAGAGCTTGCCGACATGATCGAGAACTGGCGGTACGGGCTGATCTGGGCCGCGGACTCAAAAAGTTTTCTCTACACCGATGCCGACGAGAACTGGCGCTCGAAAGCGGTCTGGCATCACAGTCTGGGTGATCCGCAAAGTGCCGATCGGGAAATCTATCGCGAACACGATCCGAAATTCACCGTCAGTCTTGGCCGCACGCAGTCGCGGCGCTTTGCGACTTTCTCCACCGGCGATCACGCCACCAACGAAATCCGGTTGCTCCCTCTCTCCGACTTTTCTGCCGATCCGGTTCTCGTCTCGCCACGCCAGACCAACCGTCTCTACGATCTCGATGAGCGCGAAGACATTCTGTACATCCGCACCAACGACACCCACCTGAATTTTCGCGTCGTCACGGCGCCGGTCTCACAGCCGGATGCATGGACGCAGATCATTCCCGGCAGCGAGCGCCATTACATCCTCGGACTCACGACGTTCGAGAACCTGATGGTGATCGAGGAGCGTATCGACGGATTGTCCCAGATCCGGCTGCGCGACTATGCCGACGGCGCCGAGCATTACATCACCTTTCCGGAAGCAAGCTTTGTCGCCAGCCTGGGCGGCAATCGCGAATATCGCGTTGACCGGCTGCGGCTGAATTACCAGTCGATGGTGACGCCGAACACCGTTCACGACTATCACCTCGCCGACGGCCGTCTTGAGACTCTGAAGGTCCGCGAAATTCCGAGCGGCTACGACGCGTCGCAATACGTCACCGAGCGGCTCGTGGCTCCGTCGCGCGATGGCGTGATGGTGCCGGTTTCGGTGGTCTATCGCCGGGACTTCGTGAAGGACGGCAAGGGCCTCCTGCATGTCTATGGCTATGGCGCCTACGGGCATGCGATCCCGCCCGGCTTCTCGACCAACAGGCTGTCGTTGCTCGATCGCGGTTTCGCCTGTGCCATCGCTCATATCCGTGGCGGCGATGATCTCGGATTCGGCTGGTATCTCGACGGCAAGCTCGACAAGCGCACCAACAGCTTCAACGATTTCGTCGACGTGACGCGCTATCTGATCGGCCAGGGCTTCGCGGCGCCCGGCCGGGTCGCAGCAGCGGGAGGGTCGGCCGGAGGCGAACTGATGGGAGCCATCGTTAACCAGGCGCCAGACCTCTACGGCGCGATCGCTGCGCACGTGCCCTTCGTCGATGTCCTCAACACCATGCTGGACGAAACTCTGCCTCTCACTCCGGGCGAGTGGTCGGAATGGGGCAATCCGATCACCGACAAGACGGCATTCGAATACATCCTGAGCTACAGCCCCTATGACAATGTGTCGGCGCAGGCCTATCCGGCCATACTGGTGACGGCTGGATTGAACGATCCGCGCGTGACCTATTGGGAGCCGGCGAAGTGGGTGGCGAAGCTCCGCGCCACTGGCACAGGCGGCAAGACGCTGCTGCTCAAGACGAATATGGGCGCGGGCCATGGCGGCAAATCCGGGCGCTATACCGCCCTGGAAGAAGCTGCGGAGGAGTTCGTTTTCTTCATCACGCAGCTTGCCGGCAAACCGCGCGCTGACGTCTGAGCGCAGCGCGTAGGTAAGAACGTACGAAAACTTGATCTAGCGCAAATTTGTGGGCGGCGGCGCTTCCTAGGTTGGCTCTCAAATCCGTTTGGGAGAACGCCGTCGATGGGCGAACTGGTTCTTGCAGCCAAGATCACGCATGTTCCGTCACTGATGCTCTCGGAGCAACTGGAGCCGCTGAAGGGCACGCGGGACGGACCGATCAATGCGCTCAAGCTGATCGGCGAGCGCGCGCGCGAGCGCGGCGCCGACACCTTCGTCGTATTCGACACCCACTGGATTTCGAATTTCGGATTCCATATCAACGCAAATGACTGGCACAGCGGCAGCTATACGAGTCCCGAAGCGCCGCACATGATCAATGACATCACCTACGACTTCCCCGGCAATCCCGACCTCGCCCACCTGATCGCTGAAGAGACCGCGAAGGACGGCCCTTTAGCGCTCGCACATCGGGTCAAGACCATGCCGGTCGAATACGGCACCATCGTCCCGATGCATTACATGAACGCGGACAAGACGATGTCTGTCGTCCCGATCGCCTCCCCGGTCTTTGCGTCGGTCGAGGAGAACCGAAAATTCGGGGCCGCCGTGACCCGTGCGATCAAGCGATCCGGCTGCAAGGCTGCGATTCTTGCGAGCGGCTCGCTTTCGCATCAGCTATTCGAGAATTCAAAGCTCGGCCCTGAAGCCTGGAACAGGATCTCCAGTGAATTCAACCGGCAGATGGACCTGCGCGTGCTCGACCTGTGGCGCGAGCGGCGGTTCGCCGAGTTCTGCGCAATGCTCCCGGACTATACCCGCAAGTGTAATGGCGAAGCGCTGATGGTGGACACCGTCATGCTGTTCGGCGCGCTCGGCTGGGATCAGTACGACGGCAAGGCCGAGCAGCTTTGCGCTTACTTCCCATCGAGCGGCAGCGGACAGGTGACGGTCGAGTTTCACCTGAATGCGTGAGCTATTGCTCGAGAACCACCGGCTCGCGGCCAATCAGCCGGGCCAACGTGCGCATGCGGTTCGCCACCCTCTCGCCGTTGAGCGCGGCCTGCGGGCCAGGGAGCCGCAGCACGAGCTTGCCGCGCTCCACCCGCAGCGGCGTTTCCGGCAAAACACCCGGCATCGACGCGGACACCATATAGGCGACGCGCATCGCCGCTCCGAGAATGCGGGCGCGATCCAGCATGCGGGTCGACGCGAGTTCGCGCAGCCGCGGCGACAATTCCTCGTCATGCGAAATCCCGACATGACGGAAATAGACCGCCAGCGCCAGATAAGCTCTTCCGGCGTGGTCGAGCGCGACAAAGTCCGCATGCGCGATCAGATTGAGAGATTGCTCGCCGCGATAGTCGGGATGCGTTCGCCAGCCGACATCCGCGACCAGGCAGGCCGCATGACGCAGTCGCCGTTCGGCCGGCGTCTCCTCAATGCCGCTCGACCCCATCAGGCGGTCCGTCCACGTGACGAGTTCCTCACCATGCTGCGGTGAGCGAGAACGCAACAGATTGAGATTGCGCGCGGCGTCGATCAACGGATCCTTCGCCTGCTCGCGCTCGCTCAGCAACGAATAGAGCAGCCCTTCACGCACGCCGAGCGCGGAGACCACGACGTTCTCCGGGCGGACTTTCCGGATCAGACGCCCAAGGACCACCGCGGCATAGCCGAGCAGCGGCCGGCGCGCCGCCGAGATCACCTCGATCTGAGACAGCGTTTCGGGATCCACGCGCTGAACCAGTTCGCAGAATTCCAGCGCCTCTCGCGCGCGCAGTGTGTAACCGTGCATGACATGCAGCGGATAGCCAGTCTGCGCCATGTGCAGGGCGGCCAGCGCACGCCACGCGCCGCCAACCGCGTAAAGCGAACGCCCCTTGCCCGCTTTAAGGAACGGCACATTTGTCAGTTCGCGCTCGGCGATCCTCTCGGCTCGCTTCAGCGACTGTTGCGATGCATCCTTCAGTGCAAGACCGCCGAGCGGCAGCGTCACCCCGCGCCGGATCTTGTTGCCGCGGACATCGATCAGTTCAAGCGATCCGCCACCGAGGTCACCGGTGATGCCGTCGGGCTCATAGATGCCGGATACGACGCCGAGCGCCGCCAGTTGCGCCTCGCGCTTGCCTGACAGGATATCGATCCTGATGCCACAGATGCGTTCGGCCTCCGCGATGAAGGCCGGTCCGTTCTGCGCGTCGCGGCAGGCAGCGGTCGCGATTCCGAACACCTGCCCGACCTGTAGGTTGTCACACAGCGCGCGAAAGCGCCGCAACGTGGCCAGTGCTTCGGCGACGGCGTCGGGGGCAAGCAGTCCGGTCGACTGAACGGCGCGGCCAAGTCCGGCGAGCACCTTTTCGTTGAAGATCGGAGTCGGGCTCCGCGTCAGGCCTTCGTACACCACGAGCCGGACCGAGTTGGAACCTATATCGATGACCGCCACGGCCGGCCCGTGATCGAGCCGGCCCTGGGCCGCTTCTACGACCTTCGCAGAGCCGTTCCCAGGCGATTTAGGCAGCTTCTTGCGGTCCGCAGGCGTCGCGCGGCCCGCCTTAGCGGTATTACCGGCGGTCCTGGCGGCGGCTGACGCGGCGCGGCGTTGACTCTTTGAGCGATTTCCCACGACCCGACAGGCTCGGATTTGTCATGAAGTATTTCTGGGCGTTGAAAGGCTCCTCGCCTTTCGCGGGCCTTATGCGGGTTGCGGTGCCGTCAGGCAAGACCTTCCAGCTCTGCTCGTTATCGTTGAAATTGACCACCATGACCTGGTCGAGCACCTGCTCGTGGACCGTCGGATTGGTAATCGGGCATAGCGCCTCGACCCGCCGGTCGAGATTGCGCGGCATCATGTCGGCCGACGAGATGTAAACCACCGCTTTGGGGCTGGGCAGTCCGTGGCCGGCGCCAAAACAATAGATGCGCGAATGTTCGAGGAAGCGTCCGACGATCGACTTGACGCGGATGTTGTCGGACAGGCCAGGCACCTCCGGCCGCAGGCAGCAGATGCCACGCACCACGATATCGATTGCGACGCCCGCCTGCGAGGCTTCGTACAATTTGTCGATCATGCCGGGATCGACCAGC
>VFQN01001551.1_pt1 | contig 37981 bp, 67 predicted proteins | sample 3512371 | NCBI WGS metagenome assembly VFQN01 (sample SAMN10412370, study PRJNA504923) | tailings metagenome | isolation source: Replicate 2 from Balatoc abandoned mine | place: Philippines: Itogon, Benguet | collected 2017-08-28
TAGGGTCTTTGGGGGAGACGCGAAGGACACCCCCACCACCCCACCCCACCCCCCCCCCGCCCCCCCCCCCCCCCCCCCCCCCCCCCCCCCCACGCTTACTTTGCCTGCAGCTCGAGGGACTCCCTCGTCACGTCCTGCATCTCCGCCTCAACGCGGCTTAGGTCGCCGATGCTCTGACGGGAAGACAAAGAGGGGGGAGGGCAACGGAAAGCGATGTTTATGCCAGCGCTTAAGCAGTCACCAGTGTCCACTTTCAGGTATTGTGCTGCTCTTTGGTTGGGCATCCCGCATACCCCACCTAGTCCTGCAGGCACCACATCTCCAACCAACGCCCGCGGTTCATGGCCGTTGCCTTTATGGCCCACGTCGCTCATTTGCATACCGTACCGGTGACGCCTATGGTCCCTCAGCACGCAGCCCGCACGCACCCGGCGGAGCTCCCCCTCGCCTGAACCCTGCGCCCTGCCCCCCACCTGGTCCCGCAAGTCGTTCCCATCGTCAGGCGCCTCCACGTCCGCAATGTCCCTCCCTCTGCGCACACGGGCAGTGCAGGCGTAGGGGTGACGTGACCTTGGCAACTTCAAGGGTTCGGGGTACACCGCCCGTTGTGCAGGGCCTCTTCGCGATACAAGCACACCTGCCGGCCATAAGCAGGCCCTCCGCACCCCTCACCCTTACCAACCCCTGTGAACCCACACCCCTGTCCTAACACGCACACACACGCACCTGTCGGCAATGAGCAGCGCCACGTCCACCTCCAGCGACACGATGCGTATAACGGCCGCACCACTGGACCCCCGCACCTTTGTTAACCCACACCCCTGTGCTAATACACACCCTCTCACACCTGTCCGCCATGAGCAGCGCCACGTCCACCTCCAGCGGCTCTATGCGGCCCGCCAGCTCCGCCAGTGCCGCCTCGCGTTCCGACAGCGCCGACTGCAGCAGCGACAGCTGCTGGTCCAGCAGCGAGTGGGCGGACTGCGGGGCGAAAGGGACACATCTAAGGAGGTCAGCCGCACGTCGGTTCAACGGGGGAGCTTGGAAGACTGCTGGTCCAGCAGAGAATGCGCGGACTGCGGGGTGGTGGAGCAAAGCAGGTGCACCTACAGGCCCAGTTTGGTGCGTCCGGACAGCCAAGGGACCATACGGACGAAACAGGCGTCAGGAGTCAACAGCACACAGGAAAAGATGGCTGGCATGTATTCAAGTGGAGTTCTGTCGTGTGACAGCGGCGTAAAGGGGCAAAGCGCTCTAACACTCCGCCAGCCCGTGGGGGTACGATGGGTCAGTAGGAGGTGGGTTTGCCGCGGGCAACGTGTTTGGGCCCCCCACACCGGCGCCCACAGCGCACCGCACCTTCCACTTGCGCTTCTTCTCGCGCTTGCGCTCCAGGATGCCGTCCGCCGCCGCCAGCTCCGCCCTCAGGCCCTCGGACCGCAGCTCGTTGGACTCCACCTCGGAGCGCAGCGAGGCGATCTCGGCGCCGCGCTTGGCGATCTCCGACTGCATGGCCTCGCGCTGCTGCTTGGCCTGCGGGGCGGAGAGTTCAGAAAGCAAAGGGTAGTGGGTGGTCAACTTGCTGTAAAGGATGTGGTGGTGCACAGTGAGGCCTGCATGGCGTCGCGTTGCTGCTTGGCCTGCGGGAGGAGCCGGACAGGTGCAGACGGCAAGAGCTGGTGCCTTCCCATGAGTGGTGAAATTTTAGGCAAGGGCGCAGAATGATGCCTGATTGGCGTCGTGCAGTTGTTTGACATGCTGGGCAGGGGACGGGGTGCACGAACGGGGCGGGCGGTGGAGCTGTGCCATCTGCTGTGTGCGTGCACAGGAGGGTAGGGGCCCAAGGCATGCATGAGGGCAGGGGGCAAGCCGGAGCCTGCATGGTGTCGCGCAGCGCGTGGCCTGCGCCGGCTCATTATTGTGTTGGTGGTAATACACATGCCTCCTTAACCCACCATGCGCTCCGTCTCCGCCTTCTCGTGCACCAGCCGCTCGACCTGCTTCACCAGCCGGGACCGCTCCTCGCCCGCAGCAGTGAGCCGCCCCTCCAGGGCCTGCGGGCAGCGCGGCGGGCGGCGGGTGTTTCAGTGTGGCCGCCTCAATATCACGTGTGGTGTTATACAGCACACAGGGAGTGAGCAAGGTGAGCCGTACGTACGGTAAGGCAGTTCGTCGATGTACCGCAATGAAAGGATGCACGCAGCCGTGCGCCAAAGCCACACCTGCATGCCCTCCAGTTGCCGCGCGATCTCTTCCCGCGCGGCGCTGCGGGTGGAGAGCAAGGGCGAGAGCAAGTGCAAAGCACGTCAGGAGCATGTCAACATGTGCCAAGTAGGGAAGTGTACTCAAGGCACAAGCAAGCATTTCGCGAAGATCAAAAGCGCAATGGCAGCAACCCCCTTCTACCTGCCTCCACCCCTGGCGTCAAGACAGCAGGCTGTCCCCACCTAGTACCCCAGACCTCCTAGCCCTGGGAAATAACGACAGCCAACCGGTGGTGCATCACCACGACCCCACAGCCGCCCCCTCCCCCTCCTCTCGACCCACTCCGCAAACCCTGGAGAACAACGGCAGCCATTAGGTACTGCATCTCCCCCGTCCCTCAACCCACTCCAGCTGCAGCTATCAGATACTGCATCTCCCCCGGCCCCGACCCACTCCAGTTGCTGTTCCGCCTCCTCCGCGCGCGCCACGGCGTCTTCCAGCTCGTCCCGCAGCCCCTGCGCCTCATCCTGGGCCTGCTCCAGGGCGCGCTCCAGGGAGACGATCTGCGGGGCGGGGGTGCGACAGGGATTAGGGGTCCAGTTTGGCACCGAGCGGGTGGTGAGGGACACGCAGCAGAGGCTGACCTTATTATGTACGCAGCCGAACCATACTGCGGGCTTGTGACATATACAGCCTAGGGATGGCAAGGAGCGGGGCATCGCATGGAGCGGTCAAAATGTTGGGAAGCGTGTTGCAGGGGCACGCTGTGTGAGACGCGCAGGTGCGAGACCGCTAACCCACACTCCTGTTTCCTGAACCACCGCCACCCACCACGGCCTTCTTGACCTCCACCTCATTCAGGGCGGTGGCCAGCGCGTGCTCCGCCGCCTCGCCCGTCTTCTTGGCCTCCTCGGCAACCTGAAGCGTACGACGGTACGGCAATACGACAGCATGCAATTGCATACAGCAGGTGACGAGTTGCACGTCTTGCATTATTGTCTAGTTTCAACGGTGTGCTAATGTGGTTAGGAGCTACAGGCGGTCTGAGGCCTGAGCTCGAGTGCGGCGCTGCCTCGGTTGACACCGATATAATTTCACGATACGCAACATCAGGTGCTGGTTCCTAAGACGACGGCAATCAACAGACGTAAGAGCACACAAGTGCGGCCGTACTGCCGTACCTTGAGCAGGGTGGAAACCTCGTTTGACCGGTGCTCCAGCTTGCCTTCCAAGGCGCGGACCTGGGGTTTAGGACATCCGAGGACACGGCCGTATCTTAAGCACGTCAAAAGGTCACTGGTTGTCACGGGTGTGTCATGCCGCACGCTGGCCGGCAGTCACATTACTGTCAGAAACTGGCATATAAGCTGTATGCATGCCCACCCTCCAGGGCTGCGCACCTGGCGCTCGGCCCTGAATATGCTCCACTGGAGGTCTCCGGCTCGCTTCGCCGCTTCCAAGTATTTGTTCTTGTAGTAGACGCGGGCAGCATTCTGCAGGCGAGGGGCACGAGCCAGGGCCGGGGAGACATCACGAGGTAGCGTCAAACTGCTGCTCATTATCCTACCAGCACACACCAACACAAGTCGCCGTGGCGCACTTTAAAGCAAGGTGTTGGAGGCCCCATGCGTAATGCGGCTACGTGGGAGACGCATGGGCCCAGCAGCCTCAACGCTAACCCACCTGCGCCGTACATCACCCCTTGGCGTACACCACCATGGCCCTGGTGACCTTGGCCCGGCTCCCTACCACCACATGTTAACACACACCTTGGGCGCACCACCACGCTAACCCACCTGCGCACTTGCCGCCTTGGCGTACACCACCATGGCCCGGCTGATCTCCGCCAGGCTGCCCTCGGCCCGCTCCAGCCGCCCCTGCAGCCGCACGAGGTCCTGCTCCCTCCGCTGAAGGTCCAGCTGCAGGGCGCGTGCCTCGGCCAGCAACTGGGTGCGGGTGGCCTGCGGGAAGCGGAGGTGCAGAGGGTGTGTACTCATATATAGACTTAATGCCAACCAGATCGATTTCCATCTCTCGGTGATAGGTCGCAGGGCACGTGCCTCGGCCAGCAACTGGGTGCGGGTGGCCTGACAAGGGTGCGGGTACACGTAATACGCGACGAGACCGTGTAGGGCGCCAGGGGAGCACGAAAGCGCACGGTGGGTGGTGTACATAAGGTTTCAGTGTACTAGGCAAGGAGGTCAGCGCCCGTCCTTCCATGTCCGTCGTATGGCAAGGGCCCAGGCGAGCGCCAGGGCGCGGTTGGCTTGAGGAGCCAGATTGTGGGCGCTGTGGGCGTTAGACGCTGCCACTGGAACTGCCGTGTCTACACCTCCCATCGGTCATTACGTAGGACCCGTCGACGTCGCCTCGTATCTTCGCCGTTGCTAACCCACACCGGCAGCAACACACCTGCGTGTCGTCCAGCTCCCTCTTGGTCGACTCCAAGGCATGAGTGAGCTCCCGGATCTGGCGGTCACAGTCGGCCTTGACACTGCGGAGGGAGAAGGACGGAGGCTTTGTACCGAAGCCAGGAGATCAGTCAGCAAAAGTGCAAGTCCCGCCAGTCCGCATAGGGTTCGACACACGCGGCGGCCAGGCTAGCAGCACACGCGCACGCACACCCACGTGTCCAGGCAGCAGCGCGCTCGCACGGCCGCCCCTCACGCACATGAGACAAATGCACACACGCACACCCGCAGCTCCGCCAGCGCTACCTCCGTCTCTGTCATAATAAAAATCATATACAAACAAATTTTTTTACATCTTTTTTTGCACTCACCGCTGCAGCTCCGCCAGCGCCGCCTCCGTCTCTGCCAGGGTCCGCCGCGTGCCCTCCAGGTCCTTCTCCGTGGCGTGCAGAGAGCGTTGCAGCGCCTGGCCGTGAGAGCGCACACGGTCCAGCTCCATCTGCGTGTACCACAGAACAAGCCTTAACACACCTGGTCGTGGTGTGGGGTGTAACAACGCTCGCTGGAACGCGCAACGGTCGCACTGGTCAGCGCCTGGGCAGCGTGCGCATGCAGTTGTTGCTTTCAACAGCAACAGCAAGAGTCCTTGAAGTACAGTACAACCCTTGCCCCTGACACGACACAGCCACAACGGCCACCACGCCTTCCTGCGTCCCGTGCTCCCTGAGTTTCAAGGCGCGCAGGGCTTGTGCTAATGCCGCCATATGACGGAGACTCACACAAAACAACAGCCCCGACATTGCATCAATGCCCAGACACACATGCCCAACGCCCACCTGCGTCTCGTGCTCCCTGAGCTTGGAGGCGCGCAGGGCGTCCCGCACCTCGTACAGCGCGCGGGTGGAGCTGGAGGCCAGATCCGTCTGAAAGCCAGGGCGCAAACAGTGAAACGGGTCAGACATCATATTCTCACGAGCATGGCGATGGTGTGATACCCGAGCAGGGAGACTACAGGCCAGGCCCCTTTGTTCCAGGAAGTGCGGTGCCGTGAGCGGTTTCAGGCGGCAGTCCCATGCCACGGCACTTTGTCGACTGTGTTGTGCCCGCGCACCTGCTCCTGCCATTTGTCGTACAGCTGCTTGTTAAAGTCGTGTATTAGGTCCGTGAACAGCAGCGTGGCCTGGGCACGTGCCGGGCCGTCAAGCGGCGGCGGGTGCAGCCGCAACCGCTCCCGTGCCGCCTCCGCAGACGCCGCCGCCGCATCCTCCGGACTCGGCTCCGCCTCCGCCTCTGCCGGAGGCCCCTCCGCCAAGAGGCCGCCGCCGCCGCCACCGCCGTCAGCCGTCTGCCGTACAGATGGCGGAACGGAGGCGGCGCCGCCGCCGGTAGCGGTTGACCGTTGCGAGTACGGCGGCCGCGCGGAGCCCGTGCTCGAGGGGCGTACTGAGCCGCCGCGTTCGGCGCTTGACGCCGTCGCGTCTGCAGCTGCAGCAGCGGCTGCTGCGGCCGCTTCCGCTTCCCGTGCTGCCGCCTCCGCCGCTGCAGCAGCCTCCGCAGCAGAGGCTAGAAGGGTGTCTAGCGAGGTGATGAGGTCCTCCTTGGGCTGTGGAAACAAACAGGGGCAGGGGCCTCGATGTTATGTTGCTTGCAGGGCCTGTGGCGCATTGCTGTCCACGCGGCTATCCACATGCCGAACCTCATCACACACGGCATTCCCCTCGCCTTGAGCGCATTGCCCCGAGCCACGGCATCGTATTGCCGGTGTTGGCTCTGCGCGTGCTGTGCTGCACTGTGAATACCCATATCCCCCAAATATGTACGGGTCACTGTCACGCATGCCCCCAGTTACTCACCTTGAGCGTCTTGTCGAGGGCCAGTGCGTTGTACATGCTGCGCACGTGGTCTGCCACCTGGCGGGTGCGCTCCTCAGAGGCGGCCAGGGAGGCGGTGAGCTGGTCGCGCTGCATGATGAGGTCCACCTGGGGGCGACAGGCGTGTATAAACGAAGGGGAGGGGTGCGTGTTGGGTGCATATATTGAGGCCTACCTGGGGGCTAAATAAAATCTTTCGGAGGTGGACGTGCGTAAGAGCACGCACAAATCCTAGTGCCCTTCTCCGCGTGCACGAAGAACGACCGCACATGGTACTCCGCACACGTGGTATGGTGGTATCCGCCTACCCCCTGCCGACATCCCCAATGATGCCCACATCAGCTCCTACAGACGCCACCACCTGCTCATGTGCCCTCACTTGTCGTCCTATGCCACCATGTAGTCCAATGCTTCTGTTACCCATCAATACACAGATCCACCCCCATACGCTTTACTAGTACTTTCTCCCCCGCCCCCCACTCCACACCCACCACCACCATCCCACCTGCGCCATGGCCGCCTCCGACAGCTTGGCCGTCGCCTCCGTCAGCCCCGCCTGCACCCGCACGCGCTCCTCCACCTCCGCCACGTACTTGGAGATGGCGGCCTGGTGCGCCTGGCGCTCGCGGTCCAGGGCGGACTGCGGGCGACATGGTTGCCGTACCCAATTACGTACAATTTTAGTACTTAGATACAGGGCTGAGAGGTGACGAGGTGACGAAAAGCAGACATGTGCGCCGACGCTCGCGGGCGCCCTGCGGGTGACACGATTTTCGCGTCCTTACGCACACGCGATGGTGGCACTTGCGTGCAGGGCTGAAGGCTGCACGAGATGAGTATGTCGGCCGCTCGAGATCTACGACTCAGGACCACCCCGTGTCGCGCGGGCCACACCCCATCCCCCGCTAGTACGCCCTCTACCTTTCCCATCCTCCCCCAGGCACACCTGCAGCTCTAGCGGCCCCCTCCACACCTCGCAGGCCCCACGGCACCCCACACTACCTGCCGCATTCACCCGCTCCTACCACGGCACCCGCCTGCAGCTCCTGCACCTGCCCCCGCAGCACCACCTCCAACACATGCCAGGGCCCCACGGCACCCCACACCCCCTAACGCCCACCCCCTCTCCCACGGCACCCACCTGCAGCTCCTGCACCTGGCCCCGCAGCACCTGCCGTGCCGCCCGCTCCTCCGCGTGCGCCGAGGTAAGCCACGCGATGGCCTTTTCCGTGTTGACCGTGTCTTGGCGAGCCTGCGGGGCAAGGAGGTTGTAAAGGCAGTGTAAGCTCAATAAATAGAATAAATAAAATCCATAAATAAATAAATAAATAAAATAAAAAGGCAGTGTGAGGGCCGCAGTAGCAGGCACCCGACCGGGATCTTGGGCGTTACGGCCCAAACGCACCGGGCGACCTAATACACGTGCCCAATCATACCCGCCCCCACCTCCGTGAGCTGCTCCTTGGCGAACAGCAGCTCCGCCATGGCCCCTGGGTAACACACCCCGGGCGACCTAATACACGTGCCCGATCACACCCGCCCTCACCTCCGTGAGCTGCTCCTTGGCGAACAGCAGCTCCGCCATGGCCACCTGCTGCGACTGGTACAGCTTGAGGTAGTCGGAGCGGAACGACACCTGCAGTTGCAAAGTGTGTGGGGAAGCGCCTGATTGGTGCTGTTCCGCAAACTATGCCACCGACATGCACGTGCTCGTCACAGTCAAGTACGTGTACAGCTTGAGGTAGTCGGAGCAGAACGACACCTGCGGTGGGGGGCCGTAGCAGGAGGAGGTCTGGAGCGAGGCGTGCGTGGGGGTAACACACCCGGATGTGGGTATGTACGCACCGCACGGTTGGTCCGAGGGTACTGAAGCTGACTCCGCCGGCTAGCTGGCGGCCCTCACCTGTAGCGCGCTCTCCGCGATGGACAGGAAGCCCTTCCACACGTTGGACAGGATCTCGGTGCGGAACTCGTTGTGGGACAGGATATCCTGTGCACGGACACCGCCACGGACACCGGCGGACGTCAGACGAAAGGCATCATCATGCACCCAACGGGCTATAACAGCATACGGGTGTGCGCACGGTACGCGTGCCTCCTGCCATCACCGTGACATCATTTCCTTCACGAGCCACTCGCCCATATGACACTGGACCTTCCGCCGCACAGCCCCTAGTGATGATGCGTCGAACAGCCCTGCGATGCTTCTGCACAGCCCGCCGCGCGGCCCGAACACCCTTCCATCCTCCCACACTGCTGTACAGCCGTAACGCCGTACTGCCGTACTGTTGTACCTGCATGACGTCGAAGAAGCCCACGGTGTAGACGTACATGCAGCGGTACAGGCGGTCGATGGCCTCGTTGGACAGCCCCGCGCCCAGCAGCTCCACGCGGGTCAGACCGTAGCTGGCCAGGCCCTGCAACGGCCACGGACAACACAGCGAACAGCACAATGTTGTAGTACTTCAACTTGCGCAAACAGATTGATGAAGTATGAGTCCGTACTGGCTGCTGCAGATTTAGGCTGGCCACGCCCTGCACCCGTGCCAGCTTAGTACAGGGTATATTGTGTAGTGTCACGACCGAGTGCGCTGTCCCAGTGCACGGCACCGTGCATGGCGCTTGCAGCCTTGCTCAGCGCAAGAAGAATGCCAAGGGGCGGTCGCCGGGTGGTCCGTGGTTACCCCACGTGGGGACAATAATCCGTCACGGCCGCTCTGCTCACCTTGAGCGCGCTCGAGTCCACCTTGAGCGGGTCTGTGGCGATAAGAGCAATACCATACCGCAAGGTGACATCAAGCACAGGCTCAGCAACAAAAGTGCACCACACGCCGTCAAAATGGCCAGCCTTGAATGCCGCCAAAGGCCTACAATCTCGGTAAAGACGGCTGTGCCGTGTCCTTGCAGTGTGCCCCGCACGTTCACCAGCGCCGTCCTCCAGGTGCCCTCGACGTTCCCTCATCGTCTTCAGACCCAAATGGTCCTCCCGTGCTTCCCCTGACGTCGCCCCCGAACACGCCTGCCTCGTTCTCTCAGCCAGCCCAGGTGCCGGCCCCGTGCTTCCCTACTCCGTGCACCGGCTTCACGCACCTTGCACCGCCGCCGTGGCCCCCAGGCTGTTGGTGCCGCCGGTGCTCTGGTTGTCCAGCACCTGGTTAACCCACAGCTCCAGCAGGATGCGCCCGTACTCCCGCTTGTTGTCGCGAACAAGGGCCTGACAGTGGGTCGAGGGGCGGGACGCCATGGCATGAATGGCAGCTACGCCATACCGTACCGTGCACAGCCTTGCCGCCCACGACCTCACCAACGGTTTGTGAGGCAAACAGCCCACGCCGCTTGCGCACCCACCACCGCCCGCTCCTTGACATCCACTGCCTCCCCACGCTGCATGCCCTCAACACTGCACAGCCCTCTTCCATCAGTCGCAACCCCTCCACAGCTTCTCCTTTCGGTGCTACCATCGCCCGCTCCCATGCTGCAAATTCTCCCTACTGCTCAGCCTTCTTTCATCAGTCGACACCCCTCCACGTCCACTCTCCTCCTTTTGGTGCTACCCACCATCTCCCGCTCCTTGGTGTCCAGTGCCAGCGACGCCTGCAGCAGCGAGCGGTGGTCCACGTCGCCGCCACGTGTCATCAGCGCCGCCTTGCGCGTGCGGCGGGCGGGGCTGACGGCGGGCGAGCCATCGTCCATCACGCCGTCGAACGCCTCGCCGGCAGCGTCTGGGGGTACGCGTATAACGCGGGGAAACCATGTAAGGCGTCAGGGAATCACGGAAACGCTGGTGCCTGCACGCAAGGAGCGCCTGGGGGGTCCAGTAGCGTCAGCTTCCGGTTGCCAGGCATCGTGGCCTTCCGCCCCGACACCCGGCATAGTGGTCGCATAGCACTGCCTGCGCTGACCCTGTCCTGAGTGGGATACGGGCCCCCTGTTCCGCCTCACTCCCTGCGGTCGCTCGGTCGCCAGGGTGCGTGAGGCCGGCTGTGAGGTCTGGAGTGTGTTGCGTGTGCGCATGGGCCCCGACGTGCATGAGGCTGCGAGATGGGCGCTCCGGCGACATGGTCGCGCCATGCCCTCGCTGCACTCCAAGCTCTGATGCAGTGCGGGTTGGGGCAATTTGTGCCAGCCCTGCTTCCGGAAGCAAGCGGGGCGGCGGCTGCGCGACTAGCCGTGGCAGCAGCGTCGGCTGCGACTGTAGCAGCCTTTGAAATGGCGATGGCCGAGTGCAGCGGCTGCGGCGAGCGCCTTGCGGGCCCCGCTGGTCCCTGCAAGGTTGCGCCAGCTGCTCGCCGCAACATGGGCACCACTTGCGGTGCCACTGCCGATGTATCCCCCCAGCTGCACGGCCGGTGGCCGATCAGTCACCCCTGCTGGCGCGGGCGGCGGCAAGCGTGCAGCCGCCCGGTGGTGCCAGCGCAGGGCCAGCGCTTTCCGCACGAGGCCGTACGGCCTGGTCCATGTTCCTTCTATGCCATTTGTTGCTGCTGCTGCTCCTGCTGCTGCCGCTGCTGCCGCTTCTCCTGCTGCGAGTGGTCCATACGCTCCCGCCGACGTGGCTGGGGTGCGCCGCTCCTCTACCCCGCAGAGGCAGCCCTTTAACCGACGCTCCCACACAAAGACACCGAAAGACCCAACACCTAACACCACCCCAGGACGGTCAGGCGGAGCCCATACAAGCACCCACCACATTCACAGGTGTCCCGCCCAGCACACCCCTCCTTTGTCCTGACATCCTGTCAACCCATAACCCTGCCTGTGCCCGCCGGCACCCGCGTCCCCGGAGACCGGGGTCATGTAAGCAGGCGTCTACCTCGCCCCTACCTTTGACGCGCTGCAAGGGCGGCAGCGTGGCGGACGGCGAGCGGCCGTCCGGCAGGCCCACAGACACGGACACGTGTGCGGGGTCCGCCAGCGAGTCGGAGGGGGAGTCGGGGCGGCGGCCATTGCCGTACGGCTGCATGGGGTCAGCGGCGTGCAGAGGGGTCAAAAAAGCCCAACAGCTCCTGCGGTTGCCCAAAGTGGAAGGTCCTTCGCATGCCCGACGATGGCAGGCGTGTGTCGTGTGACGAGCGCTGAATGCCAACCAGAGCCAGCATTTTGCGCCCCTCTGGAACAGTTGCCAGCAAGCGTCTAGGTGCTGCCATCGTGCAGCAACGCTAACCCACGCCCCTGCCACAGGACAGCCGTGCCCCCGCGCGCATTGTCAGCTTGTGCTGCTACCATATGCCATGTGGACAGCCGTCTCGACCTCTCTGCAGGCTGGTCGCGCGGTGTCCACGGGCATGTCCAAAAGCCCATGCAGCGTCCCTTGCATCCTAAAGCTGACTAGTGTTACATGGGTCAGTGCAGTGATGTATGTTCTTGCTGATGTCCACGCCCAGTCGACGTCCCGGTATCTCCAGTTACTGGCGAGGAGCTCTCATGGAAACCTACCAGTGGGTCCAGACGCGCCGAGGCCTTCCGCCTGGGCCCCAAATTGGTCATCACTTGTTTCTCCATCGTGCCTTTTCTGCTCTACCTCATAGCGGCCCTCCATTAACAGTCGCAGCTCCGACTAAAGAACGTCGAAGGCAACTGGGCTCTAACATCGTGCAATATAGCACTTATAATGGGCTTCTTGCACAAAGGTTTGGCTCCTACTGTCTTCGACCGCTTCTCAAGTTTCAGTTGTATCTTGAATGCCTTGCCTTGATGACGACAGGACACAGTAGTGTGAATTGGTATTGTCAATAGTATTCAGCTACCTCCCACACTTTGACCTCAAAACAACGTCCTGCTTGCTGGCTTGGTGCGACTTGGTGCCCCGCACACCAGGGGAGCCCCCCTGCCGCACAGAGGCAACCCAAAGACACGACTCTCTGTTGCAAAGGCCACTCCAGTGTCGGAGATGCTGTCCTTCCTGTTCGCACGGGACTGGAGAGCGTGGCTTGGCTGCCCTAACCAACTTCCTAACCGTACCCTGCCGTACCTGTTTACCCTGTTTTTACCTCACCTCTATTTGCTATCCATGCATGTGTGCGCATTCCTTTTGGTTTCTCTTTTATATGCCATCTATGCCACTACATTCTGCTTTCTGTACATGTGCACCCGTGGCTGTGCAAGCCTTAACTTGACATCGCCCCAGCACACTTGGCCCAGTGGTGCCGTTCCCTCAAACGCTCAGCCAACAGATGCAAACATGAGGGATGAGGTGTGGCCCCTGCGTTATACGATGACGTTTGACTGCAGTCGCAGGCAAGGGACGAGTTTTTAGCATTTTACGTTGCATTCCAGGTGGTGTAGCCAATGCAGGACGGCATAGCGCTGCTGACATGTGCCCTGGACCGGCCCCCTCGCCATGCTACCACCACGAGCACCCCATGCAGCCGGCTCCACCGTGCTCCCAGCCAGTCCAGGCGTATGCACAGCACCGTAAGCATGGGCGCAGCCGCCCACAGGCCTCTAAACTCCAGCAGCCGCGACCTCGCGTCAAGACCTTCTTTGAACGGCCGGAAAACGCCGGTCTGCCAGGTGAGCCCGATTGCGTTGGAACCTTGGTACCCACCCTCAACTTCACACCTCGACCAACGGCATTGCGACAGGACACCTCCTCCCTCGCCACCCCCTGCCCATGGTTTTACGCGTACCCCTACCCATGCCGCCTCGTCCACCAAATAAAACGACCCAGCGGTTGCAACAACCTGTGACAAAAACGTCGCAACACGGGCGCGTGATGTACAGTAGCACCTGGTCCAGGACGCCCCACCTCCATGCTGTCCTATACAGGCCCGACAGGCCAGAGACCGCTCAGTCCACCTTCATGCCGTTACAGGCCGGATACCAGCAATTGTTGAAGCAGTGGGTTAGAGGATACCCGGCCCCGCCGCCCTCCGCAGTCCTTATCCGTCCACCTCCATGCCACTCTCCGCCGCCCTGAGCGCTGCCGCGTTCTCCCGCGCCACGGACACGAGAGTCTCCCCCAGCTTGTTAGCAACCTATTGGGGGCAGAGGGGTATGGGACATAGCATGTAGGCTAGCGGGGTTTGCTAGCACACACTGACAGACATGGTGACACGGCACGCGCAGGGCCCCCCCCGGGGGTGTGCTGCACGCCGGCGATGACGCCTGGGGTGGTGGAGGGGATTGGTTGGGTCGGGGAGTGTTCAGATGGGCGGTTGGGATTTGGGGTGGGACGTGTGCATACACCAGGTTGCAACCAGCGCTTTGTGCACGCTGGTTGCAGTGGCTACGTACTTAGGCGAGTTGTATGACTATGACTTGTACTGATAACAGGCGGGACCCAAGCACCCTGACCCATCCAGACCCACTTTGTAGAACAGCTTCCTGCACAGCGCCATGGTGCCGCCCGCCGCCATGCCCCCCCGCACTGCCGCCCGCCTTGCGCCGTGCCTCGGCGCAGACGGCCAGCAGGTCAGCCGCCGGCCACAGCGCCGCCACGTGCGCCCGCTGCGTGCGCTGTACAGCCTGTCCGTGCGAGCCGCTCGCCAGACCGCCTGTGGTACCGCACGCCACGCCCGCAAGCGTGTAGGGTGTGATGCTTGACTGCAAAAAGGAACATCGGGTGCGTGCCAAGCGTGAAGTCCATCCAGAGCGGTTGGCTCGGCTACGCGCGTTGGCGCGAGGGAAAGCACTTGCTCTGCTGTGTTCGGATCAGACAAGCCGCAAGATACGCCCTACTGCCGGCGTGCGCACCCGCCCACCTGGCCGAACTGGTGCTGCGGCGCCTCAGTGCGCGTGAGCGCGGCGGCGGCGGCCGCCCAGGACCGCTGCTGCTGATAGTGATGCTGCCCATGCTGAAGTTGTTGACGACGTGCAGCTCCCACAGGGGGTGGTCCAGGCCCTCCTCCAGCTCCGGCTCGCCTGAAGGTGCTTCTGCATGAGGGGGGTCAGAGAAAGCACCCTCATCACCTCCAAATGCCCGTAGAAGGAGGCTTGTTAGGGTATCAAGGGTCGGCCGCTCGACAAGCAAACGAGCAGATGTCATGCTTATGCATGTGTCAAGCGTTCGAACCGCGCTATCCACTCTCTATGGCGACAGCATCACACCGGAACCAGCACCATTCTGAGAGGCCCCCCAATGCTCACCCAACAGCGCCCCCACGCAAGAGTGCCTCCAGTACACGGCAGCAGCTGCCGCAGCAGCTCCGTCACCACCTGCGGTGCGTCGCCCTCTGTGCGCCATCCCCCCCCCCCTCCCGCCGCGGTAAGTTTCCAATCATTTCCTTTTTGTTGCCGCCACTAACCTCGCTCTCCGCAGGCCGACTGTTTCCGTTTGCCACTTTGCCGCTCCGCTGTTACCCCTCCCCCGCCGCCGCCAGGTGCCATGCCAGCGTCACCATCAGCCCCTCAATGCACCACCTACCCCCGCGCTGCTCCCCTCCTGCCCTTCCCCCCCCCACTTTCAGCATCTCCCTCGCCGTCGTCCACCATTGGCCCCAGCACCCCCACATCTTGCGCCCAGCTCCCGCCCACTGCGGTCGAGGACGGGCCCTGGGCCGAACCCCCGGCCACGTCCCGCCCTCCGCCCCCAGCAGTTGGTCTAGCTCCAAATCCCTCGGCCAATGCCCACCTTAAGACATCAAGCTCTGTATGATGCCCGAAATGGTCTTCGCGACGTGGTTCTCGCCGGCCCCCGTCAGCAAAATCAACACCCAAATGGCCAGGTTCCATTTGGCCACGTTGTTTACCGAGGCGTTGCTGCGCTTCCACGAGGTTGTGTCCATTTTGTTGGCAATGCCAGAGCGCGTTGGCGCGATGTCGTTCACTCTTGCTTCCCCACGCTCTGTGCTCAAGCCTGCTACAAGGCGGGTTTTGCGGAAACTCACAGCCGACTTTCGAGCGACAATTGGAACAGAGTCTCGCGCCTTGGAGGTGAAGCGGAGCGAGGCAGAAGGCCGCGCCGGACAGCATCGAGCACATAGCGTGGACATTGTAAAAGGTTTGAGGTAGCCCTAGTGGTGAAGCTGTATATTTGTTGACAACACCAATTACCATTTACTATGTCCTGTTTACATAGACCGATTGATTTTAGAGGGTAGCGCGCCCATGCTGCATCAGCTCAGTATGTACTACTGAAGTCATATATGTTCGTCTACATATCCTCTACTTTGATGCATCTAGTCCTTCACTGCTGACCTAAGTCTGGCCTAACGCACTGCGAAGGCGCGCCGAATCGCTCTGCTGTCCCTAACGCTGCAGCGTGGAATTACTCGTCCCCGCTTGCCATATCCTGACACATAAGAGTCGCTTGGGTGCTCTCGGGCCTTCGGGCCTTGCGGATGGAGGGCTGACCGTCCTGACACTATGTCAGTGTACTCACTTTACGTGATCAACAAGTCTGGAGGTCTCATCTACAACAGGGTGAGAGCATCTCATGTGCAAGAAGCATCGGCACGGGTCACATCCATGTTTCACAAAGCTTACGGAGCAGAGTAGGAGGCCCCTGTGTCGGCACGTGTCGTGTCAGACTGACGCTTTATCTGGTGCTCCTGCGCAGGATTTCACCGAGGCAGCTCGCGTTGATTTGAACGACTCATTACGACTGGCTAGTATCTGGTGAGCACCGATCCATGCCCAAAGCATACCCCCGGCTTGCACCGCAGCTTCCAAGGCAGCTCTCAAGCGCTGAAACCCCTGAAGCCCGCGTGGCAGACCGCGGCCATGCTGCTGGGGGAGGAGGTAGCAAGGCAGCCCTCTTGGGCACCTCCGGCACAATGGGCCAATAGCCGATGCTCATTGCTCGTCACGCCCTTGACCAACTGGAAGCACGTTTTGACTCCAGTCCTTCAAAACCAATGGAGGCCGACACACCCCAGCCCCCGCACTACCCTCCGTCCCCCGCTGTGACACCTCCCTGCTCCCCCAGGCATTCGCTCCACGCCATCGCCAGCCAGCTCAGCCCGCAGCAGCACTGCACCGGGATAGAGCTGCTGGAGGCCGACACCTTCAACCTGCACTGCTTCCAGGTCAGGGGACGGCAAGGCACCAACAGCGGGGAGGGTGGCTGTGCATAGCTGCCGGCCGGCTTGAGGGAGGCCTGGCCGCTGTACTGACGCGCCCAGTTGCCCGCGCTGCTGCCTGCAGACCCTCACCGGCACCAAGTTCCTGCTGATAGTGGACCCACACGCCTCGTTCATCCCAGCGCTGTTGCAACGGTGAGTGCCCTTGCTGCAGCACACGGTGGACCGCCATGGAAGTGTCTTTTGGGTACGGTACTACAAAGTGGTGCATGATGCAACACGTTCGCATGGGCATGCAGCACTTATACAGCTCCAGTGCCGCCCCTGTGTTGTCCCACACTGTACATAAACAGCACTGGCTGCCCCGCCCTCCGCGCTGCTTCCCAGGATATACGAGCTGTACAGCGACTACGTCATGAAGAACCCCTTCTACGAGACGGAGCAGGTCATCAAGTGCGAGCTGTTTGACGAGAACGTGGAGCAGCTCATCCGGAGATACCTGCAGCAGGCCTCCTGATGCGATTGTCAAGTGAAGCTGGGCTCCGCAGCATGCTCCACGCGCATAGGCGCGGTGTGTGTCCACCGTTCGCAGGCCTCACAGTGCGCTGTGTCGTACGCTCAGCTGCGTTGTTTTCAGTCCCAAGCATCTGCTTGCTTGGCACTGGGTCGGCTGCCTGCGCTCGGGGGTCGTGGTGATTTCATGCACTTCGCAGCAGGGGCAGGTAGTTAGGGTTCGGCGCAGTGTGACAGGGCCGGCGGTGCAAAACTCGCACGCTTGCCGGGACACCCATTACTTGGTCGACATGGCGTGATGGGGCCCCGTGTTGTGGTGCGGTGCAGCGTCATGAGGGTGTGCGGAGCTGTGGGGTACGTGCGCGGCGGAGTGCCCATCGTCCGGCAGGGTGCGGAGGAGCGGTGCGGGGGCGTGATGGGGCCGCATGCTGCCTCTGGCGCCGTGCAGTGCTCTGAGCAGGAGGGTGTCTGGGGCTATGGGGTTGGCGAGCAGCGCAGTGGTGGCTGTCCGGCAAGGCAAGGGCGCGGGGAGTTGTAACCGCGGTGCGGACAAGTGACTGGAGCGGATACAAGTAGGCCTGCGGCGAGCAAGGTTAGCGTCAGTTATCGGGACATGACTGCCATGTTAATGCCATGAATGCCTCCGCAGCCGATGAGCGGCGTGCTGACGACCCGGCCGTTGGAGCGGGCGGCGGCAAAGTAAGGGATGGACGAGGGTGCAAGAGCAAGAGGAGGCAGAGGCACAGGTGCTACCAGCCCACGACCGCGTACGCCCCTGTACACCATCCGTATGCGCCGGAACCTGCCGTTAGCGCACGTGATGCCTGCTGCGATTCTTGAATCCGGATAAGCCCCACGTCACCACCAAAGGACCAAAAGGCATGCGGATGCCAGCACTACCGCCCCACGCCACGTATGGCACTGAACAGAGTAGCTTCGTAAATTGAGGTTGTGCGTGCTTGGCTACTTTAAAGCTGGGCTTCCGGTAGTCTGGGGCCCTGCTTGTGTGCCCTCCAGGGCTGAGAAGGGAAGCTAGCGCTCCTGAGGGTCTGCCCGCACCGGTTGCCACGTGCTGAGTGCAGGGAGCCCTAAGCCTAACGCGCCGATGTGCGGGCCCAAGGACCAGCCTGATAATGCAACTGCTACGATGGTAGTACATAACAGAACACATGCGTAACAGGTTGCCCTCATTGGTAGCTAAAATCAGCGCTCATTCCCGCCAGGTAGCGCCATGCCCAGTTGCTTGCCATCCGAGTGCTGCTGATTGTACATTTCAGGTATAATTGACTCGATGATACTTTTGCTCCAGCCTCAAGCAGGTTCTCAACTCTCTCGTGACTGTGCTAAAGGAGAAAACGCACAGACGCAGCTGCAGGGCGCCGAGTTGTTCTTCGATACTTGCTTTCGTATTTTAGCCAACACGCCATGAGAAATGGAGTGCAGGAACGCAAGGGAGGACGTATGCACCCGTTGATAGCCTGCGCCCGCGTAGCCCGAGTCCCAAGTTGATACCGCAGTTAGCCTTGGGCACGCGCGGCGCGACTTAAACCTCTACACAGACATATTTGACGTAAGCGATCACACGTTTGAGGTATGCGGAAAGTGGGGGATTCCGCGTTGGCAACAGTAGGTTGCCTTGCCGTTGCTGAAGGGGTCTCATGGAAGAACATGTGAGAGCATGCATGGTTGATCGTTGTCGTGCCCTTAACTTTCTTGCGGCCCAGCGTGTCGTGACAGACCGTCTGCGTGCACCTCAGCTGGTTGACGAGATATGCGGTATCCCATACCTGTCGTCTCCACACTGACCACATCGTGGTTCACGTATGATGCGACACAAGGCCCTTGGGACATCGTGTGGAGGGACACTGGCAAGGGCAAGAGCGGCAGTTGCGCGTACAAGCACAGGGATGGGCTGTGGGCGCACAACGTGCTTGTCACCCTCACCCCAACAGGAGCTCATTCCCTTGCCCCAACCGGCAGGCGAGCATCCCCAAATGGATGCTACACAGCCGCACCCCCCGCCCTCTCCGGTGCGGGACAACTACGGGTTCGTTGTACCGGAGACGTACGAGTCGCTGTACAAGCTGTACGGCCCCGTGTGGGAGGCGGAGGAGACGGAGCGGGAGGTGCTGTGGACCCACTACCTGGCGCAGCAGGCGGCGGCCTCCAGCGATGACGGCAAATTCGCCACGCTGGAGGACCTGTGCAACACGTGCATATCGGATGCGGTCAACATTGCGCGCTCGGAGGACGAGGGGTCGCCGGACCGGCAGGTGTGACACAGGGGGGCCAACCAGCAACTGATCGAATCGTTTTATTCGGAAGTTAGGGGCTGCGGAACGTCCGCGCGCGAGCAAGTGATGAGCTGCAGACGCAGATGTAGAGCACCTCAGCGACAAGCTGCACACAGACGGCTGCGCTACCTTCCCCCACCCGGGGTTACCGCTCCGTTGGGGAGCCCCTGCAGTATGCCTACCTACCCATACGAACCTGTTGAGCCACCATTTCGGACCGCCTCCTCAGAAGCTGGAGGAGCTGGTGAAGCGTGGCATCCCCTTCGCCATCCGCGGCCGCGTGTGGAGCGAGCTGCTGGACACGTCCGTGCGGAAGCGCAAAGGCTATTACCACGTGGGTGGCAGGGGGCTCGTACCATGGCGCTAGTGGTATAGCGCCAGGAGGACAGACGCAGCGTGGCAGGAAGGGAAGGTCAGCAGCGGAACCACTACCACGTGGGTGGCAGGGGATGAGGGCGGACGCATGGTGGCAGGGGGCCGGAAACGTAGGCGCCATGGCATGTGCGCCTACGGTTCAGCTGGCAAGGCCGGCAGCGCAACCACAGGCCCCTGCTCGTGGTTAAGGCACATGGCACGCGTTCCCCAAGCACCCCTCTGCCCAGAGTTTCGGCACAGGAATTACTGACGCGCAGCTGCGCGATTTGGAGCATTGTGTGCCACCCAGCTGCCAAGTAGCTCACCACTATCCCAAGTATGCCTCGAACCCCGCCATCATCGAACGGCGATGCCCATGTCCTCGTGACGCTCACGCCAGGCTACCTGCAGTGCTGCTGCTGCCGCCGTTGTGGTCGTGCTGAAGATTGTGTGCCCTGACGCCGCTACACCACAGGACCTGGTTACGCGCACGCTGGGCGACCTGCAGTACCGCGGCGCCATTGAGATTGAGGAGATACGCGAGCAGGCGGCAGCAGCGTCGGCGGCGCTGCAGGTGCGGTGCAGCGGGGGCAGGACAGGGTAGTTCCAATGCCCGCCGGTGGCGACTCTGGGGCGGGTGGTCAGGCCGTTCAGAAGGGGTGGGCGGTGCTGGCGCATGGCGTTCGCAGCGTATGGTGCCATCAACGGGCCGCTGTGTGCGAGCATGTGGGCGAAGGCCGGCGGGAGCCGTGTTGTCACTCCTCGCCCATCCGGCTGGCGGCCTTGTACCTTCCTTCCGCAGGACGCTGCCGCGCTTCACGGCCTGCCTGGCTATGCTGCGGTGACGGAGGACGAGCTGGCCACGTGGAGGGCCAACAGCAGGGTGAGGTGGGGGCGAAGGTGCAGGGGGAATCACCAGGGTAAAGGGGGGTTATATGGTCAACTCTGTGTTAGTGGAGGGTGCCGCCAACACAGTGCGACGGAGCATGACTAAGTCACGTGACGAGCCAACAGTAGGGTGGGTTAAAGGGGTTGGAGCGCAGGGGGGGAAAGGGGACTTCGAGGAAAGACGACCGATGGCATGGGTGGGGCGTGGCAACAACGTTCCCGGTGGGGTCGTTGGTAGCAAGTGCGCTGGCCGGGTGATGGCTAACTGTACGCTCCGATTCCGCAGGTGTGGCTGACCCAGATCGAGAAGGACCTGCCGCGCACCTTCCCTGGCCTCAAGCTGATGGAGCTGTCGGGACGGCCGGCGCTGCGCCGCGTGCTGGCAGCCTACAGCCTGCACAACTCGCGGGTGGGCTATTGCCAGGTAAGCCCAAGGCGCTGCCGTGGGGACCGGTAGAAGGACGTGCGTGATACACGGGTAAGCGGCAGATGACCGGGAATGCGGCCGTGGGTCCTTCAGCGCCCTTACTGCCCTCCCTCACGCCGTTCCCGGGGCCGCAACATAGTTGGCACGCTGGCTGTTGTCCTTAGACTGACATTGATGAAAAACCTGTGCTACCGCGTCAGGTGCATAGCAAACATGCAGCACAACGACTGAGTGCTGGCCTTCCGCAGGGCCTGGACTTCGTAGCCGGCGCGCTGCTGCTGTTCCTGGACTGATGTGGCCTGGCACGCTGCCGCGCTGGTGCAAAGCACGTGGTTCCTGAATGCACAGATCAAGTGATTGTCACCCTGCTGCAGGGCCTGAACTTCGTAGCCGGCGCGCTGCTGCTGTTCCTGGACTGATGTGGCCTGGCACGCTGCCGCGCTGGTGCAAAGCACGTGGTTCCTGAATGCACAGATCAAGTGATTGTCACCCTGCTGCAGGGCCTGAACTTCGTAGCCGGCGCGCTGCTGCTGTTCCTGGACTGATGTGGCCTGGCACGCTGCCGCGCTGGTGCAAAGCACGTGGTTCCTGAATGCACAGATCAAGTGATTGTCACCCTGCTGCAGGGCCTGAACTTCGTGGCCGGCACGCTGCTGCTGTTCCTGGACGAGGAGGACGCGTTCTGGTGCCTGTGCGCCGCGCTGGGGGACATCCTGCGGGGCTACTACGACGTGGACATGATGGGCATGCAGGTGCGGTGGTCGGGTGCGGCATTGCGGAGAGGTTGAACGGCGATACGGCAGAGCGTTATCCAGGGCGCCGTACAGGACTGACAATGGTGACTGCATGCCGCATGCGGGCGCGTTACACGGGTGCCCCAGTCCCTACCAAGTCCAGGTCATGCATCAATTTTACGCTGCTGGTGTCGGGGGCACGGCCTGCGGGCATGACTGCCCCCCGTTGGCCATACCTCTAAATAAAACCTCTAACCCACACCCACAGGTGGACCAGCGCGTGTTCAAGCGGCTGGTGTGCGAGCACTTCCCGCACCTCACCGAGTACCTGGAGGGCCTGGGGGCGGACGTGTCGTGCGTGTTTGTCCAGGTGGGGTGGGCGGGGGGCCCGGGCGAGGCGACCGCAGGGTCTGTGTTTCCGGCTTTGCAGGGGCGGCAGTTGAGTACAGTAACTTACCCATGTGGTGGTGGACCCTTGTCTACAGTTATGGCGTCTTCAGGCGCTTCTCCATATGTTGGGACGGAGCGTGTTCCAAAAGGCAGCCCCTTGTCGCCTTTGCTCGGCTCGTGACGCGCACATTTACACTCTCGGCACGGTCCCCTCCCCGCAGTGGTTCCTGTGCGTCTTCGTCAACTTCCTGCCCATCGAGGCCTGCCTGAGGGTGTGGGACACGCTCTTCTACTACCGCTCGCCCACCGTGCTGTTCAAGTGAGGCCTCGCTGCCCATGCACGAACGCGCCGCATGCTGGAGCACGTGCCTGCCAACGTATAGCCTCATGCCTACTGTGTGTTAGGTGCCCCGGCAGTGCGAGCTCGCGGCTTGCCGTGTGCGCACACCGACAGCAGCAGGCACCGCACCGCCACTGACTGTGCCTTGCGGCAAGCCCATGCTATGCCCCGCTTTTCCCCTCCCTGTTCACCAACCCTCCACTGCCCTGCCAAACGCCCCAGGACCGCGCTGTCCCTGCTGGAGGTGTTCGAGCCCGCGCTGTCGTCCGCCTTCGACGTGCTGGACGCGCTGGACCTGCTGCAGAGCCTGGCGCCGCTCACGTACGACAGCAGCCGCCTGGTGACACGTGCCTTCGGGCACGCGCTGGAGGGCGTCACGGACGCGCGGCTGGAGACGCTGAGGCGGGAGTTCAGGGCGGTGGGTTGGGGCTTCGGGACGGAGAGGCGAGCTCTTATCGGGATTGAGCACACGCGAAGGGCGGGGGTGGAGCGCTGCGTTTTGCTGTGTGGCGGCACTGTTCTTGGGTAAGTTCAAGAAGGCACCCGTGGAGCAAGTGTATGACTACGCATCGGTCAAGGATGGACGGTTTATGGAATGAATTACCGGTTCTGATTCTTCGTTCTACATAGCTACATACGTAAGCGCGCATAGCCGAGGGCCCCGATGCAATGGTTCCCGCAGGAGCTTGAAGCGGAGGCCGCCGAGGCCGCAATGGCAGACGACGGGCCGTGGGAGCCCCCGACGCAGCCCCACCACCAGCAGCCGCACCAGCAACAGCAGCAGCAGCAGCCGTCTAAGATGAGCGTGCTCAAGATGTTTGCGCGCGGCATGAAAGAGAAGCTCACTGGGGGCGGCGGCAGCGGCGGTATGACTGTGCCGCCAGCCGCCAACTCTGGCACCAACAGCGTCGAGCGAGCAGCGTCGCCGTCGCCGGAGGCGATGGCGGTCTTCACCGCTGGCGGCGGCGCTGGCGGCGCCGGCGGCGGCTTGATGCAGTCGCTGTCAATGCGGTTCTCCGGGCCAGGCATTGGTCCAGCGGCGACGGGTGCAGGGCCCGGCGCCGGCGCGGAGGAGCCGCTGCTTGTCCGGACGTCGCTGACGCTGGACGGCGGCGGCGGCGGCGGCGGCGGCGGCTGCAGCGGCGCGGGCGAGGCCGGCGGCGGCGAGGAGGGGTTCCAGTTTGAGCAGGTCGGCTACGTGGCGCCGTCGGACGTGTCGGACACAGCCAGCAACGCCCAAGTGGTGGTGGTCAATGGGGTGGCGGATGACCCCCTGGGCAGCCTGCTTGCCACCAACTCTGGGTCCGGCTCCCTGATTGGACCGCTCGTGACTGCGGCACCGGCGGCCCCCCTGCGCGCCTCTGCATCTGCGGCCAGCCTAGGGGCGGCGCACCCGGAAGGAGGAGGTGCTGCTGCGGCCCGGACGGTATCGCAGCAGCAGCAACAAGGCGGGGCAGCCCAGCTCCCCCCACGCGCACCGGGCGCAGCTGCACACACTGCTGGGGTGTCATCTTCCAGGAGCTTCCGCCGCTCCGGGACGTCCTCCTCCCTGGGTGCAGCCCCTGCAGACGAGGCCGCGGCGCGGCCTGCGGGCTTGCCGCCGCCGGTGCCTGCCCACCCGCGGTCAAAGTCCACCGCAGACGGCTCCCCAGGAACCTTCACATGGCACGAGACGCCCAAGTGGGCCACCATGCGGAGCGCCTCGGTGGCCGTGGTCAACGCCGCCGCCGCGGCCGGGGGTTCCTCCGCCGACGCAGCGGCCATGTCGCCGCGGAGCGCCTCCGCTCCCGCCGGTGCCACTGCCGCCGCCGCAGGTGCATCGGACGACCCCCTGCGTGACCTCGACCCCTTCTCCCCCGCCGCCGCCGCCCTGGCCGCCACCCTCGCCTCCTCCTCCCCCCAGCCCTCCACCCCTGCCGCCGGCAGCGGCGCCGCCGCCCCCTTCTCCCAGCAGCTCAACCAGATGTCCCCGCAGTTGCTGCTCATGACCGCCTCCCCCTCCGCCGCCTCCACGCCCGTCCTCGCACGCATATCATCTGCCAACCGCCAAGCCTCCATTCGCTCCAAGCCCTCTGCCGGCGGCGCAGCAGGCCCCGTCGACCTCGCCTCAGCCGCCAGCTACGGCCGCATCCCCAGCCTTAACACACAGATCTCCATCCCAGACCTCGACGACCTCCTTGCGGAGCCCTCGCCTGGCCTTGCGTCGTACCCGCAGGGCAGCGCCATGCAGCAGCAGCAGCAGCCGCGGCAGGGGGAGGGTGGCAGCGGCCGGGGGGCAACCGGGGATGGGGCGCCCGGCACGACGGCAGCTTCGGGGGGCTCGCCCGACGCGGCCAATTTCAGCCAAGTGCAGGTGAGCACCCTAGGTAGAGCCGTTGATACGGGCTCCCATGTGTCCGGGTCCGCCTGGTGGAAGACAGGTCCCGGGTGCGTGGATGTTCTGCAGATGGAATAGGTGGGGGGGCTGGGACCACGCACTGCGCAGTGGTTCCCGGTGCTTGGTTGCTGACTGTTGACCCCCATACGCAGGCTGCCGACCAGGCCCGCCGGGCGCAGAGCACCAAGCGCCGCTCCACGCGTGCGGCCCAGATGGCGTGGGACATTGCCCTGGCGCCACTCATACGGCGGCTGGAGCAACAGGGCAAGCAGCAGCTGCAGCAGCGCGCGACGGGGGCCGGCGGCGGCGGCGGAAGCGATACCGAGGAGGCGCAGCGGCAGCTGCAGCAGCAGCAGCAGCTGCTGCAACGGGTGCTGGAGATGCAGGGGAGCCCCTCGAGCTGCGCCCCGCTTAGTGCGCAGCCTCCACCCGGCGGCGGTGGCGGGGGGCAGTTTGCGGCATCTGCACCATCGGTGCTAACGGCGGCGACGGGTGGTCAGCGTCCAGGGGCTGGGCCGCAGGGCAGCGGTGCAGGTGGGGATGTGGGTGGCGGCTTGAAGCCCAAGGTCACGTTCTCATCAGGGGTGGCACATGGCACGCCTTCGCACACGCCATGGGACGCGAAGGCGGCTGAGGCAGCTGCCGCCTCTGCCGCCTCGGGCGGCTCAGCTGTGCACGCCACACCGGGGTTAGCAGCAGCAGGAACAGCAGCAGCAGCAGCGGGGGCGGCGGTGGCTGCCGCGCCTGGGGGCGCCCACGGCGGTGGGATTGGGCCTCGAGGTGGCGTGGCAACGCCGGCGGCGCCCATCCCGGCGGCTGCTTCGCCGTACGGGCCGTACGGCCGCCACGGGCACGCCGTACACCACAACGGGGGGACGTACGGCCAGGCGGGCAGCTCTGTGACCAGTACGGGCAGCATGCTCATCCTGGACGAGCACCGGGAGGCGTCACCGGTGAGGAGTGGTTCCGGAGTTGGGTGGTGCAGGGTAGCCCAGTTGGTCGTTCGCGTGTTGGCGCATGCGAGGCAAACAGCTTGCAGAGGCTAAAGTACGAAACGCAAACTGACTTATGCAGCAGCACGAGCTGAATGCAAAAAAGCACCTTTCAACGCGCTGCTGCCCTGTCGCAGGCTGAGGCTCGCGGCGACGAGTGGGTCATCATGGCGTCGCCGTCGGAGGGGCCGCAGAGCGGGACACATGCGCGGCACCCGGGCGGGGCGGGGCCGGGGCCTGGTGCTGTGACAGGCCACTCCCAAGGCCACACTCCACAAGGTAGGGCTGTGCGTTGTTTGCTACTGATGGGTTTTGTCCGTGCTGATGTATCAATTGTGAGGTGGACAGCCAAGTCCAGAGGCAGCAAGTTAAAATCAATGTCTGTGCTCCACATGGTCCTTGGCTCATGACAAGGCTGACACTGGCCACGCCCCCATGCGTGCCCCAGGCCCTCGTATGGGCAACGACCCGCACGGTCGGGTGCATCACCCGCCCGAGTCCACACCCCGGCCCTCGCAACCGCTCAACGGAATAACTGCCAACGGTCAAGGGCCCGGGGCCGCAACAGCAGCAGCAGCGGCAATGGCTGCCACCCCACAGGGCCAAGTGGCAGGCGGCAGGGCGCCGCTGGCCCACCCGGGGCTGCAACAGCAGGGGCCGGGGGGTATGGGCGGTACCGGAGGCGCAGGGGCGGGTGCCCAGGGATCTTCAGACGACGGGGGGCCTGAGGAGGAAGAGCAGCTGGATCCGTTGCGGCGAGGCTCGGCTGTGGGCTGGTCCTCCCCTGGCATGGAGCTCAAGGTGGCAAACGAGCTGAGGGTGCGCAGGGCGGGCCTAGGGCCGGGGCACAACCTGTAACTTGTTGATGCGGTGTCCAGCTTCCAGCATATAAGAAACCAGAGGTTTTTGACAAGGTGTTTGTGGGTTGCCGCGGCCTCCACCGCTTGCACAACGCCAGCAAGGCATTCCGTCACGGTCTTGCTGCTCCCACCCACTGCTAATGCAGTCTACCGGTATCCGTACACTGCGTGCGCAGGAGAAGCACGGGCTGGACGACCTGCTTCAGCACCAAGAGCAGCTGCAGAGGCGGCTGCAGGCCGTGCAGCAGCAGCAGCAGCAGCAGGCGCCAGGGCAAGGGCCCGTGCTTTCGGCGGACGCCGGGCGGGCAGCAGCCGCGGCGGAGCCCTCGGCCCCCATCAACCCACAGGTGGGTCGCACCCGGGGCTGCATTGCCGCACCGTTTGCACGTGTAATCGGTGATCCTGGCACCCATTGGGATACGCATAGCTAGCCCCCATGCAGGGCTACATCGCACAGACACACCTGCACGGCTGCACCCAGGGACCAGCGAAACTTCATCCGCAGTCACACGCCATGGACTGGAGCCCCAGCCACTGCTCCCACCGTGCCCAGCTGCACATGCGCCGCAGCGCCCCGTACCGCCTGCTCGCCCACCCCCGTACCGCCTGCTCGCCCACCCCCGTACCGCCTGCTCGCCCACCCCTGTCTCTGCCTGCACCCTCCCCGCGCAGACCGACCTCTTGGGCGTGTCCGCCTGCCTGGACCGCCTCTCACGCCTGGAGCAACTCCTCACAGCCCTCACTCGCGCGACGCCCGCGCCACCCAGCCCCGCCCGCGCGCCCGCCGACCCGCACACCCTCCCCTCCCTCCCTGACGCGTCCACAACCGACAACGTCGCCACAACCACCACAACCACCAACGCCAACGCAACGGCCGGCAATGCGCAGGGAGTGTCGGTGCCGCTGGGCCGCAGCGGGGCCCACGCTCGCGGCAGCACGGGCAGCCTGCCTCAGCTGGCACCCCTGTCCCTGCAGCTGCCCCTACCGACCCCTGGGTCGCTGCTGGATGAGGTGATTGTGGAGCCGGGCGGCAGGGTGGTGAGCAAGCAGCAGCAGCAGCAACAGCAGCAGCAGGTGGTCACGCCGACGGGGAGAGTGCCGGGCGCACAGGCGGCAGGGGCGGGTACGGAGGCGGGTGGCAGCGAGGGGCAGGGGCAGGTAGCGCAGGCTGGCGCGCTGTGTGGGGAGCTGAGGAGGGAGCTGACGGCTGGTGGGCGGCGGTGCGGCGAGGCCATGGAGCTGCTGATGCAGGTGGGGAGAAGGGAAGGAGGGAGGGACAGGGGCGGGCATGGGGTGTGGAAAGAGGGTGGCCACTGCTGGCCCTTTGGGACACACACATGCGCTGGTGACGAGCCGCATGCCATGCCAACACACCCTGCCGGGTCAGGAACACGGCTCACGTAGTATTCCTACCTGCCAAGGCGCTGCCTGCTCGCATGACTAACACCCTATCTATCCCGCCCCCCTTCCCCCTCGCCCCGTACCGTACGGCAGTACGGCGTGCTGGCCGAGGTGCTATCCGCCCGGCTGGCCGACGTGGTGCGGGAGCTGGCGGAGAAGGAGTGCAGCGTGCGGGACCTCAACGAGAAGCTCTACCGCACCTTTGACCGCGTGGCAGAGCAGGTGGGCACATACAGATATAATGCACTCGGTCTTTCGGCGTGACGTGCAATCTATGACCATGAAGCTGTTGGACACGATCGCGCTGCCAGCGTGCTCTTAACACCGACACGCTACGCGATTTGGCGTTGCGTTACATACATTTTGCAAAACTGGGCTGTCGCTAAACACGTGTTGCCTGTCCGGCTGCAGGAGTCGGAGCTGGACGAAAAGGACAGCGCCATAGCGGCGTTGCGCCTGGCGCTGGAGAACCCCTCCATGGGGGGCGGCGCGGCGCTGCAGCAGCAGGCCATGGCGCTGCAGGCACTGCAGCAGCAACACCACCACCACCACCAGCAGCAGCACCAGCGCAACCAGTTCGCCTCGGGGGGCAGCGGCAGCAGCAGCGGCCAGCACGCGTACGGGGGGCACGGGCAGGCGGGCTCGAGGGGCCCTGGGTCCGGCTTTGGCTCGGCTCTAGGGGGCTTCTTGCATGGGCAGGGAGGAGGTGCAGGTGCAGGTGCAGGTGGAGGTGGGTTGCAGCAGCAGGGGCATGGGAGCGGGTCGGGGTTCTTGGGCGGGGTGGTCAGGAGCCAGGCTCAGGGGAGCGCGGGGTCGGGGAATGGGGATGGGCTGCGGGGCGGGAGCCCTACGCGGTCTGGGGGCTCCAATAACGACCCGTGGCTCATACGGCAGCTGAGGAACCGGATAGCCAAGTACGGGGCCACTCGGGAAGGGGAGCAGGAGTGATGCGCGTGGCATGGCAGATAGCACACAGGGCGTTGATGTGACATATGGGGGGTGCTGCTGGCGAAGGCCGATAACAGGTGCAGCTTGTCCTCTTGGGGGCATCTCTAATGCATGCGACCTGCATGTGACGTGTGCTCGGGGGCAGAACCCACAGTAAGCCGAGACGCTGGCAGACAGGATTAGATACTTGACGCGTACGTACTAGCCATGCGGAATCGGATATAGCAATGCATGCTAGCAACGTAGCGATGGCTGCCGGGCGCGCATGCATTTGTCTTGGCCCTGGATGTGCGGTTGCATGAGACAAGGTCAACGGTGGGGATTACATCGAGGCACTGCTGCGCCCGTAGGAGGTCCTCTGACACCCAAGCGGTCCTTACGAGGCGGGAAGGCAATTGCATAGCAGTGTCGGATACGGTAGTCCGCATGAGTCATAATTCTTGGGCCAGTGGCCAGTGGCAAGCGAAACGTTGATGTGCTGACGCAGCGATGGCTGCCACGTGCACAGGTCAGCTCTGGATGAGCGGTAACATGGGGCCGGGACAGGGCAAGGGTGCTCGCGCTTCCATTCCTGAACACTGCAGCATCCCATGGGTCTGCGCTCCCCTGACGCTTGAACGTCCGTTAGCTGGGCAGCGCAGGGCAGCGTCATCCTTGGTGCGCATCCAACACACTCCAAAATGCACGCCCTACGGCCCTTCCTGCGTGGCCCTACCGTACATCACCAGGCCGCATGCACCGTCGGGTGTGAATGACAAGGCTGCGACCATCGAACACATTGGTACCATGCTCCAGTGAGCAACGGGCCGAACGGCCGATACCGTATTGCACGAGCTCTGTTAGCCCTGTTGCTGGGAACTGTTGGGAAGCTCGACAGGGGCTTTCGTGTTAACCTGGCCAAAATGTCGTACTGCGGATCTGCGGTACGGAGGCGGTCCGAGTGTGCACGCCCGCGACGCCCTGCGCCCCCCCTGCGCGCTGCATGTGGACTGGGCTCCCAACACGACCCTCTCATTAACTAAAGGATCCTGCAGGATCACGGCTATAGCCAGCCACGCTGTGCAACACTATCACTGCACACATGGGCGATGCAACAGTTCGCTGCGATATGGAAGCCACAATGAGGTAAGCCACTGCAACACAACACGTCCACACGCGGACCTGCATTGGGGCTGCACCCCGGGGCTCGCTTGCATGCCAAGACCGTCGCCCGATCACCCAAGCAGCAGTACGCAAGCAGGTGATCGTTCAGTCTTTCAGTACCGTAGGGTACAGCTTCAGCATCCCCGGTACTCAAGAAACACTTCCAAGACTGTATGCTCCCAGCCACGAACCCCAGTGGCACAGGTGCAGGGAGGCGCGGCATGCACGCACCGGTACGGTACGCTGTACGTTTGGTGATCACAGACCCTTCCGACGCCAAGCCGTCCGAGGCCCAAACTCACCACCCAACAATCAGACGTCACGGTTCCGAACGCAGCTTCGAGCAAGCACACGCTCCTTGGTAGCCCTCCCCACTAACGTACAACGTTGCTTGCTACGGCTTTGAACCCATAATCCTGCGCACACGCCCTTGCCCTCATCTCACTCACTGCTCACCTCCTTGCTCCTACCGGAGCGCGGACAACGCGTGCCAACGCATCTCCACACTCCACGGCACTTCGAAGGCCCCCATGGCGTTCACGACCTTCCAAACAGCAACAAGCGTAGACATGCCACCTTGCATGATGGCCCTGCTAAGAGCTAACCGTCCCGCCTGACCATTGGCCCACACTTGCCCCAATGCATAAAGCAGCACACGGCCCACCTGCTCCCCAGGCATCTGTACCCCCACCGGCCTTCCTCCCCCGCACACACGAATGTGGCGCCGCCGCCTCACAGTCCGCTGTTCACCAGCTCCTCCCACACCTTTTCCACATTGGTAAAGTTGCGCTGAGCGGCCGTCGGCAGGTGCTCGTCGCTGCCCGCGGGCTCGGCCTGTGGGATGGGGGGATCGGTTCATAGGAGGGGGTCAGAGGGACAAGTCCTGGCAAGGGGTACCGGTAGGAGAGCATCAATCAGCAGGGCTGCACTGCACAGCAAGGAGGGTGCAGCGCCAGCAGCGGCTGCACGGGAAGCCGAAGAGCCGCAGGTGTCCCGTAACCGGTGCAGCTGTGGCGCCTGGCAGCCAAGATGCCGCCGCCCTTTGTGCAGTGCACATGGTACATCGATACTGGGCGTCAGGTGCATGGCTGTACGAGCTTTTAGTTTTTGGTACGTCGGCCTTGCCGCGGCAAGAGATCCTTTCGTGGCCGTGCTACGGGGCCAGCGACACCGGTGGGGCACTCGGAATCAGCTGACATCAAGCCCAAACCCAGAGCAAAGCACGGGCTACTAATACGAGCAAGCCGCTGTTGTGCCTGGGACCACACCGCACCAGAACACCTCCAAAGCACACGTGCCAAGCACCTGTATGAATGCGTGCGTACTCGGGGCACACACTTCGCCCGCCCACCCCATCCACAGCACCCCCACCTGCTGCAGCTCCTCCGTCACGTAATACACCTGCCGCTGCCTCAGGAACAGGTACCTGCCCTTGCGCCGCCGCGCCGCTGCCACGTTGAGCAGGTGGTGGCGCAGCGCCGGCCACGGCACGGACACGTGGCGGTCGCGCTTCTCCTTGGGCTGCGTGGCACGTGGCATGGGCACGTGGCAGGCGGCACGGGGCGGGGACGCACAGGGGAACCAGCGTCGCACTGAGTGGATGCTGTGGACCGTGCCTGCATGCCGTACTGAGAAGTGGACAGGGAGGGCCCCAGCTGGCGTCAGCAGGGCGTAACATTCAAGGGCGAAGGCGATGACTTGGTCGGAGGTCAGCATGCGCAACGGCTGACTGATTGCAATGCGCACGGCCGCATGAGAAATGACAGGTACAACCGCACGACCCAAGGTTTGAGGCACTGGGCAGCGCTGGACAGGATGATCAAACAGTCGTTCGCCGCCCCGCTCACCCCGTTCCGTGAGATGTGGTCCTCCTGTCCCGGCTGCGCCGTGGCCTCATGGTACCCCGGCCGCGAGTTGGTGGCGTTCATGGTGTCGATGCCCCACCAGAACAGCTGCATGTGTATTAACCAGGCAACGGACAGTGTATGTCAACGGGGCGCAGTGCTGGTAGTATTGGTGCCCCACTAGAACAGCCGCGCGTGTGTTGTCCCGGCAGGAAACGACGCCAGATAGCCCCGAGCGTCGCAATCAGGTACGGTGCCCGTACGGGCGGGGGGCGAGCTATCACACCCATGCCTTGCCAATGCACACGTTTGGGCTGTGGAGCATGCGCGTGGACGTGGCATTTGCACTGCTGGCCATGGGTCATGTTCGCGAACGGCCATGGACCTAGACTACCGGTATCGATGGGGTACGCCATGCATGGCTGACAGCGCACCCCGTGCACGGCCGGCCAGGAGTCCCACAGCCTCACGCACGTGGACCTCCTTGCCCGACCCATGGGTCATGTTGGCACAAGGCCATGGGCTTATGCTATTGGGATTGATGGGGTACACCTGCGTGGCTGATGGCGCACCCCTAGCACGGCTGGCCAGGAGTCCCACAGCCTCCTGACCAGGGGATGCCCCCTGCGCCTCACCTTGTACGACCCCGGGAAGGACGTCATCCAACGCATGTAGCTGCGGCGCAACAGGCAATGTGAGGGAAGGCGTGCGTATGAATATGGTACGTGCGTGCACTGGCGCTAAGCCGCCATGAGCTGGGCTGCAGCTTGCCAGGAGTGCCCTCACCGTACTACCGTATACCGTATACACACCGTACGTAGGAGTGCTCACCCACTTGCGTGCAAATGGGCAGGGACCGGGACCCCGTTGCAGGCAGCTGCAGGCGCACAGCCGTGTGATTCCACATATAGCTGTCCCCCACCCCCGCCCATCAGCTAGCCCACGCTTGGCCAAGGAGCGAGCCGCACATGGACCGGAGCCCCACTGCACCGCTGAGCTAAGACACACAGCTAACACACACAGCTAAGCCACCCCATGCCCACGGTCCTGCCCCGCTCACTTGTTGGCCCACCCCTGGCTCCCAGCGAAGCCGTACGGTCGGACCTCGATCACAGAGCCGTACGGCCGCATGTAGAATGCGTTGTTGAGACCGGCGCCGTGCACACCAAACAGCACGTCCACCTGTGTGGCACAGGAGCCGGGTCGCTTTGTGGACCATGATCAAGTTTACCCACTCTCGATTGCAGCCATGAAGCGCTGTGTGCACGTAGCGCAAAACTCTGTGGTCCCGACCGGTACATGTGGGCGGCACATAGCTTTGCAGCGCTACGGACCTCGCCATACCGCCAGCTACCGTAAGAGTTAGCACAAACCGAAGGGCAATAATCAGTTACAGTCATTTCAGCTTTGTGCAAGTGCCTTCCCTCTGCTACGTTGTCGCAAGCTGTGGCCCCCCACCCATTGACGCACCGGGGGCCAATGTGGCAGCACAACACCGCGAGTTCACGACCCCAATCCCCCAAACGGATCACAAGGCGAGTGCCGTACCCTCACAGCCACCGCCCGGCCGCACCGCCCCACGCCCGACCCCACCTGCCGCATAACCCACACGTCCATCAGCGGGTCGGCGCCGAAGATGTACGGGAAGCAGAAGTACGACCGTACGGCAGTGCCCCAGGCGGGCGGGGGGAGGTCCTCGGGGCGGGGCGCGTTGCAGCGGGCGAGCAGCTCGGGCTCGTTGGTCAGGTTGCGGGCGGTGCGGGTCTGTGCCTCGCTGCGGCGGACGAACGCCACCTTGAGCACGGAGGGGTCGGACGGGAGGCTGACCTGTGTAGGGGGAGGGGAGGAGATGGTGTGTGAAGGTGGTGTGGATAAGGCGGAGGGCATGATTCCCCGGCAGCGGTGTGATGGTAACGCAACGTAGCAGCTCATGCGAGGTGCTTACCAAGGGCCCCCTCAGAGCGGATACCCTGTCGGACACGCAGATGGCTTCCCCTTTTCGTGCTGTACCGGTATATAACGGCATTTGACAGGCGACAAGCACTGAGAGAGTCATGCCGGTTGGTCAACTCACGTTGTATAGCTGCTTCAGATGGTTGGCAAAGGTGGCGTTGTGGGCGGCCAACTGATCTGAGTAATGCCTGCGGGGGACCAGGCCACGCCGAGCGCACGTTAGAAGCGTGCGGTTTCTTAATACCGGTACGGCACACAAGGCAGGTGCGGTTCAGGGTGCTGTTACTTAACGTCGGCTGCATGTGTACTCGCCGTAACACCGTGCACAGTGTACGGCATAGACTGGTACGGTGCGGCAACTTCTCGGGCTGATCACAGCGACATGGAGACGCATTAAGAGATGGCCTCGTTGCCTCATAAAGCGCGCTTGCGGTGTTGCGTCGAGTGACGGGCCATGGCCTAACCATACCTAGACCTTCGCCCCTCAGTGAGCCTGTGCAAACTCAAAGGCCCCAACGGACTGCATCCTCCTACCCCCCACCATGGCACGTGCCAAGTGCCACATACGACTGAACGTGCAGGTCCTGCACGCCCTGGCAGCACGGACCTGGACCCCCCGCCACCATCCAAGACTGCCGTACAAATACATTACATACGGCTTGTGAAGCATTACACCGCGTACGGCGCATGGCTTCCACCCTGACCCACCTGACTACGTGCTCCATGGCCGCGTAGTAGTCAAGGCCGTACCCCGTGGTGGAGAAGCGGCAGGCGGCCATGCGGCGGAAGCAGCGCACGTGGGTGCCCTCGGCCGTGGCGGCGGAGGGCGCGGAGGGCGGGCGGCGGGCGGACAGCTGCGCCAGGGACACCACCTCCAGGTCGCTCAGGGTGCGGTACCTGTGACGGGGAAGTGTGTATATCGCTAAGACACAAGGGGGACAGCTGCGCCAGGGACACCACCTCAAATCGCTCATGGCGCGATACCTGTGCGTGTGCACCAGTGTGTATACGGGTTCAAATACGAAAGGGGCAGCTCTGCCAGGGAGACCACCTCCAGGTCGCTCAGGGTGCGGTACCTGTGCGTCTTTATTACTGTGTATTAGAATTAAGACGCGAGGTGGACAGCTGCGCCAGGGACACCACCTCTAGGTCGCTCAGCGTGCGGTACCTGTATGCGTGCACGGGGTAGCGTGTGGGGAGCGGGTATGGCGTGGCTTGGCGCTTACACGCACGGAGGACGCGACAGCGGCGTACGAATTGGCACGATTGCACTTAGCACACAGGGCCCGGGCCTCCCGGTTTATGCTCGGGGTGGCGCGTGTGGGTTGCCGGCTGTTCAACACGCGCACACGAGCAAGCCCGTAGCATGCTGACGGTGCACATGCCGCAACACACAGGCACATCCCTTGTCAACCACCTGGTACTATCCTTATGCGATGCCTGTACGGCAGTTCGGTGCAATGATGGTAGCATGGAGCGCAAATGCTGGTGAATGGCGTAACACGTGGTGCCACGTGCCACGTGTCCCTCACCAGAAACGGGTGTACCCAGGCACCCGTGTGCCTGACGGCAGGCCTGGAATGATTGTTACCCGCCGGTCAAACATCCCGTCCTGCAATCACAGTGGCACGACCGAGCAGTGAGTTTGTGAAAAAGAACTTAGGTTACGTAGGCTGGAATGCCGTTGCAAACAGCCTGCCCCGCAGGCCCCCGTCGTCGGCAAGCGCACGCTTGTCGAACTGTCGGCATGTGATTGGCATGTCGCCTGTCACAAGCGCCGGGCGAGCACCCGCATCGACAGCACAGCCGCGTAACTACGTGACCATGTGACGTGCCCCGAATGCACCGCAAAGCGGGCGGAATGGGTGCAAGCCAAGGCACGCAGTCGTGCCTTCGAAGCTCGGCACGCAGCGTACAGGCCCACATGCAGCCCTCAGAGCGCACACGATCACCAGCCCCACGTCATCGGTAACGCCACCCCGCCATCCCGCCACCACCAACAGCGCCGCAGCCGCTACCTAGTCTACTACACCCCCCAGCATTTCCGCCGTCAGCAGCACCGCCGCCGCCACCTCCACCGTCAGTGCCCACCTTCTGCAGGCGCACCATCTTGGCAAAGTGCAGCCGCAGCAGCTCCCCCATGTTGAACGGGAAGTGGCCGTACCACAGCAGGGGCACAGTGCAGTCGGAGAAGCGCGGGGACTGCAGCGGGGGCAAGCGTAAAATGCGAAAGACCGTGTAAGTCGTGTAAGAAAGCAACGGGGGCAAGCGTGGAGGGAGAAGGAGGGGCAAGCAGCAACCGCGCCGTTGTCGTCTGTATTCCATACGGTTTTTCAGCTGACCGAATCGCAGCGGTTGAAGTACAGGCCTCTGGTGTTGCTCATGACTCCCACAACGGACACACCAGGAGGGACACCTGGGCGTCAGCAGGCGCAAAACAGTACCGGTGTGCGTGGCAGGCAACAGATAGACTGTGGCTTCGCCCTGCCACGGTGACATCACTCCGCAAGCCGCATGCATGGCGGCGGCGCCACGTGTCCCATGGCGCTGCCCAGACACCCCCTGGACGGCCGCAGAGACGCTGAGATGCGCATCACATGCCAGCCAACATCCACGTCCACCAAGCGCTAATACACACACCCGCAGGCCCTCGCTTTACCTAGCACCAGTACGCTCAGTGCTGGTGCTACCCCCAGGCAACTGCACCGCGCCACTGTACCTGCAGGTCTGCCGACTCCTCCACGTCCGTTGCCGGCCGGATGTACAGGGGGTCGTACAGAAGGCCCGCGCCCTTCTTGTAGCGGTCACCGATGCCCAACCTGCAGGGGGCGAACGGGGTAGGATGAGCCTGTACACGTACCGTATGTCCCCACGGGCCCTGCCATACTGGTTAACGCTGTCGCGGACTCGGGCCACAGGCGTGCGATCCGTCGGGGACGACAGTGTGTTGCATGTGCTGCGGAGTCAACGTGTGCCCTCGGCCGCCCTGCTGAGGTGGTGTTAACCAGACACAGACAGCACAACGTGGGATCCCGTGAACGGCAAGTGCCGTGGTATGGTGTTATCACTCGGATACCGTTGAAACGGCATGCCTGTTGCCCGTTGGTGCGCCAGCAAAGGTCCTCTCTCCGTGCACCTTTCTGGTCGCACACAGGGCAGCGTCGCTGACTGGCCCGTGGCACGTGGCAGCAGCCCTTTGTGCCCCAAACCTAGCCACACACCTGTCTGGTAGGTTGTATACGATGGGTCCCAGGTAGTCAGTGTAGTTGATGGGCACCGGCCGCTTGCCATAATACACTATCGTGCCCTGGTCCAAGCACACGTCACTCCACTCCTGGCAGTCGTTCTCGTGCTTTGTTGCCACAGCCACGTCCAAGCGCGGCCGCTGGCATGTTTCGCTGCTACTTGTCAACACTATAAGAAGTGCTATGATAAATATAGCTAGCCCGGCTGGGCTGAGAAGGCCCCAACGCTGCGACACATTTCCGGTCCGCGCGCGCTCGCCGGACATACTCGCCCGCGTCCAAGGGTTAGCATGGCCAAGCCTTGTTTAGGTAGATAGATTATTTATGTCGCCAAGGTAGCAGCGGCTTGCAGTGTGTATTTTGCAACCTCAGCACGCATCCTTGTCCCGCGCGGGCGCATTCTATGGCCCTGCCCGCGCAGTGTAAACCTATAACGTGCCTGTACAGTTACTGTAGGAGAGCAGGTAAAGCTTACTTCATCCACGGCCTGCGGGCATTACGACACATTTGGCCTAACGGTCGGCCAACCGTCCTCTGTGCCTTAGGGCCGCCTGGCAAGCGCCTGGGGCTTGAGGCGTGCCCCTGTCCTCCCGAAGCCTTGCGCTCGGAAACATGCGGATTCTTTCGCCACCACGTCGCGCCTGTGGCATTGCCGTATGTACTTGGCCTCCTGGACTGGCAGCCCAACCAACAATCCAAGCCACGCACCATCCCCTGCACCCCACCAGGCCCCACCATCTTTTTTTTTCTTTTTTTTCTGTGGAAAGGTTTACAGGTAAGGAGACGGGAAGGGACAGGCCAGCGGGAGTCCAAGGCCCAACCAGCACAGGCA